>LDZQ01000371.1_pt1 | contig 122849 bp, 111 predicted proteins | sample 615361 | NCBI WGS metagenome assembly LDZQ01 (sample SAMN03408297, study PRJNA278302) | terrestrial metagenome | isolation source: oil reservoir sample I2 | place: USA: Alaska, North Slope, Ivishak formation | collected 2013 | reverse complement strand
CCGAACCGGTGGACAGTGAAAAGTCCTCGGATGACCTGGGGGTAGGAGTGAAAAGCTAACCGAACCCGGTGATAGCTGGTTCTCCCCGAAACGCATTGAGGTGCGGCCTCGGGTGGTCTGTGCAGGGGGTAGAGCACTGATAGGGCTAGGGGGGTAACCTCCGAACCCTGTCAAACTCCGAATCCCTGCACATAAAGCCCGGGAGAAAGACTGTGGGGGATAAGCTCCATGGTCGAAAGGGGAACAGCCCAGACCGCCGGCTAAGGGCCCGGAGAGGTGGCTAAGTGGTAAAGGATGTGGCGCACCTAAGACAACTGGGAGGTTGGCTTAGAAGCAGCCATCCTTTAAAGAGTGCGTAACAGCTCACCAGTCGAGGTGCGCTGCGCCGAAGATGTAACGGGGCTCAAGCCACCCCCCGAAGCCGCGGGTCTGCACCGATGAGGTGCAGGCGGTAGGGGAGCTTTCCGCTGTAGGGTGAAGGCAGACCCGCGAGGGCTGCTGGACGAGGCGGAAGTGAGAATGCGGACATGAGTATGCGAGAGGAGAGTGAGAATCTCTCCCCCCGTAAGCCCAAGGGTACCTGGGGAAGGGTCGTCCGCCCAGGGTTAGCCGGTACCCTAAGGTAAACCCGAAAGGGGTAGCCGAAGGGAAGCTGGTTAATATTCCAGCGCCACCTGCAATCGAGGTGCAAGGGGTGACGCAGGAGGGTAGGCGCCGAGGGTAAGTGGCACTCCCTTCCAAGCGGTTAGGGCGTTGATGGGTGTAGGTAAATCCGCACCCGGAGCCTGAGCCGTGATGGGGAGGACCCGTGAGGGTCCAACGGTGCTGACCCCACACTGCCGAGAAAAACCTCGTGCACCGTTTGAGATTGCAGGTGACCGTTCCGCAAACCGACACAGGTGGGCGAGCTGAGAAGGCTCAGGGGAGCGGGATAACCCTCGCCAAGGAACTCGGCAAGTTGACCCCGTAACTTCGGGAGATGGGGTGCCGCGGTAGGGTGAACCCAGGGGAAGGGGCAACCCGGAAACTGGGGGAGCCCGAGGCGGTCGCAGAGACCAGGCCCTGGCGACTGTTTACCAAAAACACAGGCCTCTGCAAACTCGTAAAGAGGATGTATAGGGGCTGACGCCTGCCCAGTGCCGGAAGGTTAAGGGGAGGGGTGAGGCCGTAAGGCGTAGCTCCGACCCGAAGCCCCGGTAAACGGCGGCCGTAACTATAACGGTCCTAAGGTAGCTGTGCTGCCTGCCTGCAGGGTAACCTGCAGGGCAATACCCGGCTGTATGCGGGAAAACCCTTAGAGCTCTTCCTACTTGGGGAGGTTTTCTCCAAGTAAAAATGGAAGAGATTGGGCAATCCGCAGGAAACCCCGAAAGGGGGATCCTCAGAGACTGTACGCCGGGCATCCAGCTTCCCAGCGAGGTGCGGTGTGATGGAGCTTCATCCAAAGTGGGTCGTTGGGTTCGTGGATGGAGAAGGATGTTTCTATGTGGGTGTGAACAAGAACGAGGCGATGAGCTTGGGTTATCAGGTGTTGCCTGAGTTCAGAGTCGTTCAACACCGGCGAGACATCCAAGTCCTTTACGCGCTCAAGCGCTTCTTCGGATGCGGTACGGTCAGAAGAAACCACGAAGACAGATACGAGCTCAGGATAAGGAAATTTGAGTGTCTGAAAAAGGTCGTTGAATTCTTTCAAAATCATCCACTCAAGACGAAGAAGAACGTCGATTTCAAGAAATTCAGCAAGATCATCAAGATGATGGATGAAGGAAAGCACCTCACGAGGGAAGGGCTGATCGAGATCGTGCAGATAGCTCTCGAAATGAACACGGGAAAACATGAGCAGCTGAAGCAGATCTTGTGCGAATTGACTGGGAAGGCTGGATGAAGATACAGTCCACCCTTGGTTCGAAAGACCAAGATGATGGTGAGCGAAATACCTTGTCGGGTAAGTTCCGACCTGCATGAATGGCGTAACGACTGGGGCGCTGTCTCGGCGAGGGACCCGGTGAAATTTCAGTGAGGGTGAAGATGCCCTCAACCTGCGGCTAGACGGAAAGACCCCGTGGAGCTTCACTGCAGCCTGGTATTGGATTCTGGCACACCGTGTACAGGATAGGTGGGAGGCTGTGAACCCGGCTCGCCAGGGTCGGGGGAGCCACCGGTGGGATACCACCCTCGGTGTGTCGGAATTCTAACCTGAACCTGTGAAGAGCAGGTTGGGGACAGTGCCAGGTGGGCAGTTTGACTGGGGCGGTCGCCTCCTAAAAAGTAACGGAGGCGCGCGAAGGTCGGCTCAGGTGGGTTGGAAATCCACCGTTGAGTGCAAGGGCATAAGCCGGCCTGACTGTGAGGCCGACGGGCCGAGCAGAGGGGAAACCCGGCCCTAGTGACCCGACGACTCCGGGTGGAAGGGTCGTCGACAACGGACAAAAGTTACCCCGGGGATAACAGGCTAGTCTCGCCCGAGAGTTCACATCGACGGCGAGGATCGGCACCTCGATGTCGGCTCATCCCATCCTGGGGCTGAAGCAGGTCCCAAGGGTTAGGCTGTCCGCCTATTAAAGGGGTACGTGAGCTGGGTTCAGACCGTCGCAAGACAGGTCGGTCCCTATCGGCCGCAGGCGCAGGAGGTTTGAGGGGGGTCACCCCTTGTACGAGAGGACCGGGGTGAGCGGGCCTCTGGTGTACCGGCTGTCCTGCCAAGGGCATTCGCCGGGTAGCTATGCCCGTAAGCGATAACCGCTGAAGGCATCTAAGCGGGAAGCGCGCCCTAAGATTAGACCTCCCATCCCGTTAAGGGAGTAAGGCCGGTCCGAGAACAGGACCTTGATAGGCCGGTGGTGTAAGCGCCGCAAGGCGTTGAGCCAACCGGTACTAATCGGCCGAGGCCTTGACCTCGTAGCTTCCTATGCAGTTTTGAAGGACTCTTCGAGATTTCCTCGGGTGCCGATACCAGAGCGGGAAACACCCGGTCCCATTCCGAACCCGGCCGTTAAGCCGCTCTGGGCCGATGGTAGTGTGGAGGCAGCTCCACGCGAGAGTAGGTAGTGCCCGGGGATTCAAGGGGGAAGCTTACGCTTCCCCCTTTTGTTTTTCGTTCGAACCCTTTCCTTTCAATGAGATTTTCAAGAGATGATCTGCTTTCAGGGATACATCTTTCATGAAAGTGTTTTTTGGAAGATGAAGCACGGGAGAAGGGCACAGTCACAGTGAGCATTAAAAAAAGGATGACCCGAGGTCATCCCTGATCGATGATGGGTTTTCGCTTTTCATTCTTTCAATCGCAGCAATCTGAAGAAGTTGCTCCTTTCAAGTTCTTCGAGTTTGGTGCCGATGAACTTTATCGTTTCCTCGAGTTGCGGTATGAGTTTGTACTCGAGTGCGTTGACCCTTCTTTTTGTCCTCTCGATCTCCATTGCCAACGCAATCAGATAGCGCTCCTTGTTGGCGAGCTCTACAATTTTCTCGAGCAAGTCCTTCCATTTTCTCGCGATCTCGTCAAGGACCGCTGGCGTTTCGACAAGACTGTAGACTGGTAGGGAGACTTCCTCTACGGACAAAACTTCAACTGGTACATTCATTCTTTTCTCGGTGCGTTGTTTGAGATTGACGCTTCCTTTCGACGATTCCACCAGAAGCTGCCAGAGTTCATCAGCTATCCTGGTTCTTGCGTAGACACCGATTGCGAGGAATACGAGAAACTCTGATTCCACCTCTTCTCTGAACATTATGTAATCCTTTGATTCCTGAAGAAATCGCTGTATCAAGCCTTCAAGTTTATCCTCGAGAAGTTTGTGGCCCCTGCGCGCGAGCACCAGGCGCTTCTTGAGCCTGAGAAGTTCCATTCTGTTTGGATTAACCCTCAGAGGCATTTTATTACTCCTTTCCGAGGAACTCTTCGATGAACTCGGGTCTGATACGTTTCAAACTTGCCCGCGGGAGCATTCTCAAAAGCTTCCATCCTATCTCGAGTGTTTCGAAGATACTTCTGTTCTCATACTCTCCCTGCTTGACGAACTCCTCTTCGAACCTCTGCGAGAACTTCAGGAACAGCAGGTCTTCCTCCGTCAAAGCTGCCTCACCGAGGACGACTGCCAATTCTTTTGCTTCCAAGCCTCTCGAGTAAGCAGCGTAGAGCTGGTTGGAAAGATCGCCATGATCCTTTCTCGTTCTTCCTTCACCTATTCCACCGCGCATGAGCCTCGATAGGGATTGCAGGACGTCGATGGGAGGATAAATGCCCCTCCTGTGAAGATCTCGGCTCAAGAAGATCTGTCCTTCGGTGATGTAACCTGTAAGGTCGGGAATTGGATGGGTTCTGTCGTCCTCCGGCATTGTCAGGATGGGTATGAGGGTTATCGAACCCTTTCGACCTTTGATTCTTCCCGCCCTCTCGTAGAGTGTCGCGAGGTCCGTGTAGAGATATCCAGGATAACCACGTCTTCCGGGGACTTCCTTTCTCGCTGCGGAGATCTCTCTGAGCGCTTCGGCATAGTTGGTCATATCCGTGAGGATCACGAGCACGTGCATGTCCAGCTCGAATGCCAAGTATTCCGCAGCGGTGAGTGCGAACCTCGGTGTGGCGATTCTTTCTATCACCGGATCGTTCGCGAGGTTCACGTACAAAACAGTCCTCTCCATCGCACCCGTTCTTCTGAAATCTTCTATGAAGAAGTTCGCTTCTTCGAAAGTGATTCCCATCGCACCAAAGACGACTGCGAATTTTTCTTCTTCTTTTAACAACCTGGCCTGCCTTGCGATCTGGGCGGCAAGTGCTGCATGGGGCAAGCCTGCTCCAGAGAAGATCGGTAGTTTCTGCCCCCTCACGAGTGTGTTCATGCCGTCGATGGCAGATATGCCAGTCTGAATGAATTCGGACGGATAAGCACGCGCGTACGGATTTATGGGGCTTCCGTTTATGTCAAGTCTCTTTTCTGGAACAATTTGTGGGCCGCCGTCTCTCGGTCTTCCCAGACCGTCAAAGGTTCGACCTAAGATGGCCGGAGAAAGATTCGCTTCGAGCACTCTGCCGAGGAACTTCACACGCATGCCTTTGAGTGACAAATCCTGAGTGCTGGTGAACATCTGCACCAGTGCCGCACTTTCGTGTGCCTCGAGCACCTGCCCCTGTCTTATCTCGCCGCTGGCGAGTTTAACTTCAACGACCTCACCGTACTTCGCACCTTCGATACCTTCTACGAACATCAGAGGGCCACTGATTCTCGAAACGGTTGTGTATTCCTTAGGCAACTTCTTCAGCCCCCTTCTTCAGTGACAAAAGCTTTTCTTCAACCTCTTTGATGAGTTGTTCGATTTCGGAGATCCTACCTTCACTCACAAACTTCATCCTCGCGATCTTCTCGCGTTCGGGTAGTGTGAGGATGCTTTGTAGCGGAACACCCTCTTCGAGCAACCTGGATGCGACTGTGTAGAAATTCATTATGTTCTTGAGCATCAGATACTGCTTTTTTGGAGACGTGTAAGTGTCGACCTCGTGTAGAGCGTTCTGGTGCAGGAAGTCTTCTCTGATTGAACGAGCCGTCTCGAGTACCAGCCTGTCCTGTGGAGAGAGTGCTTCCATACCAACCAACCTGACGATATCTTGAAGTTCGGCTTCCCTCTGGAGAAGACTCATGGCTTTTTGTCTCAGCTCGTACCAGTCTGCTGACACGTGTTCAGACCAGTACTCTTTTACAACGTCCAAATACAGTGAGTAACTGATCAACCAATTGACAGCCGGAAAGTGCCTGCTGAACGCCAGACTCGCATCCAGCCCCCAGAACACCTTGACAACCCTGAGAGTGGCCTGGACGACCGGATCAGACAAATCTCCACCCGGGGGTGAAACGGCACCGATGATGCTCACAGATCCAGTTCTCTCATCACTGCCCATGCATTTCACATAACCGGCGCGTTCGTAGAAACTCGCTATCCTGGAGGCTAGATAAGCCGGATAGCCCTCTTCGCCAGGCATCTCGGCGAGTCGACCCGAGATTTCCCTCATGGCTTCTGCCCACCTCGATGTTGAATCAGCCATGAGCGCCACGTTATAACCCATGTCCCTGAAGTATTCGGCTATCGTTATACCGGTGAAAACCGATGCTTCTCTTGCAGCCACGGGCATGTTGGAGGTGTTTGCGATGAGTATCGTTCTTTCCATGAGTGGCTTACCCGTCCTCGGGTCGGTGAGTTCCGGAAATTCTATGAGAACCTCGGTCATCTCGTTGCCGCGTTCTCCACAACCGACGTAGACGATAACATCTGCGTCAGCCCACTTTGCGAGCTGGTGCTGTATGATCGTCTTGCCGCTTCCGAAAGGTCCTGGTACGCAGGCTGTTCCTCCCTTAACAACAGGAAAGAAGGTGTCAAGAACCCTTTGACCGGTTATGAGTGGTACTTGCGGTGGGATCTTTTCTCTAACGGGCCTTTGATACCTGACAGGCCATTTGTGCATGAGCTTCAGCTCGATCTTCTTACCTTCCGGGTCCAGAAGGATCCCGATAGGTTCTTCGATCGTATAGGAACCGCTCTTTATATCAAGGATTTTTCCTCGCAAATTTGGAGGTACCAATATTCTGTGCTGGAGCGCCGAAGTTTCCTGAACCACTCCCAGTATGTCTCCACCCACGACCTCGTCTCCCGGTTTCACCAAGGCTTCGAAGTCCCACTTGATGTTCCGGTCGAGGGCAGGTAACGAAAGCCCCCTGCTGAGGAAATCTCCAGCCTGTTCCGCGAGCTTGCTCAGTGGCCTCTGGATACCGTCGTATATCTGTCCGACGATGCCTGGACCGAGCTCGACGCTGAGAGGTTCACCGAGTGGGTACACCGGTTCTCCAGGTCCGATACCCTGGGTTTCCTCGTACACCTGTATGTAGGCAATGTCCTTGTCCAAACCTATGATTTCGCCAAAGAGTTTCAACTCTCCAACTCTCACCATTTCGTACATCTTGACGTTCTGAAGGCCTTTGGCTACTACGAGCGGACCAGCGACTCGGACAATTTTACCTTCCATAGTATCCCTCTCCTTCGGCAAGCAAATCCACTCCGAGGATCTTTTCAAACAGTTTTCTCAGAGCTTTCTCACTCTTCTTTTCGTGACTGAAGGTATCTGGAAGTATCAGTGGCAGATCTTCCTTGACGTTCTGTAAGATCTTCTCCGCCACACTCTCGAGAACAACGATCAGGGAGTATTCGTTCTGAACTCTGGTGAACACCTCGAAGGCTTCTTTCGCGTCAGAAACTGGACGCACCTCCACTCCAAGTACAGCAAAAACACTCACCAGCTTTTCAGGACCTATAATGATCATTTTAGCTTCAGACATTCAGTTTCAACATCCTTTCTTGCCAGACTTGCTTGGGCACGTTGTTCTTCTTACACTCCAGCAAGCTCATCAGATCCTCGATTTCCCACAGCTTGTGATAGAAGTAATAAACGAGCACCTCAGGACCACTCACGATCGTCTTGAAAGCCCTTTGCGCGAAGCGATAGAGCTCAGCTCTGATGACGAGATCCACGTCTTTTCCTTCGATCATTCGTAGCAGAGGATCTTTCAGCTGTGGTGGAACCAAGCTTGGCCAATCTTCAACTGGCCTCGCAATGAGATCCTTCGTCTTGAACCACTCGAACCTGTTCAACTCATCGCAAGGCAGGTTGAGAGTTTTACATCTCAGAATTAATTTCAAAAGCAGCAGTTGGTTTCTCAGTCTCCAGAAAGATCTGATGTTTTCACTTTTGAGAGCGCTTTCGTATTCGAACGAGACGTTCAGGTTGAGAACATCAATTCTCAGCTCCGCCACAGGTGTACGTGAAAACCATACCTGTTCGAGCGTTTTGAGTATCTCTTTTTCGAACTGCCACTGCATCTTTTCCGCAAAGATGACCAGTGGATTTTTCAAACCTTCTCGTTTGTACTTTAGCGCGTGGAACCAGCCATCCCAGACGAGCAACTTCAGATACGTTTCTTCCAAATTCCTCGAGAGAAAACTCAGTTCGTCCAGAAGCATTTGCTGAAAAGCGGTCTCTGGCTCCTGGTCCACGATTGGTTTGTACCAGGTGGTTTTCAACCAATCTATGCAGTCCTCATAGCTTGCATCTGCCAGCCACTGCCATTGCGCCCTGTCTATGAACTTGGTTGCTTTGGCCTTCAAATTCGTCGATGAGAACAGATACCTTTCATACATCATGCCTCACCGCGCAAGATCTTCGCGATCTGAGCCAGGTTATTTTCCACAATCTCGTTGACGAGTGTGTCAAGCGTCAGATCGATCACGAACTGTTCTTTCTCAGCCACGAAACCGCCCCTGGCTTCTACGTTTTGTTCTGCGACCGAAAGGTTGTACTTGCGACTGAGTTCATCAATATCGAGTTTCGATTCACCCCTGGCCAGCATGATCCTCGCCTCAGACAAGTTTTCTCTTTCCACAAGCTTTTCCCATATACGCGTATAAGCATCGTTTGGTAGGTTGAGAATGGCATCGATCAGTTTCTGTTTCATCTGTTCCAGAACTTCGTTCTCAATCTTCGTAAGTTCATTCTTGAAAAACAGCCTCTCCTTCGACAGGATCGCATATTCCTCGTCCGCAATGGTATGTTCCAATTTTTTCAGTTGTTCTTCCTTCCATGCGTTGAACTTTTCTCTCTCGGCCTTTGCCAGCTCTTGAAATTTTTTCTCGTACTCTTCCTCTATTTGTTTTATTCGTTCCGTTTTTTCGCGTTCGAGCCTCTCAAGGATCCTTTGGAGAGACATCACAGCTTCACTCCATAGAACAGCAAGATTATGGAGGTTATCAACGAAAGTATCGCATAGGTTTCGACGAGGGCTGGTATTATGATGGCTTGACCGGTTGTCTGGGGCCTTTGGGCGACCATCTGCAGCGCCGCCACACTTGCCTTGCCCTGCCAGATGCCGCTGACGAACAAACCAAATATCAAGGGAATGCTGACGGCGAACACGGTCAGCCCTTGGGCAAGAGTCAGTTCAGGAAAGTTTCCGCCCAGTACACCCAGGCGCAGCAGTATCAGGAATGCGCCTATGAAGCCGTAGAAACCCTGTGTTCCGGGAAGCGCCTGAAGGATCAAGACCGTTCCGAAGAGCTCCGGTTTCTCTGCGAGGACACCGGCTGCCGCTTCACCTGCCATTCCCACTCCCTTGGCAGATCCGATCGCACCAAAAGCTGCGCCGAGTGCTGCACCGATCAAAGCGATGGACAATCCAAGCATCTTATCTACCTCCTCTTCTACTTCCTAACCTTGAAGTATTTTCCTTCGAAAGCGTAAGGGGTGAAAGCCCTTCCACCGCCACTGTAAAACTTGCCGAACATTTCGAGAAACTGTAACCTCGTAGAGTGCACGAAAGCAGACAGAGCACTGAGTACGTAGTTCAAAAGCTGTCCTCCGATCCAAATCAGTGTGAACATAACCCACCCGAGCACGGGTAAATTTTTCACCATCTGTGCAAGTTGAGTTATGACGGAACCGAAAACGCTACCAACCAAATTCAGGGCAAACAACCTGGAGTAGGACAGTACATCACCCACAAAGGATGAAATCCCATATGCACCAACGATACCGTACAAACTGATGACGCCAACCATAATGCGGGAGAAGATGTTTTTCCTGTCACGACCTTGCGTGAGTATTAAACCGAGTGCAGAGCCAAGTAAAGTGTAGAGAAAGATCCTGTAAGGCTTACCGGTCAGTAACTGCAAGCCAAAATAAGCGAGAAGCGACGCAAAGAAAACGAGCCAAAACACTCCGTCGAAGATGGCCATTTTGTAATCTTTTGTCTTGAAACCGCTGATCGTCCTGAGCACAAGAGCGTACATCTGTGAAAACACACCGATGAAGAGTGCTACGCCCAGAGCCTTCATAAGTTCACCGGTCGGATTCAAGAGTGGTAGTATACCGAGGAACTTGCCGTCCGGTCCGAGGAATGGCTGGCTACCGAAGAAACTCCAGGTTAGAAGTCCGACGAGGATCGATGGAAAGCTCAGGATCTGTAAAAGGTCAAGCAATTCTTTTGCACCGCGTTCGGGTCTGAAGGCTTTCTTGATCCAGCTCGTCAGGATCAGTTGCACCAGACCGTAACCCACATCACCCAGACATATCCCAAAGAATATCAGATAGAAAGGAGCGACGTACGGTGTGGGATCCACCCCGTTGTACTTGGGCATGCCGTAAAGCTTTGTCAAGAACTCGAAAGGCTTTATGAAACGAGGGTTGTGCAGTATGACTGGCGGTTCTTCGTCCTGTAATGGTTCTCGGCTTTCGAAGCCGTACTGGGGGATCTTTCGTTCGAGCAAATTGATGAACCGCTGCTTGTCTATGACTGGAATCCAGCCCGTGTAAGCCACAAAGTACGTTGTCTTGTGCTGAAATTCGACCGTTTTCTCTTCGAGCGACCTGGAGAGAAAATGATCGTACCAGGCTTGCAAATTCTTGATCTTTTCGTTCAGCACAGAGGCTTTCTCGAGGATACGTTCCTTTGCCTTCTCAACGTTTTCGAGCGCTCTCTCGACTCGCTTTATCGATTCAGCTGGGTTGGTCTTCAGATAAGGTATCCTTTTGAAGTTGAACTCAAATTTCTGCAGAGTTCTTTCGATCTTTTCGGCGTTTTCTTTATTGACCAGCAAGATGCATTTGACGTTCTTCTTGTCCTGCGTCGACCAGATCCAGCTTTCCTCCAGAAGATCACCGGCTTGCTTCAAGAACGCTTCGAAGTTCTTCCTCGTTATTGTTCCGGAGAACAGCCGGTATCGCTCGAAACTTCTTTGAAAATCGAGTGGGCAGTCGAGTTCGCTCCAGAACTTTATTTCAGGAATGAGCTGTTCCAACCGCTCCTTACGCCTTTTCAGGTTCTCCAGAGCTCGCTCGGCCCATTTCGCAGTTCTGTAGAGCTTCTTCCAGCTGATCTCTTTCAAAAGCGCGCGGAAATGTTTTTCGTCGATTTCCTCTCTGCCAGCAAAGAAGCTTTCCAGCAAGCCTTTCTTGTTTGGGAAAAGCTCAAGGGTGATCCTGAAAATCTCTTCGATTCTGCTGAGGTGAGCACTGTATTTGGTGGACTGCGTTTCGATGTGTCTCGACCTTTCCCAGTGTATCCTGGGAAAGATCTTGAACAGCTCGAGAAGTTTGAATTCCTCTTCTTTTGGGACAACGAGCCAGAAGCGTTCGACTCTGAGTATCGCCATGCCTTTTCACTCACTCTTCCACGATCAATTTCAGGGCAAAGCCCACAGCTTTATCGAGATTCCGGAGTAATGCTTTTTTGTGGGATTCCAGCTGCTTCTGATGCTCTTCGTGCAACTGTTGTTTTTTTAAGTGTATCTGCGTTCTTCGCTCCCTCAGAGTTTCAGCCAGCCAGTTTTCGAAGGTTTCCTTTTCACGTTCAATTTGAAGGCGTAGTTCCTCGACGCGCTTTTGGAGGTTTTGCTTGGCATGTTCTTCAGCTCTTTGAAATTCGTTCTGTATTTCTTCTTCTTTCTTCTTGATGAGCTCCAGTACGTCCTTCACTTTTTCCTGCGCCATATTCTTCCTCCACCTGTGGTCGTTTTCACACAATAAAATTCTAATCGTGTGGTTCTTAATTTAGCCCTTAAGAACAGGTTACGATATCATGCCTGTGACCATAGTTGAAGATTGGGCACCGATATCGTGTAAATTATATACTCAGAATCAGAGAGGCAAGGAGGATAGGGAACGATGACCAAATTTCTCGATTCTTTCTCGGTAGTTTTAAAGAGGCTTTTCTCGAACAGAGAAAGGTTCAAAGCGCTGAGCCTGTACTTCTTCGGCTGTTCCTTTTTGGCTTTTGGGCTTCTGTCTGGTGGACTTTGGCATCCTGCCAAGCTCGTGAAGGATCTTTTTGAGATAATCCGCACTCCCGATTATTTGCTCACAGACTACACAGCGGTGGGAGGTCTTTCAGCAGCTTTTTTCAATTCGGGTGCCCTGATGTTACTGTTCACACTGATTTTGAGACTTTTGAAGATGCCCATCAGTGGCCTTTCTTACGCTTCCGTCCTCACGGTGGGTGGTTTTGCGCTGTTTGGGAAGAACGTTTTCAACGTGTGGCCAGTTCTGATCGGGGTGGCGCTCTATTCGTTGCTGCGAAAGGAACCCATTCAGCGCTACATCTATGTTGCGTACTTCGGTACGGCGATCTCACCGTTGGTTTCCTTCTTTGCTTTCGGTCTTCCTGTAAGCAGTCTGCTGCGTTTCGTAGTCTCTTACACTATCGGTATTTTCGTGGGAATGTTTTTGCCTTCAATGGCCAGTTACTTTCTGACGTTGCATAAAGGATACAACCTTTACAACGTGGGATTCACCTGTGGTCTGGTGGGTACCGTCGCAGCTGCCTTCTTCAGGGCATACGGGGTTCAGATTCCTGTACAGAAGATCTGGAGTGAGGGGAACAACCTCGTTCTTTCGCTGTTCCTGCTGCCGCTGTTCTCCTTTGTCATCTTCTGCGGCTGGTTGTTGAACAACAGGAGCTTGCGGGGCTACAGGAAGCTCATGAAACACTCAGGAAGGTTGCTCACAGATTTCGTTATTCTCGAGGGCGTGCCCCTCACACTCATCAACATGGGTCTGTTGGGCATAATTTCGACCGTCTATGTATTGCTCATCGGAAGTCAACTGAATGGTCCAACGATCGGCGGGATAATGACGGTGGTAGGTTTCACGGCGCTTGGAAAGCATTTGAGGAATGTCGTACCCGTGATCGCAGGAGTAACGATAGCGAGTGTTTCGAACAGTTACGATCTGGCAGGTCCGAACAACGTGCTTGCTGCTTTGTTTGGAACAACGGTTGCACCGATTGCAGGAGAATTCGGTGCTGTGTGGGGCGTGATAGCTGGTTTTCTGCACAGCGCGATGGTGAACAACGTGGGTTTTCTGCATGGGGGGTTCAACCTCTACAACAACGGTTTCGCCGGTGGCCTCGTCGCCATCATACTGATTCCGATCATAAAAGCAATTCACAAAAGGGAGGATCTATGATGGCACTCGATAAAGAAATCGTTACGCGAGTTTGCGCACAACTTACAAAGTATCTTCTTGAAAGATCTGCAGAAAGTTTGAACATCTCGATCACGAAGGCTAAGAAATACTACGAGGTGAGAATAGTGTCAAAGGTCTTTCTCAAAGATGAGGAATTGAATTTACTCAAGAGTTATCTGAACGTTCAACCACAGGAAGTCGGTTATTACTATCTTCCACTCATCGGTGAGTACGGCTCGGAGGAGGATCTCGCAATCATCGCGATGCTGCTGAAAGAGCTCGATCTGAATTACGATGAGAGCAGCCACGAACTGGTGATTTCCTTCCGGGTACGTTGAAACTTGTGGTACAATCGTCGTGGGCAAAATCTTTCAAGGGGGTGTCACTGGGTATGAGGAAACTGCTAGTGGTCGCCATCTTAACGCTCGCACTCGTGAGCTTCGCTGCGCTTGGCTTCAAAATCGGACTCGTAACGGGTACGGTGTCTCAGGGTGAGGACGAGTACCGTGGTGCTGAGAACATCGTGAAAAAGTACGGTAGCGAGATCATCCACGTGACGTATCCAGACAAGTTCATGCAGGAGCAAGAAACCACGATCGCAAGAATCGTGGAGCTCGCTTACGATCCCAAGGTCAAGGCAATCGTGATATGCCAAGCTGTTCCTGGAACAGTTGCAGCGATCAGAAGGGTCAAGGAGTTCAGGCCAGACATGATCTTCGTCGCCGGTGTACCTCATGAAGACCCAGAGGTAGTCGGCTCGGTGGTCGACGTGGCACTTGAAACCGATACGCCCGGCCGTGGAATCACCATAGTGGATCTCGCGCACAAAATGGGCGCGAAGAGACTCATACACTATTCCTTCCCGCGGCACATGAGTTACAAACTCCTGGCTGAGAGAAGAAACATCATGGAACAACGGTGTAACGAGCTGGGCATGGAATTCATTTTCGTCTCCGCACCGGATCCACTTGGAGAGCAGGGATTGACCGGCGCTCAACAGTTCATCCTGGAGGACGTTCCAAGGCAAGTTGCGAAGTACGGGAAGGACACAGCCTTCTTCTCCACGAACTGTGGCATGCAGGAACCTTTGATCAAGTCGGTCCTGCAACACGGTGGTATCTATCCAGAACAGTGCTGTCCATCACCGACGCACGGTTACCCAGGAGCACTCGGAATCGAGATACCCGCGGATAAGAAGGGAGACTACAACTACATACTCAAGGCCATCAACGAGAAAATTGTTGAGAACGGTGGTGCTGGAAGGTTCGCGACCTGGCCCGTTCCGGTCAACATGGTGTTCACCGAGGCTGGTGTTGAGATAGCCATCGAGCTCGTTCAAAAGAAGATCAAGGCCAATGACATGGATGCTATCAAGACTGTTCTTAACAGGGTGATCTCGGAAAAGATCTCCGGATACGGTATCAAGACGATCACGAGGTATCCAAACGCTGGCAATTACTACATGATCACCATGGATTCCGTCATATTCGGAGTTACCCAGTTCTGAGCTGCATGAATGTATAAATGAGAAGGATGTCGGCCTCGCGCCGACATCTTTTTTACGAGGAGGATGATCATGCAGTACGCACTGGAAATGCGGAACATAAGTAAATCTTTCTACGGCAACCAGGTGCTGAAGAACGTGAACATTGCTGTGGCTGCCGGCGAGGTTCTGGGATTGGTTGGCGAGAACGGCGCTGGAAAGACGACGTTGATGAACATACTTTTCGGTATGCCCGTGATCCATTCGACCGGTGGTTTTGAAGGGGAGATCCTCATCAACAATGAGCACGTGAACATCGACAGCCCCAGAAGAGCCATGGAGTACGGGATAGGCATGGTCCACCAGGAATTCATGCTCATCCCTGGTTTCACTGTGACCGAGAACATAAAGCTCAACAGAGAGATAACCAAGGACAACTTGCTGAGCAAGGTGTTCGGAAAATCCTTGAGAACTCTGGATTTTCCGGCCATGAGAAAGGAAGCCAGACAGGCAATAAGCACAATAGGTATGTCGATCGAGGAACTCGCCGTGGTCGCTGGCTTGCCTGTTGCGCACAAGCAATTCATAGAGATCGCGCGGGAGATTGATAAGAAAAATTTGAAGATACTGGTTCTGGATGAACCAACCGCTGTGCTGTCCGAAGCCGAGGCGGAGAAGCTGCTCGACACGATCCGGTACTTTGCCAAAAGGGGTGTCGCAATCATCTTCATCTCGCACAGATTGAGCGAAGTTCTGAAGGTTTCAGACAGGATCACGATACTCAGAGACGGTGTTGTTGTGGATAGCAAACCCTCCTCGTCTTTCACTGTTTCTGAGATCGCCGAAAAAATGGTCGGCAGGAAACTTGAGAACGTGGTTCTCCCACCCCGCGCGAAGGAACCTTCAGATGAAGACATCATCATGTCTATAAGGAATCTGAAGGTCTACATGCCCGGTGAGATGGTGAAGGATTTCAGCATAGACATTCGACGGGGTGAGATACTCGGTATAGGGGGTCTTGCTGGTCACGGCAAACTCGGAGTGGCGAACGGTATCGCAGGAATGTTTCCCGCCGAAGGGCAAGTCTATTTCGAAGGAGAACCTTACAGGTTGAACGATCCTTCTTATGCTCTCAGAAACGGTATCGTCTACCTCTCAGAGGATAGAAGAGGGGTCGGCTTGCTCCTGGACGAGTCTGTGGAAATGAACATTGCTGCCACGGCCATAGAAGCCTTCGGATCTTTCACCAGGAGGTTTCTCTTCATGACCGTGTACGATCGAAAGAAGATCAGGGAACACGCGTTAGAGATGATCAAGAAGCTCGACATACGTTGCAAATCCCCGACACAAACGGTCAGAAGGCTCAGTGGAGGGAATCAACAAAAGGTGTGTCTCGCGAGGGCGTTCACGCTGAATCCAAAGATTCTGTTCGTGTCTGAGCCGACGAGAGGCATAGACGTTGGGGCGAAAAAGCTTGTGCTCGACTATCTGGTGAGCATGAACAGAGAACATGGCATAACGATCGTCATGACATCGAGCGAGCTCGCCGAGCTCAGGTCCATCTGTGACAGGATCGCCATAGTCGCGGAAGGGAAACTCTCCGCGGTTTTGCCGCCGAAAGCGAGCGATGCAGAGTTCGGTCTTGCCATGGCTGGAGAGTTTCAGGAGGTGTTACAGCATGGATAGATTCCTGGAACAGCTCAAAAGAGTGGACATACCGACGCTCATCATTTTTCTGTTTCTCGTGGCTCTGTTTGTCCTTGCGGCCTTCACCGAAGTTTCCATACCCTCGCTTTTAAGTGATTCGATAAGACGTATCGGTATGAACGGTGTTCTCGTGCTCGCCATGGTGCCAACGATCCGGGCAGGAACGGGGCCTAATTTCGGTTTACCCGTGGGGATCATCGGAGGGCTGCTTGGAGCACTCATAAGCATGCAGCTCGGGCTCGCTGGATTCACCGGATTTTGGGTTGCGATCCTGTTTGCTGTATTGATTTGCCTTGGTATCGGTCTGGGTTACGGCTGGCTGCTTGAGAAGGTCAGGGGACAGGAGATGATGGTTGGAACCTACATGGGCTATTCTGTGGTCGCTTTCATGTCTATCATGTGGTTGATGCTTCCGTTTACCAATCCGGACATGATCTGGGCTATAGGTGGAAAAGGTTTGAGGTACACTTTGGCGCTGGATAAATACTTTGGTCGTGTGCTCAACAATTTTCTGAGGTTCAAAATCGGAGGGTTCGAGTTTCCGACAGGTTTGTTGCTGTTCTTTGCTGGGGCCTGTTTTCTGGTTCATCTCTTTTTCAGAACCAGAACCGGCCTTTCGATAGACCTGGTTGGACAGAACGAGCGTTATGCTATCAGTTCCGGTGTGAATCCTAACAGAGCCAGACTCGTCGCAGTTGTTCTGTCCACCGTTCTGGCCGGTGTTGGGATCATCGTTTACGCTCAAAGTTACGGGTTTCTACAGTTGTACCAGGCACCGCTGTTCATGACGTTTCCCGCGGTTGCTTCCATACTCATAGGTGGTGCGTCCATAAAGCGAGCGAGCATTCGCAATGTCATCATCGGTACAGCAGTCTTCCAAACACTCTTGACAATTTCCCTTCCCGTGCTGAGCCAGGTGACCCGCGGAGATATCACGGAAGTCATGAGGCTCATTGTGAGCAACGGGATGATACTGTATGCACTCACGCGAACTCCAAAGGAGGCGAGATGAGATGGAAAAACTGAAGAAGATTTTGATTTCTTATGCTGTGCCGATTGCTTTCTCGATATTGTGTGTTTCTGCCGTTCTGGTAGCCCAAATTCCCCCGATCTTTCTGGCAAGTGAAATAGTGAGAAGGTTGAGCAGGAACACGTTCCTCGTTCTGTCCTTGATCATTCCGATCATTGGAGGATTAGGTCTCAATTTCGGAATCGTTCTTGGTGCTATGGCTGGTCAAGCGGCATTGTTTTTTGTCGTCGACTGGAAGATCAAAGGTTTGGTTGGAATTCTGGTGGCCTGTTTGATGGCGGGTGCGATCTCGGTAGTCTTAGGATGGCTCGCAGGTTTGACCCTCAACCGGGCCAAAGGAAGAGAAATGATAACATCGATGATCCTTGGTTTCTTCGCCAACGGTATCTATCAGCTCATTTTCCTGTTTTTCGTTGGCTCTTTGATACCGTTCAGAACTAAGCAATTCTTGTTGCCCGAAGGCGTTGGACTGAGAAACACCGTAGATCTTTATGGTACAGTTGCGTCTGCTCTGAACAATCCCTGGATGATTCGCATAGGAACAGTCAGGCTATTCGTCTTGCCATTACTGATAGTTGCCGGCCTGTGTCTGTTCATAACGCTTCTATTTAAAACAAAGCTGGGTCAGGACATAAGGGCCGTGGGACAGGACATGCACATCGCCGAGGTCGCAGGTATAAACGTCAACAAGGTGCGCGTTATAGCAATCATCATGTCGACGGTCTTCGCAGCAATAGGACAGGTGATCTATCTTCAAGATATAGGAACGATCAACACTTACAACAGTCATGAGCAGATAGGTCTCTTCTCCATAGCTGCCCTCCTGGTTGGAGGAGCCACCACGAGGAAAGCGACCATCTGGAATGCCATACTGGGTGTCGTGCTCTTCCACACATTGTTCGTCGTGGCGCCGAGCGCGGGAAACAGACTCTTCGGTCAACCGCAGGTGGGAGAATTCTTCAGAGAATTCCTCGCCTATGCCGTCATCGCGTTTGCTTTAGCCATGCATGGCTGGAGGGCAAAGAAGATACTCATGTGACAGAAAGGGGGCCACAACGGGCCCCTCTTTTCAAGTTCTCTGCATTATGAGCTTTTTCATCCGGGATACGACCTCGTCGATCTTTCTTGGATCCTTTCCTCCGGCCTGAGCGAAGTCCGGTCGTCCTCCTCCTCCGCCGCCAAGCAGATTTGCCCCGATTCGCGCCAGTTCGTTCGCAGTGATCTTGTCCGTGATGTCTTTTGTCACTCTCACGACAAGATTCACCTTTTCATCTTGAACGGCGAACATTACGACGATTGATCTTTCCTGACCTGCGATCGCAACGTCCGACAGATTTCTGAGCGTTGAAGAGTCAACGTTTTCGAGCTTCAACATCTTGAAGTTGACGTTCCCCACCCTCTCGAAGGGCAGCTGTTTGATGTGCAAACTCAGCGTCTTCATTCTTAGCTGTTCGATCTCTTTTTCGAGCTGTTGGTTTCTCTCGATCAGGTTCTTCACACGATCTGCTATTTCATCCGTGGAAGACCCTAACAGTTCTGCCGCCGTCTGGAGTGTGCTTTCGATCTTTCTTACGTATTTGAGCGCATTGAAACCTGTCACCGCCTCGATCCTGCGAACTCCCGATGACACGGCTGTTTCGGAGATTATCTTGAACAAACCAACGTTTCCCGTGTTCGAAACGTGTGTTCCTCCACAGAGTTCTTCGCTGAAGTTTGGTACTTTCACAACCCTTACGACGTCTCCGTACTTCTCTCCGAACAATGCTATGGCTCCTTCCTCAACGGCTTCTTTGTAACTCTTCTCCTCCACAATTACAGGCAGGGCTTCGAATATCACCTGATTCACAAGATCCTCTATTTTGATCAACTGATCTTTGCTCAACGCTTCGTAGTGGGTGAAATCGAACCTGAGTCTCTCGGGCGCCACGAGCGATCCAAACTGTCTCACATGGTCACCCAGAACCTTCTTCAAAGCGGCGTGTAGCAAATGTGTGGCAGTATGGTTGCGCGCGGTGGATTTCCTGCGTTCTTCGTCAACAATCAGCCTGACTCTTTGCCCTAAGCGGAGTGTTCCCTTCTCAACTCTGACTATATGTGCGATCACTCCTTCGGTTGGTATGAACACATGTTCCACGAAGGCTTCTCCATCTTCCCATTTCATCCAGCCGACATCGCTGACCTGACCACCTCTTTCAGCGTAAAACGGTGTCTCATTCACCACGACTTCTACTTTTTCGCCAGCAGAGACCGACTCTGCACTTGAATCTCTTCGAATCATCAAAACTGTAGATTCGTGTGTCAGCGTTTCGTAACCGACGAAGGAGATCTTTTGAACTTTAGCCAACTGCTCGTAGTCTTTCACGGTTTTCGCGTACTCGACATCGGACCTGGAGATCCTTGAGCGTTCTCTCTGTTGTTCCATGAAACGCTCGAATCCGTCCAGATCCACCTTCAACCCCTTCTCTTTTGCCACATCTATAGCTATGTCCGGTGGGAAACCGTAGGTGTCGTAGAGTCTGAACAAGCTTTCTCCGTCTATGATTTCCTTCGATTGTTCGAGGATCTCATTCAACATTTCAAGACCTTGCATGATCGTTTTGAAGAACCTCTCTTCCTCAGCTTTTGTCACGTTCCTTATAAGATTCCTTTTCTTTTCAACTTCCGGGTAAGTCTTTCCCATTCTCTCGATCACCGCATCACAGATTTCGTACAGGAAAGGCTTGCTCGCACCGAGCAGAACACCATGTCTGACAGCCCTGCGCAGTATCCTTCTGAGCACGTATCCTCTCTCTTCGTTCGATGGGAACACACCGTCTGCGATGAGGAAGGTGACCGCCCTCGCGTGGTCTGCTATAACGCGCAGAGAAACATTCTTCTCTTCGCTTTCTCCGTACTTCACGTTGAAGAGCTCTTCCTCTCTCAGAATGATGGGTTTGAACAGATCTGTTTCGAAATTGCTGGACACACCCTGAACAACCGCAGCAATCCTCTCCAAACCGGCCCCCGTATCTATGTTCTTCCTTGGCAGTGGGTGCAACTGACCGTTTTCGTCCTGGTAGAACTCCGTGAAGACAAGGTTCCAAATTTCCAGGAATCTCTTGTCGCTGTTTGCAGGCGTGCACTCCACACCCTCAGGACAATCCTTCACGATACCGAGGTCGTAGTGTATCTCCGAACATGGGCCGCACGGTCCTGTGGGACCCGCGGGTCCCCAAAAGTTCGTCTCTTTTCCCATGCGAATGATCTTTTTTTCTGGCACACCAACAAGGTCTCGCCAGATCGCGTAGGCTTCATCGTCATCTTTGTAAACGGTGACCCACAGTCTTTCTTCCTCAAGCTTCAGCACCTTTGTGACGTACTCCCAGGCCCAGAGGATGGCCTCCCTCTTGAAATAATCTCCAAATGAGAAATTGCCCAGCATCTCGAAGAAGGTGTGGTGCCTTGGGGTACGTCCCACATTCTCTATGTCGTTCGTTCTGAGACACTTCTGACACGTGGCTACGCGTCTGTAGACTGGCTCCACCTTGCCCCAGAATATGGGTTTGAATGGGACCATTCCGGCGACCGTGAAAAGAAGCTGTGGATCGTCCGGTATGAGCGATGCGCTGGGTAAGACTTTGTGTCCCTTAGTTTCGAAAAAGCTCAGGAAGCTCGATCTGATTTCGTCGCTGTTCAAGTTTTCTCACCTCACAGAACGCCGATTGACAAAAGAAAGTAAGTAACGGGCGTCACGAACAATAATCCGTCTATCCTGTCCAGCATTCCACCATGGCCCGGTAGAACGCTGCCGGAATCCTTGACCTTGAAGTATCGCTTCAGTGCTGACTCAAACACATCGCCGAACGTATCGAGGACGGTGATGACCGCTGAAAAGATCACCAGAGAGGTGAACGGCATAACGTTCGCCTTGAACACGAAACCGAACACGATTTTGTAAAGGAAAGAGAAAGCCAGCGTACTGAGAAAGCCACCGATCATACCCTCTAAACTCTTGTTGGGGCTGAACTTTTTCGAGATCTTGATTCTTCCCCATTTCATACCCACGAAGTATGCGCCGGTGTCGTACAGCCACACTGCCGTCAGATTGAGCAGAGCGTTCGCCGCGCCAAACTCAAGGTAGATGGGGAAAAAGAAAGACAAACACCCGGCCACGTAGACGAGTGACACACTCGTGGCAACAACCATGGGCCACACGGTCTCGACGTTCTTCTGAGTCAGTACGGCGAGCACGTTCGTTAGAACAAAAGCCAGGCTCAGCAGCAGCAGACCGTTCTGAGCGCCCGTGATACCATACACGACCACGAATCCAACGCATATCGCAACGGCGTACTTGACGAAACCCTTCTCTTTCTCCTGGCTTGCCAGGTTTAAAAGCTCGTAGGATGCGAGCAGGACCACAGCTGCGACCAGACCTATGAGACTTTTGTAGCTGACAAAGCACAGCACTACGAAAGGTGCCACGACTAATGCTGTTACGAATCTGGTCTTCGTTTCGACAGTCACAACCCCCCGAACCTCCTCTGACGTTTCTCGTAGTCCTCTATCGCTCTTAGAAAATCTTGTTTGGTGAAATCGGGCCACAACACCTTTGTGAAATACAGCTCGCTGTAGGCGATCTGCCAGAGCAGGAAGTTGCTTATCCTCAGTTCACCCGAAGTTCTTATCACAAGGTCCGGGTCCGGAACGTCTGGAAGATAGAGCCAGTTTCTAAGCTGTGCTTCGTCCAAACGGGTTACACCATTTTCTATGGCTTTGTTGAAAGCATCCACGATCTCACGCCTGCCACCGTAGTTTAGAGCCAGTATCGCGTGAATCCTGTCGTTGTGCTTGGTTTTCTCTTCACATTCTCGGCAAAATTTCACAACTTCCTTCGGAAGCTCTTCGGTCGCACCGGTGAACCTGATTCTTACTCCTTCTTCCATCATCTTCCTGAGTTTTTGTCTGAGCAGCTTCAAGAGCAACGAAAAGAGGTAGTCGACTTCCTCTCTCGGTCGTTTCCAGTTCTCGGTCGAGAAAGCATAGAAGGTGACATACTTGATCGAGAGTTCTGCTGCCCACTCGACGACCTTTTCCGCTTTCAGGGCACCTCTCCGGTGTCCTTCGATTCTCGGCAGACCCCTTCGCTGGGCCCACCTGCCATTACCGTCCATTATGATCGCTACGTGGGTGGGTCTCAAACTTCCATGATCTCCTTTTCTTTCTTCTGGAATAACTTGTCTATTTCTTCGATCTTCTTGTCCGTGAGATCCTGTATTTCTTTCTCGAGTCTCTTTGCGTCGTCTTCGGAAATTTTTCCATCGTTTTCCAGCTGTTTGATCTCTTTCAGAACATCCCTTCTGATGTTTCTGATCGCTATTTTTCCCTGTTCCGCGATCTCCTTAGCTTTCTTGACCCACTTCTGCCTTTGTTCAGTGGTTGGGGTCGGGAAGACGAGTCTTATGGCGTTGCCGTCGTTCATTGGTGTTATACCTATGTCGGAAGCGAAAATGGCTTTTTCAATGGAAGAAAGTACAGACTTATCCCAGGGTTGTATGATGAGGGACCTCTCCTCAACCTTCACTGTGGCCAGCTGGTTTATGGGAGTGGGAGCACCGTAGTAGTCGACTTTGATCTCTTCGAGAATAGCCGGGCTCGCGCGACCAGTCCTTATCTTTCTGAGTTCTTCAGAGATTTTCTCAACGGATTTGTTCATGCGATCCTCGGCACTCTTCAAGATGGGATGACGCATAATAACTCCCTCCTCGCAATGTGTCGCTTACCCTCGAGGATTATACCACGGTGCTGAAAGGCGTCATCCGCGGGTGTAGCTGATAAAGATCTTTTCGAAATTCACCATTTCCTTTTCGATGCTTTCTATCTCGATGTTGTTCGATCTGAAGGTATCTATCAGTTCGTAGAGTTTCTGCGAGGAGGTGAGATTGACCTGCAGTTCTATGAGATTTCCGTTCTCGTTCCAGCCGTTGAAGCCAAGCTCTCTGAGTCTTTTCTTGGATTCCTCACTGCAGACGAGCCTTATCTTGTAAGCGCGAGCGGTGAAGACATCTATGAGCTTCTGCTTCTCCTCGCACACGACGATGCGTCCTCTGTTCATTATGGCTACTCTGTCTGCGACAGCCTCGACGAGGTTCATATCATGGGTCGAAAGCAGTATGGTTTTGCCTGCTTCCTTCAATGATTTCAGTATGGACCTGAATTCTACCGCGGAATGCACATCAAGTCCAAGCGTGGGTTCGTCCAGAAGCAGAACGTCCGTATCACATGCCAAGCAAACAGCGATAGCTGCCTTTTGTTGCATCCCGCGCGAAAGTGAATGTACGAGTTGGTTTGCCCGCTCCTTGAGCCCAAGGCTTTCAAGGATCTCGAGCGCGCGTGATTTGTTGAGTTTCTTACCGCGTATGCCTGAAAAGTACCTCATGTTCTCGATGATGCTCATGCGCCAGTAAAGGTTTCTGTTACCCTCCAAAACTGCGCTGATCTGCGCAAGTGCTTTGGGTCTTTCTTTGAGTACACTGAATCCTTTAATTCTTACTTCGCCGAAATCTGGAATGATCAGGCCGCAGATGCTCTTGATCGTGGTGGTTTTCCCGGCACCGTTCGGACCGAGTAGGGCAAAGATTTCCCCGGCTTCCACTTTGAAACTCACGTGGTCCACAGCTTTGATCTTTTCCTTCGAGTTTCTCTTTGGATAGAGCTTCAAAAGATCGATCACTTCGATCATATTCATCACCTCAGTACTGCGAAAGACTTCCGACAACCATTGCGCGTCGTTCGAAAGCGCGGAAAACGATGAAGCCCACCGAAAGGTAACCGAGTGCGACCAGCCAAAGGATCGCATGATCGGAGAATCGAAACTGGTGCAGTCTCGTGCCATCGATCGCAAGTGCTCTCATCATTGAACTCGCTTGTGACATGGGTAGGAGTCTGTGCCAGAGGGATTGCGTTTCGAACATCGTGAAAGAGAGCGAACCAAAGGTCACGATCTGGATGAACGAGGAAACTCTCTTGAAGATCAATGCTATTCCACCAAGTATCATACCGATACCGAGCGCGGAGATCGTCCCGCCGATCATCAAATAAAGCAGTGTGGCAAGATCGAAACCTATCTTCCTTCCGGTTGTGAAGGCGGCAAAGTACATGAGAGGAATTGCGAGAAAAACGTTGTTGAAAAGAAACTCAGAAACCATCCTGAACAACATCTGATATTCGAATGCGATCGGGGATGTGAAAACCTGTTCGAGGGTCCCACGCTGTGCCTCCTCGATGATGCCCCAAGCAACGCCCTGGAACGAGAAGATGAACACGATCCACATGAAATAGCCCACTATGATGCCGTCCAGAGTTGAGGACAGATTTATGCTCGGGCCACCAACTGCTTTCACACCGAAAAAGAGTAAATAGAAGAAGATCAGAAGTGTGGCGATGCTGGAGATAGTGTTGAAGTAATAGCGTCTGACTTCGATGAACATCTTTTCAAGATTTGCGAGAAATGCGTTCCACATTTTTGAACCCCCTCTTTCAACTCTGAAAATATATTAGCACGACCATCAATTTTGTCAAGGTGTGGTTTAATTTTTCTTCTCCGACTCAGGATCGAGGGGGTTCACGAAAACGGTTTCATAGTTCGTGTAGAGCATCATTCCTGGTGGAGAACCTTTCGGTTTGTGCACGTTCCTGATGAGTGTGTAATCGACTGGTACGTTGGAAGAGTAGCGTGCTTTGGAGTAATGTGCTGCGATCGAAGCGGCATAAAGCAAAACGTCTCTTGGGACAGCCCTTCCCTCGGTTCGTATCACCACGTGAGCCCCGGGCAACTGCTGAACGTGAAGCCATATGTCCGAGTCGCTGGCCTTCCTGACGAGTGCTTCGTTCTGCTTGTTGTTCTTGCCGACAAGGATTGTGAAACCGTTGTAGATGAATTTTCTGAAGCTGGTTTCTTCGGGTTTTTTCGCCCCCGAGGCGCTCTTCTGCGTGAATCCAATTTCGGCAAGTTCTTCCTTTATCTCTTCGAGATCTTCCAGTGTCTCAGCAGATTCGATGTTGTAGAGCGTTTGTTCAAGGTAACTGCTCTGTTCCTGAAGTTGTTCGATCCTGACTTTCAGTATCTGGGCCTTTTCTTTCAGCTTCTTGTATTGCTCGAAGTACCACTGTGCGCTTCGTTTGGTGTCTTTTCCAGGCACGAGCGGTACGAGTACCTTCTGGTTTGTTTCCCAATCGAAACATTCGACAACACCTTGAGCTGAATCCTGAACGCTGGCGTACTTCAAAAGCTCTCCGTAACGTTTGTACTCCTCTGCCTTTTCGCAACGCTTCAAATCTTCGACGAGTGTCTGAAGTAATTTTTCTTGCTTCTTGAGGCGTTCTCTAACGACCGACAAAAGCTGTTGGCGAAGCTTGTCTGTCTGGGCCTTTCTCAAGTTCCAAAGATACGCTTCGTCCACCGCGCGCGAGACAGAGTCGTAGCGTTCAATGGGCTCACCCAATATCCTCAACGGATACGCGAAGACATGGCGTTTGCCCTGAATTTCGTAAACACAGCAGGCCGAATTCTCGAAATCCTCGAGGATGGAAACCAGTGCCAGCTTGAGTGAAACTCTCTCCTTATCGTTGAGGGCCGCGACGGGCTTGTCCACGATATTCGCACGGTAAAGAACTTCCTGCGCGGTTAGTTTGGAGAAGCCAGCAATATTTTCAACGATGTACCTGGAAAGCATCAGGTTACCTTCGAACTTCAGCTCGGATCCTGCGAACGGATTCATTTTCCTTGTTGTGTGAACGTAAGAAGCGTTCTTACCAAGGAACGCCCTGAGGTCGTCCAGCACCAGATCCCTCTCGACCAGCACGACGTTGGATTTGCTGCCGAAAAGTTCAACGTAGAGTTTGTATTCGTGATTTTCTCCGGTTTCATCGATCTTGTCGAAAGTGAGATACAGCACTCTGTCGAGATCCAGTTGCCCCACCTCTTTGAGTCTGGCGTTGCGAAGTCTTGCACGAACAAGCGTCACGAAGTTCGAAGGATTCTGCCCTGACAGATACTCTCTTTCTGTCAAACAAACATGCGCCAAACGGGGTTCAACACTTATCCTGATAGTCGCTCCATGAAAGATCAGCTCGATGCCGAATTTCCCGTTTTGATGGATCTGTCTCAGAGCTTCGCCTTTCAGTTCAGAAAGTTCTCGCACAAGCTTTTTGAGAACGAACGCGTCAATCATTCACATCAACCCGAGTATCTCTTTGATCCTGGCTATGTCCTGTGCGTGGTCGGCCTCGTCACCTGGAGTTTCCAGTATCCAGGCTACACGCTGGACTTCCTCAAAACTCAGAAACACTTTGAAACCTTTTTCGCCGATGAACCCTTTACCTATGTTCTCGTGTCTGTCAAGAGGCTTGCCGAGAGGGGCTTTGGAATCGTTAAGATGAATCATCCGGAGCTTTTCGAGACCGATTTTTGAATCAATCTCATCCAAAAGCTGCCGAACCGCATCTTTCGTCGTGATATCGTAGCCCGCGTCAAAGCCATGGCAGGTATCGTAAGTGATGCCCAGCCTCGCAGGATCTATTGAAGAGTCGATGATCCGCTTGATCTGATCAAAGCTATAACCAATGTTTCCACCTTTGGGAGAAACGTTCTCCAAAAGGAGCACAACTTTCTTCGTGCTGCTGAGAAATTCGTTGACCGCCGTGATGATCCTTTTGAAACCGAATTCCTCACCCGCTCCGGTGTGACTGCCCGGATGTACGTTCAGATACTTTATGCCCAAAGCTTCGCAAATTTTGCCTTCGAGGACGAGAAGTTGAACGGACTTTTTCCAGTTTTCATCGTTCGGACTTGCTAAGTTTATGAGGTAACCCGAATGACAGAACGCTCCCTCGTAGTCGATCTGATACTTCTCCATCATGCTGCGAAAGAGATCGCAAGTCCTTTTGGTGGGCATCTTTGCGCTCCACGTCCTCGGGCTGTGCGGGAAAATCTGAAAGCAGTTTCCACCGATCTTCACAGTCAGTTCTGGAACCATCTCAAACCCATGGCTTATGGGCATGTGTGCACCAATCTTTATCATTACGACCACCGTGAAAATGATAGCATAGTCACGGGAGTGGTACATTGATATACTTGGGCACGAGCGGTTATTCGTTCAGCGATTGGATAGGAGAAGTTTATCCTGAGGGCATATCCAGATCGGACATGCTGAAGTACTACGCGAACGTGTGGAGGTTCAACGCCGTTGAACTCAATTTCACGTACTACACCTTACCCACGTACAGGGCAATCGTCTCCATGTTGAGGAAAACTCCAAGTGATTTCGTCTTCTGCGTGAAACTGCCAGCTTCTGTGACGCACGAAGCCTGGAGGTCCAAAACCTTCCCCGAAGAAGATGTGAAGAAGACTCTTCAGGCCTTGACGCCAATGTTTGAGGAGAGAAGACTCAAGATCTTGCTCGCTCAGTTTCCGTATTCCTTTCGAGACACTCCGAACAACAGGCAGTACTTGCAGTTGCTCCGGGAGAAGATAAACGCACCCATCGCGATTGAATTCAGACACGCTTCTTGGAACAACGAGTCGGTCTACAGACTGCTCAAAACGCTCGGCTACACTTTCGTGATCGTTGATGAACCGAATCTTCGCGATTTGTTTCCTTACGTACCGAAAGTGACAAGTGCCGTTGCTTACTTCAGACTCCACGGAAGAAACAGAGATTGGTTCAGTGCGCCAGAAGGAGAACGATACAACTACAAGTACAGTGATGAAGAGATATCGATCTTTGCCCGTGATATCTTCAATCTCTCGCAGCAGGTCGTCGATACCTTCGTTTTTTTCAACAATTGCTATCGCGGTAACGCCGTCAGAGATGCGATGAAGCTGCGTCAGATGATTGAAAAGGCCCTTTTAGGAGGTTGAATCACCCGCTTTTGCTCGCTCACTCTTTGCAGAACCTCCCGAGGAACGGCTGAATTTGGTCAAACATCGGCGTGATCTGAAAAACACAAAGAAAGAAAATAAAACATTTGACGCAAACCGAGTTCCAGTCTATAATGTCAGACAGATCATTGTACACAGGGAGGTTGAGAAAATGGATCGTAAAGAGGTTTTCGCAAAGGTTGTGGGTATACTCTCCGACAAGCTCGGGGTCAAACAGGATCAGATCGAAGAAAACAGCAAGCTCATAGACGATCTCGGAGCGGATTCGCTCGATTTGGTTGATCTGGTGATGGCGTTGGAGGAAGAGTTCGGTGTGAAAATAGCGGACGATCAACTTCAGAAGATCTCGACGGTGAAAGACGTCATCGATTACATCGTCAAAGTGAAGGCGTAATCAAGAACAGTTGCCCCGAGTCTGAACACAGGACGATGAGCCTTTCGTCTACGGTTTTACACATTTCCACAGCGTACTCACCGACCTGGACAACGTCGAGTTTTCCCGTCTGAAGATCGATGAAATAGACTTCACCGGGGACGTGGTTCAGCGCGGCTACAAAATTCTTGATCTGTTCCAGTCGGTGAACGGTGTTGGGTAGAGGTATATATTTCATGATCCTCCCCAAATGGTCGACAAGAGTCAATCTCGGTTGTACCAAGCTGCCGACCACCACGAGATCATCCGTGACGAGCATGTCCCTCGCGAGATCGTCCAGGTTTTGTTGCCAGAGAATTCTCCATGAAGAGTCCAGACAGGCGAGCCTACCGTCCATGTAGCCGAGCAGGTAAGCTCGCCCGTTCTTTTGGACGTACTTGAGAGGATTTCTGAAGTCTTTGATCGACAGAGACCTCCTTTGCGTGCCCACTAACTCGATAGTTTTATCCGTCGCGTAATAGTGAAGGTAGACGATCCCATCGTAAGTTGGTTCAAAGTAGAGCGTCGGTGAATCGAATACGAATGTGTTCTCGACTTCTAGTGTCTCAAGGTCGATTTTGTAAATTGAAGGATTCTTGGAGCAAAGCACGTAGAGTTTTCCACCGAAGATCTTCAAAACTGTTGGATAACTTCCCACCTGAATGCGTTTCACCAGCCGCCCGAAGACGGTGTAGACTGCAACGCTTGCTCTGTGATAGTCACTCACAAAGACGTTTCCTGCATGGTGCACCGCCCAGGCCGGGTATGAAAGACCTACAGTTATCTCCGAAACGAACTGACCGGAATCTGTGAACACCAAGACCGAGGCCGGTTTCGGCCTGATCAAGCACACGATACCTTCGTTGAGCGTCATCTTTGTGTACCCATAGCCCACGCCGATCGACTCGATCCTGTGTGCGAGCAACGAGCAGGTCAGCAAGAGATAAAGCAGCAAACCTTTCTTCATAGCGCCTTTCCACCGAGAAGGACAAACATTGAAACTGTCAGATTAGCCAGCGCGAACATTTGAACGATTCTTTCTTCACTCCAGCCGAGCAACTCGAAGTGATGATGGATGGGAGACATCTTGAACACTCTCTTTTTGAAGAGTTTGTAACTGCTCACCTGTATCACCACACTGAGTGCTTCAACAACGAAGATGCTCGAGCACAGCAATGCTATGATCTCCGTGGAAGTTCTTATCGAAACCACGGCGATCAGCGCACCGAGTGCTAATGAACCTGTATCGCCCATGAACATTTTCGCAGGTTTGATGTTGTAAAACAGAAAAGCCATCAGACAAAGTGAAAATAGAATCAGTGAATCTGCACTCTTTCCGAGCAGGAACCAATAAGGTATTGCGCTCGTCAAAAACACGCTTGTTGCTAGCCCGTCGAGCCCATCGGTGAGGTTTGTGGCGTTGCTCAGCCCGGCTATCAAGAGAACGGCGAAGATCCAGTAGAGCCTGCCAAGATCCAAATCCTTTTGTAAGAACGGAATCTGTAGCTTTGTATCAGGTCTGATCAATATCAACAGAACCGTTGCGAAAATGATCTGCAGGGAGAACTTCTGCCAAGCTCTCAGACCGAGTGACGTTTTTTTGATCACGCTCAAGAGATCATCCAGAAAACCGATCAGGGAAAAAAGAACGATGGCCAAGCCGTCTATCGTGTATCCAAAGACGAGGCACGATACTGCTCCGAAAATCGAGAACAGTAAGCCTCCCATCGTGGGCGTTCCAGTCTTGTAACCATGAAGATCCGGACCTTCTTCCCTTATGAACTGGCCCACGCGGAGCCTTTTGAACAATCGTATGAGGAACGGGTAAAGCACAGCACAGGGAAGAAATGTGATGGCGAAATATTTCATGCCTTCTTTCCTCCCAGAAACATTTCGAGCACTTTCTCCATACCGATTGCACGCGAAGCTTTGAACAGGACAGCATCTCCTGCGGTGAGAAGACCTTTCAATCGCGCGACTATCGTCTGTGGATCATCGCTCTTCAAAATCGTTTTAGAACATTCCATGTGATCGATCTCGCGATCGATACTGTAAACCAGTACTCCGTCCAGCTGCTCGAGAATCCTCCCGAGCTGTCTGTGAGTCTGTTCTGAGTAGATGCCCTGTTCTTTTATCGAACCGACAACGGCGTAGGCTCTCTTACCAAGTTTCCTGAGCGTTTCAACCGCGGTTTGGAAGGATTCAAGACTCGCGTTATAAGTGTCATCCACCACATAAACGTCATCAACTTTCAGAACTTTGAATCTTCCATCCACCGGGACAAAACTTTCCAGCTTTGAAAGATCAGGATGCACACCGAGCACATCGAACACCGCTAAAACCGCGGCAACATTCACCAGCTGCCCCACGTTTAAGATCGCCGAGAAACGTACTTTTCTCTTGCCTCCAGGCGTTTCGTAATGAGCCGTCGTTGACAGCTCTTCATAGTCGTAAGATACGAGTTTATAGTCGCCACTGTAAAAACCAAAAGTCAGGAACTTCTTGTCTCTGATCTTCTCCAGGATCCTGGGGTCGTTGTGAACCACGGCGATGCCATCTTCTCTCATGTTCTCGACTATCTCCAGCTTACCTCTGAGTATTTGTTCCTCCCCGCCCGCCACACCTCTGTGCGCGGTGCCAACGTTCAGAAGGACGGAAACATGAGGTCGAGCGATCCGACACAAAACGGATATATCCCCCGGTTTGTTCATCGCCATTTCCAAAATCGCGTACGGTTGACCGTGATAATCGTTCAGAATTGACAACGGAAGGCCAATTTCCGTGTTGAAGTTGCCTGGGTTTCTGAACGCGAGCTCTTTTCCGAGACAGTGATGGATCATCTCTTTTGTAGTCGTCTTGCCGTTCGAGCCGGTTATACCGACGATTCGAGGATCATACATAGCAAGTTTTTGCGCTGCCATCTGTTGGAGAAAACACCTGGTATCCTTCACGAAGTACAGTTTTTCTTTGGGCACATCGACGCCTCGTTCCACGACAGCCAAAGACGCACCTTTTTCGAGTGCCTGGCGTACGTAAAGATGTCCGTCTGTCTTCTCTCCCTTGAGTGCGACAAAGACACAACCTTCGAATGCTTCCCGAGAGTCAATCACGAACTTTGCGTTCTCAAACATGCCTTCTTTCCCTCTTGTACTCCTGAATGATTATCTCTCTGGCCACGTCCGCATCCTTGAAGGGTATTTTTCTTTCGTCCGAGAAGATCTGATACTCTTCGTGCCCCCTCCCCGCGATGATGACCATATCTCCTCTGTTTGCAAGAGTGATGGCCGTTTCGATCGCTTCACGCCGATCCGGGATAACTAGGTACGCCGCCCCTGATGGCACACCGCTTTCAACTTCGTTGAGTATCTCGATGGGATCTTCACCCCTGGGATCGTCCGTCGTTATGATCGCCACGTCTGAGTATCGACACACGACCTGAGCCATCATGGGCCTTTTTCCTTTGTCCGCCTGCCCACCAGCCCCGAACACGGTGATGATTCTGCCGCTGGTCAAATGTTTTGCGGTAACCAGAGTTTTTTCCAGTGCGTCCGGACTGTGTGCGAAATCTACAACCAGGTCTATTCCAAGTAGGGAAGCTTCAGGGATGAACTGGAAACGACCATCGACACCCTGGAAGGAAGCTATGGAAGCGGCAACGTCGTTTGGATCGTAACCAAGTTCCACCAAACCAGCAAACACCAGAGTCACGTTCATGGCGTTGTGATAACCAGGGATCCTGATCCAGAGTTTGTACTTTCCGGCAGAGCATTCTATCTCAAACCGTGTTCCTTGTTTGCTGACCTCAACGTTTTGAATCCGATAATGGCTCTGCCGGGAAATGCCATAGACGATCTTTCTCACCTTCTTGTTCAGCAGGTGCGAGTACTCATCACTTATCAATGCGATGCCATTCTGTTTGAGCAGGTCAAATATGTGCAGTTTCGTCTGCGCGTACTCCTCGAAGGTTTGATGAAAGTCCAGATGATCCCTCGTTATGTTCGTGAGCGCAGCGATGTCAAATCTAACAGTTTCAACACGTTTTAGAGAAAGCGCATGTGAGGAAACTTCCATCACGAAGTGTGAACCACCCTTATCGACAGTCTTGCGCATCGCCCTGAGGATCTCGATGGCACCTGGTGTCGTGTTGTCATGATGGAACTTGGGCTCGCCGAGGATCTCATAATGAACGGTTCCGAGCAAACTGCCACGACTCGAAAAACTCTGCAGCACATGGTGGAACAGATGAACACTTGTGGTCTTACCGTTGGTCCCTGTGACACCAACGGTAAGAAGCTTCTCGTAAGGCTTTTCAAAGAACACGTCCGCCAGCATGGCCTCCGCGAGTCGCGTATCGCTGACAATCAAATGGGGGATGTTATCGTTGAGAGGTCGTTCGGAAACAAGCAGGGTGGCTCCTTTGTTGTATATTTCCTGTGCTATCTCGTGCGAGTCGAACTTTCTACCCCTGTGGCAAACAAACAGGCAACCTGGTTTGACCTGACTTGAGTTGTTCACAATGTCGCTGACCCCGTGACTCATGTTCCCGTTCAGATTGGCTACGATGAGTATGGGTCTCAGTGATTCGATTATCTTTTCAACGTGCATTGAATCACCTCTACGAAGATTCTAATACCACCTTGCGGTCTTGACAAGAACGACGAACTGTGCTATGCTGAAATTAGCACTCGAATGTTGAGAGTGATAATATGAGGCGGGACGTGAGGGTCAACGAAAGACAGAAGAAGATCCTTTATTGCGTGGTGAGGGAATACATCATCACGAAGAAACCTGTCAGTTCAGAGCACGTCCTGAACGTGTCCAATCTTTCGTGCAGTGCTGCAACGATCAGAAACGACTTGAGAAGGCTCGAGTACCTGGGCTATCTTTATCAGCCGCACACCTCTGCAGGAAGAATCCCAACGGACAAAGGCTTCAGGTTTTACGTGGACGAAACTTTGAAGCTCGCCAAGGACTACGCGCAGAGGTCTCACCAGATAAACGTGCGTTATCCTATGACGTACAGTGACATGGAAAGGATTCTTGAGGGTGCGGCGATTGCCCTGGCGCGCATGACGAAAGGAGCTGTGGTGCTGGAAAAACCTGACACAGGACGTTTGAAGATCCTGAGAGCTATCGTAACGCCGATCACAAGAAATCATTACTTGATCTCCGTTGTAACGGAACTCGGTCTCATGAAGTTCATACCTTTCAGAAGTTTCGCTGATGTGGACCATGCCAAGCTCGAGGATCTACTGAACAAATTGCTCAGAGGCAGGAGCATTGATAGTCTCACGGGCGAAGTGTTCGAAGGTGACTGGGAGGAGTCGCTCATAGACCTGTCTGAACAACTCATCAGTTCGTTGAAAGACGATTTGAGGAACAGCATGATAAAGTTCGGGCTCGACGTTCTCATAAGTGGTGAGACGTTCAACATAGACGAAATAAGGAATCTTTCACGGTTCCTGTCTGACGATGGATTGTTGAAAGCTTTCATGGATAAAGTTCAGGAAGTCCCCGCAGTGTTCATCGGCAGCGAACACGGTTTGCAGGGATTGGAAAGGTTCTCAATTTTCGTTGATTCTTATCGCAAGGAGAATGAGCCAATGGGTAAAATACTGGTCGTGACATCAAAGATCATCAAGTACGAGGAGATAATGAACGTCCTGACTTACGTAACCAGCAGGTTGACGGAGTACTTCACGGTGGTCACACGGGAGGTGGAAAGATGACTGAGAACGAAAAACTCAACGAGATGGTTGAGAATACACCTGAAGCTGTCGAGGAGGACCTGATCGAAAAGCTCACAAAGGAGAAGGAACAGCTCACAAAATATCTCAGGCAGCTGAAAGCCGAATTCGAGAATTTCAAGAAGGACGCGCTCAGGGACAGAGAAATGATCCTCAAAAATGCAAACGAGTACCTTCTGACCAAGCTCATCCCCGTGCTCGACGACCTCGAGCGCGCCTTCAACGCTGTTGAACAGGGCGCAACGTTCGAGGATTTCTACAAAGGAATGAAGTTGATCTACAAGAAGCTCTGGAGAGTGCTCAACGATGAAGGCTTTTTCAAGATAGGGGTTGGTCAAAAGTTCGATCCGTTCGAGCATGAGGCCGTTGAGAGGGTCGAAACCGAAGAAAAGGAAGAATATGACATACTCGAAGTCGTTGAAAATGGATACAAGTACCATTCTAAGGTTCTCAAACCAGCAAAGGTCAAGGTAGCTGTGAAGCCTCCGAGAGGTGACGACGGTGCCCAGACAGTATAAGGATTACTACGCGATCCTCGGTGTTCCGAGGGACGCGTCTGAAGAGGAAATAAAGAAAGCGTACAAGAAGTTGATAAAGCAATGGCATCCCGACCTGCACCCGGAGAACAAAAAAGAGGCTGAAGAGAAGTTCAAGGAGATCCAGGAAGCATACGAGGTCCTGAGCGATCCGCAAAAGCGGGCCATGTACGACAGGTTCGGTTACGTCGGAGAACATGAGTTTTCACAGCAAACTTCGTCAACCACGTTCGAGGACATATTCAGAGATTTCGAAAGTTTCTTCGGCCGGGATGTCTTCGATATTTTCTTTGGCGATAGAGGTGCGACGCAAGAGACCCAAAGGACGGCAAGGCGCAGAGCGGGTGAAGACATCAGTGTGACGGTCGAAATAGATTTCGTAGAATCGCTCGTCGGTAAACAAATACCCATAGAGTACGACAGGTACGAGGTATGCGATCACTGCCATGGGAATGGGATCGAGCCAGGGAGCGGTTACCAAACTTGTCCCAGGTGTCACGGTTCAGGGATACTGAGAGAGGAAAGAAGGAGCATCTTCGGTGTTTTTGTGAGTACGAGAACCTGTCCCACCTGCGGTGGAACGGGGCGTGTGGTCAAAGAGAGATGCCACGTTTGTGGTGGCACTGGCAGGTTGAAGAAGAAAGTCAGAACAACGGTGAACATACCTGCAGGCGTTATGGATGGTACCAGACTCAAGATAGAGGGTGGAGGTAATGCGGGTTACAATGGAGGCCCTTACGGTGATCTCTACGTCATCGTCCATGTGCGACCGGACAGAAGATTCAAACGTCAAGATGACGACATATACACCGAGATCACGATAGACTATCTGCAGGCCATCCTTGGAACAACCGTGCGCATAGATTTGCCGGACGGAAACTCTACGATGCTCAGAATACCTGCGGGTACGCAGCCTGGCACGGTGTTCAGGCTCAAGGGAGAAGGCGCTCCATCTCTGAGAACCGCGAAACGTGGAGATCTGTACGTCACGGTGAACGTGAAGATACCTGAACGACTTTCCACGAAAGAAGCACAGTTGCTGAGGGAGATAGCAAGGGAGAAAGGCATAGACGTTTCTTGAAAATTTTTAGGCGATTTTTGGGAAAATTTGACGATTGTGACCGTTTATACTCCGCAAAGGCGGAGTTTTTTTCTTTTTCCCCCGTTTTACAACGAGCCGAGAACATGATAAAATACTTTGTGAAAATTTCAAGAAGGGGGCGAGAACGTGACCCGCGAAGAACTCGAAGTCTTCCTCTCGAAAAACCCCACCATTCAGGAAGCCAAAGCCCTCGCGAGGAGACTGAGCTTGAAAGTCAAGAAGCGGATGAAGAAAAACGAGGTCCTCAAACTCCTTCAAGATTTTGCGAAGTCGCTGGTTTCTGAAAAAAAGGAAGAAGAGGTCCGACACACGCGAGAGGCCCGTGAAAATGAACTACCTCAATCGTACGGCTCTGACAGGCTCGTGCTGTTCCCGGTGAACCCGAATCTGGTTTATGTATACTGGGATCTTTCGAGCGAAACTCTCTCAAAACTTTCAGGACAGAAAGAAGTGGTGTTGCGACTCTACGACGTGACCTACGTAGTCTTCGATGGAACCAACGCCCATCGGATCTTCGAGGCGGGCGTTCATCTCGCGATGACGAGGAATTACTATTTCCACGTTCCGATGGCAAACGCTGATTACCTTGCCGAACTCGGTTTCAAGGTAGAAGGAAAATTCGTTCCCGTCCTCAGATCCAACGTTGCACGCACACCCTCGAACGCGCCCTCCGCTTCCGTTCGCCAGAGATGGGTCATCAAGGCTAAGCGCGTTGTGAAAATCGGTGAGCCGCCCTTGAAACCAATCGAGCGAATACGAGGCTCGTCTCAACTGGAGAGTGGTCGATGATGAACGGATACTTTTTACTCGTCTTGCATACACACCTTCCGTATGTCAACCATCCGAATCACGAACTCTATCTGGAAGAGAGATGGTACGTAGAGGCAATCTTAGAATCATACGTGCCGCTGCTCATGATGTTCGATCGGCTTCAAGAAAAGAAGGTACCGTTCAAAGTTACGATCTCACTCAGCCCCCCGCTGCTCGAAATGTTCAGAAACACAACGCTCACTCAAAAAGTGAAGGATTATGCGTGGAGACTCGTTGAGCTGTGTGAGAAAGAAATCGCAAGAGCGAACACGCAGCAAGAGAGGGATCTTGCGGGTTTCTACAGAGAAAGGTTTCTGGCGTGCTTGAATTACCTTGACTCATTGAACGGCAACCTGGCAAATGGTTTCAAGAAGCACGCCGAATCTGGTAATGTCCAGTTGATAAGCTGCAACGCGACGCACGGTTTTCTTCCATTGATGCGCTATCAACCGTTCGCAGTTGACACTCAAGTGAGGGTCGGTGTGGAGACCTTCGAACATCACTTCGGTTTTGAGCCGAGGGGCATGTGGCTGGCCGAGTGTGGTTATTACTCAGGTCTTGATGAAACGCTCAAAAAGTACGGTGTGGAGTTCTTTTTCGTTGATTCGCATGCATTCTGGTATGCGGACGAGAAACCATACTTCGACGTGTACAGACCTGTGATGACTCCTTCCGGCGTGTTCGCGTTCGCGAGAGATCCTGAGTCAAGCGAGCAGGTGTGGAGTGCAACCTTGGGTTATCCGGGCGATGGAAGGTACAGAGAGTTCTACAGGGATCTCGGATTCGATAGGGATTACGATTACATAAAACCCTACATAGACAAGAGCGGCGTGAGGGTGAACGTGGGCATAAAGTACCACCGGATCACGTCGAGGGAAACTCCACTCGACAAAAAGGAGTTGTACAACCGCGGTGAGGCGCTCACTGCCGCTAAGGAACACGCTCTGGATTTTCTGAACAAGAAAATCGCCCAGATAAACAAATTGACTGGTGTGTTCAATCAGCCTCCTGTCATCGTGGCGCCGTTCGATACGGAGCTTTTTGGACACTGGTGGTTCGAAGGCCCGGAATTCCTGGAAAGCTTTTTCCTCGAGGCTTCAAAATGCAAGCAGATCAAGTTTGCAACACCGTCCGAGATCATAGAGAAGTTCGACAGCTTCCAGATCATCACTCCCGCGGATTCCTCGTGGGGTAACGGAGGTTATTTCGATACCTGGTTGAACGGTAAAAACGACTGGATTCAGTTGCATTTAGTCGAGATCAGAGACAGGATGAAAAGGCTCGCCGAGACGTATTTCGAGGAGAAGGATCCACTGAAAGTGAGGGTTCTCAACCAGATGTTGAGAGAACTGCTCCTGGCTGAATCGAGCGACTGGCCTTTCATCATGACCACAGGCACCAACGTCGAATACGCAGTTAACAGAATCAAAACTCATGTGAAACGCTTTTTAGACCTTGAGACACAACTTGTGAAGGATAATATAGACGGAGAGTTCCTCGCAAGGGTTGAGCAAGAAGACGACGTTTTCCCATGGATTGACTTTCGATACTACGCAGCTTCTCAAATCAGGAAGGAGGGATAAAGTGCCCGCAAAATATTTCGAGATCAGGTGGCATTCGAGGGCTGGCCAGGGCGGTAAAAGTGCGGCGCAGTTGGTGGCAGAGACGGTTCTTGAGGAGGGTAAGCACGCCCAGGCTTTCCCGGAGTACGGTGCGGAAAGATCTGGAGCACCCATGAGAGCGTTCAACAGAATCAGTGAAGGCAGGATCAGGGTGCACCACTCGGTCGAGAGTCCCGATGTGGTCGTGGTCATCGATGACACCTTGCTCTCACCAACCATAGTTTCAGGACTAAAGGAAGACGGTGTACTCATCGTTAACACGAAACACTCCTTTGACTTTGTCAGGAAGAAGACGAATTTCAACGGTAAAGTCTGCATCGTGAACGCCACAGACATTGCGTTGCAGGAAATCAAAAGAGGCGTTCCCAACACGGTCATGATCGGCACACTCGCACGTGTTACAGGATTGATGAACCTTGAAATGGTGGGAAAAAAGATCAGGGAGATGTTCGAACGGAAGCTCCCAGAAGAAATGATTCAGGCGAACATCAGGGCGCTCAGACGCGGCTACGAGGAGGTGCAGTGCAGTGGCTGAGTTGAAAAAATGGCACGAGTTGCCCATAGCGGGCTTGATAGTGGAACCAGGAACTGCGAGGAAATACAGAACCGGTGACTGGCGTGTCAGAAGGCCCGTATACGATAGATCCAAGTGCATAGACTGTATGTTCTGCTGGTTCTATTGTCCCGATCAAGCGATCATTCAGGAAAAAGGTGTCATGAAAGGGATCGATTATTTTTACTGCAAGGGCTGTGGCGTGTGCGCGAACGTCTGTCCGAAGTCTGCAATTGAGATGCGCCCGGAGACAGAGTTCGTAGGAAAGGAGGATTGAGCAATGGCAGCGAAGAACGTAATGGCTATAACTGGAGCAGAAGCGGCTGCATACGCGATGAAACAGATAGAGCCGGATGTTGTTGCGGCTTATCCAATCACTCCTCAGACGCCCATTGTGGAATACTTCGCCAAGTACGTTGCGGATGGCGAAGTTCGAACCGAGATGATACCCGTCGAGAGTGAGCACTCAGCGATGAGCGCCGTTGTTGGAGCCGCTGCTGCTGGTGCAAGAGCAATGACTGCGACGAGTTCTCAGGGCCTTGCTCTGATGAGTGAAATAGTTTACATCGCGTCTTCGTTGAGATTGCCCATCGTCATGGGTTTGGTCAACAGAGCGCTCAGTGCGCCTATAAACATACACTGCGACCACAGTGATGCAATGATGGTTAGAGATTCGGGTTGGATCCAGCTTTTCTGTGAGGATGCGCAAGAAGTTTACGATCTGACGATTCTTGCGGTTCGACTCGCCGAACACGAGGACGTGAGATTGCCTGTCTTGGTGAATCAGGACGGATTCATCATCTCGCACGGAGTGGAGCCCGTCGAAGTCTTGCCTGACGATGTAGTTAAGAAATTTGTTGGTGAGTTGAAACCCGTCTATCCGTTGCTTGACACCGATCATCCCGTGACTTATGGTCCACTGGACCTGTACGACTATTACTTCGAGCACAAGAGACAGCAAATAGAGGCGATGAAACACGCCTACAGGGTGTTTCCACAGATAGCCGAGGAGTTCTACGAGATCAGTGGTCGCAAGTACAATTTTGTTGAACCTTACAGATTGGAAGACGCCGAATACGTCATGGTCGCTCTGGGGTCTACTAACGGAACGATCAAGGATGTTGTTGATGAGATGAGGAGCGAGGGCAAAAAGGTTGGACTCTTGAAGATATGGATGTTCAGACCCTTCCCGAAGCCGGAAATTCAGAGGTATCTGACGGCGCGGAAGGCAGTTGTGGTGCTCGACAGGGCAGCATCTTTCGGCGCCGAAGCCCCGCTCTATGAAGCGGTCAAGTCTGCCCTTTACGAGGCTGCGGCGAGACCAGTGATGGGCTCGTTCGTGTACGGTCTTGGAGGAAGAGACCTCAAGCCGGAGCACGTCAGATACGCGTTCGAGAGGGCCATAGCGCTCGACCTGGTTGCCGACAAGGAAGAGTATCTCGGCTTGAGAGATTGAGGAGGTGGCAGCATGCCTTTGACAATGAAGAAACTGGCAGAGATTTTCACAGATAAAGAAACGGGTTTGACGCAGGGACACAGAATGTGTCCCGGTTGTGCCGCGCCGATGACTGTGAAGATTGTGCTCATGGTTGCCAAGGCTTTGGGGTACGAGCCGGTTATAGGTTTCGCAACAGGTTGTATGGAGGTTTCTTCCACCATCTTTCCTTACACTGCTTGGAGCGTGCCTTACATACACAGCGCTTTCGAGAACGTCGCAGCCACCATCAGTGGTGTGGAAACGGCCTACAGGGCGTTGAAGAAGGCCGGAAAGATCCCTTCGGACAGGAAGTACGCGTTTATTGCTTTCGGTGGAGACGGCGGTACGTACGACATAGGACTGCAGTCGCTCTCCGGGGCTTTGGAAAGAGGACACAAAATGCTTTACGTTCTGTACGACAACGAAGGTTACATGAACACGGGTAACCAGCGTTCGGGATCCACACCTCCCGGTGCCGACACCACAACGGCGCCCGTTGGTAAAGCCATTGCCGGTAAGCTTCAGCTGAAAAAGAACATCGTGGAGATAGTGGCCGCACATGAGAACGTGTACGCCGCCACCGTTACTCCTGGAGAGCCGATGGACTTCATAAACAAAGTTGAAAAGGCGTTGCAGTTCGATGGTCCAGCTTTTATAGCCTCTTTGAGCCCGTGTGTGAGGTACTGGAGGATGGATGATAACAAAGCTGTCGATATAACCAAGCTTGCGGTTCAAACCAAATACTGGCCACTGTATGAAGTTGAGAGAGGTGTTTACAGAGTCACCAGAAAACCCACAAACTTCAAGCCGGTTATCGAGTTCGTCAAAGCTCAAGGCAGGTTCAGACTTTTGTTGCAGAGACCTGATGCTGAACAAATAATAAACCAGCTTCAGAACTACGTTGACAGACGCTGGGAAAGGTTGCTCGCGCTCGAGGAGGCCACGAAGGACAAGCCAGTGAGATGACGGTCCCGCCGAAGGCGGGTGGTGCGCCGTGCGTGCCTTGTTATTGATCGATCTGCAAAGAGATTTTGTGGAACCAGGTGGGGCACTGTATTTTCCGAATGCGGAATCTGTGCTCCCGCCTGTTCTGGACCTGGTCAAAAAATACAGGGAGCAGAGCCTGCCGATCATCACCACGCAGGACTGGCATGAAGAAAACGACGCTGAATTCCAGATCTGGCCCAAGCACTGTGTTAAGGACAGCGCCGGTGCCGAGCTTGTGAAGGCTCTGAAGGAATCCCTTTTGGGTTATGAGAAACATTTAACTGTACGTAAGACCCGCTACAGTGCCTTCTACGGGACGAACTTTGAGGAAATTATCGAGTCTTACAAAATAGACGAAGTTGAAGTGTGCGGGGTCGTAACACACATATGTGTGCTTTTCACGGTGGAGGAACTGAGGAACAGAGGCATCAGGACAATAGTGAGGAAGGACGCCGTCGCCTCTTACGATGAGGATCTCCATGTTTGTGCGCTGAAGTTGATGCGTGAGGTCCTGCGCGCTGAGGTGGTCTGATGAGAAAGAAAAGGCTCGATCCCAAGGTTTTCAAGGTTCCAATAGACAGGATTCGAGGCCACTACTATTCGGACATATATTTCGTCAGGTACGTGGAGGTCCTCAAGAGGGACAACAAACATCCAAGGGTGCTGTACCAGTTCTTCCCAAGGAAAGATTGTGTTGTTGCAGGCGTGGATGAAGCGCTCGCCATACTGAAGTTTGCCACGGGTTACTACAAAGACGAGGAAAAAGCGAACGAACTGTTCAAGGAGATCCTGAGTCTGGACCGGATGATCCAGGCGGCAGCGGTGGAGATGGATACGGACGCGGTGATCAACAGCACGAAAAAAAAGTGGGACCTGAGACTCAAACTCGACAGCCTCTGGATCGACAAATGGGAAGAGATAGAGGTTCGCGCCCTTTACGATGGTGATGAGGCCAAAGAATGGGAACCGATCATGGTCATAGAGGGTGATCCGACTTACTTTGGTTATCTGGAAACGGTTCTGCTCGGGGTCATATCGCGCGCCACGAGTACGGCTACCGCGGTGAGAGAAGTGGTTAAAGCTGCGCGTGGGAAGCCCGTGCTGTATTTCAGTGCCCGGTTCGATCATTATTGGGTACAGGCTACCGACGGTTACGCCGCACTCTGCGGTGGTGCGTTCGGTGTCTCCACAGACGCGAACGCCGATTATTGGGGTGTAGAATCCATGGGTACGATGCCTCACGCACTCATAGCAGCTTACGACGGGAGCACGGAAGCAGCGGCCATAGCTTTCGACAAACACATGCCCGAGAACGTCAAACGAATCGTACTCGTGGATTGGGACAATGACGTGATAGGCACAACGTTCAAAGTCGTGAAGGCGTTTTACGAGTACCACATGAAGAGACCGTTCAAACTCGGTGAGACGGACCCCTCGCCCATCATTGGTGAGGGCAAGGGGAAGATTTGGGGCGTCAGGTTCGATACCTCTGGAAACATGAGGGACGCCTCGGTCGTACCAAGAGACGAATCTTCACTCGGTGTGTGCCCCGAATTGGTCTGGCGCGCGCGTCAAGAGTTTGACAGGGTGGGTTTGAAGGACCTGAAGATAGTCGTTTCCGGTGGATTCGATGCGAAGAAAATAGAGCTTTTTGAAATACTCAACGTTCCAGCGGACGTTTATGCGGTTGGCTCAAAACTCTTGAGGCAGAAGGTGGACATCACGGCAGACGTGGTGGAAGTGAACGGTAAACCTTGTGCGAAGGCTGGCAGGTTCAAACGGGATCTGTCTCGTCTTGAACCGGTACCGAAACGTTACTGGGAGGAGGTGTGAACATGATAGAGAAAGGCACGTGGCTTGTGAAAAAGGGTTTCGCTGAAATGTTCAAAGGTGGCGTCATCATGGATGTCACCAATGCAGAGCAGGCAAAGATAGCGGAAGAAGCCGGAGCGGTCGCAGTTATGGCTCTGGAACGTGTCCCGGCCGATATAAGGAAAGCCGGCGGCGTTGCGAGGATGGCAAGCATAGCGAAGATAAAAGAGATCATGGATGCCGTGAGCATACCAGTTATGGCGAAAGTGAGAATAGGACACATCGCAGAGGCAAGAATTCTCGAAGCACTTGGCGTGGATTTCATCGATGAGTCCGAGGTTCTCACACCCGCTGATGACAGGTTTCACATCAACAAACACGAGTTCAAGGTTCCCTTCGTTTGCGGTGCCAGAGATCTGGGAGAAGCGCTGAGAAGGATTGCAGAAGGGGCAGCCATGATCAGGACAAAGGGTGAGGCAGGCACGGGTAACGTGGTTGAAGCTGTGAAACACATGAGAAGAGTGATGGACGAGATTAGGCGTGTTCAGACCATGGCGGACGAAGAACTCGTGAGCTATGCCAAGGAAATAGGTGCACCCGTGGAGCTGGTCAGGGAAGTGAAAAGGCTCGGGCGTCTGCCCGTGGTGAATTTTGCGGCGGGTGGTATTGCAACACCAGCCGATGCAGCGCTCATGATGATGCTCGGCGCAGACGGTGTATTCGTCGGTTCGGGAATATTCAAATCCAAGGAACCCGCAAAGATGGCGCGGGCGATGGTCCTTGCTGTGACGTATTGGAACGATCCAGAGATGCTGTTGAAGATCTCGGAGGACATAGGTGAACCAATGCCGGGTCTGGAAATAGGAACTCTTGAGGTGCACATGCAGGAGAGAGGGTGGTAAAAGTTGCTCATCGGTGTACTCGCACTGCAGGGAGATTTCAGAGAGCATATTTGGGCCTTACAGAGGCTCGGTGTTGAAGCGCTTGCCGTCAAGAGCCTCTCAGAACTGGAGAAGGTCGATGGCCTGATTATACCAGGTGGTGAATCGACGAGCATCGGCAGGATAGCGCAGGTGACTGGTATTGGAGAGCGGATAGTTCAAATCGCAAAAGAAGGTCTTCCCATATACGGAACCTGCGCCGGCATGATCTTGTTGGCAAAGAAGATCGTGGATCGTCCAAACCAGTACACTTTTGGGCTCATGGACATCATCGTTCAGCGAAACGCTTATGGAAGACAGATCGAAAGTTTCGAGGTCTACCTCGACGTCGCACGACTGGGTAAACTGAAAGCCGTCTTCATCAGAGCACCGAAAATAGTGGAACTGGGCAAGGACGTCGAAGTTTTGGCAAGTTATGACAACACACCCATCTTGGTCCAGCAGGACAACCTGCTCGCAAGTTCTTTTCATCCGGAACTCACGGACGATCTGAGGATACACGAGTATTTCGTCAAGATGGTAGCTGATCGTCATGAGAGTGTACGTTGAGCTGTCGGACAAAGACACTTTTGAAAAGCTTTGTTCAGCGATCTCTTTGAGTGGTGGAGTGGTCGTTTCACGCCAGATCGATGCAGATTTGTTTGTTGGTGAAAAGATTCATTCATTTCTCGACACAGTGCTCATCTCAAATGAAGTGCCGGAAGATCTTACAGGCGTGATCGATGTTTTGCTGCCATCACGGTCGCTCGAATACTATTTGCTCAAGTTCAGAATGATCTTTTACAGTTTGGCGTACGGAATCAGTCTGGAAGACTTTCTGAACGAGGAAATCTACAAATCTCACAGGTACAACTTTCCTCTGAGTGTTCTCATGGCCCGGTTGGTGAATTTCAAAGACCAGTTTCTGCAGAGAATCTACAACCTTTTCAAGACCCAGGCGCGTGAGTCCGACAAACTCTTTGTCCATGACAGCTCAGTAGTCGGGGTTCTTCCCTACACAGACTTGGAAGGCGCAAAAGTTTTTGCCAGGAGAGTGTTGAGGAGATCGAGAACTATAAGCTACGGTGGGAAAACACCCGAGCTGGTTATTTCCATCGCTCAAGCTTCATACGACGACGAAGCATTCGATCTGCTTGGCAAGCTTGAGTTAGTTATCGAAAGAGCGATCCAGACGGGACAAAGAATCATGGTTGTTTGAAAAGAAGGGGGCATACGCCCCCTTCATATTTTCAGTTCCTCAAAGAGCTTTTGTAGTAGTTCCTTCGCCACCCTTGATTGTGCTTCGATTGTTGATGCGCCGATGTGCGGTGTCGCAACCACGTTGGGTAATTGCAGCAGTTTCTTCCTCAGTTCATCGTTCGGTGGTTCAAGTTCAAAGACGTCCAGTGCGGCTGCGTAGACCTTACGAGCAACGAGTGCATCGTAGAGTGCTGCTTCGTCTATGACACCGCCACGTGACGCGTTCACGATGATGACTCCGTCCTTCATCTTCGCTATGGCACTGGCGTTTATCAGGTGCCTGGTTTCCTTCGTCAAAGGAACGTGCAGAGTGATGAAATCAGAAACACCGTAGAGTTCGTCCAGATTCGTGAGCCTGACTCCTTCGAAATGCTTGACGTATGGATCGTAGGCCACAACGTTCATCCCGAAAGCGATCGCCCTTTTCGCGACTTCTTTACCAATGGTTCCGAGTCCTATGATGCCCAGCGTCTTGTTGAACAGCTCGACTCCCTCGAGTTCTTTCTTTGTCCACAAACCGTTCTTCAGGTCCATAGTTCCCCTGGGGATATGTCTTGCGGCCGAGAGCATCAAACCAAACGTGAGTTCGGCCACCGATATCGCACTCGCGCCAGGCGTGTTCAGAACTTTTATTCCTCTTTTTTGAGCAGCTTCGACGTCTATGTTGTCCAGACCCACACCTGCCCTGCAAATCAGCTTGAGCCTGGTTCCCCTCTCTATTAAGTCGGAGGTTACCTTCGTTGCGCTTCTGACTATGAGAACTTCGATTTCTGGCATGATGGCAAGAAGCTTGTCTTTCTCGAGATGCTCACAGGTGACGGTGAGCTGTGGTTTAGATTTGAGAACCTCCAGAGCATCCTTTTCCAGTGGATCGTTCACATGGACCCTTATCATCCGGCAACACCTTCCCGATGGAACGTTTCCATCGCGGCCCTGACTCCTTCGCCGAACTTCACTGGATAACCCAGCTCGTGCAAAGCGAACTCCAGAGCGCTAATGGCCGTTATCGTGTCGAACAGAGACACATAGCCAAGGTGTGCGATCCTGAAAATGGTGTTCGAAATCTTGCCCTGACCACCCGCTATGGTCACACCGTATTTGTCCCTCATAATTTTTGTTATCTTCTTTGACTCCAGCCCTGCGGGGACTTTGACGGCCGTGCACACGTTTCCAGGCCTTTTCGAGAACAGCTCCAAACCGAGTGCTTTGACGGCGTTACGCGTTGCTTCACCCAAGATTCTGTGTCTTTCCCAAACGTTCTCGATACCCTCTTCTTTGAGCATCTTTATGCTTTGATTCAACATGTAGATCATGTTGACTGCCGGCGTCCAAGGATTGTCAGGATAGTTCTTATCGTAATATCTCAGGTCGAAATAGTACCTCGGGCACCTGTTGTTCTTGACGAGCTCCCAAGCTTTCTCACTGAGCGTGATGAATGCCAGGCCCGGTGGCATCATGACACCTTTCTGTGAGCCAGACACTACGACGTCGACGCCCCATTCGTCCATTTTCAAAGGCTCGGCCAGCAGACCACTGATTTCGTCGGTCACGAGTACTCTATCTGTATTCTTCGTGATCTGCGCTATGGCTTGCAAGTCTATCACTGTTCCAGTAGAGGTTTCACTGTGCGTTGTGAATATCACCTTTGCATCTGGATGTTCCTTCATTGCTTTCTCGACCTGTTCGGGGGTGACGGCCTCTCCCCACTCGAGCGCTATTTCAACGACGTTGATGCCGTAAGCTTCGCAGATTTCCTTCCACCGCTCGCCAAACTTTCCCGCCACGACGACGATGGCCTTTTCACCAGGACTGACCAGGTTCGTGACGGCGGCCTCCATGGCGCCCGTTCCTGAAGAAACAAACGCGTAGACACGGTTGGACGTTTGGAACAGATAACGCGCCTCATCGAGCGTTTGCTGCATGATCTCGAGGAATTGAGGGGTTCTATGATGTATGGTTTCCTTCGCTCCTGCGAGCAACACATCCACTGGTACTGGCGTGGGACCCGGTGCCATTATGTAGTGTTTCTTCAGTTTGAACATGCGCATCCCCCCAGCTCAGAGTTTTCACACAATTAGTCTACCATCTATTGTGACAATCTTTTTGGTTTTTCCTTAGCAAAAATTTGCTTGCAACAATTTGCACTATGCAATTTATTGCAAAGAACACTTTTTCGCTTGTGATGCGCCAAAGGCCTTGCTGGTGTGATGTGGCACGACTTTGATATCATCTCCTGGGGTGAACACTGTGGAGTTTCGTTTTTCCATGCTTGCAAACAAGTTGAAGTCGTCTATGATCAGGGAATTGCTCAAGTATGCGAGCATGCCCGGAGCGGTTTCGTTCGGAGGTGGCACTCCGGATCCCGAAACCTTCCCCAGACACGAGCTTGCAGAGCTCGCCAGGGAAGTGATCGAAAAGGAGTACAGATACACCCTTCAGTACGCCACAACTGAGGGTGATCCTGAGCTGATAAAGCAAATCTTGATCCTGTTGAAAAGGGTCTACAACCTTGAAGGACTCTTGGCCGAAAACGTGCTCATAACCGTTGGTTCACAGCAGGCACTCGAGTTGCTGGGTAAGGCCTTGCTCGATCCAGGGGACTACGTGATCGTGGGCGATCCCGAATATCTTGGTGCGTTGAGCGCTTTCAGAATGAGGGACGCAAGGTTTCTGGTTGTCAGGTTTGAAAAGGATGGTCCGGATCTGAACCAAGTAGAGGAACATTTGAAACGTGCGCAGAGAGAAAACGAGCTGTCAAGGGTGAAGTTCATCTACATCGTTTCCAACTTTCAGAACCCATCGGGCATAACCACCTCGCTGGAAAAGAGAAAAAATCTGGTGGAGCTTGCGGAAAAATACGATGTTTTGATCGTTGAAGACGATCCTTACGGTGTTCTGAGGTTCCGAGGAGAACAGTTACCATCTATCATGAACTTCGGGGGTACCGACAGGGTTATCCTGCTCAACACCTTCAGCAAGATTCTCTGTCCAGGTTTGAGGATAGGCGTGGTGGTGGCAGACAGGCAGATCGTCAGAAAGATGGTTTTGGCAAAGCAGGGTACTGATCTCTGCAGTCCCTCGTTAACCATGAGACTCACCGCGCGTTATCTGGAACGGTACGACGTGCTGGAACAGATAAAGCCCGCTGTAGAGCTTTACAGAAAGAAGAAAGAGACCATGATAGAAGCGCTCAAAGAAGAGTTTTCCGACGTGCCGGATGCTCAGTGGACGGATCCGGACGGAGGCCTCTTCGTTTGGACCACCTTACCCGATGTGGACACGATGGAGATGTTCAAGTACGCCGAGCAGAGGAAGGTTTTCTACATCCCAGGTGAAGCCTTCAAGCCCTACGAGGAACCTTCAAGTTCCATGCGTATGTCTTTCTGTCTGCCAAGTTTTGAGCAAATAAGGGAAGGCGTTCGCAGATTGAAACAGGCTTATCTGGACTACATCGAAGCCAAGGGGCTGAGATGCAAATGAAGGTTCTGGTCATAAACCCGGGTTCGACGTCTACCAAAGTGGCTATCTACGAAGACGAACGATGTATCTTCTCGGAAACGTACGAGCACAACCCTGAAGAGCTCGCGAAATGCGAAACGCTGATGGACCAGGAACCGTTGAGAAGAAACTGCATCCTATTGGCCTTGGAAAGAGCCGGGTTCAAAATCGAAGACTTCGATGCGATCGCTGCCAGGGGTGGTATCCTTCCGCCTCTGGAGAGCGGGACTTACATCGTTGACGAACGTATGGTGAACTACCTGAAGTACGAATCACCCGTGAAGCACGTTTCGAACCTTGCCTGTGTGATCGCACACGAACTGGCTAACGGGAAAATTCCTGTCTACACCACCGATCCTGTTTCAGTCGACGAGATGATTCCAGAAGCGAGGCTCTCCGGTATCCCTGAGATAGAGAGAAAGAGTCTGTCACATGCACTAAACATAAAGATCGTGTGCAGAAAAGTAGCAGCGGAACTCAACAAGACGCTCGAAGAGCTGAACGCTGTCGTGGCACACCTGGGCGGTGGGATATCTATCGCTGCGGTGGACAAAGGCAGAATCGTAGACGTCAACAACGCCAATGATGAAGGACCGTTCAGTCCGGAACGAACCGGGGAGCTTCCCGTGGGTGATGTTGTTCGCATGTGTTTCAGTGGAAAATACACAAAAGATGAGCTGAAGAAAAAATTCGTCGGTCATGGTGGTCTGGTCGCGTACCTTGGAACGAACGATTTGAGAAAGGCGTTAGAGATGACGAGGAAAGATCATTACGCTTCGCTCGTTGTCAGAGCCATGGCCTACCAGATCGCTAAGGAAATAGGCGGTATGTGTGCTGTGTTAAAGGGCAGAGTGGATGCGATTATTCTCACCGGCGGCATGGCACACAGCGACGAGTTTGTGGAGATGATAAGAGAACACGTCTACAGGTTCGCACCAATTTTTGTCTTGGCCGGTGAGTTCGAGATGGAGGCGCTGGCCATGGGAGCACTCAGGGTGATGAAAGGTGAAGAGAAGGCAAGGAGCTGGGGTGGTCCGAATGGATAGACTCGCGTTTCTTGTTGAAAAAACACGCGGTCTGAGAAAGCGGATAGTTGTTGCCGGTTCGGACGACGACGTGGTACTGAGCGCTCTGAAGATGGCGATGGAACACGACATCGTCGAGCCAGTTCTTGTTGGTCCCGAAAGCGAGACCAGGGAACTCGCTGCAAAAGTCGGTTTGAAGTTTGATCACTGTGAACTGATAGACTGTCCAAAGGACCAGAGCGCAAGATTGGCCGTCGAGATAGCATCGAATCGTGGAGATCTTCTGATGAAAGGTTCCGTTAAAACAGCTGATCTGATGAAAGTTGTGCTCGAAGACCAGTACAACCTCAAGACCGGTTCGACAATCACTATGGTGAGCGTCTTTGACGTTCCAGCGTACCACAAGTTACTGGCGATCAGCGACGCTGGCATGATCATTGCACCAACTCTGGAACAGAAAATCGATATGATCAACGTGGCGGTCAAGCTCATGAAAAAGCTGGGTGTCGAGAGACCAAAGGTGGCCATCGTGGGTGCCATAGAAGTACCCAACGCGAAGATGCCAGCCACCTTAGATGCGGCAGTGTTGAGCAAGATGAACGATCGTGGGCAGATAAAGGATTGTGTTGTCGATGGACCGTTCGCTCTGGACAACGCGATTTCGAAAGACGCAGCAAGGCACAAGAAGATAGAAAGTGCTGTAGCGGGAGACGCTGACATACTCATCATGCCAGACATAGAGGCTGGTAACGTTCTTTACAAGGCTTTGGTGTTCTTTGCGAACGCAACGGTTGCATCCGTGATCTTGGGAGCGAGGATCCCGATCGTTCTAACATCGAGGGCAGATTCGGACAGGACAAAACTTTATTCGATTGCACTCGCTGCGAGCCTTTCTTGAAGAGGTGTGAGAAATGTTCAGAATTTTGGTGATCAATCCGGGTTCCACTTCGACAAAGCTTGCAATATTCGAGGATGAGGAGTGTAAGGTTTCTCAGACCATCTACCATGATGCGACTGAACTTTCAAAATACGCTCACTTGTTCGATCAGTACGAATTTCGCAAGGAAGCCCTTTTGGAGTTTCTGGAAAAGTCGAATTACAGACCAGAGGATTTCTCGGCCGTGGTTGGTCGCGGAGGCTTGATCAGGCCCATCCCCTCGGGCACGTACGAGGTGGACGACACGATGCTCGAAGAACTGAAACACGCCAAATACGGTGAACACGCTTCGAATCTTGGAGCAGTACTGGCACACGAAATCGCGAAACTCGCTGGTGTGAAGGCCTACATCGTTGATCCTGTGGTTGTCGACGAGATGTGGGACGTTGCAAGAATCTCAGGTCATCCGGAATTCGAAAGGAAGTCAATTTTTCATGCGCTGAATCAAAAGGCTGTGGCACGCCGTGCCGCGGCCGAACTTGGAAGAAGGTATGAAGAGGTAAACCTGATCGTGGCTCACATGGGTGGTGGAATATCAATTGGTGCACACATGAAGGGCAGAGTGGTCGATGTGAACAACGCGCTCGACGGTGACGGGCCCTTCACACCGGAACGCAGTGGTACGTTGCCACTGACCCAGCTCGTAGATCTGTGCTTTAGCGGCAAATACACCAAAGAATGGATACTGAAACGCATCAAGGGTAATGGAGGACTCGTGGCGTACCTTGGTACGAACAGCGCTGTAGCTGTTCAGGAAAGAATCAGCAAAGGCGATCAACAAGCCGAGCTGGTCTACAGGGCCATGGCGTTTCAGGTCGCCAAGTGGATAGGCAGGATGGCTGCCGCACTGAAGGGAGAAGTCGATGCCATCGTGTTGACTGGAGGAATTGCGTACGATGAGCGATACATGGTGCCGTGGCTGAAAGAGTATGTTTCTTTCATAGCGCCCGTTTTGGTGTATCCTGGTGGTGATGAGGAAAGGGCGTTGGCTTTAGGCGTTTTGAGAGTACTCAGGCAAGAGGAAAAAAGCAAGAACTACAAGGAAGAGGCAGAGAAATGGCAAAGAATAAAGTCTTCTTAGGTCTTTACGGATCTGGAAAAACCGAGATTTCGATAAATTTTGCTATGAAGAACAGGGGCGATGGTACTCAGGTTGCCATTGCAGACGTCGATGTGACTGCGAGTTATTTCAGGGTTCGAGAATTCAAGCATATGCTCGAACAAAATGGAATCCGGGTCTTGGCACCCGCAGAAGCTTTCATGAAGGCTGACCTTCCGTTGATCGATGCGAGCGTGATAGGTTATCTTCAAAATCCGGATTATTTGGTCGTGCTCGATGTCGGTGGCGACGAGAAGGGGAGCATTGTACTCGGGTCTTTGAAAGAATACCTTTCAGACGCGGACGTTTATTTCGTTGTGAACGTCCGAAGACCCTTCTGCGAGACTGCAGAGAAAATCTGTGGGCACATAGAGAGAATCCAGCGAGCCGCATCGATCAAGGTGAAGTATCTTGTAAACAACAGCAACCTCGCGAGCCAAACCACAGTCGACGTGGTCAAAGAGGGGGAAGAAATCGTTAAAGAGGTTTCCAAGATGATGTCGATTCCCGTCGCGTTCAACGTCGTTGCAGAACCTCTGGAGTACAAAGGTGAGTTTGAGACATTCAGAATAAAAAGGTATTTGATCGGAAAGGAGGAGCCGTCTTGAAAAAAGCTTACATCGAGATAGATGAAGAAAGGTGCAAAGGTTGTGGACTGTGCATAAACATCTGTCCACAGAAGATCATAAGGTTTTCCGAACGTTTCAACAGCAAAGGTTATCATCCCGCCGAACAGAACGATCCAGAAGGTAAGTGCAACGGTTGTGGTTTTTGTTACATGATGTGTCCGGATGTGTGTATAACTGTCTACAGACTCGCGCCCGTGAGAGGTGAAACGCAGTGAAAAAGATCATGATGAAGGGTACCGAAGCGATCGGTGAGGCTGCCATCATAGCGGGCTGCAGGAATTTCTTTGGCTATCCCATCACTCCCCAGAACGAACTGACGGAGTACATGGCCAGGCGCTTGCCCGAGGTAGGAGGTTGTTTCCTGCAGGCTGAGAGCGAGGTCGCGGCAGTGAACATGATCTACGGCGCGGCAAGCGTTGGAAAACGCGCGATGACTTCTACTTCTTCTCCTGGCTTCAGCCTCATGCAGGAAGGCATCTCTTACATAGCGTGTGCTCAGCTTCCCGCGGTTTTTGTAAACGTCGTTCGCGGTGGACCAGGCCTTGGAGACATTCAACCTTCTCAAGGAGACTATTTTCAGGCGACCAAAGGTGGGGGGCACGGTGATTACAGATTGATCGTCCTCGCACCTTCAACGGTTCAAGAGGCAGTGACCCTTACCGAACTTGCGTTCGAGCTGGCAGACAAGTACAGAAACCCCGCGCTGATACTGGCAGATGGCTTGCTCGGTCAGATGATGGAACCGGTGGAGATCGAGGAAAAACAGGTAAGTTATGACAACAGCAGCTGGGCACTTACAGGCGCGAAAGACAGGCCGCCAAGGAAAGTGACGTCTTTCAACATAGACCCGTACGGGCTTGAAAAGATGAATCTTCAACTTCAGGAAAAGTACAGAAAGATGGAACAGGAAGAACCGAGGTGGGAGGAGTTCCAGACCGAGGACGCCGAAATACTTCTTGCCGCATACGGAACCGTGGGAAGAATATGCAAGAGTGTGGTGAAAATAGCGCGGGAGGCTGGTTTGAAAGTCGGCCTGTTCAGACCGATTACGCTGTATCCGTACCCTTACAGCCCCTTGGAAGAGCTCGCGAAACGAGTCTCGATGATCCTGACCGTCGAGATGAGCTCGGGTCAGATGCTCGAAGATGTGAAGCTCGCGGCGCTGAGACTGACCCGCATAGAGTTTTACGGCCGGATGGCCGGCGTCGTCCCAACACCTGGAGAGATCTTCGAACACTTGATGCAACTCGTTAGGAGGCGCTGACGATGGAATACAAAGTTGCTTACAAAATGCCCGAATCTTTGAGTAAGAAACAGTTTTCTTATTGCCCGGGCTGTCACCATGGCATCGTGCACAGGCTCATCGCAGAGGTCATTGACGAGCTCGGAATAAGGGAGAAGACCATAATCATTGCCCCGGTTGGCTGCTCTGTTTTCGCTTACGAATTTTTCGAACTGGACGGCACGGTGGCCGCTCATGGAAGGGCGCTCGCTGTGGCTACAGGCATGAAAAGGGCAAGGCCTGATCTGGTGGTCTTCACCTACCAGGGAGACGGGGATCTTGCGGCCATAGGTACCGCCGAAACGATCCACGCGGCGAACCGCGGAGAGAGAGTGACAACGATCTTCATCAACAACGCCATATACGGTATGACGGGAGGACAGATGGCGCCAACAACACTCCTTGGCATGAAGACCACGACGTCTCCTTACGGTCGAGCCGCAGAACGAGAAGGTTACCCTATACACGTTTGTGAGGTTCTGAAAGAACTGAGGGGAGTTGCTTATCTAGCACGCACGAAGGTGAACTCTCCAAAAGATGTGATCACCACGAAGAAACACATCAAAAAGGCGTTTCTCGCGCAGCTGAAAGATCTCGGATTCGGTCTGGTAGAAGTGCTCTCCACGTGTCCAACGAACTGGGGTATGGATCCGCTCCGAGCAGGTAAGTGGATCGACGAACACATGGTGAAAGAATACCCACTGGGAGTGTTCGTCGATAAGGTCGGTGAAGAGAAATGACGTTCAGTTTCATACTGTCTGGTTTCGGTGGCCAAGGCGTCATGTTGATGGGACAGATACTGGCTCAGGCTGGAATGCAAGAAGCAAAGAACGTGACGTGGTTTCCTTCTTACGGTCCAGAGATGCGCGGCGGCACGGCGAACTGCACGGTGGTAATAAGCGATGAACCTGTCGCATCACCGATTGTTGACAGTCCGGATGTTGTTGTTGCGATGAACATACCCTCACTCCTGAAGTTCGAACCCAGGCTCAAGAAGAACGGTTTTCTGTTTCTGAACACTTCTGTGATCGATCGAAAGGCAACTCGAAACGATATCAGAGTCATCGAGGTACCAGCAAACGAGATCGCGGACAGGATTGGAAACCTCAAGGTTGCCAACATGGTGATGCTCGGTGCGATCATTGCTGTGACGAAATGCGTGAGAAAAGATTCTGTCGTGTCTGCTTTGCAGTACAAGCTCGGTGAAAAGGGTTCCTCTCTTCTGAAACTCAACATCGAAGCCATAGAGGCAGGCATCAAGCACGTAGGCGGATGAGATAGACCCACCCATTGGCCGGGGCGAAAGCTCCGGCGTTTTTTTATTTCACAGTTCTCAGTTGAGAAAACTGCAGCGTCCATCAAATTTGTGCCTACACAGCAAGCTCAGTCCTTAAAAAAGATCCTGAAGACAGCATGTCCAAAAAAATCGCGCACTTGTGGTGGCGAGAAAAGCACCACACCTCGTCAGCAGACTTGCGCCAAACAAAAGGCCGGGACACCTGCCCGGCCCTTCAACATTGGTGAAGTTCCATGTTAAGGAACACGGATGCTATCGCAACTCTCAGTGTTCGCATCCGAATCGTAGACCCAGCTATCCTTCACCACGTTCGTTACGCAGAACGTGAACGTAGTTCCAGGCGATGGATTCCGTACGCGGGTTGAGGTGAAGGTCACTTTCCCATTGCCATCCGTTGTACCAGAGACGTCACCAGTGGTAGCTCCACTCCAGTTGCCGTACACCGTGGCACCCTCCACGGGCTGACCATCGCTCGAGACGATGGTGACGATAGCTTCAGCTTTCACCCATGGTCCCTGGTAAACGAGAGACATCGAGATATCGTTCACGTGCATCGCGCCTGGCTCAGGCTCAGGTTCCGGGGAAGGTGTGATACCTGCCGCAAGATCGGCCCGCACCAGACCATATCCATAGTACGGATCGCGGCCTGAAGGGCCCAAATCTTCAGCGGTTTCGATCAGGCGCTGGCGGACCTGGTCGTTGGACCACGTCGGATTCGCATACCACACGAGCGCAGCTGCTCCAGCTACATGTGGTGAAGCCATGGATGTTCCACTCATTTCGCCGTAGCCACCACCCAGAAGCGTGGAGCTGATTGCCGAACCGGGGGCGGCCAGTTCCACGTCTGGCCCGGTGGAAGAGTAGCTCGCTCGGCTGTCCGTCTTGGTGATCGCTGCTACTGCGATAACGGATGCGTAACGTGCAGGATAGCCAACGTTGTCACCACGTCCAGCAGGGTTTCCACTGTTTCCCGCTGCAGCCACGTGGAGTATGCCCGCCTTGTAAGCGGCATCAAACGCATCCCTCACTATTGTCCCTGGATCTTTGGAACTTCCGTAACTGTTGTTTGTGATCTGGATGCCGTTTTCTACACACCACTGCAGGGCAGCAATAACGTTAGAAAAACTGCCACTTCCATCGGCACCGAGCACCTTGAGTGCGTACAGTTTCACCTTTGGTGCTACGCCCACCACTCCGGACCCATCGCGTGCGGCAGCGATCGTTCCAGCGACGTGGGTGCCGTGTCCTTCATCGTCCATCGGGTCGTCATCGTTGTTGACGAAGTCATAGCCACCGGCATACACACCAGAGAGCTCTGGATGGGTGTAGTCGATGCCGGTATCGATTACCGCAACTTTGATCCCTTCTCCTTCATTTCCGGCGTTATGTACGTTTCCTGCCCCAATACGTTTCACACCCCACGTGCTGTCAAGCTCAGATTCGTAATCAAGGATCTGGATCGTGACGTCTGGTTCGATTACGCTTACATGCGGATTAGACTGCAAAGCCGCGATCGCTGACTCTGGTACAGTTGCTGCGATTGCCGGAACAATCCAGTAAGTGAATCGTACCTTCCCTCCAAACGCGCGAACCAGAGCTTGCTCAGCTGGACCGGGAAGTGAGCGGAACCTGATGAGTACCTTTGCTTGTCCATTCACGAATTCGAATGTGCCGGAATCGCTTGTGACGAGAGATTTCGTTGCCCCATCTGAGAGGTTCGTGATATGGCTACAACCTGCGGCGATGAGAGCAAGAACAAGCAAGGCTAGCAAATACCGAATCACTTTCCTGTTCATCCGAACCACCTCCGTTCTGACTTTATCAATGAGAAATATACAGTGTGAACTTCGCTAAGTTCGATGCTTTTGTTACATCTCAGGTAAAGCTCATTTTTTTACGGTTTGTATTCTACTACGTTGAGTAGGACTTCTCAAAATCAATACGCCAGGAGTGACGGTAACCGTCCAGACTCGCTGAGGATTTAAAAGCAACCTGTTCGTCAGCTCTCAGTTGAGGAAGCGGAACCTGTAGAATCCCAGAAAGTTCGGATTGTCTTCTGTGGGCCACCACGTAGGATCGTAGTTCATAAGTTCTTTAAGCCTGACCAACCTGAGTTCACCTGGACCGTCTCCGATGGGACCGGTGTGGTAAACGAGCCAGGTTTCATCCTTTGATGGAAGTTCACCTGCGTAGATCATGAGATGGTAGGGGAACTCGAAATCCTGCGGGTGAAAGAACACTAAGATGTCCCCGGCTCGCGCTTTCTTGATGTCCTTCGTTACGAATCTCAAGCTGCATTCGACGAGGATCCTCGCCGTAGCAAAGTACGAAAAATCCTTTTCACTTTCGTACTTACCCTTGAAGATTCTGAACATTTTGTCTTTCACAAGCGGCAGGTTCGGGTAGTTGTACTTCTGAACGTCTTCGAATACGGGACCCGAGTACTTCGTAAGCCTCAGCCACCACCCGTCGTGTCTTCTGAGCGCTTCGCGAGCGCAGTAACGGACAAACCCCGAACAATCTCTTTCTTCAACATTCCAGAGCACGGGATCGTTCAACAATGAGGAGAGGGCGATCCAGACGAACCAGTTTCTGAATCTCTCACTATCCTCTCTGTCCAGTTCGAGACTGTCTGGATAACCATCCTCGTCGCTATCAAGCGTGCTCGGCTCGATCACGATGCGCTGGACCAGTCTTCTTTTAAAGAATCCGTGGTTTTCGAAAATCAGCTCAATTACCTCGCTGGGTTTGACGCTTCTGATCAGGATGCCACCTTCGAGCCTTTCAAAGGCCCTGTTGCTCTTGATTTTCGCAGGCCTGCCCTTCACCTGTATGAACACATCCTGAATCGAACCGAGCACGAACCTCTTTGGCTGGATCTCGACATAGAAAGACAAACAATCAACGAGATTCAATGTCAGAACGGCGCCTGTAACGATCCACAACGAGAGGAATTTCTTCATAGCTCACCTCCCTCATGAACCGCAAAAGGTATTCTTTATGCCGGCCCGAAAGCTTCTGTGGTTTCGCGCCGGTCAAGTACAAAATCAAGCCTTCCTGCATCCAGCTGGGAAGATCGAAGTTGAGCAAGATGATATGGTGAAGAAGTTCGTGCAACAAAACATCTTCCAGCACACCCTTCGATCTCAGCACTTCAAACGGCTGGCTCACGATGATTCCTTTCGAATAGACCGCACCGATCACGTAGGTCCGGCCAGTGAGACTGTGAAAATCTTTCAGCGTTTCGCATTCGACTATCACAACGTTGAAGTCTGGTTCCACGTTAAGAAGATCGCAGATTCTGAGGAGTTCTTCAAGCCTGGTTCTCAGAAAGCTGCTGATGAAGAGCTCATCTACCCTCCAGATTCTCACCGTCCAAGCCAACGTGGAGCACAGAAGGATCAGAATGAGCGTAGAGACCCCGCTTGTACATCGAATACACTCGCGCCGGAAGCAACTGGTAGATTCCATCCGCGGTAACCCTCCATACGTAACTGAACCTGTCATTCCAGCAGTAGGTTGCGAAGAAAGCTATCCTGTCCATGTGCAGTTCCCTGGCAGAGTACCAGAAGTCCCACCGTCTGTACCAGCCATAGTCGAACTTTCCGTAAGATTCCTCCAGATTCTTCTCACGGTAGTTGGTGAGCACCTGGGCGCAGGAGGGGAAGAAGTCCTCGACAACAAGGTACTGACCGTCACACTCGCTCACCTTCAAAATCGTCTTCGCGATGTCGCCCGCCTCGAGTTTCACAGGTTCCGGTTTGAAGTTGACGCGGAACGTCGCATCCTCGAGCTTTGAGTCGTTCCCTGAAAAATTGATCCCACTTGCCAGCAAGTTTTCTCCATCCCAGTGGTAGATGTTCCGTGCGGTGAAAGGAAGCACAATGAATTTCCCATCCTTCAACCAGTACGTTTTGTCGCGTGCCCTCAGGAGAATTTCCCGCTCAGTGCAAGTTATCTCTTCAACATCATCTTCAACGAATGTGAGAGGTCTTTCATTGAGCCAGAGGGTGTTTTCTTTCAGTATCAAAACGTCCGAACCGAACAACGCAATATCTTTGACACCCTGGTGAATGACGATCTTTTTACTGTTCGTATTACACACCAGAGCGGCGTCGTTCGCAAGTTTCACGACGATCAGTCCCGAACCTGCGGTGAGCTTTTCGAAATTGTAGTTCACATCGAATAACGTGAGGGAGTTGTTAATCACTGAGAATCTGACCTTGTTGTACTCGAAATTCTTCACTTTCCGGTACTGGTGAGCATACACACGAAGCGTTTCGTCCGTTACTTCAGCACGCTCGATTTTGACCGGTACCAGGTTTGTCCCGAGCGGTATGAACGCGTCAACGACCTGTTTGTCTTCTTCCAGATAAAGTTCGTATCGCTTGTAGATCTGCCTCTCTATCTTCAAGCCTTCACTGACTGGTCCGACGGGACGTTCCAGATAAACCACGTGTACCTCGATGAGTCCCTCGCCTTCGATTTCGAGCACGCCCTTTTCCAGCCAGACCTCTCCCTCGGTGTTGAGGAAGAATTCTTTGTCGTTGTTTCTGATCGAAATTTGCGGTCTGTCATACATCGGTAGAGCCTCGAGGAGCGCGAGCACGGAGTAGGAGGTATCCTTCGTTGAGTACCAGAAGTATCCGTCTTTTCTAGCCAGCAGATAGTTGATCAGCTTCGAAATTACGGGAGAATCTTTTTGCCATTTCAGCAATGACCTGAGCAGAACGGCAGAGAGTTGAACTTCGCTCACAAAGTGATCTTCAGACTTGATTTTCACATGCGCAAACCTTTCGTTCTCTTCGACCAACCCGAGCGCTTTCTGCAGAGCCTCAGCCGATACCATTGCGCTGAAGATGAGATCCACATCGTTCTGAGGTTCAAAACCTTCGACGTTGATTCCGTACAGTGCGAGAACGTGAACGCCATAACCAGACAGGTTATTCAAGAGATAGTCTATGCCCCTCCGAACGACGGTATCCGGTACATGGTAACCTGCCTCGATCGCGTGGTACAGCCCCTCCATCACGTAGGCGCTCATGAGGGCATGGCTTTCGTCCGTCTTCCACCAGCCCCATCCTCCATCTGAATGCTGATGGTTGTACAGTCTGAACAAGCCTTTCTGAACGATATCGTCGAGATTCGTGATCTTCAGCCCCATCTTAGCGGCAACGACCGCTGGCAAAAAGCTGCTCATCGTCTGCTCGGTGCACCCGTAAGGGGAGGAAATGAGCTTTTCAATGCTCTGACTGAGGACAGGTATGACGCTCGTCAGGATCCTCAGCTTCGCCTGGACGTAATCTCCTTCGGGTAGCGTAAAGCTTCTTTTTCCATCGATCTTTTCGAGGAAGTAGAACTCCCTTTCGAAAGCGAAGGGCTTGACAGGTACGTTCAGGGCAACTGCGTCTGTCAGATTCGATACCGCATAGAAGGTGAGCGTGGAGGGATCCAGAGGTCGAACCGCCTGGACGAGATAAGATTGCGTGAACGAAGAGTTCGGCTGGACGATCGTTTCACCTGCCACACCTCGCATGGCCTTCACCGAGTCGGGCAGCTCAAGCCAGTAGTTGGTTTTCAGAGGTTCTTCAGTCTGATTGAAGATCGTTGCGCCGATACACACCACGTCGCCTTCTCTGAAAAAACTGGGCAGATGCGGTCGAACGTAGAAAGGTTTGGTCACGGTCAACGAACCAGAACCCTGAGAAAAGAGCGAGCGAGAGAATCCGTAAGCCGTGGCCCGAAACGTGGTGATACTGTCTGGAACCTTGAAGCTTAACGTTGCGGCACCTTCTTCCAAACGCAGCGATGGTATCCAGAGTGCCGTGTCCGGGAAGTACTCTCTCACGTTGATCTTCTCCATCACCGCGCTCTTCTTGAAGTCTTCGAAGCTGGTTTCCTTCGACACCAGCTCTGCAAACATCACTCGTGCCGCCGAGTAAAGCCTCCAGGTGTAAGCGAAATCATAACTGACGTTGGGATAGTCGTTTTCAGGATAAAGGAAGCCTTCCAGGCTCGGTGGATCCCGCCTCACCATCGCGTATATGGCTTCATCGACGAGCATTAGACACACGTTGTTGGCGTCGGCCTCGATTCTCACAATCGCAGTTTCACCAGGTTCGTACCTTTCTTTGTCGAACGTTATCTTCAAGCTGGAAAGGTTCAGTTCCCGCTCAACGGAAACCCTCGATTCTTTTTCCAGTTTTCTTCCACCCTCGAGTCCCAAAAACACCACGAACAGGTTCCTTTCAGAAAAGTTCTCGGGCACCTTCAAATTGAGGGAAGTTTGCTGCGATGTGTCTATCGCCACCGTTTCGTAGATCCTGTCGGCGAGCAGTGCCAGCACACCAGTGATCCGGTCCGATGAGGCTAAGTTCACTCGTATCGTTTGGCCTGCCCGTACTTTCTTCTGATCCACCAGCAACGTCATTTCACTCGGTCTGTAACCTTCAGCAAAAGCATAGACGTGAAGTTGTTTTTTTGCCTTTCCAAACGTGAGTTCGATTCGGTACTCTTTGGCCCTTTCTGGAAGGAAAACGAGCTCAGCTTTTCCGTTCACGACCAAGACTTTCTGGATTGTACCCTCCACGTTCACGATCAACGTTCCATCGAGCGGTTCACCGGCCACGTTCGTGATTGTCAGGGGTATCTTCAACTCTTGACCTGGGCTGGTCCAGATGTACTCATCTTCCAGCTGGATGTTCACATCGTCTGCCCAGACGCGAACAGACTTCGTCTCTTCAACCTGACGCTGACTTTCATCCGTGGCGATGACCTCTATCGTGTAGTAGCCGTCAAAGCCTTCATCAGTTTTGACTTCAACGGAGAAACTGCCAGTCTCATCCGTCACTTCGAGCCCCCTGTAAGCCAAGAAGGACTCCTCATAGTACGGCTCTGCGTGGACGTAGTAAGCGACTCGAGCGTTCGGGACGGGCTGATCGTTGAAGTAGGTGACATGGATGGTGAACTTCAACGTTTGACCAGAGAAGACAAATTCTTCTGGGGTATCAATTGAGATCCTGTATTCCGGTTTTCTGTACTCTTCCACCATGAAAGAATCGTAGTAGATTTTGTCACCGTGAAGGACGTCGATTTCGTACACGCCGACGGACGCAGTTTCTGGCAGTTTGAACTCGTCGAAGAAACCACCGAGCTCATCTGTGGTGAGATCCTTCGTGTACACCTCGTTGTCTTTCGGATCTTTAACCATCACTTTTACCGAGCTTGCACCGAGCGCTTCGTAGAGATTGTCGCGTTTGCTGAAAAGCTGACCTCGAAACTTGACCACATCGTTTGGTTTGTATATGGGGCGATCGGTGATCAGAAACAGTTTTTCATCGGCGTATTCCTCTTTGTAGGGAAAATAGATCTCACCGAAGATGGAAGTGTTTCCTTTCTTGACGTAGAAGAAATCGCACGCGGCTTCGCAGGTCGCCATCCCGTGGATATCGGTTTGTGTTGTGAGAACGAGTTTCGAATTGTTGTAGAAGCTCACTTCCGCGTTGCTGACAAATCCACCGTCTTTGTTCATAACGCACAGGATAGTTCTCTCACCGTCACTGAAGTGAATGGCTTCCATGTCTGTGACAACTAAAAATGTTTCATCGAGCAAGATTCTGTTCCTTTCCTTGTCCCAGCCCGTCAAATTTGCGTAGTAGGTTCCCAATCTGTTGCATTTGACTGAGAACTTTTCCCAGTCCTTCACTGGTGTGAACGTTCTTCTCAGGACAACTCTGCCGAGTACTTGCTTGAGATCTATCTGTTTATCAAGCAGTTTCGAAAGCAGAACCTCGTCATTCCTGACTTCCCAGACTGTGAGCTCCACGCTGCTGAGGTCTTTTCCGTATACGACGAACTCCAAATCCTGTCCCTGTGTCAACAACCCGGCCCGGCTGAAATATGCGTAATTTGCCACACTGAGTATCGAGAGTAAAACCAAAAGGCTCACAAACATCCGTCTTCTCACGTTTCATCCCACCTTTCCACTCCCCGGAAATTCATCCTGTGGTCGTAGCGAAACTTCAAAAGAGTGATCGGAATGAAACCGGTTTTTGCCCATTCTCCAGCGATGTTTTTGATCAGTTCCATTCTTCCAAACAACTCCCAGCCGCTTTTCCAACGTGCAAAACCTTCATCTTCGACAAAGTAAATCCAGCCACTTCTCTCGCACAGTGACCAGCTCGCCACATGAAACACACCAACGGCTTCGTAGCTGCTGGCTGGGACGCTCAAGAACTCGACTGGCGCTGAGAAGGTCTTTTCGATCTTCGAAAGTCTCTTCAGGTTGGTTTCGTTGAGGTTTCCGAGCAGTCCTCCAGCCTTTATGAACTTGGTTTCCACAAGGTGTTTTGCCACGATGCTGTCACTGGTCTTTTCGAACACGAATGCCGGCTGTCTATCGATCGTGTAAACATCGATGGGGCCGACGATCCTTCCACCAATTCTCAGTTGCTCTATCCAGTGTCGTGAAATTCTGTCCACTGCAACTGTGACAACTATGGCATCGTACGGTGCGAATTTTTCAAAGCCATAGAATCCGTCCTCGTTCACGAAGATGACGTTTTGAATGCCTAACTTTGAAACCACCTCAACGCTCTTCTTGAAAAACTTTTGGTTGGATTCGATTCCGACGACGAGACCATTCTCTCCGACGACATGGGCCATGACGCAGGCGTTGTAACCTGTACCCGAGCCGATCTCCAGAACCTTCATGCTTTCTTTTAAGCCAGCCACGCTCATGAAAAGGGCCATCAGCGAAGGCTGGCTTGAGGTGGAGTAACTGTCTCCATCCTTCGCCGTGACAATCACGTTGTCGCTGTAAACGACGTCCAGATCGTAGTGAAACTCGCTGAAGACCTCTCTGGGTACTTTGAGAAACGCGTTGAGGATCCTCTCATCGAAATCACCGGCAAGCGAGATCTGTCTGACCAGCCATTCCCGCCAGGATCGGGTCATGTTCTAGCCTCTCTGGATGAAGTTTGGATTAAACATATTTTACCACCAAACTCAACACAGTGTCTGACTCAAAAATCTGCTCTTTCTCATAGCAATTTGAACCCTCTGTACAGCATCAGCTAATGTGATATAATTCACTTTGGAACCTTCTGAGGTGGAGGAGCGAATCTGACACCGAGGAAGGGAGGCGAAGCAGCGGTCAGTTTGCCCCCTTCCTCGGTGAGAGGAAGGGGGTTTTCATTTTGGAGAGGTTCTACATCGTGAACATCATTGTGGAGGACCGGCAGAGTGCGTACAAACAGGTGAACGAGCTTCTGCATGATTTTGCGGATGTGATAAGACTCAGGGTTGGCTATCCCGTGCCTGACGAGAACATGGCGATCATACTGTTAATAGTGAAAGCCAGCAACGATGTGATCGGAAGCCTGAGCGGGAAACTTGGCCAGGTAAAGGGTGTCAAGGTGAAGACGATGCCTTTGAAGTGAGGTGATACTGTGTTGGCGTTATTGAAGAAGATCGAAAGTATAGAGGACCGAGAGAGTTTCATCCCGCATGGCGAGATAGAACAATTGCTGAATGAGACGAAGAATCCTGACACAGAACTGGTACGGGAGATCGTTGAGAAGTCGTTGCAAAAGGAGCGACTCACACCCAAAGAAACAGCCACGCTCTTGAACGCAGAAAAGCCAGAACAGATTGAACTCATATTCCAAGCGGCGAGAAAGTTGAAAGAAGAGATCTACGGCAACAGGATCGTTCTCTTCGCACCACTTTACATAGGGAATCAGTGCATCAACAATTGTTCGTACTGCGGCTTCAGGGTTGAGAACACGCAGGTGATCAGAAAGACGTTGAGCGAAGAAGAGCTCGAAGCAGAACTTCACGCGCTCACCTCAAAGGGCCACAAGAGACTGATTGTAGTCTTTGGGGAACATCCCATGTATTCACCGACCTTCATAGCCAAGACGATCGAGAAGATATACAGCTACAAGAACGGACATGGTGAGATAAGGCGTGTGAACGTGAACGCTGCGCCTCAGACGATTGAAGGCTACAGGATCATAAAGCAGGTGGGCATAGGTACCTTTCAGATCTTCCAGGAGACTTATCATTTACCTACTTACAAGAAGTACCATTTGAGGGGCCCGAAGGCGTCTTATCTGTACAGGCTTTTTGGTCTGGACAGGGCAATGCTTGCCGGCATAGACGATGTGGGTATAGGTGCTCTTTTTGGACTCTACGACTGGAAATTCGAAGTGATGGGCCTCATGTATCACACGAAACATTTAGAAGAAAGGTTCGGCGTGGGGCCACACACCATCTCCTTTCCTAGGATTGAGCCTGCGGTGAACACACCTCTCGCCCAGAGACCACCCAAACCTGTGAGCGATGAAGAATTCAAACGTTTGATAGCGATCATAAGGCTGTCCGTCCCCTACACCGGTATGATTCTAACCGCTAGGGAGAGTCCGGATATCAGGCGAGAAGGACTGAGACTCGGGGTATCTCAGATAGATGCTGGTTCGAGCATAGGTGTTGGTTCCTATTCGAATCAGGATCCAGAAACGATCAAAAAGAGCCAGTTCATCTTGGGTGACACCAGGTCTCTGGACGAGGTGATGAGAGAGCTCGCCCAAAACGGTTACATACCGTCCTTCTGTACAGCGTGTTACAGGGCCGGTAGAACGGGTCAACACTTCATGGAGTTCGCGATACCAGGTTTTGTGAAGGAGTTCTGCACACCGAATGCCTTGTTAACGTTCAAAGAGTATCTGATCGATTACGCTTCGGAGGAGACAAAAAGGATAGGGGAAAGGCTCATCGAAAGCGAACTCGAAAAGATGCCGGAGGAAAGAAGAAAGGTTGTGGAAAAGCTTTTGCAAAAACTGGAGGCGGGAGAAAGGGATGTCAGACTGTGAAAAGCTTCTGGAGAAAATTGCGGAACGTTTCGGGTGCAAAGTCTGGGTGTGTGAAAAGATTGGAAGAAGGATCTCTCACATTCCGGGCCTGAAAGCAGGAGAAGAGAGGTTCGTTCCACCGATGGTGGGGTTTGAAGATGAAAAGTACATCGTGTTCGTTCAGGCAGACGAAATGAGTGATCAACTCAAAGACATGTGTGAGAAGGTGATCCAGTGTGTACGGAGTGATCGAAAGGATCGTACACCACCCCGAAAGATTGACTCTTGAAGAGATCGCTTGGATACTTGCAAACGACGAACTGAACGAGCAACTTTTTGCAGCGGCTGACGAAGTCAGGCAGAAATACCTGGGTAAAAAGGTTTATCTGCGTGGCATCATAGAGTTTTCCAACTACTGCAGGAACGACTGTTTGTACTGCGGTATCAGATCGTCCAACAAGAACGTCAAACGTTACAGAATGAGTGTTGACGAAGTCGTAGAGCGTGCGGGGCTTATCGCGCAGATGGGTATAAAGACCGTGGTGCTGCAGTCCGGGGAGGACCCTTACTACACAAAAGAAATGATCGGTGAAATGGTAATGAGAATCAAGCAGTTTGACGTCGCGGTAACGCTTTCCATTGGAGAGAGAGAGTTCGATGAGTATGCGTACTGGAAAGAACTCGGAGCAGATCGCTACCTGATGCGCCACGAGACGGCGGATGAGGAGCTCTACAAGAGATTGCATCCGAACGATTCTTTCCAGACGCGCAGAGCGCATCTGCTGAAACTGAAACAGCTGGGCTACGAAACTGGCGCAGGTTCCATGGTGGGACTTCCCGATCAAGACGAGCTCTCTCTGGCTAAAGACGTTCTGTTTGTGTATCAGCTCGATGCGGACATGGTGGGTATCGGTCCGTTCATACCCCATCCTGATACACCTTTGGCCAGATGCAGAGCCGGTGAACTGACGAAAACACTCAAACTCATAGCTCTCACGAGACTGTTCTTACCGGATGCAAACATTCCTGCAACCACGGCTCTTGGAACGATACATCCTTTTGGAAGGCAGCTCGCGTTGAAGTGTGGGGCGAACGTGATCATGCCGAATTTCACCCCCTCACCCTACCGGGCGCAGTATGCACTCTATCCCAACAAGATATGCATCTTCGAGAACGATGTCGCGTGCGGTGAGTGCACGAAAAACTTGGTTAGATCAGCAGGTTACGAGGTCAGCGAAGATTTTGGATACAGGAGGAAAGCTCATGAACGTACCTCATGCAGGCTTTAGAAAATACATAGCGATCGTGGGTAGAAGGAACGTTGGAAAATCGTCTTTGATCAACGCGATCGCGGGGCAAGATATAGCGATCGTCAGCGATGTTCCTGGCACGACGACGGATCCTGTTTACAAAACTCTCGAGCTACACCCGTTGGGTCCGGTGACGCTCATCGACACACCGGGTCTGGACGACAAGGGTTTTCTCGGTGAAAAGAGAGTTGAAAGGGCCAAGAGGAGCCTGTACCGTGCGGACGCTGCCATTCTCGTGGTCGACGATGTGCCGACTGAATACGAACGTGTCGCCGTAAATCTGCTGGGACAACTCGAGATACCATTCATAATCGCCATCAACAAATCGGATCTGAAGAACAATTTGAAGGACGCATACATCGATTTTGGTGTACCAATCGTCGAAGTTTCTGCCAAAACGAGGGCGAACATAGAAACGCTCGTCCAAACCGTTTGCGATATCTTGCCGGAAGAAGAGCCCAGACCGATGCTCGCTCACCTCATCGGTGAGCACAGAACAGTCGTCCTCGTAGTACCCATAGACACGGCTGCACCCAAAGGAAGGCTCATAATGCCGCAGGTTGAAGCGATAAGGGAAACTATCGATCATGCCGCGACTGCAGTGGTTACAAGGGATACGGAACTCGCGCAAACTCTGGAAAAAGTGAACTTCAGAGTCGATCTGGTGGTGACCGACTCGCAGGCGATAATGAGAGTTGAAAAGATCGTGCCGAAGCAAATCCCACTGACCACGTTTTCAATTCTCGAGTCGGCGAGCAAAGGCGATGTCAAGCAGCTGCTGGAAGGCATCGAAGCGCTCAAGAATCTGAAGGATGGTGACACTGTGGCTGTCGTTGAAGCGTGTTCGCACGTTCCAACGTGTGACGACATAGGTCGCATCAAAATCCCACGCTGGATCTCTGAAAAGGTCAAGCTCCAGCTTGAATACAGGTTCTTTGCCGGAAAAGAGTTTCCAGGCATCGAGCAACTTTCTGACTGCAAGCTGATGATTCACTGTGGCGGATGTGTGCTGAACAGAACAGCATTCATGAGACGGATGAAGCTGGCAAAGAGACTGAACATTCCCGTCGTGAACTACGGCATGCTAATATCTCACCTGCACGGCGTGCTGGAGAGAGTCTTAGAGCCAATACTCAAGAAGCAAGGATAGCTTCGATCTTTTGCATCACATCCTCGCTGAGCTTTTCCTTCACTTCTACGGCCCTGACGTTCTCCTCAAACTGCTCAAGTTTTGAAACACCGAGTATGACGCTCGAAACGTTCTTGTTCTTCAAAATCCATGCAATTGAAAGCTGTGCGAGTGTACAATCCAGTTCTTTCGCGAGGTCTCTGAGTTTCAGCAGTTTCGAGAAAGTCTTTTCGCTGAGCAGACCGGTTTCCTCGAACCTCTTTCTGAGAAACTCGTACCGTGCGAGTCGTGAATCGCTCGGTATGCCCTCGAGGTACTTGCCACTCAGGAGTCCAGACGCGAGCGGACTGAATGTCGTCAATCCCATGCCATATTTCTCGTACAGGAATGCGTACTCTTTCTCCACCCTTTCCCTCACGAGCAGGTTGTACTGAGGTTGTTCCACGATTGGTGGAATACAGTTCAACTTCTTCGCGGTCTCGTATGCCTCTTCTATTTGTTGAGCGCTCCATTCGGATGTTCCCCAGTACAGAGCCAGCCCACTTCTCAGTATCTGATCCATCGTCCATACGATCTCTTCCATGGGTACTTCCGGATCTGGTCTGTGACAGTAAAGTATGTCCACGTAGTCCAGCTGCAATCTTTTGAGTGATGCCCACGTGCCCTCCAGGAGATGCTTCCTCGAAAGCCCGCGATCGTTCGGTCCATTTCCACCCCAGAAGATCTTCGTGGACACAACAACGTCCGACCTTCTGAAATTCTTCAATATTTCACCGAGCATTGCTTCCGCAATTCCACCTGCATAGGCTTCGGCAGTGTCGAAGAAATTGATCCCAGCATCGAAAGCTTTCTTCACGAGCATCTTCGCAGATTCCAGATCGAGCTGGTTTCCAAAAGTGATCCAGCTCCCCAGCGAAAGTTCGCTGATCTTCAAACCCCATTTTCCGACCTTTCTGTACTCCATGAAAAACCCTCCCCTGTTGGCATTTGGTTCAAAAGGATTATACAATTCTTACTGTAGGATCATAGCGCACTGGAGGTGGAGACTTGTTCGACATCGTCTATTGGCTAGTCGTTCTATCGACGATCACAGCAGTTGCGTTCGCATGGGGAGCTTTCCTCAGCCAGACGTTGCACAAACGAACGAAGTTGGACGAAGAGCACGAGAAGTTCGAAGAGCGAATACTCGAGTTGATGGGTCAATTCCGTCATATGTCCGCTGTGAGGTTACAGATGCTCGATCGGAAAATAGAAGAACTGAGAAAACTCATCAAACAGGCCAATTCGCTGTACAGTCAACTTTGCGTTCGTGAAACAGAACTGATGAACTCTTTTGGCAATGTTGATCAAGAACGAATCGAGAACCCAGTTGAAGCGAAGCAGCCACGCAGGGAACCAGAGTCCGTGGAAGAAGTCAGCCGGGTCGAGAGCAGCCAGGGAGACTCGGACCTTTCCGTCGAGCGAAAGATCTTGCTCATGTATCAGGAAGGCAAGGATGAGCATCAGATCGCGAAGGAATTGAACATGGGGGTGGGGGAAGTCAATCTCGTTCTTTCGCTTTTCCGTTTTCGGAGTGATTCGCACCAATGACCTTGAGGAAGGCATCGACGACTCTCGGATCAAGAACCGTTCCGCTCATCTCCCTGATCATTTCGATGGCTTCTTCTCTGCTGTAAGCCCTTCGGTAAGGTCTGTCGCTGGTGAGGGCCTCGTAGATATCTGCTATTGCGATGATCCTTGAGGGCAGAGGAATCTGTTCGCCAGAAAGGCCGTCCGGATAACCCAGACCGTCCCACCGTTCGTGATGATGCCTGACCCACTTGGCTTCCTCACGCATACCTCTAACACTTTTCAGCAACTGCTCCGATTTCGTTGGGTGAGTCTTGATGATTTCAAACTCCGAATCAGACAGCTTTTCGGGTTTTCCGAGGATGTAATCGGGAATACCTATCTTACCGACGTCGTGCAGTGTGCACGCCATCTTTATCCTCTCACAGAGCTTCTCACTCAAACCCAGAGCTTTGGCTATTCTGTAAGCCAGTTCGGCTGCCCGTTCGCTGTGGCCACTCGTGTAAGAGTCTCTCATCTCGAGGCTTTTTGCCATGAGTTTGAGCTTGTCCAGCTTCGACTGTTCGTACTCGTTTCTGAACATGTTTCCGATCTGTATCGCCGTGAGGATTGCAAAGACCAGAGGAATCGCTGAGATACCGACCAGCTCATACAGCAAATAAGAGACGGCGACGAGAGGAAGCATGAGTGAGGCACTCAAGAGTGGACCTCGGGCGACAAGTTTCAAACTCGCCATAATACTGACGTTTCCACTGAAGTACATGCCGAAGGTGAACTGGACGGAGTTGAGAAGCATGTAAACCAATCCGGCCAGCAGCACAAGCCACATGTTTGTTATCAGGTTTTCGGTCTTCAACGTTTCGTAGGTCACCAGTGCAACAAACGTGCTCAAACCTATCTGAGAAACATTAAAAAGATAACTCGTCAGCCGTTTACTCTTCACAAGAAACAGCCCTGCGAAGATCACCGAAGCCGAGGCTATCAGCATGGCTGAAGCATCTTCAAGAACGACTGCTGCCAGAACGTTGATCAACATGCCACCGGTGATCCTCACCTGGGATTTCACGTTAGTGTTTATCCAGAAGCCCATCGCTTCTGAGGCGAGCCCAAACGCGAGGAACAGCAGAAAAGTCCAACCGAACTGCGCGGGGCGGCTTACATAAAGGACTGTAAACGAGAAAACATAGAGCACGAACAGCAACGTCGAATAATACAGAAAAGCCCTCTTCACACGATCAACTCCGCTTTTCCTGCCGGGGAGCCTTAAATCCTCACCAGAGTTCGATGTTACCAACCGCCGAGATCAGCATCGCCAAAAAGCTTCCTGCAATGAGCAGTACCCTCCACAGTCTCTTCACGGCCATCCCCCCCTCATCCCAGTCTTTTTTGACTGGCTCCGCTGTTTCTCCGCTAAGGGGACAGCCCCGGCAGGAATTTTCATTCCAAAGCCTGTGCTAACCTGTTAACGATCTCTTTAACCCCTCTTTTTGTCAACGCAGAATATGGTATCACTTCGCTACCGAACTCATCTGAAAAGTATTTTACCACTTTTTTCAGTTGAGTTTCGCTCAACTTGTCCGTCTTGCTCAGAACGGTGAGCAGATTCAGTCGGTGGTATTTACAATATTCTACAAAGATCTTATCACTTTCCTGAACGGTGAGTCTACTGTCGACAAGCAGCACACTGAGCTTGATTTCGTTTTTTCTGAGAGAGAAATAAGTCTCGATGAGACTTTTCCACATCTGTCTCTCCGTTTTCGAGACTGCCGCGTAACCGTATCCGGGCAGGTCCACAAAGTAATATCGTTCGTTGACCAGGTAAAAATTGATCGTCCTGGTTTTGCCAGGAGTCTTGCTCACTTTGGCAAGCTTCTGATTGAAAAGGATGTTCAGAAGCGTCGATTTTCCAACGTTCGATCTCCCGGCGAAACACACCTCGCCTTCGAGCGGCTGTGGAAACTGTTCAACGCTGCGAGCTGCAATCAAAAATCTTGCAGATCTCACAAGCACGAATCTCTCACCGCCTGCTCGATGTTCTCTATGAGTATTATCTCAACGTTCCTCAAGATCTCTTTGGGGAGCTTCAGCAGGTCTTTCTCGTTCGACTTCGGGAGCAACACGCGCTGGATGTTGTGCCTGTGCGCTGCCAGTATTTTTTCTTTCACACCTCCGACTCCCAGAATTTTGCCTCTGAGGGTGATCTCTCCCGTCATTGCCGTATCGTTCCTCACCTTTTTCCTGAGCACGCTCGATATGATTGCAACAGTCATTGTCACCCCGGCCGAGGGACCATCCTTCGGTACCGCACCCTCCGGCACGTTTATATGAACGTCGCTGTTTTCGAAGACGTCTTTTGCGTCCGGTCCACAGAAGGCTCTCGCAACGCTCAGTGCGATCCTGGCGGATTCCTTCATCGTTTCTCCGAGTCTTCCAGTGAGTATGAGGTTTCCTTTCCCTGGCATCAAAGCACACTCGACCAGCACGAGCGCACCTCCGTACTCGGTCCAGGCGAGACCTTGAACCGCACCAACCTCTGGTTCCGAGAGAGCGTGAAGATCCATGTTTCTTTCCGGACCGAGTATCTTGCTCAAATTGCGCACGTTCACAACGAATCTGTTGCGCCCCTGTTCCAAGCCAAGCACCGCCGTCCTGACCACTTTTTCCAGATTTCTTGTGAGCTGCCTCACACCGGCTTCTCTCGTGTAGGAACGGATGATCTTCATCATCGCCGCATCGCTCATCCTGAAGACTTTCTCATCGATGTTGTGGTCGGAGAGGATCCTCGGAAGGATGTAATTTTTTCCTATGACGAACTTCTCCTGCTCGGAGTAGCTTTCGATCTCTATGATCTCCATCCTGTCCAGGAGTGCAGGTGGTATGGTGTGCGTCATATTCGCCGTGGTGATGAAGAGCACCTGTGAGAGGTCGAAGGGCAGTTCGATGTAGTGATCGACGAACTCCTTGTTCTGCTCCGGATCGAGGATCTCCAGAAGTGCGGCTGCGGGATCGCCATGAAAGCTCACAGTAAGTTTGTCTATCTCGTCGAGCAGCATCACAGGGTTCTTACACTGTGCAGACCTGATGAGCTGAATGATCCGACCTGGCATGGCACCGACATAGGTGCGTCTGTGACCCTTGATCTCGGCTTCGTCCCTCAAACCTCCGAGCGACATCCTCACGAACTTTCTGTTCAGAGCCTGTGCCACTGCACGGCCCAGCGAAGTTTTACCGACACCGGGTGGGCCCACCAGACACAGTATGGGAGCTTTCGCATTCTTGCTTCTCTTTCTGACAGCGAGGAACTCGAGGATCCTCTGCTTCGGCTCGGTTAATCCAAAATGACTTTCCTCGAGAACCCGTTGAGCGTAACGAAAGTCGTCGTTCTCTTGTACCACAGTCTCCCAGGGCAGGTTCAGGATCCAGTCCAGATAGGACCTCACGACCGTTGCTTCGGCAGAGTACGGTGACATTCTTTCCAGTCTTTGAATCTCCAACAGAGCCTTCTGATGGACGTGATCTGGAAGCTTGAGGGAGGCGAGTTTCTGTCTCAGCTGTGTTGCCTCGCTGTCCTTTTCGCCGAGTTCTTCGCTGATCGCCCTGAGCTTCTCTCTCAAAAAGAATTCTTTCTGTGTCTCCTCTATACGTTTTCTGACTTTGCTGTCGAGCTGGTGTTCGATTTCGAGCAGTTCGTTCTCTCTTATCAAGATTTCCAGAATCTTTTCTAGTCTCTTGGTGGGATGAATCTCTTCCAGCAAGAGTTGTTTCTCATCGTTGGAGACCGTTAGCAGTGAAGCAACGAGGTCTGAGAGTTTGTCCGCATCGTCCACGCGAAGTATACCCTCGATCGTCTCAGGGGAGTACCTCTGGGTGTAGCGAGCGTACTTCAGGAAGTTGTCACGAACGCTCCTGATCAGCGCTTCGGTCTTTTTACTCTTTCTGCATTTGCTTTTCCGCAGTTCTATTTCTGCCAAGAACGGTTGTTCCTGGCTAATGCTTTTTATCCGTGCGCGTAACTTTCCCTCGAGCAGGACTCTGAAACTTCCATCGGGAAGATGCACGGCTTGCAACACGGTGCACACGGTGGCGGTGTTCGACAACGCGACTTGAATTTCCGTCGAAGCGTCCTTCTGGTAAACGGCGAGGACGTACCTGTTGTACGATTCAATCGAGATTTCAAGGGCACTCAGCATTTCTTCAGATGTCACGTGCACAGGTACGACGGTTTGTGGAAAGACTACCGGCCCGCCAATGAGCCTGACGAACGGCACAATCTTCGGTATGGATTTCTCACCAGTGGTTTCCTTGGCCAGTTTTTCGAGTTTCTCAAATTTGCGCAACTCTTGACCACCTCTTTGATAGTTCTGACAACAGCCTTTCGTTTTGTACCTCTACTGAAACGATCCTTCCATTCTCACAGAAATCGAAAGTGATCTTGATCTCCTCACCAGTCCAGAATGAGCCGATCCTGTCCGCCCATTCAACGAAAACAACCCCGTCTCCGCGCTCAAGGATTTCTTCCAACTCCATCAGTAACTCGACATCTGTGTCTATTCTGTACAGATCGATGTGGTAGACCTTAATCTTTCCCTCGTAAACATTCACGAGAGAAAAGGTCGGACTTCGTACCTGCGCCGGGTCCAACCCCAACCTTGACGCGCAATGTTTGACGAAGCTCGTCTTGCCAGAGCCAAGTTCACCAGCGAGCAAGACGACCACACCAGGCTCAAGAAGATCGGCAAAAACTTCGGCAAACTTGGCGAAAGCCTTTCTGTCGAGACAACCGAAAACTCGCCTCATCTAAGTTTTCGCAACCTTTTTGATTATTTCGAGCACATCCGAGTGAACTTTGCCGTTGCTGAAGAGATACTCCCCACTTGACAGGTTCACGGGTCTGCCCTCGAAATCGCTGATGTAACCACCGGCTTCCGGCACGATCAGCAACACGGGCGCCACGTCCCAGGGGTTGGCTCGCTTTGCGACGAAGAAATCGAACCGCCCGCACGCTACGTAAGATGCGGCGAGAACAGCACTTCCAGCCATGCGCATCCTCCGCACATGTTTCTCTATGGCGTTTATGAAGTGTCCTGTGAAACCAACGTAAAAACCAACGTTTCCTATCGATTCTTTGAGTGTGGTCTTCGATGAAACGCTGATCTTCTCACCGTTTTTGTACGCTCCTTCATTCTTGACAGCATAGAACGTTTCGTTCAGAACAGGATCGTGGACGACACCAACAAGGACGTTGCCGCCTTCCGAATACGCTATGCCCACCGCGAAAGAAGGCAGTCCGTGCACGAAGTTCATAGTTCCATCTATGGGATCCACTATCCAGAGCTTCTGACCCGTTTCAAAGTGATCTTCTTCGGCAAGTATAGCCTCTTTTGGAAAATGTCTTTCGATCTCGCTCAGGATCATCTGCTGGGCACGTTTGTCGCAGTCACTCACGATATCCTGAAAAGAGCTCTTTTCCTTCACATTCAGCGCGTTTCCCCAGTGTTGTAGCAGATATAAACCCACTTTTCGGGCGAGTTTTATCGCGAAATCGAGCCTGTCCAAAGAAACCGCCTCCCACGAAAGAATAAGGGGTCCATCAGGACCCCGATGGTGGGTGCGGCAGGGATTGAACCTACGACCTCTTCCTCGTCAAGGAAGCGCTCTCCCACTGAGCTACGCACCCACGCACTTAAATATTACCACAGCGAGGTTGAACATGCAAGTCCCTTTTTGGTCGAAATCGTTCTTGTGCAACCGCTTAACCGACGTGAAACCAACGCTGACGAAGAAACGATAGTATAATCTTTTGGGGAAAACAAACTTTTGACAATGCCATCTGGGAGGTGCTCACATGAAATCCATCAGAGGAAGGATTTTATTTTGGTTTTTAACGACCACTCTTGCGCTTCTTTCAATTCTAGGGCTGTTTGTTTATTTTCAAACCAAGAACACCGTTCTTCCACTCACTCAGGACCTGGCACTACAGGTTGTGGATGGGAACGCTCGCATGGTTTCTGAATGGTTGAGCGGTCGGTCTTTCGAACTCAAGTCGACTGCCATGGGACTGGAAAGCATGGTAGCGATAAAGATACTGCAGCAGAAAGATGTGGTTGCTGGAACTCTCTATTCGATAGCTCTGCAGCTGTCGAGCAGACTCAAGGAAAGAAAAGACGTGTTCGACACTTACTTCGTGGCGGATTACCGTGAAGGCTTGCTCTACGAGACTGACGGGGCGAGCGTGGTTTCGTCGAGCGCAAAGGAAAGGGAATTCTACAAAAAGATCATCGTGGAAAAACAGGATTCGTTCGTTGGTGAGTTGCACGTGTCTGAATTGACCAAACGGCCTGTGTTCATCATCGCGCACAAAGTTGTCGATTCTTTTGGTGACGTTGTGGGTGTTTTTGGTGGGACGATTCCGCTGGAGAATTTGACCAAGCTGGTCTCACGCATCGCGATGGGTGAGGTGGGCTACGGCTGGATCGTGGACGGTACGGGTTTGGTGCTGGCGCATCCTGAACGCTCCATGGTGGGTCAATTCAACGTGCTGAAAAGCTCTCAGGCTGGGTACAAAGGATTGGAAGAACTCGGATCCAAGATGGTGAAGGGTCAGCAGGGTTTTGGAACCATCCTTGCACCCGACGGCAAAAGGTTGTTTCTCGCCTTCACGCCCATCCCAGACACGCCCAACTGGACTCTCGGGCTTGCTATAGCTGAATCGGAACTGTTCGCCAGGGCAAACAGGATGATCTTCATGGTTGTGGTAGTTTTGTTGATCATCGTTGTCGTGATAGTTCTGGTGTCGTTCATCATCGGTCGGAGCATTGCCAGACCGATTAAATCTTTGGCGCAGTCCGTCCAAAAGTTTGGTTCTGGCGATCTGACGGTCGAGTTCTCTGTGAAAGCGAGGGACGAGACTTCACAAATGGCTTCGGCGCTCAAGGATATGGCTCAGTCTTTGAGAAGTTCCCTCAGTTTCGCCAAGAGCTCCGCATCGGAACTGGACGAATTCTCAGGCAAGCTCGAGAGCGTCGCCAAAGAGAGCGAACGGTTCGCGACCATGCTGAGCGAGCAGGCGGATCAGCTCAACAAGAACGTTCAAAACGTGTCTGCCTCCATGCAGCAGGTAGGTTCAGGCGTTGAAGAAGTCGCGGCGAGCGCACAGAACGTTTCAAAATCCGCCCAGCAGCTGAGCGAAAGATCGGAAAGGGTTTCCAAAGCTGCGAAGGAAGGTGAGCAGGCCGTTGAAAAAATAGTTGAGATTGTGAATTTTGCAAAGCAGATGGCAAACTCCACGGTACAGACCGTTGGTAAGCTTGCCGAAGATGCGCAGAATGTGGCGATGGTTGTTGAAACCATAAATGCGATTGCCGAACAGACCAACTTGCTCGCACTGAACGCAGCAATCGAGGCAGCCAGAGCCGGCGAGGCTGGGCGAGGTTTTGCAGTGGTCGCTGACGAGATAAGGAAGCTCGCAGAACAGAGTAAACAGGCAACGGGTAGCATAGATGAGATCCTCAAGAAGATCCAGCAAGGTGCGAAGGAAGCGGACGAGAAGACGAGTGAAACGGCGAAAGTGGTGGACGAAGCGGCAAATCAGGCCGCGGCAGTCGGTGGGAAATTAAAGGACATACTCTCGGAGGTCGAATCGATGGCCAGTATGGTGGAATCGACCGCGGCGAGCGCACAGGAACAAAGTGCGGCGGCCGAGGAGATGGCCAGCGCTGTCGATAGCGCAACGAAGGCGATTGCCGATATAGCAGGAAGGCTCGAAGAAATGGTGAAGGGTGTCAAGAGACAGGCGGAGTTCGTGCAGGAGATCCGTCAGATAGGCGACGAACTCAAGCGGATTTCGCGCAGGCTTCTGGAGTCGCTCGAGAGTTTCAAGCTCTGATGGCGAAATCGTTCCACAAAGGCGCCGCGACCGCGGCGCTTTTTCATTTTTTCAATTCGATGATCTTCGCGTTGAAATACCAGTCTTTGAGCGATGACTATAGTATAATTCGCATGTGAGAAAAGCTGGAAAACTGGGGATTAGACGAATGAGGCAGATCTTCATCAGTGATCTACACATAGGTGATGGTTCGGCGAAAGACGATTTTCAGTTCGACGAGGAGCTCATAGACCTGCTTGAACATTTTTCAACTCAGTCGGACGTCGAGTTGGTCATCGTCGGAGACGGCCTGGAGTTGCTCGAGAGTCGTGCGGTCAAGGATTTCGGCTTGGCATCGTTCGACGTTCTGGTCTCTTCGCTGGATGGGACGGTTCTGTTCGACATAGAGAGCAAGCACCCAAAGCTGTTTGAAAGCTTCAGAAAGTTTTCAAAACAGCACAGAATTATTTACATCGTGGGAAACCACGATTATTATGTGCTCACCAATCAGAGGCTGAAAGATGAGTTGCGCAACCTGCTTGGGTGCGAGGTGATGCCGTACTATTACAACGAAAAGGTTGGGCTTCTCGCACTCCACGGGAATCAGTTCGACATCATCAACAAGTTTTCGAAGGATGGCGATGGGACCGTTGTTCCTCCGCTTGGTGATTACATGACCAGGTACATGATGTTCCACTTCGACGAGCACCTTGAATCCCTGGTTCCGGACGAGATTCTGTCAGACTATGACAACGTCAGGCCAAGCCTTGATGTGTTCCACTGGTTCGAGAGGGTCCTGGAAGTTTACGATCTGGGGGTGGACATTCTTGAACTGTGGATAGGTACGTTCCTCAAGATGATGCAGACCGCCGAGGTGCGCACCTGGATGAAGAAGAATTTTCCGCGTTTGAGATGCCTTTCGAAGGTTTTTCTGAACAAGTGGGGCGGAATAACGCTGGGTTCCGTGCTAATCAGGATTGTCATGAAAATCAGGGGACTGCGTCGTAGCGATTATCTCTTCAGAAAAGCGAAGAGGTTGTTCAAGGAAAGAACTTTGTCGGCCGACGAGTTGATCGGTTATTCCGATGGTGAACTTCATCTGCCGGAGTTGAACGTCGTGGTCTTTGGTCACATACACCATCACGCGTTTCGTGTGGTTCCAGTGAAAGGACAGAACAAGTTCTACATAAACTGCGGTACCTGGAGGCCCGTTATCGAGAAGGTCAACGGCAGAAAGAAATACGGCTTTCAGAAAAAGGCGGAACTGTTCTACGCAATCATCTCGGCTCCAAAGAACGGAGATCTGGAGATCACCACGAGCGTGAAGAACAAAACGAGTAAGAGTAAATTCCTGTGAGGTGATGTTGTTGCTCAGAAGACTTGTTCATGATCTGGTGCAAAAAGTACTCAGCGAGCTCGACCTTTCCTATCACTTTGAGGTTGAGGTCCCGCCGGAAGGCTTCGGCGATTTTTCGACGAACGCGGCTTTAGTAGGAGCCAGGCATGCGAAATGTCGTCCGATGGAACTTGCAGAAAAGATAGCCGAAAAGTTGAAGAACGAGGATATTTTTCACTCGGTGGAGGTTGCGAAACCCGGGTTCATCAATTTCAGGCTGAGCAAAAAGGCATATGTCGACGTTTTGAGACAGATAATAGTCAACGAAGCTTACCCCATACGCAAGTCTGAGCCACTGAGAATTCAGTTTGAGTACGGTAGCGCCAACCCGACAGGTCCATTCACGGTGGGGCACGGCAGGCAACTTGTGATCGGAGATGTGCTTTCAAACGTTTTCAGAGAGCTTGGCTACGAAGTTACCCGGGAGATGTACATCAACGATGCGGGAAGACAAATAAGCTTGCTGGCCAAATCCCTGTGGGTGAGATACAACCAGTTGCTCGGTTCACAGGATCTGGAGATACCAGAAGACGGTTACAGAGGAGAATACCTAATAGACATCGCTAAGAAGCTGCTGGAAGAAGTGGGGGAGACTTACAAAAACCGTTGGGACTCTGAGACTGAAAGTTTTTTCAAACGCTACGCCGTGGAAAACATATTGAACAACATGAAGGAAGATCTCTGCACTCTCGATTGCGAGTTTGACGTGTATTTTTCCGAGAAGAGCCTGATAGAAGACGGGACTGTGCAGAAGGTACTCGACATTCTCAGGGAGAAGGGGTTCATCTACGAAAAGGATGGTGCCGTCTGGCTTAGAGTTTCACAGTTCGTCGAAGACGACGATAAAGTGCTCATCAAGAACGATGGCAGTTACACGTATTTCTTAACCGACATCGCCTACCATTTCAACAAGTACAGCAGAGGTTTCCACAAGATTTATGACATATGGGGCAGCGATCATCACGGGCACATACCCAGAATGGTGGCCGCCATGAGGGCTTTGGGTATCGAAGATGGATTCTTCAACGTGATACTCCATCAATTCGTGACGCTCAAGCGTGGTGAGGAGATCGTGCGCATGTCGACGCGCGCGGGCGAGTTCGTCACGTTGCGGCAGTTGATCGAAGAAGTGGGCAAAGATGCTGTGCGATACTTTTTCGCCATGATAGATCCAAACACGCACATGGTCTTCGACCTGGAACTGGCTAAGGCGAGAAGCATGGATAATCCCGTTTACTATGTGCAGTACGCTCACGCGAGGATCTGCAGTCTCTTCGAGCAGGCGAAGAGCAAGTCCATAACCTTCAACAAGAACGAAGATCTTGACTTACTCAACGATCCAGCCGAGTTCGCCGTGATAAGGAGACTCGACATGTTCGAAGATGCCCTACACGAGGTCGAAAAGACCCTTTCACCCAACAAACTGACCCAGTATCTCGAAGCGCTCGCCTACGACTTTCACAGCTTCTACACCAAATGCCTCGTCCTCGATCCGGGCAATCCAAGATTGTCCAACGCGAGACTCAATCTTGCTTACGCGACGTTGCTTGTGCTCAAGAAAGGTCTGTCCCTGTTGAGGGTCAGTGCTCCAGAAAGGATGTGAGGCGTGTGGTTGAAAGGTACGCACTGTCACCGATGAAAGAACTCTGGACTGTCCAGGCGAACCTTCGCAGGTGGCTCACTGTGGAGCTTGCCGTCATGGAAGCTTACGAGCAACTCGGCCTGATCCCCTCTGGTGCGAGTGAAAAGGCGAGAAAGAATGCACTGATCGATCTTTCGTTGTTCGAGAGCTACGAACGTGAAACGGACCACGAAGTCATCGCGTTCATCAAGATGGCAACGAAGAACATGAAGGATGAAGCAAGATATTTCCACTACGGCCTGACGTCCTCGGATGTCATAGACACGGCGTTGTCTCTTGCACTTGTCGAGAGCAGCGACATCCTGCTCGATGCGCTGTCAAAACTTTTGAAATCTCTCTGGGCTCTTGCCAACAAGCACAGATACACCATCACGATTGGAAGAACGCACGGGGTGCACGCCGAGCCAACCAGCTTTGGTCTTAAGGTGCTGAACTGGTACGCGGAGATGAAGCGAAACGAAGAGAGACTGAAGGCTGCGCGAGAGCAGATCAGAGTGGGCAAGATCAGCGGTGCGGTTGGAAACTACGCCAGTGTTCCACCCGAGGTTGAAGAACTCGCGCTGTCCAGGCTGGGTTTGAAGCCAGCATCGATCTCGAGTCAAATCGTCGGTAGGGACCACCACGCGTTCTTCATCGTGGTCCTTGCGCTGACGGCGAGCGGCATAGAAAGGATCGCGACCGAGATAAGGCATTTGCAGAGAACGGAAGTTATGGAGGCGCAAGAACCTTTCAAAGAGGGCCAAAAAGGTTCCAGTGCCATGCCACACAAACAGAACCCGATCCTGTGCGAGAGGCTCTGCGGTCTTGCCAGGATCATGCGTTCTTTCGTGAACCCATCCTTAGAGAACAACAACCTCTGGCACGAGAGGGACATATCGCACTCCTCCGCGGAACGTTACATGTTCCCAGATGCCACGCAAACGCTCCACTACATGCTCGTCAAGGCGAATCATCTGATACAAAATCTCACCGTGTACGAGGACAGAATGCTGAAAAATCTGAACCTGACGCGCGGGCTCGTTTACTCGGAGAAGGTGATGCTCAAGCTTGTGGAGAAGGGCATGAGCCGAAGCGAAGCTTACGATCTCGTGCAATCTCTGGCACTCAGATCTTGGAGAACTCAGGAAGATTTCAAAGCTCTGGTGGCTCAGAATGTACCATACCTGAGTGAAGAGGAGCTGGAGTCGATCTTCGATCCGTCTCAATTCTTGAAACACGTCGATCGCATCTTCTCAAGGTTCGAAGGAGAGTGAGTTCAGTTGAACTCTGTTGTGGTTGGACTTCAATGGGGTGATGAAGGGAAGGGAAAAGTCGTCACGTACCTTTCGAGGAAGTACGATTGTGTTGTTCGCTACAGCGGCGGAAGCAACGCTGGCCACACCGTTGACTACGGTCAGTTCAAACTCGTGCACCATCTGGTTCCTTCCGCTGATTTGAGGCTTCGAAAGGGTATGTACATAGCTTCGGGAGTCGCGGTGGATCTCAGCGTGCTTTTGCAAGAGATTGAGCAGATCGAAAATCTCTTTCCAGGTAGTAGTGAATTGCTCCAGGTGTCAAAACAGTCGCACGTGGTTGTGCCCTTCTACAGGGAACTCGATGGAAAAATCGATGTGGCACGCAGTGAGCCTGTTGGCACCACTCGAAGGGGTATAGGCTTGTGCTATGCCAATCGAGCGTTGCGTTTCGGGATAAGACTTGAAGACTTTGAGGAAGAACAATCCTTGGAAAAAAGGCTGGCGGAGCTGACGAAAGTTTGGAACCTTCAGGTCGACACAAAACTGATCTTGAGTCAGTTGCTAGATATGTATCGCAGGCTCTCTTATCTTCTGATTGACAGCGTCGAGGCCTTCGAAAAACTGAGAGACAAAGACCTTCTGTTCGAGGCCACCCAGGGAGTCCTGCTCGACGTGGACGCGGGGACTTATCCTTACGTGACTTCAACGAACTGTTCAAGTAGCGGTGTTCAGGCAGGCTTTGGTTTTCCTGTCAGGCTGGACAAGGTCATTGGTGTGACGAAGGCTTACACCACCAGGGTGGGTGAAGGCCCGTTCCCAACCGAGCTGAAGGGTGAAGAAGGAGAGAAAATCAGAAGGCTTGGTGGTGAGTATGGTGCTACCACGGGAAGACCCAGAAGGTGCGGCTGGCTTGACTTTGTGCTGCTCAGATACGCCGTAAAGGTGAGTGGGTGTGACGAGTTGATCCTCACCAAAGCGGACGTGCTGAACGGATTCGAAAGGTTGGCCGTGTGCGTCGCCTACGACATCGACGGAGTGAAGGTTCGAGATGTGAAGAATCTCAGAAACATCCACAAGGCAGAGCCGTTGTACGAAGAGATTGAAGGGTGGCGAGATCTTGGTTCTCTTTCCTTCGAAAGGTTTCTCAAAAGAATCGAACAGGAGACTGGTGTGAAGATCTCTCACGTTTCCACAGGTCCAAAAGTTGAAGATATCGTTGAGCTGTAGGGGGGATGTGGAATGGAACTCATAGAAGCGATAAGAACCAGAAGGAGCATTCGGAAGTACGACTCAAGCAGAGACGTTCCGAAGCAGACCATTGAAGAAATCCTTGAGCTTGCCCTCAACGCACCCAGCGCGGGGAACAGACAACCGTGGCGACTGCATGCGGTGAGGAATTCATCCTTGAAGAAAGTGCTCTGTGAAGCCGCGTTCGGACAGACCTACATCGAAGAGGCCCCATGGCTCATCTGCGTTGTTGCTGTGCCCGAAGAAAGTGGTTCGCGGTACGGCGACAGAGGAAGAAATCTTTACTGTATTCAAGACACTGCCGCACTGATCACCTACATCATGTTGATCGCGCGAGAATTCGATCTGGACACGTGCTGGATTGGAGCCTTCGACGAAGAGAAGGTGAACAAGATCCTGAGCTTGCCGGCAGGTCAGAGGTGTGTTGCGATGTTGCCGATCGGTTACGCAGCCGAACCGAGAAGAAACCGGCCAAGGAAACCCTTGAGAGAAATTCTCACATACCACGAGTAGGGAGGTTTTAAAGATGGCGGTGAACCTGACGGGAAGATCACTCTTGACGCTTTTAGAGTACACGCCGGAGGAGATAAGCTATTTGCTCGACCTTTCGTTTCAGGTGAAGAGGGAGAGCAGGGCGAAGATCGTTCACAGAAGGTTCGTCGGGAAAACCTTGGCGATGATATTTGAGAAAAGGTCTACAAGGACGAGACTCGCGTTCGAAACGGCCTTTGCGGAGGAAGGAGGCCATCCCATCTTCCTTTCAATCCAGGACATTCAGCTCGGGGCGAAGGAATCCATAGAGGACACAGCCAGGGTGCTCGGCAGGATGGTCGACGCGATCATGTTCAGAGGTTTTAAGCAGGAGACCGTGGAAACCTTGGCGAAGTACTCGAATGTTCCTGTCTACAATGGACTGACCGACGTTTTCCATCCGACACAGGTGCTCGCGGATCTCATGACCGTGCAGGAAGTTTTCGGGAGGTTGAAGGGTATCAAGCTCGTGTTTATGGGTGATGGAAGGAACAACATGGCGAACTCACTCATGATAGGCTGTGCGAAGATGGGCATGCATTATGTTGTGTGTTCTCCGAAAGAGCTCAGGCCTGACGAGAAACTGTTCAAGACTTGTCTTGAGGTTGCCAAAGAGACAGGTGGGACCATTCAGATAGAAGAAGACCCGGAAAAGGCTGTACAGGGTGCCGACGTGATTTACACAGACGTGTGGGCATCTATGGGGGAGGAAGATAAGCAGGCAGAGCGTGAGAGACTCCTGAGGCCATACCAGGTGAACGAGCATCTCATGAAAAAGACAGGTAAGGACGAGACGATTTTTCTGCACTGTCTGCCCGCTGTCAAGGGACAGGAGGTGACCTTTGAGGTCATCGAAGGAAAACAGAGTAAAGTCTGGGACGAAGCTGAGAACAGAAAGCACACGATAAAGGCACTCATGATTGCAACTTTGCTGTAAAAAAGCGGAGCCTCTCGGCTCCGCTTTTTGTTCAGTCGACTCTCAGTTTATGGGAGTCACATTGATGGCTTGAGGTCCTTTGCTGCCTTGCTGGATTTCAAACTGGACTTTTTGGCCTTCCCTGAGCGTTTTGAATCCGTCGACCTTGATCGCGGAGAAGTGCACGAAGACATCCTCTCCGTTGTCTCTGGTGATGAAACCGTAACCCTTCTTAGAGTCGAACCATTTCACTGTACCGTTGTACATGCTCCTTACCTCCTAGTAGCTGGTGCTTTCCGCACCGTGATGATTTAATATAACACATGTCACAGAAGAAAGTGCCAAAGAGCGAGAAAAACATCTCGGCGGAATGGAATCGTTACATTTATCGCGCCCACGTCGTACCTGACCGGTGTGAGCTATAATCGAAAACGTGATTTTCCATCTCTTAGAACGTGGCGTTTGAACGGGGAGTCGAATTGTGGGACGCTCACGGAGGGAGGTAAGAACATGGGTGGGTGGAAGAGATGTCCCCAATGTGGGGAGAAGTGCAAGAACAAAGTGAGAAAGTGTCCATCCTGTGGCTATGTCTTCGAGAAGAAGGAATGCCCAGATTGTGGTGCTGTTATTGACGATGACATTGATGAATGCCCCATTTGTGGTTGGCTTTTCTCTGACAAATTCTTCGACGGTTATGACGAAGATTATGATTACGAAGATCTCGAGGACTTTCACGATCTGTCCGATTATGAAGACGAAGGTTGAGGTGTTGCTATGATACTCTTGAAAAACGCTACAGTCTACTCGCCAGAGCCTCTCGGCGTCAGAGACATCCTCCTTGCCATTGACAGAATCGTTGCGATCGAAGAACAACTGACGGTGTGCCTGCCGAACCTCTCAGTCATCGACTGCTCGGGTAAGATTGCTGTCCCTGGATTCATCGACAGTCATGTCCACATCGTGGGTGGTGGTGGCGAAGGAGGCTTCAGGACGCGCACCTGCGAGCTCGCCTTTTCAGACCTCGTACACGCTGGTATCACGACTGTGGTGGGCTGTTTGGGGACTGACGGGGTCACACGAAGCTTGGAAGCGCTGTATGCGAAGGCCAAAGCCCTCGAAGAGGAAGGTGTTTCAAGCTACATTTACGTTGGGTCCTACCGTGTGCCCCCTGTTACTCTGACCGGGAGCATCATCAAAGACATCGTTTTGATCGACAAAGTCATCGGTGTCGGGGAGATAGCCATAAGCGATCACAGATCTTCGCAACCGACTGTAGAGGAACTGAAGAGGCTTGCGGCCGACGCACGCGTTGGAGGCATGTTGAGTGGCAAAGCTGGGGTGATCAACGTTCACGTGGGTGACGGACCAGCGATGCTGAAACCGCTCACAGACGTGGCGAATACGAGCGAGATACCGATCACACAGTTTCTGCCCACTCACATCAACAGGAATTCGAAGTTGCTACATTCATCGATAGAATGGTTGTCGATGGGAGGATTCATCGATCTGACGACGAGCATCGGTGGTCTTCTCGATGAAGAGCTGTTGCCGTGGCGTGTGTTCAGGGAGCTCTCGAAAGAGGGATTCGAAGCACAGATCACGTTCAGTTCCGACGGACAGGGAAGTCTGCCGCGTTTTGACGAAAAGAGGAACTTTGTTGGTCTGGATGTTGGCAGGGTCTCATCCTTGTACGAACAGGTGAAGACGGCCGCTAAACATGGAACACCGCTGGAAAAAGCTTTGTTGCCCATCACAAAAAACGTGGCCAGGATCTTGAAACTCGCGAACAAGGGTACCTTGTCGGTGGGAATGGATGCGGACGTCGTACTCTTGGATAAAGATCTCAATATAGACACAGTGATAGCAAAAGGGAAAATTCTCATGCTGAACAAAGAACAGATCGTGAAAGGGACGTTCGAGCTATAATAGCATTTGAGAAAAATTGCACTTTGGAGGGGTGACGTTGGATAAGGTCCCAAAGCCTGTCATAAGAAGACTTGCAGTTTATTTGCGCTGTCTTTCAAATCTGGAAGAAAAAGGGATAAAGGTGGTTTCTTCCAAACAGCTCGCTTCGATGCTGCAGATAAAAGATTCACAGGTTCGAAAGGATCTGTCTTATTTTGGCAACCTCGGTCAGAGGGGCCTGGGCTACGACGTGCGGAAGCTGTCGGGAAAAATTCGCGAGGTGCTCGGTCTTTATAAGACGTGGTCCGTGATAATACTGGGGGCGGGCAACATAGGCAAAGCGCTCGCGAACCACAAGCGTCTGGAGCAGAACAACTTCAAGATCGTTGCCGTCTTCGACTCAAATGAGCGCAAGATCAACAAACAGATCGCTCCAGGTTTGAAAGTCAGGGATGTCTCCGAGCTGCAGCAGTTTGTAAGGGAACACGGAGTGGACATAGCGGTGCTCGCCGTACCCGCTTCCGTGGCAAACGATCTGGCGTGTGAACTTGAGAAAGCAGGAGTGAAAGGCATCGTTTGTTTTGCACCGACGACTTTGAGCTGTAGCATTCCCGTGGAGTACGTCGACATAACTGTGTTCTTCAAGACCCTGGCTCACAGCATCGTGAACAGTTCATACAACATATAGTATACTATTGAACAAAGACACAAGAGGTAGTATAATCACCCCCGGAAAGGGGGTTTTTTCATGCACGAGCTTGTGAAGAAATGGCAGAACGTTCCTCCTTCTCAAAACGCTGAGAAGATCCTGAGAGAGAGGTATTATCTAAAAAATCGCGAAGGCGAGTATCTGGAAAATAGCTGGAGCGAGCTTTCAAGGAGAGTAGCGCGTGTGATCGCCGCCGCGGAATTGTTGAACAATCCTCACCTGCAACAGTTGACTCCGGCAGAACGTCTGGATCACATCAAAAGCTGGGAGGAAACCTTCTACGAACTGATCTCGAGTCGTATCTTCATTCCAAACAGCCCCACGCTCTTCAACGCGGGCATGGGTGTGGACTTCGAGCTGCTGTACAAGCCTCTGGAAAGTATGAAACTCGAAGATTACGAGAAGATCGTCCAGCAAAGAAACCACCTTCACATGCTTTCAGCTTGTTTCGTCGTGCCCGTCGATGACAGCATAGACGGGATCTTCACAGCGGTGAAAGAATACGCGATGATAACCAAGGTCGGTGGGGGCATAGGAAGCAACTTCAGTGCGCTCAGACCGAACGGAAGCTTTGTCGCCGGTACCCACGGCAAGGCATCGGGCCCCATAAGTTTCATGCACGTTTTCAACTCTGCAGTCTCCGTGGTTGAGCAGGGCTACAGGAGACGCGGTGCGTTGATGGGTATTCTCAACATCGATCATCCGGACATTGTTGACTTCATCCAGGCGAAGCGCGGTAACGACGGAGAACGCGTGCTCAGATTCTTCAACATCTCCGTCGGCATTCCGATGCAGCGTGAAGAAATCCTGAGACTGTACGAGCAGGATGGTCAGATCGAGCTGCACCATCCAAAGTGGACTGGGAATAAGCAGGTCAGGGTCAGAGAAATATTCAAGTTAATGGCGCAGAACGCCTGGGAGACGGGAGATCCGGGCATGGTGTTTCTCGGGGAAATGAACAAATATTACGCACTGTATCCGGTGAGACAGATCGTCTCGACGAACCCGTGCGGCGAGATCGGTCTCGGACCTTACGAGGCGTGCAATCTCGGTTCGATAGATGTGGCGAAACTCTACGACGGAGAAAAGTTCTCATGGGACGCACTCGAAAAGATCGTGCGGGTTGCAGTTCGCTTTCTGGACAACGTCATCGATGTGAACGTGTTTCCCATAGACAAGATCGAGCGGGCCGTGAAAGAGTCCAGGCGACTCGGCCTGGGTATCATGGGTTTTGCGGACCTGCTGTATCAGATGGAGATACCCTACGACAGCGAAGAGGCAAGACGTTTTGCCAGAAACCTGATGGCTTTCATCTCTCTGCACGCGCACGAGGCTTCTTCGGATCTCGGTGAGGAAAAGGGAAACTTTCCGCTTTTTTCACAGAGCAGGTACGTTAGGGAAGAAAACTTCGTGCCATTCTCCATGGACGTGAGTGATTACGATGACGAGATCAGGCAGCACTTCAAAACGAGGGCCAGGAAACATAAGAGAAACGTAGCGGTGCTCGCCATAGCACCGACCGGTTCCATATCAAACATCGCCGATACTTCTTCCGGACTCGAGCCCAACTTCCTGCTGGCTTACGTCAGGTACGTGAACAAACAAAGTAGCAACGAGCGAGAACCGCTCCTCTATATTAACGAGGTTCTTAAGAAAAAAATGCCGGCCGAGGATTTGAAGAGGATCGAAAGCGAGTTGATAGAAAAGGGGAGCCTGAAGGATCTGGACGTCGATAAGAAGTGGAAGCGGATCTTTGTGGTTGCGCTCGATATAAGCCCCATGGACCATCTCTTGATGCAGGAGGCTTTTCAATGTTATGTCGACAACAACATTTCCAAGACGATCAACATGCCGAACTCGGCGAGCGTTGACGACGTGCTGGAGATCTACGTGGAAGCGTTGAAGCACAAGATCCGGGGGTTGACCATTTATCGTGATGGCTCGTTGAGGACCCAGGTTCTCACCACGGCCAGATCTGCGCAGAAGAAGGAAGCAAAGCTGCAGTTCTTCATCGTGGACGAAAAACACAAGCTGAGACCGAGGCCGAGGAAAGAAACTCTGAGGAGTGTGACCAGAAAGTACAGGGCCTCCGATGGCACGACCTACATAACTGTTTCCTTCGACGACAACGGCGAGGCAATAGAGATCTTTCTGTCCAACGGGACGGAGACCGCTGAAGCGATAGGAAGACTCTGTTCCATCGCCTTGCGAGCGGGCGTTTCGCCGGACGAGATCATCGAACAGCTGACGAAGGTGAAAGGAGAATACGTCAGGAACGTTGGATTGGAGATCAAGAAGGCGATCGAGGACTTCTGTTCGCTCTGGCCTTCAACTCAACAGAACGACTCTTGGGATGGGACCATCAAGAGTGCTGAGGAGATCGAAAGGTTTGTCCAGGCAAACAAGCTCGAATGGCAGGAAGGTTATTACGTTGATTCCAGCGGGAACGTTTACTGTCCGTCGTGTTTGAGCAAGAATTCTCTGTTCAAACAGGAAGGATGTATCGCCTGCAGAAGCTGTGGTTGGTCAAAGTGCAGCTGAAAACAAAGCCGGCCAGGAGGCCGGCTTTGTTCATCTTTCTGAACATCACTCGTGCTGTTGATCTTCGGGTTCGACGAGTTTCCTCAGCTCTTCATCCTTTTCCAGAAGTTCTTCCCATGCCTTCGACACCCGTTCGAACTCCTCTTCGGATTGTACCGAATCTATGTAGAGTCCGCCATCTTCCGCTTCCTTCACTTCGAACGGGTAAATATCGCCGAACTGCTCGATCTCTCCTTCTTCGTTCATCATGATCTCCTCGCAGATCCAGTACTTTTTCATCCCGTCTTCAATCTCCGCCAGGATGACAAAGTGATGTTCGTGACCTTCCTCATCCGTCAAGACGAAGACGTCCAGATCTTCTTGGCCCATGATACCAGCTCCCTTCGAACCGAATGGTGAATAGATCATACCACACTTTTTGGAAGAAGTCTCAGGACAAAATAAGATGAAGTTTCAGTTAAGGAAAGGCACGACACACAGTGAGGGTAGGTTTGTGGTAAAATGATTTCAGAACATGTGAAATGATTTCAACACATCGTTTCCCCATTGATTATACCAGAGGAGGTGGGTACTGTGAGATCATTGGTATTCTTCTTGATATGTGTAACCACCCTTGTTCATGCTTATTCCGTGGCGCTACTCATCACAGGTGAGGTTGCGGGCAACGCGATCTACGAAATGATGGTGGCTGGTGCGCGAAGGGCATCGCAAGATTTTGGATTCGACGTGAAGATCATAGAAGCAGGTTACAATCCCGCGCGCTGGGCAACTCTGCTGACGAGTCTCGCAGCATCCAAAAGTTACGATCTGATCGTCACGTTCACCGAAGGTATGCCAAAGAACGTCGAGAACACCGCCAGAGCCTTTCCGAATCAGAAATTCATTCTCATGGACGCACTCGCAATACCTTTGCCCAACGTTTATTCTGTTGCCTTCAAGGACGAAGAGATGGCCTATCTCGCAGGTTACTTCGCCGCACTTGTCACTAAGAGCAACATGCCACGTGCAAACGAACAGTTGAAGATCGGCATGATAGCCGGAGACGTTTATCCCGCCATGATGGAAAAGATGAAACCGGCGTACGAAAAGGGAGCAAAAGACGTCGATCCGAACGTTCAGGTGTTTTTCTCTGTTGTTGGAAGCTGGTCCGATCCGAACAAGGCTGCGGAACTTGCACAGGTTCAGTACGAGCAAGGAGTGGACGTCATCTTTCTGGTTGCCGGTGGCTCTGGTATGGGCGCAGTCAGAAAGGCGCGGGAGATGGGAAAGTATGTTATAGGAGTCGATTCTAACTACATCGACAAAGATCCTGAAGTCATCCTCGCCTGCGCTTTGAAAAACGCGGACAGGGCCATGTACGAGGTTCTCTCGAGGGCTGTGAGGAACGAGTTGAAGTTCGGCACAAGAGAGGTGTGGGGCGTCAGGGAAGGTATGATAGGCTTCACTTTCGATGATCCAAACTACATAAAGAACGTGCCACAGGAGATCAGAAGCGAGATGGTCAGAGTTTACGAAAAACTGAAGGAAGGTTCTATCCAACCTCTACCATGAGAGGCAAGACCATCGTACAGCTTCTGAACGTTCAAAAAACGTTCTATCCTTCTGGTGTAAAAGCGTTAAAGGGGGTTAACCTGTTTCTCGAAGCCGGAAGCGTACACGCACTTCTCGGTGCGAATGGCGCTGGAAAGACTACACTGGTGAGGATCCTCGCCGGTGAGATACAGCCGGACGCCGGTGAAATCTTCGTGGACGGCAGAGCTGTGAATTTCAGAACACCGAAGGACGCGATGCGTCATGGCATAGTTCTGGTGCATCAGAACCTTTCTCTCGTGGAAGAGCTGACCGTGTTCGAAAACCTGTTCCTTGGAAGGGAGCCTCGCAGGCTCTTCTTTCTGGACAGAAAGAAGGCCGAGCAAAGGGTGAAGGATCTTTCCGAAAGACTCTTCCTGGTCGCACTCGACAGGAGAGTCGTCGATCTGAGCATGGCAGAAAAACAGAAGATAGAAATAGTGCGCGCTTTGCTGTTTGGTGCACGCGTGCTGCTGCTCGATGAACCCACAGCTTATCTGAGCGAGAGTGAAGAGGAACGACTGTTTGAATTGCTCGCGTCTCTGAAGCGAAACGGGTGTGCCATTTTGTTCATAACGCACGATCTGAATCAGGCTCTGAAGATCGCGGACAGAGTAACCGTGCTGAGGGAGGGAGAAACGGTTCTGAGTGAGGAGACCTCACATCTGAACGTTCGACAAGTGATCGAGGCAATGGGTTTTCGTTCTTCAGAATCTCCACGTGTGGACGTGGAGATCGGTGAGGAGCTGCTGAAGGTCTCCGATATCACACTCAGGTCTGGAAAGAGGCTCGTTCTCGATCGTGTCTCTCTCTCTGTGAGACAGGGCGAAAATGTCGGCCTCTTTGGCCTTGGGAACGATGGTCAGTTCGATCTTCTCGAGGTGCTCATCGGTTTGAAAAAACCTGTCTCCGGGCGAATTTTTTTCCAGGCTCGCGATATAACACGGCTCTCGATCCGCGAGAGAAGAAGGCTCGGAATAGCGTACGTGCCAAAGGATCGTTTGAGGGAAGCTTTGAACTTGGAAGGGTCAATCCTGGAAAACGCCATGGTAAACGTTTACCGTGAGATTCCATTCGCGAAATTCGGGCTCCTGAACTGGGCCCTCCTGCAAGATTACATCCACGGCATGTTGAAGGAGTTCCAGGTGGAAACCAACTCGATCATGCAACCTGTTAAAACGCTCTCTGGTGGGAATTTGCAACGTTTGATCCTTGCCAGAGAGCTCTTCCGAGGGCCGAAGTTGTTCCTCGCGTGTCGACCCACATCTGGCCTGGATGCTCAGGTGCAGCATTATATAGCTGAGAGGCTACAGCAGTTGAAATCGTGGGGCTGCGCGCTGATAGCCACTAACGATGCCGAGGAGGCTTTTGGTCTCTGTGACAAGGTGCTGATCTTTTCGAAGGGTAGGCTGAAGAGAACGTTGTACAAAGAGCAGCTGACTGAACCCAGTGTACTCGTCTCGTTGGTTGGTGAACAAACATGATGCATCGAAAGGTTCTCTCACCGATTCTCACCGTTGCCATAGCCTTCCTTTTGAGTGCTGTGATCTTAGGCATCACTTCTCGCCAGCCGCGAGAGACTCTGCGCTGGTTCTTCCTCGGTCCGTTTTCGAACTTCTACTTTTTTGGAAACATGCTGGCTGCGTCGATACCTCTCATGTTCACAGGACTCGCCGCCTGCCTCGCTTTTTCGGCCGGCATGTTCAATCTGGGACTCGAGGGTCAGCACTATTTTGGTGCGATAATCGGGACCATCGTAGCTCTGAGCGTTCCCACATCCAGCGTATCCTCGATGTTTCTCGCCCTCGCGGTGTCTTTCTTGGTGGGTGCGCTGCTGGCACTGGTTCCGATGTTGCTCAGGCTGACGTTAGGCTTCAGTGAGCTCATAAGTTCGTTCATGATCGGACAGGTTTTCATCTACGTCGGGGATTTCCTTCTCAACGGTCTTTTCAGAGATCCAGAGGCAGCCTTGGCTGCCACAAGGCATCTCGACGAGACGGTTGTACTGGCAAAAATCTTGCCACCTTCGAACCTTCATGCCGGCTATGTGGTTGCAATAGCGCTGTGCTTGATGTTCACTGTCGTGCGCAAATGGTTCGTGATGGGATACGAGTTCAAAATGGTGAGAGAAAATCCCCGTTTTGCAAAGATTCACGGTATGGATGTGGAGAGAATCTGGTTGCTCGCGATGATCTTGAGTGGAGGAGTTGCCGCCCTTGGAGGGATGGTCGAGGTTCTCGGCGTTTACGGCCGTGCTGTGAAGGGCTTTTCCCACGGTAACGGGTTCAACGGCATAGCTGTTTCTCTTTTGGTGAGGAACAATCCCGCGCTGATATTTCTTTCCGCACTGTTCTTCGCGTATCTGGAGAGTGGCGCTGAGATCGCTTCGTTGATGGTACAAACGCCGGCGGAAATCGTCAGGCTGGTTCAGGGCATCGTCTTCTGTCTGGTAACTGCGGAGTTCCTCTTCAGCCGAGGTGAACGGGATGCTGACTCAGTTACTTAGATCGTCCATCTCTTCAACCTTGCCGATAGTTGTGGCGGCACTTGGCGCAAGTTTCACCCAGAGGGTCGGAAAGTTGAACATAGCGATCGAGGGGACAATGCTGGTCTCATGTTTTGTCTCCGTTTACGTGGCGGCTGGTTCGAACAGCTGGCTTTTGGGTGTCACTGCTGCTATGACCTCGTCCTGCCTTCTCTCGTTGTTCGTCTGGCTCATCCACAGATATTTGGGGGCGAACATCTTCGTCACTGGCCTTGGTGTAAACCTTGTCGCTTCAGGTCTGGTCGTTTTTTTGTCTTCAACGCTCTTAGGCTCAAAGGGCACCATCTTCTTCGAAGAAATGCCGAGCATCCCAGTACTTCGACTGGAAGTTCTTGAGCACAGCGAGCCGCTTCGTACGCTTCTGTTCGATTACAACGTACTGGAACTCATCGCGATGCTTGTGGTATTTGTTTCCTGGCTCATCACGAAGACTCCGCTGGGATTGAGAATGAAGGCGATTGGTAAGAACGAAACGGTGGCGAGACAACTCGGTTTGAACGTCGATTGGACCAGGATTTGGTCCTTCATCTTCTGTGGGCTCTTCTGCGGTCTGGCGGGTTCTATGCTCTCACTGCCGCTCGGTCTGTTCGTCGCAGGCATGACGAACAACAGAGGATGGCTCGCGCTGGTAGCTGCTGTTCTTGGAGGCGACAACCCTCTCGGCGTTCTCGGTGTGTCGATGGTGCTCGGTTTTTCTGTAGCCCTGTCCAACAGACTGCAGCTTTTCACAACGTTGCCAGCCGAAATCGTGCTCTCGATTCCCTTGATATTGACGCTCGGTGTGGTCCTGATCTACAGTATATTGAAGACTGGAGAAAGGGGTCGATCGCCGTGAAGAGGAGTGTCTATCATAGACTCAGGGACCTTCTTCCCCAGTTGAGAGGTGTGCACGGTGAGATCGCCAGACACGTGATAGAAGACCCGAGCTCGGTGCTGGAAATGAAAATAACCGATCTTGCGAAGAAAATAAACGCTTCGCCAGCGTCTCTCGTGGATTTCTGCAAAAAGCTGGGTTTCAGCGGTTTCAAGGAGTTTCGTCTCGCGTTGGCACAGGAGATAACTTTGCTCGAATCCATGAAGCCTGATGTCGAGAAGATATCTGAAGTGTCTCGCGACTACGTCAATTTCATCATCGAAGAAGTCAAAGAATCGTTAAAACTGGTTGGTGACGACGATCTCACGAAGGCCACGAACGCGCTGGTGAAAAGCAATGTGGTGGAAATAGCGGCGTACGGCTTTGACACCGTTGCTGCGCGAGATCTTTTTTTGAAGCTGAAGCAGTTCGGATTTCAGGTGAATTTCTTCGAGAACCCATTTTTGCAGAGCATTTCCGCCTCATTTCTGAACGAGAAATCTTGCCTTGTTGCGATCTCGAGCAGTCATTCCTCCCGCGATCTTCTTGATGCGGTCAGTTACGCCAAGAAGGCCAAAGCAACGGTGATAGCGATAGCTCCACCGAGCAGCGCCGTGTCCGATCTGGCAGACGTGTTCTTGACAGTGTACGTTGAGACAGAGGTGTTTCCCGAGGGTGGTTTTCTGACGAGGTTCTTGCAGTTATTCGTGATCGACATGTTACTCCTGAAGATGTTCGAACTGGACAGAGAAAGGTTCAAGAGCGCTTACACACACTTCGAAGAGGTGTTGAGGTACAAGAGGAGGGGAGATCGAGGTGTCTTCTAACCTGGTCATGGCGGTTGATATTGGAACCACCAACGTGAAGCTGGCGTTCTTCGATACGGAAGGAAGAAAGCTCTTCCACTTTGAAAGACAATGCAGAGAAGACGTTTCCACCGGGAGACACGAGGTGGATCCGCAAAAATGGTGGACAGCGTTCGTTCGCGGTGTGCACGCGGCGAACGAAGAACTCAGAAAGAGAGTTCGAGCCATCTGCATCAGCAGTCAGGGGCCAACCATCGTTCTGGTTGATCGAGAAGGCCGACTCGTTGGTAAGGCGATTGGCTGGCTTGACAGCAGGGGCCAGCAGCACTTGCAGTCTTTGAGAATGCAGGGCATCGATGAGCAGACAGCTTCGGCCACAGCCAAGCTGATTGAACTCAAAAAGGTTTTGAACGATAAAGCCTATCTGCTTCAACCTGCTGACTATTTGATTCTCAGATTGACGGGTCGAACCGTTAACGCCACCTTCCCACAGTACGGATATTCTCCCTGGTACAAGGAGATCCTTGATAAATTCGATCTCTCGCAAACCTTTATGATCCCAGAGCTTGTGGAACCTTCGAATGTCATTGGCAAGATATTCGAAGATGTGGCTCGAAGGCTTGGATTTTCGAAGGATACGGTCGTCGTGGCTGGCGCTCCCGATTTTGCGGCTGCGCTTCTGGGAACGAACACACTCAAACCGGCGGTTGCGTGCGACCGCGCTGGAACTTCCGAAGGTATCACACTCTGCAGTGATGTTGAAGTTCACGCACCGGGTTTGATAACCACACCTTTCTTCCTCGATGGGCTGTGGAAAATAAGCGGTTTACTTACAACTTCGGGGAAGGCCATCGAATGGATGGCAAGCCGTGTGGCCCGGTTTAGAAACATGAAAAACGTATCACTCTCAGCTGTTGCCAGACCCACGGGTGTGATCTTCCTGCCACACCTGGCAGGAGAAAGGAGCCCATACTGGAATCCACACTTGAGGGGAATCCTCTTCGGTCTGAGTTTGGAGAACAACTCCAGAAGTTTGATTGTCTCTGCAGCGGAAGGTGTCGCCTTCGCCGTGAGGCATATCGTTGATGAGATGAGAAAGGCTGGGGCGAGGATCGAAACCATCAGGACCACCGGGGGACAGGCGACCAACGAACTGTGGAATCAGATAAAGGCTGACGTGCTCGGAATGAACGTAGAACTCGTAAGAGCCGATGCAGAACTGTTCGGCTGTGCCATACTGGCGATATCCTGTTTGAATGGAGAATCATTCGTACAGGTTGCCGAAAGACTCGCGAGGGTGAAAAAATGTTTTGTGCCGGATCCCGAGAGACACAAACTCTACAGCAAGTTTTACGAGATTTATCTCGAGTTGCACGAGAGAAACCTCGACCTGTTCGAAAGACTCAAAGGCTGATCAGACGAATGCCGAGAAGAACTTCACAGCTGCCGACGCGTTCGCCTGCGGGTTGTATCCACCCTCCTGCACGACCAGCGTGGGAATCTTGAGCTTGCTTATTGCTTTTCCAATGTGCCCATAATCGTCGTCTTTGAGGGAAAAGCCTCCGACTGGATCGTCCGCATGCGTGTCGAAGCCCAACGACACGATGAGCACATCAGGATAGTAATTTCTGATCTCCCTCAAAGCTTGTTCCAGCGCTTCTGAATACTTTCGCCAGTCGGACTTCGGTGGCAAAGGCAAATTGACGTTGAAACCTTCGCCAGGTCCCTGACCCGTCTCACTCTCCCTGCCACTGATCCATGGATAAAAGATATCCGGATCTCCGTGGATTGAAACGTACAGGACCTCGTCCGTCTCGTAGAATACGTCCTGGGTGCCGTTGCCGTGATGAAAGTCGAGATCGAGTATCGCGACGCCATCGGCGTTCCCCCGGGAAAGAAAATACATGGCTGCGATCGCCGCGTTGTTGAAATAGCAGTACCCTCCACAGGCACCTCGAGTTGCGTGATGTCCAGGTGGCCTGACAAGCGCGTAGACCAGGTTCGTCCTTCCACTCAGCAGACTCGCCGCTGTCAGCGTTACGTCGACGGCCCGCTTTGCTGCGTCGAAGGTTCGATTGCTGATGGGAGTTCCGGTGTCGAAACACAGATCGTACCCGAACAGCTCGGTTATGTACTCCTCGCCAGGCTCAAGGGATGCGCATTTGTTTTTCAACCACTTGACGTACCGTTCGTCGTGAACCAGATACACGTAACTCAAAGGGAAACTGTTCGGAGAGTGTATGTTGTCGAAACCGTTCATAATCAACGCGTCCTTTATCGTTTCGATGCGTTCGGGTTTTTCGGGGTTCTCTATGAACTTGCCCCTGTCTATCTCCTTCGTTGGCCTGTGGAGGACGTGCTTTGGATCGTAGACGATCTTCAATCTTCCATCATCCTTTCTATCTTCTCGATTCTCCGCGTGTGCCTGCCCCCTTCGAAATTTGACGAGAGGAAGGCGTCCACGATCCACTGGGCGAGCTCCACTCCGAGAAACCGACCCGGAAGGACGAGCACGTTGGCATCGTTGTGTTCCCTGGCCAACTTGGCCATTTCTGGAAACAGACAAAGAGCCGCCCTTATACCTTTTACCCTGTTTGCCGATATGCTCATGCCCACGCCCGTGCCGCAGATCAATATGCCGAAGTCAGCGCGGCTCTCCTTGATATCCTGTATGACCTTCTTGGCGAGATCAGGATAGTCCACCGCATCTTCGGAGTACGTCCCTTCATCGAGGACCCTGAATCCTTTCGAAGCTAAATAAGCTTTGATGGCTTCTTTCAATCGAAACCCCGCGTGATCACAACCAAGTGCGATTCTCATTCAGTTACCCTCCAGAAAGAGTTTCAAAGCTTCTTCAACTGTTGGATAGATCTTGAAAACGCCCTCTAGAGAGGTTATCTTCAAGATCCTGGAGAGGTTATCGTGGAGACCGCACAGCGCGAGAGAGCCTCCGTTCAGTCGCGCGGCGCGCTGCAAGCCGAGCAAAACTCCAAGCGCTGAGCTGTCCATGTACTCAACTTCCGACAGATCCACAATCACGTTGCTTTTGCCCGCATTTATGTATTTATCCTTGACAAAACTTTTGAACTGGAAAGAGTTGTTCATGTCCAGTTCGCCGTGCGGCTTGACAACGACCACGTTCTTGAGTTCAATCGCCGTCCAGTTCTGTTCACTCATAGATGCGGATCACTCCCACAACCTTGCCCGTTATCTTGACGCGAGATGGTTCAAGCTCCATGGGTTTTAAAGAAGGGTTCGCGGGTTTCAGGACTATTTTGTCCGGTTCGAAGTATATCTTCTTGAGAGTTGTCTCTCCGTTATCGACAAGCACGGACACGATGTCACCGTTCTCCGCAGTGTCCTGCTTTCTCAGCACGACGTAGTCGTTCTCCACGATGTGTTCGTTCACCATGCTGTCGCCCTTCACCTTAAGTACGTAGTGCTCGAAGCCGCTCTTCAGCATCTGTTTCGGTACCTCGATTGTCTCTACGACACGTTCGATGGCTTCGATCGCGTTCCCCGCAGCTATGATTCCGACCACAGGAAGTCTGACGGCCTCAGCAGTGTTCAGGAGCTTTATGCTTCTGGCTTTCTTGGAACGGGATATGTAACCTTTCTTCTCCAGCGCAATCAAATGCATCATAGCCCCACGAGGCGTTATGTGAAAGGCTCTGGCTATGTCCCTGATACTCGGAGAATAGCCGTGTCTCTCCATGTAAGAAATGATGAACTCCAAAACCTTTTTTTGCCTCTCCGTCAGTTGCCTCACGTGTCAAACACCACCCTCAGAACGATTTTGTCTGACCTCTCAACATCCATACCGTGGTACGTGAGAGCCTTGAGCTCGGTGCCTTCGATTTCTTCAAATTCCCTGAACGTGCAGACCAGTTTGTCGTTCTCGATGCGACAATCGTATGGAAAGAGCTTTCTCGATTCGATCAGGTAGATCCAGTCGTTCACGATATCAAAAACTGCATCTTCAAGGTTCTTGGACAGATCGTACTCGAGTTTCGTCTCCTGTTCTTTGAATTTCACAGAGTAGTGATCCTTGAAGATCCTGACAAGTTCTTTGAAGATCTCCTCTTCGCTATCGCAAACTATCTCGTAACGTACATCTGCCGTGTGGTTCAATTGTCTGTACACGTTTCCACCACCGCAAAGTGTGAAACTTCGTCGCCCTCATTCAGCTCCAGAATCTTGACTCCTTTCGCTGTCCGCCCGACAACGCTCACGGTCGAGACTTTGAAGCGTATCGAATGTCCGTTCTTTGTGAGCACGATGACGTCAGATTCGGGATTACTGATGAGCTCAGCACCGCAGAGAAAACCGACCTTTTCGACGCTCGGCATGGTTTTCACACCAACCCCGCCGCGTTTCTGAACCCTGTACTCACTCAGTGGTGTACGCTTGCCAAAACCCTTGGTGGTGATTGTTAGGATATCGCCTTCGTTGTCGGAAAGCACGACCATTCCAACGACTTCGTCACCATCCCTGAGTGAAATCGCTGTGACACCCATCGCAGTGCGTCCCATCTGTCGTACCTCATCGATGGGAAACCTTATCGACATTCCGTTTCTCGTGATGATCAGGACCTCTTTGTCGTTTTCATCACAAACGTTTGCTGCGACCACAGAATCTCCGTCATCAAAGTTTATGGCCCGGATACCCCTTGCCGTTGCGTTTTCGAACTCCGACAGAGGCGTTCTCTTGATCTTACCCCTCCTTGTTATCAACACGAGGTCTCCATGCCACTCGTTGAAGGGAATCATTGTGAGAACGGACTCGTCTTCCTCGAGGTTTAGATAAGCCCTGATGGGCTTACCCTTGCTGTCCCTGTTGCTCAGCTCGATCTCGTGGTTTTTCAGAACGAACGCTCTGCCGTGGGAGCTGACGAAGATGGTCCTGGAGTGCACACGGCTTGCACATACTATGGCGATTTCATCGTCCTCAGCGATCCGCGCGCCTATTATTCCCTTTCCACCGCGCCTCTGGCTCCTGTAATCGTTCAGACTCGTTGCCTTTATGTAGCCTTTCTCTGTAAGCACGAAGACGATATCTTCATCCGGTATAAGATCTTCGGGTGTGTAGTCGAGGTCCTCTTCGGCGTTGACGAGCTGAGTTCTTCTCTCATCGCCGTATTTGCGCTTCAACTCCTCGAGTTCCTCGTACATGACCTCGTAAACTTTCGAATCGTTCGAGATGATATCCTTGACGAACTCGATCTTCTTGATCAGCTCAGAATACTCCGCCTTCAATTTTTCAATCTCCAGGCTCGTAAGCCTGCCCAGTCGCATGTCGAGGATCGCTTTCGCCTGTTCTTCGGTAACGCTCAGAAGGCTGATCAGATTCTTCATAGCATCTTCGTTGCTCTTGCTGCTCCGTACGATATCCACGACGCTTCCTATGACCCGCGCGGCTTTCATGATTCCTTCCAGAACGTGTGCTCTTTTTGAATAGACTTTCAACTCGTACTCGGCCCTTTTTCTGATCACGTTGAATCTGTGCTGAACGAAGGCACGTACCAGCTGTAGCAGGTTCATCAATTTCGGACGGTTGTTGTCTATGACGAGCATCTGAACGTTGAAGCTCGTCTGTAACGACGTGTGCTTATAAAGGTTGTTCAGAACGAGTTTGTAGTTGCCGTTCTTGGGAATCTCTATAACGATTCTCAAACCCTTCTTGTCCGACTCATCCCTGACGTTCTTTATTGGGATCTTTGGGTTCTTCTCTGCATACCTGACGATCTCTTCGATAAGGGCAGCCTTGCTGACCCCATAGGGGATCTCCGTCACAACGATTTGATCGTGCTTCTTACCTTCCTCGAAGTGCACTTTGCTGCGGACAACGATCTTGCCTCTACCCGTGGCGTATATCTCTCTCAGGTTGCTCGCGTTAACGACGACGCCACCCGTTGGAAAATCTGGACCCTTCAGATGCTGCAGGAGGTCTTCGACACTGCACTGTGGATTCTTTATGAAAAACTGTATGGCGTTGATGGTCTCAACGAGGTTGTGAGGTGGGATGTTGGTGGCCATGCCAACAGCGATACCCGAAGAACCATTAAGAAGCAGGTTCGGAACCTTCGAGGGCAAAACCGTTGGTTCTTTCAGCGTGCCGTCGAAGTTGTCTTGCATTTGAACAGTGTCTTTGTCCAGATCCTGGAGCATCTCCTCGGCAATCCTTGAAAGCTTGGCTTCGGTGTACCTCATAGCCGCCGGGGGATCTCTGTCGATGGAACCGAAGTTACCCTGACCGATGATCAGAGGATAACGCATCGAGAACGGCTGTGCCAGCCTCACCAGAGCATCGTACACTGCCATATCTCCGTGCGGATGGTATTTACCAAGCACTTCACCGACGATTCTCGCAGACTTCTTGGACTGGGCGTTGTGTGTTAGTCCAAGCTCATGCATCACGTACAGGATTCGTCTTTGCACGGGTTTCAATCCATCTCGCACGTCCGGAATCGCGCGTCCTATTATGACGCTCATGGAATAATTCATGTATTGCTGTACAAGTTCGTCTTCTATATGCTTGGTGAAAATCTCGGGCATTTTCTTACCTCCTAAGAGATCTTCGAACCTGGAGCCGCTCCACCGTCGACCGTGATCAGCTTGACCTGATCGTTGTCGTGGGCTGCCAGCAGCATTCCCTGAGACTCCACACCCATGAGTTTGGCAGGTTTCAGGTTCGCGACGACCACTATGCACTTACCGACGAGCTGTTCTGGTTCGTAGTACTTCGCGATGCCCGCAACGATTTGTCTGGTCCCGAGTTCCCCAAGATCTATCGACAGCTTCAGCAGTTTTTCGGAACCCTTTATTCTCTCTGCAGAGAGTACCCTCGCCACCCTCAAGTCAACCTTCCTGAACTCGTTGATATCCAGGAGCTGGACTTCAGAAGGAACCGGCTTTTTGGACTCTCTCTGCTCGCTCTTCAATTCGACTTTCTGAAACAGAGGCGCGCCGTGGACGATCTTCTGCCCAGAACGCAGAGTCTTCCATTGCCTCAGGTGCTGCGCGTTTGGCTGCGTTTCCTCACCGAGACGACGCAACACTTCCTGCGATGAATTCGGCATTATGGGATAGAACATGATCGCGACCTTCTTGACCGTTTCGCACACGTTGTAAAGGACTGTGCCCAGTTTTTTCATTTCGCCCTGTTTTGCCAGAAGCCACGGCTTGCGCTCATCGAAGTACTTGTTGCCCAGAGCGAGTGTTGCCATCACAGTCTCAACGGCATCCGTGAGCTGGTAGTTGTCCATCTGGGTCAGGTATTGCTCGACCCTGTCGAGCACTTGCTGTACGAAATTCTCATCGCCCCGTTCAAACGGGCCCGGTTCCGGGATACTCGAGCCAAAATGTTTTTCAAGCATCGCGAGCGTCCTGTGCAACAGATTCCCATAGTCGTTTGCCAGATCGGAGTTGAGTCTGTTCACCAAACCCTTCTCGGAGAAATCGCCGTCCTTGCCGAAGACGATCTCTCTGACGAGATAAAACCTCAGCACGTCGTTTCCGTACCTGTCAACAAAATACTTTGGATCTATCGCGTTGCCGAGGGACTTTGAGATCTTCTGGCCATCGACGGTGAGCCAGCCGTGGGCGAACACCGTTTTCGGAAGCGGGAGCCCGACAGACATCAGCATTGCGGGCCATATTATGGAGTGAAACCTGTTTATTTCCTTGCCTATCAGGTGCAGATCTGCGGGCCAATATTCGTTGAACCTCTCTGGATCCGTGGGATAACCGATCGCAGAAACGTAGTTTATGAGCGCATCCACCCACACGTATATGACGTGTTTCGGGTCGTCTGGCATCGGCACACCCCAGCTGAAGGTGGTTCTGGTTATGCTCAGATCTTTCAGACCCGATTCGAGTATCTTGATCATCTCGTTTCTCCTGAAGTCTGGCTGAACAAACTCTGGATGTTTCTTGTAATGTTCCAAAAGCGCATCCCTGTACTTTGAAAGTCTGAAGAAGTAATTCTCCTCTTCTATGAATTTCACTTCTCTACCGCAACTCGGGCAAGTATGGTTCGGCCCAAGCTCTTCTTCGCTCCAATAACTCTCACACGGGACGCAGTACCAGCCTTCGTACACTCCCTTGTAAACGTCACCGTTCTCGAGCATCTTCTTTACAAAGTACTGAACCACCGCCATGTGCTTTGGATCCGTTGTCCTTATGAAACCGTCGTTCGTGATCTGCAGCTTTTTCCAGAGCTGCTCAAACTTCTGAGCAAGTTCATCACAGAACTGTTGCGGATCTTTTCCCGCAGCGCGCGCTGCCTGGAAGACTTTCTGCCCATGCTCGTCGGTCCCGGTGAGGAAGAAGACCTTATAGTTCATCATTCGTTTGTAACGTGCGATTATGTCCGCGATTATCGTCGTGTAGGCGCTCCCAACGTGCGGTTCGGAATTCACGTAGTATATAGGTGTCGTGATGTAAAACTTCAACCGCTTCACCTCCAGTCGATCCATTCACATTTTACACCGAAAAGTTGAAGTTCGTATAATCATAGGTATACTTCTTCTTCCGCCAGAACTTTTGTACCCCATCTTTCCACGAACCAGGATTTTTCTTCGGTGTGGACTGGTATTATGATATCGGGTTCCAGCGTCTCGATGAGATTCTCCAGTTCCTGCGCGGATACATGCCCAGAGGCGTGGAACTCTTTCGAGAAAACGATCTCGTCGTTCTCGAAGGCCAAACCGTGTGGTTTTATCCCGAACCTCGCCAACCAGTTTTTGAACCTCCTGTAGTCCATCTGCTGTTCTTCCGTGTAAGCCTCGCTCGTCGAATGTATGTAGATCGAACCGTTCAAAACCGTTTCATCAATGTCGAGTAGCTGGGGCATGTCGAAATATCCGGCAGCTATGATGTATTTTGTGGGTCTTTCGTTGATCTGTTCCGGCCCAACGAGCAGACCATTGGACTTAGCGAAATGGATCGCTTCCTTCTCGAGCTTTGAGAGCACAATTTTTCCAACGTGGTAAACGTGCAAACACTGCATCTCTTGCTCCAAAAGCTGCCAGGTTGGATCAATCTTTCCCATGTATTGCAAAAGCGCAAAGTCTTTCGGTGTCAGGGTGAGGTATCTTTCGCACAACTGTGCAACCTTGAGGAAACTCATGAGCCTCTCCAGATGTTTGGTTGGAAAATCGGCTATGACCAGCGTGTTCGTTCTCGAAACTACGTCGAGCACGTTTTGAAAAACCGTCCGCTCATCATTGGTTGTATCGGCTTTCCTGCTCACCCTTGTTCCTTCGACGATGAGAACCATCGGTTTTTTCAGTGAATCTCTGTAATCCTTGACCTCTCTCACGAACTGTTCGGTCCTCTTCGAAAGCGCCAGCCTTTTTTCACCCAGCGCGGAACGCCAAAATTGTTCTTCCTCTTTTGTCGGGCTCGCCCTCAGATCGCCCGTGTAGACCACGATCGCATCGTCTACCTCAACGCACAGCGCGGCCGCGCCAAGTACCGAGTGGTACACAGGCAGGATCTTCACACGGTTGGGCCAGCATCGCTGCAGTTCCACAGGTTCGAATTCGCCCTCGAACTGGTTTTCAGCGTTCTCGACGCAGATCTTCCTCTTCCTCCTCTTTTTATCGTTCACCAGAACGTCTGTGCGGACGTGCTCATCCTCGCTCCTCGTTCTGGTCCTGATCGTCAGCTGTTCCCAAACCGAAGGTTTCAGCTGGTCCATCACACTCAACAGTGCGAGAGTCTCCTTTGTCATCAGCAAGGGGATCTGCTCACTCAAAAGACCTATCAGACCACAGTGGTCAGCGTGCGCATGACTCAGAAATACGAACTTGACACGCTCGTTGCTGTCAAAATCTGGGGCAAGAAGATCCGATCTGTAAATGTTCAGCCGTGGTATCAGATCGAGTTTGAGCAGATCGTGCAGTATCTTACCCGTTCTGGGCTTCAAGTATTCTTCAAAGTAAAGCGACCATTTCTTAAAATTAACACCGAAGTCGAGCAAAAATCCCTCTTCGTTCTTCGAGCACACCAGTATCTTGTTTCCTCCTATGCAGTCGCGACCATCGAGGATCCTTATGTACACGCCGAGACCTCCATAGGAGATTCTAACACCTCGAACTTTTCGGCGGCTTTGTGGTTTAATAGAATGGATAACGAGACCAGAAAAAGGCAGTTGACAAACGTGAGGTGGGTAGTAAAGCGAGTAAACCAGAACGATCTGGAGAGGCTCGTTTCAAGCTTGGGCATCAACGAATTCACAGCCAGACTGTTGATCAATCGTGGAATAAAGGATCCAGAAGAGGCAATCAGATTCCTCGCCCCGTCCAAGGATGACCTGCGCGATCCGTTTCTTCTGAAGGACATGGATCGGGCGGTCCAAATTCTTTTGCGTGCAAGAGAACAAAGCGAGACCGTGCTCGTGTACGGTGACTACGACGTCGACGGCATCACCGGCGCTGCCGTGCTGAAAGAATTCCTTGAGAAGCACGGCTGGAGGGTTATGCACTACATTCCGAAACGCATAGATGAAGGCTATGGATTGCAACCTCAAGTGTTGGAAGTTTTCAGAAAGGAAGGAGCGAAAGTACTCGTCACAGTCGATTGTGGGGTCACAGCCATTGACGCCGTACAGATTGCCAAAACGATGGGCTACAACGTCGTGATCAGTGATCATCACGAGACAACGGAAGTTCTACCATTGGCGGATGCTGTGCTCGATCCGAAGAGAAAAGACGACGAGTATCCCTTTAAGGACCTTGCCGGTGTCGGGGTGGCCTTCAAACTCATAAGTGCCGTGGCTTCGCGATTGTCTCTCGATGAGGAAGAGGTCTTTCGGTATCTGGACCTGGTCGCACTCGGAACTGTGGCCGACATGGTGAAGTTGATCGATGAGAACAGGTTCATAGTCAGAGAAGGCCTGGAACGCATGAGGAAAACTGATAGACCGGGTCTTGCGATGTTACTCTCGAGGCTTCAGATAGCCGATCCTGATTCCAGAGACATAGGTTTTCGCGTCGCTCCCAAGATCAACGCCGCGGGCAGGCTGGATGCAGCGCACGACGCCTTCGACCTCCTGACGACACGAGATCCCACCTTCGCATCACAGCTGATCGATGTTCTGTTCGAATACAACGCGACCAGACAGGAGATCGAATCCCAGATCTTCGAGAAAGCGGTGGAACAGATCGAGCGTGGAAACCTGGACAAACATCCCATCATCGTGGTGCGTGGAAGGGACTGGCACGTTGGAGTCATTGGAATTGTTGCGGCGCGTCTGTGTCACAGATACAACAAACCTGTGATAGTCATATCCGAAGGTGACGAGGGTGCCAGGGCCTCGGCGCGAAGCGTCTCTGGGGTGAACCTGATAGACGTCCTTCAGCCTTTCTTAGAATATTTCGAAGAGTTTGGAGGCCATCCTCTCGCAGTTGGATTCAGTCTCGAACCGGAGTGCGTTGACCGCTTCATAGAGGCTTTGAGAAGTTACGACATCCCCCTGGGCGATCAATCGGCTGTGCTCGAGGTCGATGCAATTCTGAGGCTCGAAGACATAAACGAGGACCTGATCAGAGAGCTTCAGAGGCTCGAACCTTTCGGTCACGGTAATCCGGAACCGCTGTTTCTGTGTGAGGGAGTGAAGATCGAAGCGGCAAAGCTTTTCGGGCAGAATCAGTCGAACGTCAGATTGATCGTGAGCTCGAACGGGAAGAGGTTCGAAGCTACGGGCTTCGGTGTGGGACATCTGTTCGAAATGAGTCTGTACGAGCCCACCGGAATGGACGTCGTGTTCACGATCAGGGGCAGGGTACCGACGCTGTATGTTGTTGACGCCGAGGTGAACGAGAAAAAACTGTCACTGGGACGCGTCACTCCTCAGGAACCGGAGCTCAGGCACAGACTCAACCAGCTGGAGCAAATTTTGTCAGAACCTTTGACAGGAAACTTGTTCGTCTTCGATTTGAGGATGAGGAACGCGTTCTTCTACTGGCTGTTCACGACGAGCAAGAGAAGATGTGCCGTGATTTCACTGAACAACGTTCTCTCGACACAGCTCTATCACACACTTCTCAGATACTTCGATCGCTCGATAGCTTATCTCAACTCTCTGAATCAGCAAGTCAAGAACAACGATGCCCTGATGACGCTCAGCTTCTTTCTGGCAAACCTGGATACGGTGCTCAAGAAATACGATCTGTTCATCATCAACGAGCTCGCTGTGTTTGGAGAGCTCAGAGACGAGCCAGAAATCCTCTCTTTCTTTGATGTGGCCAGCAGGATGTCTGACAGGTTCTTAGCGGTCAGTGTGAAGAGGCCCGACTGGTTGTACGATCTTGCCATGGCTCTGAACCTTTCTCCCACTTACGAAAGGCTCTGCAGGCCGACGTACGGCTTGCTCGATTCTGCCGGTCAGATAGAAGAGGCCCTGAGCGAGTCAAACTGTTTTCTTTTCTCGGACAACAAGAACCTCGCCAGGTTCTACAGGAACATTTCTGGAGCGAACCAGAGTGTGGTGGTTTATTCTCACAGCATGAAGTTGAGCCAGAGGCTTTCAGCTCTGAGCGTCATCAGGAAGAAAAAGCCGAAACTGTTGCTGAGCTCCACGAACACCGATGGTATTCCCAGTTTGCTCGGAGAAGAGGCTCAGATCACTGTTTCGGACAGCCCTCTGACTCTCTTCGAGCTACTCGACGCCGTTTCCTTCGATGGTACGTTCCAGATTTTGAATCTGACGTTCTCACGGGACGATGTCGTCAAAAGGAAGCTGGAAATAGAAGAACTGTTCCCTGACGTCAGTTCCATCGAGAGGATCGTTCGGGAGGTCGGCCCGACGGCACGGATCACGGAATTCCTGGATTTTCTGGTTGAGCGAGGCTACGCGAGGAATGGTTCTTACGCAAAGATAATGCTCCGCGTGCTCGAGGAACTCGGTGCCCGTCAACAGAATGGAAATCTGGATCTGTCCGGTGTCAACACTCAAGGAAAATCGCTGAGAATCAATGAAGGCAGACTCGAGAGACGGTACTTCGAGCAATTTGTTGAAAGGTTTCTCTTTCAGAGAGCCAAAGGTATCTACAGGGCTCTATCCAACCCGAGGGTAGTGATATGAGTGTGAACCTCATTGCTATAGACTACGGGGAAAAAAGGTGTGGCATTGCTTTGGGAGGAAACGTTCCATCGCGGATCTTCACCGTGGAGAAATCGAAAGTCTTCGAGGTGCTGACCCAATACGATGCTTCGACCGTCGTTGTGGGGATACCTCTTTCCATGAGCGGTCGATACTCTCAGCAGACTTTCGAGTGCATCGCATTTGCAGAGAAGATCAAAAAGCGGTTTCGCAGGGAAGTCTTCCTCGTGGACGAGCGTCTGTCGAGCAGGATGTTCCGGGGAAGGGAAAACGTGGACGGCTTGAGTGCAGCCGAGATCTTTGAAAGGTTTGTCGCACAGGGTGCGGGTATATACCAGATTCGCGAGCCAGAGAAAGTACCCGATGAAATTGTCGAAGAGGTACACAGATATGGATCCAGACTGCTCATCGCGCATTTATCGGACATGAGACTCTGCAAAGACATCTGCGTTGTGCTTCAGGAAGAACCGTATTACGCCTATCTCTTTCACAAAAAAGGTTGTCACGTCGAACGTGACGGAAGGTTCTTGGAACAATTTGCACCTTTTGATATCATTGTTACGAGGCGAGGATCAAACCTGGAAAGGTTCCTGAAACCCGGCGGAAAGATGGTGTGCCTGTAGCTCAAACGGATAGAGCGCTGGACTCCGGATCCAGAGGTTGCGGGTTCGACTCCCGCCAGGCACGCCAGAGATCTTTTGAGCGCGACAGGAGGTGTGCCCTTTGCCCAAGGGTGATCTTGGAATAGATCTTGGCACGGCGAGTTTCATAGTTTACCAGCGTGGGAAAGGCATCGTGATATTCGAGCCATCGGTGGTCGCCATATCCGAGAAGACCGGCGAGATCGTGGCCATCGGTGAGGAAGCCAAGAAGATGCTCGGCAGGACCCCGGAGTCTTTCAAAGCGGTTAAGCCAATGAAGGATGGCGTGATCGCCGATTACAAAGTGATAGAGGCAGTGATCAGGGAGTTCATAAACCGGACGGTGAAAAAATCTCTCTTCTTCAAGCCTGAACTCGTGATAGGCATTCCAACGAAGGCCACGAGCGTTGAGCGGAGAGCTGTGTTTGAAGCGGCCCTGAACGCCGGCGCGAGGCAGGTGCACGTCGTCACTGAACCCATAGCCGCCGCTATAGGTGCTGGAATCGATGTGCTGAAGTCTCAGGGCAGCATGATCGTGGACATAGGTGGTGGCACCACGGACATAGCTGTCATGAGCCTTGGAGGCGTCGTGGTAGGAGATTCCATCAAACTCGCTGGCAACTCGATGGATGAAGCTATCGTGAGATTCGTCAGAAGGAAACACGGTCTGGTCATCGGTGAGCCAACCGCCGAGCAGGTGAAGATAAAGATAGGAAAAGTGCACCCGAGTTTAGAATCGTATGAAATGGAGATCAAAGGAAGGGATGCCGTGACGGGCTTGCCGAGGACCGACTTGATCACGAGCGAGGATGTGATGGAAACGCTGAAGCCTTTAGTTGAAACACTCATCGCAAGGATAAAGATGGTGCTCGAGAAGACCCCACCTGAACTGGCCGCGGACATAATAGAACGTGGCATCGTTCTCACCGGCGGGGGTGCATTGTTGAGAGGCCTGGACGTTCTCATGAGCGAGGAGCTCGGTGTGAAAACTGTCATTGCGGAAGATCCGATCACCTGTGTCGCGAAGGGAACAGGTATCCTGCTCGAAGATCCGAACCTTTTGAAGGCCGTCGCGGTGTCCTACGCGAGGTGATCGAATGGTAAGAGGCATCTACACGGCCGCGATGGGAATGCTGGTCGACTGGTTCAGGCTCGATTCGACGGCAAACAACCTGGCGAACGTAGACACCGTCGGTTACAAGAAGGACGTTCCCACTTTCAGCGTTTACAATGAACGTCATGTCTACTCTTCGCTGAACAAAAAAGTTCCCATAGGAAACTTACCTTATAGCGTCGTGGTGGACAGAGTGTATGTCGATGCGACAGATGGGACGTTGCAGTACACGGGCAATCCTCTAGATCTTGCAATCGTCGGAGACGGGTACTTCTCAGTCCTGAGGCAGAACGAAATTCTTTACACGCGTGCGGGCAACTTCAAACTCGACGCAGAAGGTTTCATCGTCAACGCGGACGGTTTCAGACTGCTCGATGTGAACAACGAACCGATTCGTTTCGAAGAAGGTTTCTCGATCGATGAGGAAGGGTACGTGAGAGACGAAGCAGGAAACGTGCTGAGCAGAATCGCCGTGTACAGTTTCGCCTCACAGCAGAACCTGAGAAAGATTGGTTACACACTGTTTTCACCAACCGAAGAGAGTGGCCCGGCAGTCCTCGCAGAGAATTTTAGGATTCTTCCCGGTCACGTCGAACTATCAAATGTGAACGCGGTGGCGGAGTTGGTCAAGATGGTTGAGCTGCAGAGACATTTCGAGATCACGCAGAAGGTCGTACTCGCCGAAGATGAGATGTTGGCAAAACTGTTCTCCCAGCTCGCCACGCTCAGATGACGGAGGTGTTGAACCATGATGGTCTCGCTGTACTCTGCGGCAACGGGAATGTGGGCCCAGCAGTACAAGCTCGATACGGTTTCAAACAATCTCGCGAACGTTGACACAACCGGTTACAAAAAGGTTCGCGCCGAGTTTCAGGACCTGGTCTATCAGTATTACAAGAACGCGGGAACTCCCACCGCTCAGAATTCGACGATTCCAACGGGAATCTATGTCGGACACGGCGTCAGGTTGAGCGCCACGAACAGGATCTTCACCATAGGTAACCTTGAACAAACGGGCAACGCGCTCGATCTTGCAATTGCAGGAGATGGCTTTTTCCAGATACAGCTTCAGGATGGAAGGATCGCGTACACCCGTGACGGTAGCTTCAAGATAGACAGTGACGGAAGAATCGTCACTGCCAACGGACTCACGCTGGTTCCCAACATCGTCATTCCTGCAGACGCCGTTTCGATAAACATCTCTCCGGATGGCATCGTGTCGGCGGAGATGCAGGATGGAACTATCGAGAACCTTGGGACCATCACCTTGGTGCGTTTCGTCAATCCCGCCGGTTTGAAGGCCATAGGTGACAATTTGTATCTCCAGACAGCCTCTTCCGGCGATCCAATCGAGGGAACACCGAATCAGGACGGTTTCGGCGCGATCCAGCAGGGCTTCCTCGAGAAATCCAACGTGGACGTCGTTAAAGAAATGGTTGACATGATCGTCGCCCAGCGTGCCTACGAACTCAACGCGAGGACCATTCAGACTGCCGACGACATGCTCAGAACCGTTTCCACGCTGAAACGATAATCTTGGCTGATCTTTGACCGTGCCAGCCGTGAGGCTCAGTGTTCTTCATGTTAAAGTCACGATTTCTTTTCTTTCTGTCAATGAAGTCGTCCGTATACATATTATTGGGAGCGCTCCAGAGGAACGATTGACGTTTGAAGCGATCGAGACACATCGTAATTGGCCCTCATTCTAAGGTTTCGTGAGCGTTCCCAAAGCCAAAGAATAAAAGAGGAAAAAAGTGATGGAACTACCTTGTCGATTCAGAACTGAACCAACCCGCTGAAGAGAAGAACGAAGTCGCAATCTTGATGATCACAGAGAAACAGAACTTTGTGAAACCAAGGCCCCGAGCAGGGGCCTTTTTTGCTTACCAGCCTGGCCGGCCCGACTGGGTCGGCTTTTTTGGTTGTTTTGGCACATTGAAGTAGTCTTGGTAAAATCATCATGGTTGAAAATCCGTTGGAGGTGATCTCATGTACGATGCGCTAATCGTTGGAGCAGGACCTGGAGGTTATGTTGCTGCAATAAAGCTTGCTCAGCATGGAAAACGCGTGGCGGTCGTTGAAAAATCGTTCGTCGGAGGTACGTGCACGAACTGGGGCTGTATTCCCACCAAGGCTTTGTTGACTTCGGCCCACCTGCTGAGAAGCATCGTTGAGAAAGGCGAGGCACTTGGAGTTCAGGCAGAAAACGTGTCGTTTGACTTCTCAAAGATCAGAGGTCACATGAACAAAGTTGTCATGGCCTCAAGAAAAGGTATAGAGTATCTCTTCAAGAAAAACGGAGTCGAGCTGATCGCTGGTGAGGCAATCGTTGAGTCCGCCAACTGTGTGAGGGTTCAGGACAGAAGAATCGAGGCCAGCTGCCTTGTGATCGCGACAGGTTCTGTGCCCACGCTCTTTCCTCCGTTCAGCGAAGTTCCCGGGATCTGGACCAGCGACGATGTTTTCAGGATGGAACGTCTCCCGGAAAGTGTCCTCATAGTCGGCGGAGGGGTTATCGGAGTGGAACTCGCGACGTTTTTCTCAAGTTTGAACGTAAAGGTCATCGTCGTCGAACTGCTGGAACACATACTTCCCAACGAAGATGCAGACGCAGCACAGATCGTTGCGAAGACACTTAAGAAAAGAGGCGTTGAGATCTACGAGTCGTCAAAACTCACGTCCGTTCAACCTGTTGAAAAGGGTTACAGGTCGATCATCGAGACCAGAGAAGGTCAAATCGAGAAAACCACCGAGAAGGTCATCGTCGCCGTGGGAAGAAAGCCGAAAATTACTGATGATTTGAAAGCCATCGGGCTTGCCATAGAAAGAGGTATCAGAACGGATGAAACGATGCTCACGAACGTTCCGAACGTATACGCCGTTGGCGATGTGAGGGGCCAGATCATGCTCGCCCATGTGGCGATGTACGAAGCTGTTGTGGCCGCCGAAAACATCTGTGGAAAGTCGGTCAGGATGGATTACTCCGCAGTACCCAGCGTCATATTCAGCGAACCAGAGGTCGCAAGCGTCGGGGTCAGGGAAAAGGACGTCGATCCTTCAACGGTGAAGATCTTTTCATACCCGTTAATGGCCAACGGTCGTGCCAGAACGATGCTCGAAAAGGATGGATTCGCCAAGTTCATAGCAGATGCGAAGACGGGAAAAATACTCGGTGCGACCATAGTTGGACCCTACGCGACCGAACTCATAATGGAAGCCACGATCGCGGTCAGAAACGGGTTAACGGCGGAACAGCTCGAGAGAACCATCCATCCACATCCGACGCTCAGTGAAACCTTGCTCGGCGCAGTCGAAGGTATCGTCGACAAACCGATCCATCTGTGAAAGGGGGTTGAGAACTTGAGTCGTATCTTCGAACATCCAATCCTCATGAGGAGATCGGCGCGCACGGTGAGGTTTTACTTCGAGGGTAAGGAGCTCGAAGCTGTGGAAGGTGAAACCGTAGCGGCCGCGCTGATCGCCAATGGAATAGACGTGTTTGGTGAGACTGAGCGTGGAAAACCGAGGGGCTTTTTTTGCGCGATTGGAAAATGCTCTTCGTGTTTGATGATCGTCGACGGTGAACCCAACGTGAGGGTGTGCATCACACCGGTGAAAGAGGGCATGAAGGTTCAAAGGCAGTTCGGTCGGAGTGGTGTGCCGTGGTGAAAACACAGCTGCTCGTCGTGGGTGGTGGACCGGCTGGACTCTGTGGTGCGATAGAGGCTTCCAGACGTGGTGTCGAGACCCTCATCGTGGATGAAGGTGTTGAGCTCGGAGGACAGCTGGTGAAACAAACGCACAAGTTCTTTGGCCACGAAGGTTTCTACGCCTCGGTGAGAGGTTTCGAAATAGCCAAGAGGTTGAAGGACCAGCTGAACGAACACGTGAAAATCATGCTGCAGACCACTGTGACCGGCATCTACGAGGACGTCGTTGTGCTGTACGATCGACAGAACGATGTGCCCCTCGAGGTACAGGCCGATTACATCCTGCTCGCCACAGGTGCCTCGGAGAGGTTCATACAGTTTGAAAACAACCATTTGCCCGGCGTTTACGGCGCAGGTGCGGTTCAGACGCTCATGAACCAGTTCATGGTTTTGCCTGGCAGAAGGTTTCTCATGGTTGGTTCTGGAAACATAGGTTTGATCGTTTCTTATCAGCTGCTGCAGGCCGGCGCGGAGGTTGCCGCGATCGTGGAGATAGCCGACAGAATTGGTGGCTACGACGTTCATCTGCGCAAGATCAAAAGATTCGGCATACCTGTCCTGTTAAGACACACGATCAAGAAAGCGCTCGGACAGGAGAAGGTCAGTGGAGCCATCGTCGTTCAGGTCGATGAGAACTTCCAACCGATTGAAGGAACCGAAAAGGAGTTCGCGGTGGACGCGATCTGCATCGCTACAGGTTTGGTTCCCTCCGTGGAACTCGCGGCTATGGCAAACGTGAAGATCGAATACGTTCCAGAGCTTGGAGGTTTCGTTCCGTACAGGGACCAGAACATGAGGACCAACGTTGAGAACATCTTCATTGCCGGTGATCTTGCAGGAATCGAGGAAGCGACCACGGCGATGATCGAAGGACGCATTGCAGGTTTGACGATCGCCCAGTCGATAACTAAAGCGAATCTCTCCAGAGAGATAGAGTCGCTGCAAAGAGAGCTCATCGAATTCAGATCCGGTCCTTTCTCGGAAAAGGTGCGAAGAGGTCTTGCGAAATTCTTCCCACAAAGGGTTGTCGAGTACTCACGTGAGCCACAGGTCGACTCGGGCCCTGTCGGGAAACTCAGACCCATCATAGAGTGCTATGAAAACATCCCATGCAACCCCTGTCAGACGTCCTGCCCGACGGGTGCCATCGTGGTAGGTGGGAACATAAACAGTCTTCCAAAGATAGACTACGAAAAATGCACTGGTTGTGGCATCTGCGTTTCCAAGTGTCCCGGTCTTGCGATTTTCATGGTTCAGGAGAACGTTGAGCCGGGTTTCGATCTCGTGATCGTTCCTTATGAGATGCTCCCGGTGCCGGAGGAAGGAGAAAGAGTTATCGCCCTGGACAGAGACGGAAAACAGGTTTGCGAGGCACAGGTGATCAGGATCGTTCGCTTCCCGCACAAGACCAACCTGGTCCATCTCAAAGTGCCCGCCGGATACGCCACCCGGGTCAGAAACTTTCGTGTGAAGAAGCAAGAGAACGTGTTTGTGTGCAAGTGCGAAGAGGTGACGCTCGAGGACATCGAGAAGGCTATAGATCTGGGCTTCACGGATTACGAAGAGCTGAGACGCTATTTGCGTATCGGTATGGGCATGTGCGGTGGTAGAACGTGCCGGTCTCTGGTCTTATCGATTCTGTCTCGGAAGCTGGGTAAATCGCCTGAAGAACTGTTGAAAGGTCATTTCAGGCCTCCCGTGATGCCCACCAAATTCGAATCGATCCTGAGGGGTGAATCAAATGAAGACTGAGTACAGAATCATCATTGTGGGCGCTGGCATCGTGGGTTGTTCCATTGCTTACCACTTGGCCAAGTTTGGCGAGAGCGATGTTCTGGTACTCGAGAAGAACTACATAAGTTCGGGTTCCACGGGCAGGTGCGCGGGTGGAATCAGGCAACAGTGGAGTTCCCCGCACAACGTTCTGCTCGCCATGAGGAGTGTCAAACTGTTCGAAAGAATGAGGGAAGAAACGGGCTTTGACATCGAATATAGGCAGGGGGGTTATCTCGTACTTTCCTACGACGAGCAGGAAGCCGCACAGTTCGAAGAAAACGTGAAGATGCAGAAAAATCTCGGCTTGAACGTGGAACTGCTCACGCCAAATCAGGTCAAACAACGGTTCGAATACGTGAACGTCGAAAAGGTTCTGCTCGCGACCTTCTGTCCGACCGATGGTCATGCCAACCCGCATTTGGCCAACTTCGCTTACGCATTCGCTGCCAGAAAGCTGGGTGTGACGATACTCACGCACACGGAGGTCCTCGCGATCGAGCCGACGGGTTCGAAGTTCAAGGTTCACACCAGCAGGGGTCGGTTCGAAGCGAAGATCGTTGTGAACGCCGCGGGAGCGTACGCCGGACAGGTTGGTTCCATGGTGAACGTGAATCTCCCGTTGGAGAGCTACAGACACCAGATCCTGGTGACTGAACCAATCAGGAACTTTTTCGATCCCATGCTCATAAGTTTTTCGGGCAATTTTTACATCAGACAGACGAAGCACGGCCACTTCATCATGGGCCAAGGCGACAAGGACGAAAGACCCGGACTGAATTACAACGTGACGTTCAAGTTTGAGAAAGATCTGGCAAAAAAGATGTGCTGGTTACTCCCGTTCCTGCGAACACTTCGCGTGGTGAGGCACTGGTCGGGACACTACAACATGTCTCCGGACGCTCAACCCATCATCGGTGAGTCTCCTGAACTGGCGAACTTCTATTATGCGGTCGGTTTCAGTGGCCATGGTTTCATGCTCGCACCGGCCGTCGGTGAAGCCCTGGCGGAGAAAGTACTCTTTGGTGAAACAAAGCACGTCAGTATCGCGGAGCTGAACGTCGACAGGTTCGAAAGGTCTACCGTCAGAGAGACGAACGTGGTGTGATGATATGAAGAAAATCGTTGCGCTGTGTCTCTGGCTTTCACTTGGCATCGCTTTGAACTATCTGGTCTGGCTCGGTCCCGACTGGTTGGAGCTTTTCTTCCTTCCGAGTTACGCTGTCACAGCGCTGAGCGTTCTCTGTCATGGCTTTTCAACAGGTCTCTTCGTCGCGCTGATTTTGCCAAACCTCTGTTATGTTGTGCTGAGATCGTTCGAGCCATCGTCGATGGCCCTGCGCATGTTCGAACTCGCGTTTTTGACCTTCATTCTTTCGGTTCTCAATCGTCGGATGAGACAGAGAACATCCGTCCTGTTTTCTTTTTTCATCACCTGGACGGTTTCGCGACTCGTCGAGCTCATCGTTTTCCGCTCGATCGATTTGCAGAAAATCCCGCTTTTCCCGGTGGGATTGCTGCTGAACACTTTCTTGATAGCTGAGGTTAAAAAACTTCTGGTAAAATCGAATGGATTCGAAAGGAGGTAGTGAGAATGAACATACTCTACAGTGCTGCACCAGGTGCGACAGCACCGAGTGGAACCACCACGACCACGGGCTCTGGTTGGAGCTTCATTTTCCTTCTGGTCATGCTCTTCGCGATGTTCTACTTTCTCATCATCCTTCCACAGAGAAGGAGAGAGAAGCAGTTCCAGCAGATGATCTCCCAGCTGAAACGTGGCGATACGGTCGTTACGGTCGGTGGCATCGTGGGCAAGGTCATCGATATCAAGAAAGATACAGTGAAGATCAAAACCGCAATGACCACCGAGCTCGAGGTCACGAAGCGCTCCATAGCTTCCGTGTTCAGGGAAAAGGAAGAGGAGCAGAAGGAACAGGAATAAAAAAGGGGGCTTGAGACATGAAAACAGAACGCGTGAGACTGGTCATTGTGCTTGCCGTGTTCGTCCTGGCCCTGCTGGCATTGCTCTGGCCGACGACGGATGAGAGTTACAAAGGCCTGGCACGGTTGTTCCAGCGTGTGAGGCTTGGGCTCGACATAAGGGGTGGAGCGAGACTCGAGTACAGAGTCGACGTTGAGCCCGACGTCGAGAATCCCAGTCAGGTGGTAGACGACGTCTGGACCGTTTTGAGGAACAGGCTCGACTCTGCAGGCTACACCGAAGCAACCCTGAGAAAGAGCTTCAGAGAGGACCGTTCTTTCATCATAGTCGAGATACCGGCCATCACGGACACGACCAAGGCTGAAAAGCTTCTTGGCTCGGTGGGCATCATGTACTTCGGACAGGTGCTCGATGAGAGTTCGTCCGATCCGTCCACTGACCCCAGGTTGATGGACCTTGCGAGGATAAAGAAGGCACGCTGGCTTCCCTCGCGAGAAGGCAAAGTGTGGTATCTGGTGAGGGAAGAGATCATGCTCGTCAAAGATCTTAAACTCGTTTCACCGCGCATCGTCGCGGCCAGCCCCGTTCCAGAAACGCGTGTTGGACGGTTCGGATACAAAGTGACCTTCGAGCTGGCGAGTAAGGACGCCGAGGTATTCAAACGCATCACGCAGCAGCTGGTTGTTCCGGAGTCTGCCATAGGTACGGCGGCGGCGAGGGAAAAGAGACTCGCAATCGTACTCGATGACGTTGTTCAGTTTGCAGGTTATGTAATCTCCGTCATTCCGGACGGTAAGGCTGAGATCACCGGAAACTTTTCGCTCGAAGAGGCGAAACAGCTTGCCGCGATACTCAGAAGCGGTGCGTTGCCCGCCAGACTGGAAAAAGTTTCCGCAGGATGGGTTGCACCGTTGCTGGGGTCTGACATCATCAAAAGTTCGCTCATAGCTGGAATCATAGGTCTTGTCCTAGTCATGATATACATGATCGTTTTCTACGGCATCCAGGGTGTTGTGGCAGACGTAGCGCTCATCTACAACACGATCCTCCTGCTCGGCGTGATGGCGGCCACACGCTCCATCTTGACCCTGCCCGGTATTGCCGGTATCTTCTTCACCATAGGTACAACGGTGGACGGGAACATCATCATAGCCGAGAGGATCAGGGAGGAGCTCAGGGCAGGTAAATCCATCAGGGCTGCGATCACAGCTGGTTTTCAGCGGAGTTTCATCACACTCTTCGACGCGAACCTGACCACGATCATCGCCGGTCTGGTGCTCTATTACTTCGGTACAGGCACGGTGAAAGGCTTTGCGATCACCCTGATCATAGGTGTCGCTGGCAGCTTCTTTGTGAACATGGTCCTTTCGAGGTTGCTCACCGATGCTTTGCACAGCTTCATCCGCATTCCTAAGACTGTGGAAAGGGGAGTCGAGCCATGAAAAAGATCGACGTCGTGAGCAGGAAAACGATCTGGCTCGGGATAGCAGCCTTCTTCGTCGTGCTCTCTTTGATTTTTATTTTCACACGTGGTTTCAACCTTGGTGTCGAATTCGTTGGTGGAAGTGAAATCCTTGTTCGCGCCGAGGGAAACATGGTCGAGCAGGACTTACGCCAGGCTTTGAACGAAGTATCTTCTGACTTTGCCACCGCGCGCGTCACAAGGGTCAGATCCGTGGGCGATCCGGCCGGTGTCGTGAAGTTCTCGGTCACCGTTTCGAAGACTTTCGATGCCGACGAAAAACTCAAAATTGTGGAAGAGCTCGGAAAGAAACTTGAAGCTAAAGGCTTCAAAGCGGAAGTCGTGTCCTTCAACGAGACTGGCGGAACTGCGGCGGAAGAGATCAGAAGACTCACCTGGAGAGCGATTCTGATCACGCTGGTCGCGATTCTGGCTTACATAACCCTGCGTTTCAACTTCATCTTTGGTGTTGGAGCCATAGCAGCCCTCACGCACGATGTCCTGGTGACGCTGGGCTTCTTTTCCATGTTCAAATACGAGATCAACGTTCCGGCGGTTGCCGCCCTGCTCACACTCTTAGGTTACTCGTTAAACAACACCATAGTCATCTACGACAGGGTCAGAGAGAACATGAAAAGGTTCAAGGGCAAAGACATTCCTACACTGATCAACGATAGCGTGAACCAGGTTCTGAGGAGGACCATAAACACCTCTCTGACGACGTTCATCGTTGTCTTTGTTCTTTTGCTCTTCGCGGGCAACACCATCAAACCGTTCGCGTTCGGTCTCAGCGTGGGTGTGATCGTGGGAACTTATTCGTCTATCTTCGTCGCGGTGCCACTGGTGATGAGGTGGCTCAGGTACAGATGACCCCCAGCCCCGCTGGGGGTTTTTCACAGCTCCAACGAGCTGAGATCCCCAAGGACGAACTTCATCGCCTTCGGTAATTTCCCGTTCTGACTTATCCTCACACCCTTGCCGATCAACGATGAATCTACTCTCATTGACAAATTGCTCAGTTTACTCTCGTCCATCAGTATGGAGTTCTCCACCTCGCAGTTTTCCAGTGTCACTCCATTACCGATGGACGTGTAGGGTCCTACGTAAGAGTTCACGATCCTGCAGTTTTCCCCGATCACGACAGGCCCCCTTATGAGCGAGTTAGCGATGACGGAACCTTTCGCCACGTGGACCCTGCCCTGAACGATCGTGCTATCATCGATCTTTCCGGCACATTCATCCTCTTTCATGGAGTCGAGTATGCGCCTGTTCGCTTCGAGGAGATCTTCCGGTTTTCCCGTGTCCTTCCACCAGCCCTGTATCACGTGCGCCCTTACGGTGCGGCCTTTCTGGATCAAATAGCCTATGGCATCCGTGATCTCGAGCTCCCCCCTCCACGAGGGTTTGATGTTCTCTATGGCCTCGAAGACGCTCTTTCTGAACAAATAAACTCCCACGATGGCCAGATCGCTCTTCGGTTCTTTCGGCTTTTCCTCCACATGGGTGATCCTTCCGTCTTCCAGCACCGCGACACCGTAAGATCGTGGATCCTTCACGCGCGCGAGCAGCACGTAAGCGTCGATGTTCTCCGATTCGAAGCTTTTCACCATGTCTGAGATGTCTTCGAACACCAGATTGTCTCCGAGCACCATCAGGAAAGGCTCATCCTTTAAAAATTCCTTAGAGATGTACACCGCGTGTGCTATGCCTTTAGGCTGAGTCTGAACAACGTAATCGATGTGCATGCCCAGTTGCGCTCCATCTTTCAACGTTTCTTTGAACAGCGTTTCGTTCTCGGGACTCACCACAATAGCGATCTCGTTCACCCCAGCTTTCTTCATGAACTCGAGCGTGTATAAGATGACGGGCCTGTTGGCCACAGGTATCAAGTGTTTCGCCGTCGTGTAGGTCAGTGGCCTGAGTCTTGTGCCTTTGCCCGCGCAGAGAACCAAACCCTTCATGCACAAACCCCCTCACATGTTGATGGAGAAACTGAAAGAGAGTCCAACAAAAGGTTGTGAATTTCTCACGCCAAATTTTCCACTCACCGATACGTCTTCAATGTTGAACTTAGGGAGATATTTCGTTCGATAGCTCGCTTGAGCCATCAGTGTGTTCACAGATGAGATTTCACCTGTCAACCATCTCGTACCGTTTGGCACGCTTCCACCGTGCCATGGTAAACTCGGCGTTCTGGTTCCGAAAATGACGGATTCCCAACCCACACTGAAGCACCAGTTGGAGAGATGGTACTCGAAGTTGACCGTGCAGGCAACGTTGTTCTCACCGTACTTGTAACCGATCATATTTTTTTCGATAGGATAATTTGTTCCCTCGAAAAAGACGTACTCGCAAGGTTTATCAACGTGTGTTCTTTCGAACGTGTAAGCGGTCGCACCGGCCACCTCGACCGTGAACCTGACAGGATCCTTCCTTCCGGAAAAACCTATCAAGAATGCAATTTTATCGGGATTCTGATAGCTTTCCGGTGAAATGAACCTGTTCATGTTTATGTCGTCTATCAGGACTTCGGCATAAGCGCGCCACAGATCGTCGTAAAGTACCACGTAGCCACCGATCATGGAATTGTCGTCCAGCTGAGCCGAGCTGACGCCCCACGGCGCCGAAAGGTGCCAGAATTCCTGAATACCAAAAATTGGTATCGGGACGAAGTAATAGTACGGATCGAAGTATCTGTTCAGAAAAAGCACAGACTCTTGATAAGCTATCTCAAGACCCTGAGAGAATAACAGGGACAGTCTTCTGTACACCAAACCCTTCGCTGGTTTATCCTCGGTTGAAAAGGTCCTGAGACCGGCCCATAGGGTTTCGACAGACATCTTTTTAGCTGGATCGATCCAGGACACCCTTGCTGTGGGATAAGAAAATCCCTTCTCCGACAGGAAAAGGTTGTAAAACTCACCCGGCCCAACCTTGTTTTGTTTCACCCCCACATCGACTTCGAGGTTCTGACTGTGGTATCTGAAATAGCCTTCATCCCAGTACCAGTAATGATTCTTGAGAAAATCGCTGTATGGTGGCGTCACGATGTTGTCCCTTCTGAACCCACCGCTCGCAACGAATTCTGTTCCCACGAACGGCACGGTGAGACGGAATTTGATCGAATCGAAGACTTGCTCGAAGTCGTACTCGAGATCCGCTTCAACCTGAAACGTTGCACCCAACAGAACCGTGCAGAAAAGCAACATGACTGTTAGCGCTATCCTCACGATCTCAACCCTCCCCACAAGATTATAGAACGACATGAACGGTTTTCTACGTGAAAGTCGGGCTTTCTTGATATATGCATTGACCCAAATTGTCTTTTTGATATAA
>LDZQ01000370.1_pt1 | contig 124050 bp, 113 predicted proteins | sample 615361 | NCBI WGS metagenome assembly LDZQ01 (sample SAMN03408297, study PRJNA278302) | terrestrial metagenome | isolation source: oil reservoir sample I2 | place: USA: Alaska, North Slope, Ivishak formation | collected 2013 | reverse complement strand
ATGAGCAGGTTACTCCAGGGTGATGTTGGTTGTGGCAAGACCGTGGTGGCGCAGCTCACGATCATCGACAACTACGAGGCCGGTTTTCAGGCGGCCGTCATGGCACCAACCTCGATCCTTGCGACCCAGCATTACAGGAGAATGGCACCAGGTTTCGAAAATCTGGGTATCAAGACGGCGCTGCTCCTGGGTGAGACGAACAGAAGCGAGAAGGAGAGGATCAAGAAACTGTTGAGAAGCGGAGAACTTTCTGTCGTCATAGGTACCCATACGCTGATTCAGGAAGACGTCGAGTTCGACAACCTCGGACTGGTTGTCATAGACGAGCAGCACAGGTTCGGCGTCAGGCAGAGGGAAGCTCTGATCAGTAAGGGTACCGCGGTGGACACGCTCGTCATGACGGCAACACCCATACCGAGAACCCTCGCGCTGGCCGTCTATGGTGATCTGGATCTGACCATCATAGACGAGATGCCGCCTGGAAGGAAGGATGTCAAAACGATCTTGGTGAGTGTGACCAAGCTCGATCAGGTGTTCGAGTTCGTCAGGAAAGAAGTGGAGGGTGGTAACCAAGCCTTCATAGTGTATCCACTCATAGAAGAATCGGACAAATTGCAGCTGAAGGCCGCAACTCAGATGTACGAGAAGTTGTCGAACGAGGTCTTCAAAGATCTGAGGGTGGGTCTGTTGCACGGCAGGATGAGCCAGCAGGAGAAAGACGCTGTGATGGGAAAGTTTGCACGTGGTGACTTCGATATACTCGTCTCGACGACGGTCATCGAAGTAGGAATAGATGTGCCTAATGCGACCGTTATGGTTATCGAAAACCCAGAAAGGTTTGGACTGGCACAGCTTCACCAGCTCCGCGGAAGGATCGGCAGGAGCGACAAGCAAGGTTACTGTTTCTTGGTTGTGGGCAACGTGGACGAAGAGGCACTGGAAAGGCTCAGGTACTTCGCAAGCACCAAGAACGGTTTCGAAGTTGCCGAGTACGACATGAAACTGAGAGGGCCGGGTGAAATACTCGGTCTGAAACAGCACGGACTGCCAGATTTGAAAGTAGCGGATTTGATAAGGGACAAACAACTTCTTTTCAGAGCGAGAGAAGATGCCGAGTTCGTGATGAAGAATCTCGACAGGTTCAGGAACCTCATCGAAAAGGTTGAAAGAATCTACGGCGAAAGATTGAAGCTGGTGAAGGTAGGATAAAATGGTGGGTGCGGCAGGAATCGAACCTGCGGCCTCTTCCTCGTGAGGGAAGCGCTCTCCCTCTGAGCTACGCACCCAGCTCGCAAAAGATTGTAGCATTTGTCTTGGAACATTTCAAGGGGGGAAGACATGAAGGTTCTGCTATATGCGGAAGCGAAAAAGCTTTTGTCGAGGTCCGGAATCGGTATAGCACTGAAGCACCAGATGGAAGCGCTGAAGAGAGCCAAGGTCGACTTCACGCTCGATATAGATGACGAGTACGATCTGGCACACATCAACACGGTTGGGCCCGGCGCGAGGTTCGTGGCCAGCAGTTGCCGCTCGAGAAACATACCTGTGATCTGGCACGTTCACACCACCGCTGAGGATATAAGAAACAGCTTTCTCTTCAGCAACGCGTACTCGAAATATGCAAAGTTCTCCCTTCAAAGGATTTACTCGAAAGCAAGCTTCTTGCTGTTTCCAACATCTTACACTGAGAAGATCGTGAGGGCCTATGGTGTGAGAGTGCCTGGAGAGGTGGTATCGAACGGCGTGGATAGCCAGTTCTTCAGAAGGGACGAAGACAGGGCAAAGCAGTTCAGAAAGAAACTGGGCTTGACAGGACCAGTCGTTCTGTGCGTCGCATTGCCGTTCAGGAGAAAAGGAATTCACGACTTCGTCGAAGTTGCGAAGAAATTGAAGGAGTATCACTTCGTGTGGATTGGTTCAAAAGGCATTGCTTCCCTCTTGCCGAGAGATGTCAAAAAGCTCTTGAAAGATCCTCCTCCAAACGTTCTGTTCCCCGGTTTCATGCCTCAGGAAGAGCTCGTGGGGGCATACTCTGCCGCCGATGTTTTCTTTTTCCCCTCATACGAGGAAAATGAGGGCATTGCGGTGCTGGAAGCTCTGTCGTGCGAGTGTGCCGTCGTTGTGAGGGACATACCCGTATACGAGGACTGGTTGCAGAACGGCGTGAACTGTTTGAAGGCAAGGAGCAACGAAGATTTCGAAACGGCGATACGAAGACTCGTTGAGGACAAAGATCTTTCAAGGAATCTTGGTCAGGAAGCGAGAAAAACTGCTCTCGAGAGGGACCTGACCGTCGTCGGACAGAAACTCAAAATGGTGTATGAGGATGTGCTGAGAGAATGGCGAAAAAGCTGAGTAACCTAACAAAGGCTGTGCTGATCCTTCTGGCGAGTCTGCTTGTCGTTTTTCTGATCGCAGGTTTCACTGACTTCAGAGTGACGCTCGATGCGATGAAAAGAATCTCTTTCGAATGGATCTTTGCGATACTGCTGGTCGTTCTCTTCGACTGGTTCTCCGAAACGTTGGCCGTCTGGTTGTTCGCCCGTTCTTACGGGACGAACGTTTCTCTCGTCTATCTGTTCAAGAACACACTCGTTGGAAGGTTCTTCTCCGCGATAACACCCTTTTCTACAGGAGGTCAACCTGCGCAGATTGCATTCCTTGGAAAAAGAGGTGTCGAGTACGGACAGGCCACAGCGATGCTCGTATCGCGTTTTCTTTTTTATCAAATAGTGGTCACCGGCGCTGGCGTTCTTGGTCTGGTTAAGGCGTACTCTTTGTTTGCAAGAAATATCTCCAATCTCGCCTTGCTTGCGTTCTTCGGTTTTATTTTGAACGGTTTCGTACTTTTTCTACTGTTTCTTTTCACACTCAACAGGAGCCTGGCAGAGAAAACGATCTCGAAGATTTCGAATTTTCTCGTCGCTCTGAAAATTGTCAAGAGGAAAGAATACTTTCAACAGAAGCTGCTCGAACAGACAAAACTGTTTCACGATTGCATGGCGCGATCCGCAAAAAATCCGCTAATTACAGTCCTTGCACTGCTGATAGCTTTACTCGAGGTGTGGGCGAAGATTTCCGTGACCTACTTAGTGGCGAGATCTTTGGGGATCTTAACCCTGTATTTCGACGTCGTTGTGACTCAGCTGGTAGTTTTCTTGATCGCTTCGTTCGTTCCAACACCGGGCGCGACCGGCGCGTCTGAAGGATTTTACACACTGTTCTTCAAGTACCTGTTTGGTTCGAAAACCGTGGCTGCACTGCTGGTATGGCGCTTCTTCACGTACTATCTGAATATCGTTGTCGGTGGTCTGGCAACAGCGCACGAACTGGGAACCATGAACTTCAAGAAACGCTCAGATTGAGTTCAACACTTCGATTAGTTCTCAAAGATGGTACATCTCAGGAGCAAACATTCCTACAAACAGCATTTTGACTCTCATCATGTGCTCTGTGCAACGATCTTCACTGAGCTCTTCTTAGCAACATAAAGTCTTTCGTCTGCCAGACGAATCAGCTCGGTCAGTTCGTCGCCATCTTCCGGAAACGTTGCCACACCCACGGAGGCGCTCAGCTTCAGCGTTAACTGATCGATCTCGAAAGGTTCTTCGATCGCTTTGATGAGCCTTGCGGCCAGCGCTGTTGCGTCCTGCTTCGAACAATCGTAGGCCAGGACCACGAATTCGTCTCCACCGAACCTCGAGACCATATCGCTCGACCTTGCAAATCTTTCCAGTCTGCCTGCGGCCAGCTTCAAAACCTCGTCTCCCACTTGATGGCCATACGTATCGTTGACGGGCTTGAATCCGTCGAGGTCCATGAACAGGATGCTCAAAGCCTTGTTCTCTCTTCTGGCCAGGGTGAACATCTTTTCGGCAAACTCCTCGAACAGTCTTCTGTTTGGAAGATTGGTGAGAGGATCGTGGTATGACATGTACTCCAGAAGCTGACTCTTTTCTCTGAGTTGGTTTTCAAGCTCAAGCCTTTTGAAAACCATTCCCAACAGGTTCGCCAGGGTTCTGGCCATGATGATCGAATTGTTGTCAAAGGCATCGCTGCTTTCGAAGTTGTCGAGATTGACGACGAGCCTGAGCTCATTCTTGACCCTCACAGGTATGACAAGCGCCGCTTTGATTTTCTTTAATCCACCAACGTTTCCCAGCATTTCCACACGCTCGTCCCTGAGCACGGCATCGTCAAACCTTATGACGTCCTCTCTCACAAGTATCGCATGGTTTCTACTCCTTCCAACCCACTCTTCTTCCTCCTCAACTGTGAAAGTAACTTTCTGAAGTTCTTCAAGTTCGTACCCCACGGCCGCAACGTACTTGAAATGATCGTTTTCCCTCACAAGCACCGAACCTGCCTGAGCTCCAGGCACGAGTTTTATGGCCTTCTCAAGAACATCCTGATAGACATTTTCAGTTTGTTCATCCAGCAGCTTTGTTACAATCTCGCCTATGTGCTGGAGTATCTCCAAACAAGCTTCAAGCTTCTCCACACGGTTCACTCCTTCATTCGCGAAATGCATACCGTCAATCTCTCGATCCTGCGGTTCGAGAAACTTCACCGAGCAGCGATATATTTCACACCGAAACGGTTCACATGTTGCATGCACGTTATTTATTTATCAATAGAACTGTCCATCGTTCATATCTTAGATTTTACCCCGCCGGCGGTAACAGCTGATTTTGTATTTCGAACACGTACAGCTGAAAAAATATTCACATATGCAAAAGCTTTGCAAATTGAGATACGGGCTTTCTGCAGCACATTCTTGACATGACTTGCGTTTGTTCAACCTGGTCTGATGATAGTGGTGGACTTTCTGCCCAGTTTTCTGTAAAATGAAAAAATAAGGGCGATCTTTCGATCGCCCAAGAACAGTTTTATCAGTGTATCTATGTCGTCAAAGGAGGGTGGGGGGTCTTGCCCTGGTTCCATAACTTAGACGATGCAGTTTCGGGGCAGGTTCAGCTTAAGCTTGTAAAATGATTGTGAACTGGAGAGTGATTCGGTGTGAACGTGCTGAGAAGTGTCCCGCGTATCGATGGTTTCAGAATGCCTGCAGAATTTGAACCGCACGCGCAATGCTGGATGATCTGGCCAGAAAGGCCCGACAACTGGAGATGTGGTGCGAAACCTGCTCAGGAGGCTTACGCGAAAGTTGCCGAGGTAATCAGCCAATTTGAAAAGGTCACGATGTGTGTCTCTCACGAGCAGTACTTCAACGCGAGAACGAGATTATCGGCGCGCGTGAGGGTGGTTGAGCTATCGAGCAACGACGCGTGGATGCGCGATGTTGGACCAACGTTCGTTGTGAATGACGAGGGTGTTGTTCGAGCGGTGCGCTGGAAATTCAACGCTTGGGGCGGGCTCTACTTTCCATGGGACAAGGATGAACTCGTGCCACTCAAGGTGGCAGACATTGAAGAGCTAGATTGCTACGAAGCACCGATGGTTCTTGAGGGTGGTTCGATCGACGTCGACGGTGAGGGCACACTTATAACAACGGAAGAATGCCTTTTGAATCCGAATAGAAATCCAGACCTTTCGAAAGAACAAATAGAGCAGATACTCAAGGACTATCTCGGGGTGGAGAAGATCGTATGGCTCAAGCGTGGTGTGTACAACGATGAAACAAGTGGACATGTGGACAACCTCTGCAGGTTCGTGAAGCCCGCGGAAGTGGTCCTGACCTGGACCGACGACAGGAACGATCCGCAGTACGAAATAAGCAGAGAAAATTACGAGATACTGTTGAAGGAAACAGATGCGAAGGGTAGGAAATTCAAGATCCACTTGATTCACCAACCGACACCGCAGTACGTAACTGAAGAAGAAATGGTCAGCGTCGATATTTCTGAGAAGACGCACAGAAGACCTGCTGGATACAGACTTTCAGCTTCTTATGTGAACTTCTATCTTGCAAACGGTGGTGTTATCGTTCCGATCTACAACGATCCAAACGACGAACTGGCTCTCAAGAAGTTCAAAGAGATATTCCCGGAAAGAAAAGTCATGGGCGTGTACGCTCGAGAGATACTGCTGGGAGGAGGGGCGATCCACTGTATAACCCAGCAGCAACCCCTGGGGGTGAGAAGATGCTGAAAGACAAGACCGCGATTGTGACCGGCGGTGGGCAGGGCATAGGCGCTGCTATAGCCCAGCTGCTGTGTGAGAACGGCGCGAGAGTGGTGATCGCTGAGATAGACGAAGAAGCTGGTATCGAGCGTGAGGAAATTCTGAAATCGAAGGGTTACGAAGCAACGTTCATCAAGACCGATGTTTCTGACGAGGAGTCCGTCAAACGCATGGTCGAGCGAACCGTTCAGATTTACGGCGGTGTGGATATTCTGGTGAACAACGCGGCGATAAGTTCTACGAAGAACATCTTTGAAAGAACCCTGGAAGAATGGGAGAGAGTCATCAGGGTAAACCTCACAGGACCTTACATTTGCGCGCGTTACTGCGCCGAACAGATGATCAACAGAAACAGTGGAGTCATCATCAACATCGCCAGCACGAGGGCGTTCATGTCAGAACCAGACACGGAACCTTACTCAGCGTCAAAAGGGGGCATTGTTGCACTGACGCACTCACTGGCGATCAGCCTGGCCAGATACAGAATCAGAGTCGTGTGCATCAGTCCGGGCTGGATAGAAACATCGAGATGGAAGAAGGCTTCTGTGAGGAGTGAGCCACAGCTCAGAGCCATCGACCATGAGCAGCATCCTGCCGGTCGAGTTGGTGATCCTCTGGACATAGCCAATCTGTGCGTTTTCTTAGCTGATGACGAAAAGGCCGGTTTCATAACAGGTACTAACTTTGTCGTCGATGGTGGTATGACGGTGAAAATGATCTACGCCGAATGAAATAGGTGTGAACCCCTTGTGGCCTCGTGAGTAGTGCTGCCAAGGCCTGCTCTTCAATACTTTTCCTGCTCTCGAAATCTTCCACCACAATATGATGTCGCACTTCAACATCTGCTGAGTGTTTTCCAACGGAATCTGATAAAACAATCGACGCGCAGGAGAAGCGATTTTTCCCTGGTGTCCTTGCTACAGATTTCCTTATCGAACCTTGCGATTCTTATAGCTCCAAATGCGGAAAACTCGGGAGACCACCTCAATAGAAAAGTTTGACGAGGAGTCTCAAATGTTCCTCAACTGCCCTCACGTTGAGCATCGTTTCACTGTAAGGTACTTCCGTTACGGTCAAGCCTCTCATACCAACGGCATGGTAAACTTTCGCGGCCTTAATCATCTCGACGGCCCTGGTTGCCATGAGCGTGGCTATGAGACGATCCATTGCTACAGGACTGCCGCCACGTTGTAAATAACCGAGGTTCGTGTACCTCCATTCTACTCCAAAATCTCTAAAACTTTTTTCAATGAACGTACCTATGGTCTGAGCAGCTGGAGTCTGTGGCGAGAGATCCAGGCTTTTGTAGAAGTCATCAGGCAGTTTGACTCCACTCTCCACCACTATGATGGAGAACCTCTTGTGTCCCTCATAACGCATCCTAATTTTCTTGAGAAGGTCCATGGGATCGAAAGCTTCTGCGCTCGAAACGACGTAGTCCGCACCTCCGGTGAGTCCTCCAACGGTTGCAATCCAACCTCCGGGCCTTCCCATGGTCTCAACGATCATGACCCTGTGATGAGACTCAGCCGTGGAGTGCAAAACATCGAGCGCGTTCTTGACGTTTTCGACAGCTGTAAAGAAGCCTATCGAGAAATCACTGAACGCAAGATCGTTGTCTATCGTTGCAGGAACGAGCACCGAAGCCACGTTGTTCTTTGCCAGACTCAGTGCGGCTCTTGCACCGAGCCTGCCACCCAGTATGAGCAGAGAGGTGATCGAGTACTGTTGCACTTTTCTCTGAACCGCTTTGATCGATTCTTCATCCTCCGGGACCAGAAGTGAGGTTCCGAGGATTGTTCCACCCCTGTGCAGAATACCTGAAACGTTCCCCTTCGACAGCACGTCGAGCTCGTCTTTCATGAGCCCTTCGAAGCCATCCCTCACTCCGAGTACCTCGATACCAACCTCCGAGGACTTCACCACCACAGCCCTGATGGCCGCGTTCAAGCCAGGACAATCGTTACCAACACAGAGAATCGCTATTCTCTTCATTCATTCCTACCTCCTCATTGTAGCGATTACGACAGATGTGACCGCCATGAGCTTTATCAGGATGTTTATCGAAGGACCCGCGGTATCCTTGAAGGGATCACCCACCGTGTCTCCAACAACAGCTGCCTTGTGTGTCACAGAACCCTTTCCTCCGAAGTGACCTTCTTCGACGTACTTCTTCGCGTTGTCCCAGGCGCCTCCAGAATTGGACATGAATATCGCGATCATCACACCACACGCCGTGGCACCGATCAAAAGTCCTGCGACTGCCACAGTGCCCAAACTGAAATATACCAAGACAGGTGATCCTACAGCCAGCAAGCTCGGAATCACCATCCTTTTCAGTGCACCCTGCGTAGCTATCTGAACACATCTTGCATAATCAGGTAAGTTCTCACCCGATATGATACCTGGAATTTCCCTTATCTGTCTTCTGATCTCCTCGACCATTTCGTCCGCAGCATAACCAACGGCTTTCATGGTGAGGGCGCTGAAGAAAAATGGTAGCATCGCCCCAATCAAAGCACCAACAAAGAGTGCTGGCTGTCTGATGTCGAAACTCTCTATGTGTGAAACGCTTGCAAAGTTTGCGAACAATGCCAAGCTCGTCATCGCTGCAGAAGCTATCGCGAAACCTTTTCCCATCGCCGCCGTGGTGTTACCAACAGCATCGAGCTGATCGGTGATCACTCTCACGTCTTCTCCGAGCCCCGCCATTTGCGCTATACCACCTGCGTTGTCGGCAATGGGACCGTAAGCGTCTATGGAGAGACTCATGCCCAAGGTTGCAAGCATGCCAACGGCGGAGAGCGCCACACCGTACAAGCCGAGCAGACGATGGCAGAACACAACGCCGAGCGCGATCATCAGAGTGACCGTCAGAGTCGATTCCATACCGAGCGCCAAGCCGTTGATAAGAAAGTTCGCCGGTCCCATGAGCGCTGATTTTGCGAGTTTCTCGACACGACCTCCAGATGTGTAGAATTCTGTCAGCAGTCCTATCGCGATGCCTATGAGCACTCCTACCAGCACGACGAGGAACTCGACTAAACTCTTTTGAAAGAGAGAATAGAAAAACAGAGATGCGACAAGCACACTGTTGGCTAAGATCGTACCCATTCTCAATGTGGACGCAGCATCTTCGGACCTGTCACTGAAAAACCTCGTTAGGGCGACAGCAAACATCGAAGCCAGAAGGCCTGTAGAGACCGTGAAAAGAGCAAAGCGTGCCTTACGTTCATCACCAAGGGCGAACGCTAGAGCGAGCGCAGAGAATATCGATCCAACATAGGATTCGAACAGGTCCGCGCCCATACCCGCCACATCACCCACGTTGTCACCCACGTTGTCTGCGATCACCGCAGGATTTCTCGGGTCATCTTCGGGAAGGTTCGCTTCTGTTTTTCCAACGATGTCGGCACCGACATCGGCCGCTTTGGTGAATATGCCTCCGCCAACGCGAGCGAAGAGTGCCACAAACGATGCGCCCAGAGAGTAATAGCTAATCTTGGACGCGTCCTTGGTCAGAATATAGACAAGAACCAAACCGAGCAGGCCCAGTGACGAAACGGTGAGACCCATGACGGCACCACCGCTGAAAGCTATTTTCAACGCTTTCCCCAGACCATACCTCGCCGCCCAGCTCGTACGTGCGTTCGCTTTCGTGGCTATCGTCATACCGAAGAAGCCACTGAGTGTTGAGAAAAGCGCACCGACAAGGAAGGCACCCGCAATTTTCCAGCTCATGAGAAACCCGAAGATCGAAAAGAGAACAAACACGAATGGCAAAAACACCTGATATTCGTGCAACAGAAAAGACCTCGCACCCTTCTGGATGATCTGCGACAGATGTATCGTCTTCTCGTTACCGGGACTGCTGTCGAGAATCTTCATGGACAAAAGCAACACGTAGGATATCCCCAGAACTGAAGCAACGAGTACGAACAGCAAAGCGTCGCACCTCCCTGTCAACATTTCCTGATAGTTATATCATAGCTAACTTTGGCCGATCGAATCAAGGAGGTGCGCGAGAAGATCTCCCGCGACAGGTATCAACTCATCTGGGGGTAAAAACCTCGAAGAGTGTAAACCCTCCACACGTGATCCTTCTCTGACACCAAACCAGAACATCAGAGTCGGAAAGTATTTCGAGAAGTATCCGAAATCTTCAGCGGTGAGCTTTCTTTCACATTCCATGAACTCAAAACCATTTTTCTGGGATACGGCTTTCAGGACGCTTAACAGCTTCTCATCGACCTTCACCTCTGGATATTCTGCACCAGGTATGATGGAAACTTTCAAGCCAATCTCTTCTTCAACCTCCTTTGCAATCTTTTGGAGTGTCGCGAGAGTGTCGTGCACGTTTTTGGAATCGCTCGCCCTCACGGTTCCCTCGATGAGAGCCTCGTCGGCCACCGTGTTCCTGACATGACCAGCGAGGATTCTGCCGAACCAAACCAGATCGTTCTGCCAGTCTTTCTCGTAGATCCGATTCAGAAACACTACACTCCCACGCAGTGCATCCTTACCAAGCTGGTGATGAGCAACGTGCACCGAACGTCCCTTCACGTGCACGTTAACCTCGCAGGAAGCACTGAACAGAGAACCAGGTTTACTCGCAACGACACCGATCGGATATTCGTCCGTCACGTGCATCGCTACAGCCGCTTTGACCTCACAATCCCACCGCAAAATGTGTTCAACGATCGTTTTTGCGCCCGCGCCGCTCTCCTCTGCTGGTTGAAAAACAAACAAAAAATTTCCCCTTCGCTTTTCCTGGACTATCCTTCTCATCGCCCAGCAGGCTGCGGCTATGTGAAAATCGTGACCACAAGCGTGCATCTTTTCATTCTTCGAGCGATAAGCGTACTTTGTTTCTTCGCGAATGGGCAATGCGTCCATCTCGGCCCTCAAGAGGACGAAAGGTTCGTCTCTGTTTCTGCCCACCAGAACCAACACACCCGTACCGACTGTGACGATGTTATTTAAGCCGAGGCTATGAGCGAACCCTATTATCAGCTTCTGTGTGTTGTGTTCCTCGAACGCCAGTTCAGGATTTTGGTGAATCAACCTTCTCAGCACGACCTCGTCCATACGCTTCAATCAAGCTCCTTTCGAACAAATCCACCATCTCCTCGATTTGTTCAAAACTGATGTTGAGGGCCGGGAGGAATCTCACAACGTTGTTAGAAACAATGTTTAGCAGGAGTCCATTTTCGAGCGCAGCCTGTTTCAACAGCTTCGCGTTCACATCCACTTCGACTCCGATCATCAAACCAAGGCCCTTGACCTTGATCCGTGCCGAATTCATCCGCGACAATCTCTCTCTGAAGAACGCACCTTTTCTGGCAACCAGTTCGATGAATTCTTCTGTGAGCTTTCTCAGAACGACCCTTGCTCCTGCCAGTGCCACCGGGTTCGGCGCGAACGTCGAACCATGTTCCGAATGGCCGAACACGTCAGCGATGTCATCGAGAAAGATCGCCGCACCGAGTGGTAAGCCTCCACCGAGGGCCTTTGCCACGGTCACAATGTCGGGCTGCAATCCAAAGTGCTGATAAGAAAAGAATTTTCCCGTTCTACCGAGTCCCGCCTGAACCTCGTCGGCCACCAGGAGGAACCCGAAAGTTTGTTTAGCCTCCATTATGAGTTTGCAAATCTCACGACTCAGCACGTTCAGACCCCCACTACCGTGAACGCACTCAACAAAGACAGCGGCGATCTCTTTGCCTTTGTTTCTAACAAACTTCTCGAAGGCTTGAACATCGTTGTAGGGTAGAAAAGCAACGTCTGGAAGGAGGGGTTCAAAGGGCTTTTTCAGATTCTCAAAGCCGGTCAAAGACAGTGTGGCAACGGTTCTGCCGTGAAAGTTCCTCTCAAACGATACGATCAAACCTCTTCGCAACTTCTTGATGGCCTTCAATGCTGCTTCGTTGGCCTCGGCACCGGAATTTGCGAAGAACACTTTCCCGTTTCTGCCAGTTCGTCGAATCAGTTCTTCAGACACGATCTCTGCGTCCTCATCGACGAAGAAATTCGAGATGTGCGTGTAACGTTGCATTTTCTCGAACATGGCTCTTCTTATGTCCCCATCGTTGTGTCCAAAAGCGAGGACACCTATTCCGGAGAAAGAATCCAGATAACGCTTTCCATCTTTGGAGTAAATGTATAACCCCTCGGCACGTTCGATATGGATGGGAAATGGATCATAAACACGACAAATATGGCTCATCATGATCACCTGACCGGTGTGTTCAAATGTCTCAGAGCTTCCACAATCTTGGTCTTCTCCTTCGTTCTTTCATCGACCTTTTTGACGAATCGCGCCGGAACACCCGCAACGACACTGTAAGGTTCCACGTCGTTTATCACCACGGCTCCTGCTGCGACAACCGCCCCCTTTCCGACTCTGACACCCTCGAGGATTACCGCATTCGCTCCGATGATGACATCGTCTTCCACGATTACAGGCGTTGCACTCGGAGGTTCCAGTACACCCGCAATCACTGCCCCGGCACCGACATGACAGTTCTTTCCGATGATGGCTCTCGCACCGATCACAGCGTTCATGTCGATCATGGTTCTCTCTCCAATCACGGCACCGACGTTTATGACCGCACCCATCATGATGACCGCACCCTCGTGGATCTTCACCATGTCCCTGATGATCGCACCGGGTTCTATCCTTGCGTTGTACTTCGTCAAATCGGCCAAAGGCAAGGCGGAGTTTCGCGCCAGTACCTGCACGTGGAAGTCTTCGATCTGATTACGGTGGCTCTCAATCAACTTCTTGAAATCCTCGTGGTCGGCCACGACGATACCGAAATCTTTGTTCCCAAAAAAGCGAACCGCTGAGAAATCAACTTCGTCCAGTCTACCTTTCACAAAGGCCAACACGGGCGTTCGCTTTTTGGACCTGCGGATCAGCTCAATCAGCTCTTCTGTGCTCTGAAGATACACACTCTCCGTACTGGTGCTCTCCAGAAGTTCACCTTCCATGCTCTCATCCCTCCTAAAAAAAACCGGGCTACCTTTTCGGTAGCCCGGTGATCTTTTCTCCGATCGGTGTGCTACAATGAGTGCACACCGCCACAGATCACCGGGCGGTTGCACTTCTTCTCCTTCTTCTCCACTTTCGTTTCACATTTGAGACTTCTCACAAACAGTTCCGTACCCACGACTGATCTACTCCTTCTTGTCTTGAATTCTAATATCATCAAAAGCCCGTAATCTGAACGGACACGAAAAAATCTCTGACGAAAATGTTACGCTCCCATGCGATCCGAGCAACGTTTATAATCTTCAGCAGGAGGTGTCAGGGATGGCAGAACGTCTCGCAATTCTGGTTGGAGGAGGTCCGGCTCCTGGGATCAACAGCGTCATAAACGCTGTGACCATCGAGGCTATCAACAATGGTCTTGAGGTTATAGGGATCTACGACGGATTCGAGCACCTCATGAAAGGCAGAACAGACATGATAAGACCGCTCGGCATCGGGGACGTTTCAAGAATTCACATCGAAGGTGGCTCAATCCTGAGAACCTCACGAGCGAACCCCACAAAGAACAAAGAAGATGTGGACAGAGTCGTCGAAGCTTTGAAGAAGCTCAACGTCAAATACCTCGTGACGATAGGTGGAGATGATACCGCCTCTTCCGCTTCTGCTGTTTCAAAGACAGCCGGTGATTCGATTCGTGTGGCCCACGTGCCGAAAACGATAGACAACGACCTGCCTCTCCCAGGTGGCATGCCCACGTTTGGATACGAAACTGCGCGTCACGTCGGGGCAGAACTGGTTTACAACCTTCTGCAAGATTCGAGAACCACGAACAGATGGTACTTCGTCGTCGTCATGGGTAGAAAGGCTGGACACCTGGCGCTGGGTATAGGTAAGGCAGCGAGCGCAACCATCACGATCATTGCGGAAGAATTTCGTAAGGAAAAGGTGAGTTTGGCTGAGGTGTGTGATGTGCTCGAGGCAGCCATCATAAAGCGCAGGGCACTCGGCAGAAACGATGGTCTTGCGGTGATCGCGGAAGGCATAGGTGAAATAATGGATGAAAACGAACTCGCCAGCATACCCGGTGTGATCGTTGAGAAGGATCCGCACGGTCACATCCGATTGGGCGAGATACCGCTCGCGACCATACTGAAGAGGGAGATACAAAGACGTTTCGCTGAGCGCGGAGAGAAGATGACCATCGTCGACGTGACGCTTGGCTATGAGTTGAGGTGCGCAAGGCCCATACCTTTCGACGTCGATTACACGAGAACCCTGGGCTACGGTGCTGTGCAGTTCCTGCTCGGCAGAATCGCCTCCGGCATGAAGAACGGTATGGTTTGCGTAGACCAGGGCAAAATAACGATTCTGCCTTTCGAGGAATTCACCGATCCCAAGACGGGACGGAGCAAGGTACGTCTGGTTGACCTGAACTCCGAACACTACAAGGTCGCGAAGAGTTACATGATAAGACTCACGAAAAGAGATCTCGAAGATCCCACGATGTTAGCAAAACTCGCAAACGCGGCAAAGATGACTCCACAGCAGTTCCTGGAGAAATTCTCTAAGGTGGCAGACTGAACCCCGGCGCGTTGCCGGGGTTTACTCATTTCTTACCCTCCTTTTCTTCCTTCTTTGGAGCTTCCTGCTTCTTTCCTTCTTTCTTCTGCCCGCAGGCCACTTCTTTCCCCCTTTCTCGAAATCAATCCACAGCAAACTTCACTCGAACAACCATTCTTGCAAGCTCTTCTTTCCGTCTTTCGAAATGAGCTCAACAGGTTTGTACCTTACACCAACACTCGTACAGGCTCCATCGAACAGGTCATCATCGCCAACCATCAGGCAGTCTTTCGGTTCGACAGAAATGACCTTGCATATCTCCAGAAAATACCGTGGATCAGGTTTACAGAAGTGAGAGTTCTCCATGAATGTCGCATGGTTGAAGTCTGACAGGCTGAGACCGATCCATCTCAAACGCTTCTCTGTGGCGCTCTTTGGAAAGATGGGATTGGTCGCCAGAACAACCAGTAATCCAGATTCCTTGGCTCTTCTGAGCAGTTCTATAGTCTTCTCGTTGGGCTTAACTAACTTACGAAGTTTATCGAACTCCTCACTGGCGTAGAAACTCTCGAACACGCCTTTCCAATCAAACTTGCTGAACTTGTCCGAGAGACATTTCAGGAACCTGTCGTAGTTGTTGGTCGTGCCATCCGCACATCTGGTTATACGAGCAACGCAGTCGAGTATCTCGAAATGGTCTAAAGCTACCTTGTATCGATCTACCATGAACAAATTGAGCAAGAAGAAGTATTCCTCCGCGAACTGTTCCTCATCCACAAGCGCGAGTGTGCCGTCGTAATCGAGCAGCAACGCTTTCATTCTCACATCACCTCGCTTGCTTCTCGCCCCCCTCTTGAGATCCTTTTGAGTGGATCACTGATACCTGTAAACGGGATTTTTCGTCGCTGTAACATCGTCCAGCCTCTTCACCGGCGTGTTGTGCGGCGCACTTTTCACCAAACCGGGATCTTTGATCGCTTCTTCGACTATTTTTCCCATGATCTCAGCGAACTGGTCGAGCGTTTGCTTGTTTTCCGTCTCCGTAGGTTCTATCATCATCGCCTCGTGTACTATCAGCGGAAAGTACACCGTTGGAGCGTGAACGCCGTAATCCAAAAGTCTTTTGGCCACATCCAGAATTCGCACACCCGTTTTCTTGACAAATTCACTCCCATCAACAACGAATTCGTGCATGCACGTTCTTTCAGAAGCGATTTTGAAATACCTGGAGAGCAACTTTCTCAGATAGTTTGCGTTCAGCACGGCCATCTCGCTTGCGTGCTTCAATCCATCCTCACCCATGGTCAGTATGTACGCGTACGCCTTGACAAGAACGGTGAAGTTCCCGTAGAAACTCCTCATCCTACCGATGCTCTCCGGCAGATCGTAGTCAGGATAATAAGACCCGTCCTCGGACTTCCTGACGAGCGGAACGGGTAAAAACCGGGCGAGAAACTGTTTGACACCCACCGGTCCACTGCCCGGCCCTCCCATGCCGTGTGGGGCAGAAAAGGTTTTGTGCAGATTCAGATGAACCACGTCGAAACCCATGTCGCCGGGTCTGAACCTTCCCATGATCGCGTTCAAGTTTGCCCCGTCGTAATAGAGTAAAGCTCCCGCCTCGTGAACGAGTTTCGATATTTCGAGGATGTCCTTTTCAAACAAACCCAGCGTGTTGGGATTGGTAAGCATCAGTACGGCAACTCTATCGCTCAAGTGTTTCTTCAGCTCCTCCACATCCAGAAGACCATCCTTCGTGGACTTCAACTCCACAACCTCGAACCCCGCCATTGCTGCCGAGGCAGGATTCGTCCCGTGAGCGGAGTCAGGTACCAGAGCGACGGTTCTTTTCGCGTCGTTTCTCGAAAGATGATACGCCCTGACGATGAGCATTCCCGTAAGCTCACCATGCGCGCCCGCAGCCGGTTGCAAGGTCATCTCGTCCATTCCAGTTATCTCGCACAACGCTTGTTTGAGGTTGTACATGAGTTCCAGAGCACCTTGGATTGAGTCAATGGGTTGGTAAGGGTGTATTTCGGTGAAACCTTCCAAGGAAGCGAGAAACTCGTTCAGCTTCGGGTTGTACTTCATCGTACAGGAACCCAGCGGGTAGAAGCCTTTGTCAACCGAATAGTTTTTCGAAGCCAGCTCGGTGTAGTGTCTCACCACGTCTACTTCGCTCAGTTGTGGCAGTCTTGGTTTCTTAGCTCTGACCAGGTGCTCTGGTAAGTCTTTCTTTTCGAAAGGAACGGTACTTTCGGGAAGTTTGAAACCTCTTCTTCCAGCAACTGATCTTTCGAAAACTGTCATTTTGAACCACGCTCCATCACGTTCAACAACTGTTCTATGCTTTCTTTCGTGTTGACCTCTGTTGCGCAGGCGAGCGCAAGTGCTCTGTAACGTCCATCGAACCACGCAAGGGGCAAGGGGGCCAGGAATCCTTCGTTGAACAGCGCTCTCCACAGCTTTTCGTAGTCTTCGTTCACGACAAAGACGAATTCGTTGAAGAATGGACCTTTGAACTTCAGTTTGAAACCCTTCTCTTCGAGTCTTTGCGCTAAGTAATGTGCGTTCGCGTAGCTCCTCTCAGCGATCTCACGAAGACCTTCGGGACCCATAAGACTCATGTAGACAGCGTTCGTCAGTGCCATCAACGCATGGTTCGTGCATATGTTCGATGTGGCCTTCTCGCGCCTGATGTGTTGCTCCCTCGTTTGAAGAATCATCACGTAACCTGTCCTGCCTTCAGCGTCCTTCGTCTGACCTATGATCCTGCCGGGCATTTTTCTGACATATTTTTCGAGCGTCGCGAAAAAGCCCACCGTTGGTCCTCCAAAGTTCGGTGGTATACCTAACGGTTGACCATCGCCGACCACGATGTCTGCCCCAAAGCTTCCCGGAGGTTCAAGCAACGAAAGCGAAATTGGTTCAGCAACGACGATGAGAACCAGATCCTTGGCGACTTCTCGGACACGCTTCAGGTCCTCGACGATCCCGAAGAAGTTTGGCTGCTGTACGACCACGGCGCAGCTCTCTGCGTCGATGAAGTTCGCGAGCAATTTCAAATCCGTCGAACCGCTTTCGTCTACAGCTATGGGTACGAACTGCAGATCAAAACCTCTCGCGTAAGTCTTGCAAGTCTGCACGTATTCCGGATGAACGGCCTCGCTCATCAACACCTTTGTCCTGCCGTTTATCCTGTGCGCCATCAGTACCGCTTCGGCCAGCGCAGAGGCCCCATCGTACATCGATGAGTTGGCGACCTCCATGCCTGTGAGCTCACAGATCATCGTCTGGTACTCAAAAAGGGCTTGAAGCGTTCCTTGAGATACCTCTGCCTGGTAAGGGGTATAGGCAGTTACGAACTCTGGTTTTGAAGCAATTGCTTTAACAGCGCAAGGTATGTGATGAACATATATGCCCGCTCCTGCAAAAACCTTTTCTTTCTCGACAACAACGTTCTTTTCGGCAAGCTGTTTCACCATCCTGGTAACGGTGAACTCGTCCAAACCTTTAGGCAGGTTCAACCGGCGCACGGTCATCGGTACGTCTCTGTACAGATCGTCGATCGACTCAAGGCCGATAGTTTTCAGCATCTCATGAATTTCCTGTTCAGTATGCGGAATGTAGGGGAACATGTTAACCTTCCTCCTCGCAAAACCTCCTGTACGCTTCCTCGTCGAGAAGATCGGACAGTTCGTCTGGGTTGGTCATTTCGATCTTAACGAGCCAACCTTCTCCTTCGGCATCTTTGTTGATAAGTTCTGGCTGGTTTGAAAGCTTCTCGTTCACCTCAACGACTTTCCCGCTCACAGGTGCATAGATGTCGCTCGCAGCTTTGACGGATTCAACACTCATGAACGCTTCACCTTTCTTCACAGTTTTGCCCACCTGTGGCAGATCCACGTAAACTACGTCACCGAGCTTTTCCTGGGCGTGATTTGATATGCCGACCACCACAAGGTTTCCGTCCACTTTCACCCATTCGTGGGTTTTCGTAAACTTCTTCACAGAAAGCACCTCCTCAAGCTGATGTGGTCTTCACGGACCCTCTGTAGAATGGAAGCTTAACGATCTGAGCCTCGACTGTTGCTCCCTTCAGATCGACCAGCACATTCTCACCGATCTTCAAAGACGCATCGAGCATGGCGAGGGCTATGGAACTCTGAAGCGTTGGTGAGAAGGTTCCGCTGGTGATCGTGCCCACCTGTTTGTCATCCTTCAAAACCGCCATACCGTGTCTCGCAATCCGCTTTCCTTCGAGTTTCAAACCCCTGATTCGTCTCGAAATCCCGCGCTCTTTCTGCGAAAGCAACGCGTCTTTTCCAACGAAATCTTTTTCCAGCTTCACAACCCAGCCAAGCCCCGCTTCCAGCGGAGTGACGCTTTCGTCCATGTCGTTTCCATAAAGCAGATAAGAAGCTTCCAATCTGCACACGTCCCTTGCACCAAGGCCCGCGGGTTTCAGTCCAGAATTTTCGCCTATTTCAAACAGACCTCGCCAGACGTGTGGAGTGTCTTCCCACGGGCAACAGATCTCGAACCCATCCTCACCCGTATAACCAGTCCTGCTCACGGTGCACTTTTTTCCGAAAATCGTGAACTCAGCACAGTGATAATACTTCAGAGAAGATATCTGTGGAATTATTGAAGAGAGCATGGTCTCGCTCCTTGGTCCCTGCACGGCGATCAGACCGTACCGATCAGAAAGATCGTTCACCTGGACGTTGAATTTTTTCGACTGGAGATTGATCCAGTCAAAATCTTTCTGCGTGTTGGCTGCGTTCACAACGAGCAAAGCTTCGTTATCAGTTATCCTGTAAGCGATGAGATCGTCGATGATTCCACCTTTCTCGTTGCACATGACGGAGTACATGGCTTGACCCACGCCGAGCGTGCTGAACTTGTTGGTCAGCAACCAGTCGAGGAACGCGGCCGTGTCCGAACCACTTACGCGTATCTCTCCCATGTGAGAGACATCGAACACCGCGACGTTCTTCCTCACCGCTTCGACCTCGGCCACGATGCTTTCGTACTGAAGAGGCATCATCCAGCCTGCAAATTCGATCATCTTTGCCCCCAGTTTGATGTGCTCATCATGCAGTGGTGTTTTCTTCACCATGTTCTTGCGCCTCCTTCATCAAAGAACGCGCCTGTTCGTATTTTTCCTCCGGCACAAGAAGATCCACCAACCCTCCCTGGCCGAATATGACAGGATCAAACAACTTCGAAGCCCTCACGAGAACCTCGATCCCATTTTGTTCAAGGACTGATTTCAAGACGTTTGCGAACGAAACATTAACATTCTCAACCAAGACCTTCCACAAGTTATCACCTTCAGTTGTATAATCTTTCAGTGATAATTCTAACACTACGGAGGGAAAATGTGTGAAAGCCATAGGGGTTCTCACGAGTGGTGGAGATTCACCTGGTATGAATGCGGCAATCAGGGCCGTCGTGAGGTATGGGGTCAGGAACGGTCTGAGAGTTTTTGGGATTGAGAGAGGCTACTGTGGGCTGATCGACGGAGCGATCAGGGAAATGGACTTTGCTTCGGTCGCCGGAATCATGGAAAAAGGTGGCACCATATTGAGATCAAGCAGATGCGGTGAATTTCTGACAAAGGAAGGCAGGGAAAAGGCTGCTAAGAACCTCGCCAAACTGGGAATAGAGGGTCTCGTGGTGATAGGCGGCGAGGGAACTCTCACAGGTTCGGTGGTCTTTCATAAGGAATTCGGTGTGCCCGTGGTGGGCATACCTGGAACGATTGACAACGACATCGCCTACACGGACATGTGCATTGGGGTTGATACATGTCTAAACACGGTGATCGATGCTATACAGAAGCTGAAAGACACAGCAACTTCGCACGAGCGGGCGTTCATCGTCGAAGTGATGGGAAGAGAGTCCGGGTACATCGCGCTGATGTCCGCAATCGCTACAGGATCAGAAGCCGCGATCATACCCGAGGTACCCGTGAACCTCGATCAACTCGCCGCAAGGCTGCTCGAAGAGAGGAAGAGGGGCAAACTGAACTGCATCGTTGTCGTAGCTGAAGGTGCGGCGAAAGCAGAGGACGTCGCACGAAAGATTTCTGCCAAGATAGGCTACGAGACAAGGATTTCGATACTCGGTCACATCCAGAGAGGGGGTAGCCCAACAGCTTTCGATCGACTTTTGGCCACCCGGATGGGTGTCAGAGCAGTTCAGGCTTTGCTGGACGGCGAGAAATGCGTGACGACGGTTCTCAGTGCTGGAAAGATCGAAGTCCTGGATACCGAGAAGATCCTGTCCACCAAAAAGCAGCTTGACCTTTCACTGTACGAGATCAGCATGATACTGTCGTGAGGGATGTGTATGACGAAAACTAAGATTCTGTGCAGCCTTGGTCCTAAGAGCGAAGACGCTGCCACCGTAAAACAGTTGCTGGATGCCGGTGCGAGCGCTTTCAGGTTGAGCGCAACACACTATGAGCTCAAAAGGCTCGTCCAGTTGATCACGCTACTGAACGAAATCAGGAGCGATTTGTCAAAGGCCTTTTCTATCATCGTCGATCTGCCCGGCTCCAAGTTAAGAGCGGAACTGCCTGCGAACTGTGAATTCATGGAACTCGCAGAGGGTGAGACTGTCCTTCTGACAGAGAACGAACTTCAGACGAGCAAGAAACAGATATTTCTGAGGGAGCCGACGGTGATAAGACAGCTCGGCAAAGACGACGAAGTACTTCTGGACGATGGCAAAGCGATGTTGAGAGTTGTTAGGAGACAGGAAAAGAGCGTTGAATGCGTTGTGGAACGAGGAGCGACGATCAAGCAGAATGTCGGGGTGAACTTACCGAAGATCAAGCTTTCCATCCCTTCATTCAGTGACAGGGACAGAGATATCATCAAGGCGACGGCGAATCTGATGGTGGACTATTACTGTCTTTCGTTCGTGCGGTCCCCGAAGGACGTTCAGGAAGCCAGGAACCTTCTCGATTCGCTGGATCTGAAGACGGGGGTACTGGCGAAGATAGAAACCAAGGAGGCACTCGATTACTTCGAGCAGATATGCAAGTTGAGCGACGGGATTATAGTTGCAAGGGGTGATCTCGCAGCAGAGACCTCTCTTGAGGAACTCCCAGTGCTTCAGAAGATGCTGATCATGAGGGCCTCAAAATTCAAGATACCAGTCATCGTCGCCACGCAGTTGCTGGAGTCGATGGTTCAGAAAGACCACCCGACACGCGCCGAGGTTACAGACACAGCGAACGCTATTCTTGATGGTGCCGACGCGCTGCTGCTGACAGTTGAAACGGCGATAGGAGAAAGACCCGTTCTCGTGGTTGAAACTATGAAAAAGATCATAGAGAGTGTCGAAGAGTATTTGGACGAACTTGGGATGTGGTTTGATGCCAGACGAAAGGAATCTTCAGCTGATTCTTCGGACGCCATCGCGAAGAGTTCTTACGAGATCGCCAGAGAGACTCACGCAAAACTCATCATAGCCTCCACCGCCTCGGGTAGCACCGCGCGACGCGTATCTTACTTCAGACCGAACTGCCCCATTCTGGCGACCACGCCAAGAGAACGGACCTACTACCAGTTGCCGATCATCTGGGGTGTTGTGCCCGTACTCGTGCCCGAGGTGTACTCGGTGGACATCATGCTGCACGTGGCGATCGAAAAGGCGAAGGCACTGGGCTATGTGAAGCCATCCGATACGGTTGTGATCACACTCGGGACTCCCTGTGGTGTCGTGGGAACCACGAACATGTTGAAGATTCACATTGTTGAGTGAACCACGAAAGAATGATCAAATTCAGAACGATTCCTTGTATCGTACCAGTTCGTTTGCAATGTCACATGCGAGCGAAACGTTGTTTTTCAGGAGTTCGACGTTGCTCCTGACAGTCTTACCGTTTGAAATTTCAGCAAGCTTTGCCAGTAAAAAAGGTGTCACTGCCTTACCTTCTATTTTTGCTTTCCTGAGCTCTTCTTTCGCGATCCTGTCCCACTCGAACAGTTGCTCGGCGCTTATTTCGTACTCAGCGGGAACGGGGTTCAACACCAGCACGGAACCTGGAAGATCCAGTCTGCACTTTGCAAAGTAAATGGCCGCGATCTCCGAAACATCGTCCACTCTCAGTACTGGAATATCAACCTCTCGAACGTAGAAGGCTGGAAGTCTGTCCGTCCTGTAACCCAAAACCGTGACCTGCAGAGTCTCGAGCATCTCCACCGTTGCCTTCAGATCCAGCAACGACTTCGGGCCTGCACACACAACGATCATCCGTGTCCTCGAAAGTTCTACTAAGTCCTGCGAAACGTCCCACTCCTCAATGTCGTGTACGCCTCCGATGCCACCAGTCGCGAAGACTTCCACACCATGTTTAGAAGCTATGCGTATCGTCGCGCTCACCGTGGTGGCGGCCCAGGCTTTCTTCGCAACCGCTACGGGTATCTCTGCCACACCGATTTTCATCACATCGTCTCTCATACCGAGTTGAACGAGTTCTTCTAGAGTCACACCAGCCTTTATTTGACCCTCTATTATGGCGATGGTCTTGGGCTCACAACCTTTTTGCCGTGCGAGGTTTTCCAACTGCTGGGCCACCTGTACGTTCAGGGGTCTCGGAAGCCCGTGCGCTATGACTGTGGATTCAAGCGCAACCGCCTTGATCATGATCTCACCACACTTCGAAGTGAATCCTGTCAGCTCTGAACCGGTCGACCGGTTTAGGCGTCTCGGCAGGATAACCAACCGGTACGAGTGAAAAAGGTACAACGTGCTCCGGTAAATCGAAAAGTTTTCTGAAGTTTTCCACCCGTTCCTTGTTCGGATATACTCCACACCAGACCGTCCCCAGGCCCAGCTCAGCCGCTCGCAGAAGAATGTTCATCGTTGCCGCGGAACAGTCCTGGACCCAGAATCCCTTGTAGACCTCAAGGTTGAGGTCTGCACAGACCAAGATCGCCACGGGAGCTTGCAACACCATTTGGGCATAAGGATGGATCTGCGCAACGGCTTGCCTCTTCTCTTTGGATTTGATCACAACGAAGTGCCAGGGTTGTTCGTTTCCCGCGGAGGGTGCATGCATCGCAGCTCTCAAAAGTTCTATGATGAGTTCGTCTTCGACCTCCCTTTGTTGATATTTTCTCACGCTCCTTCTTGAATAGATGATGCTCAACCTATTCACCCCCTCTTCAGATTTCCCATGATCGATGAGGCCACAAGGATGCTCATACCGATCGCCTGTGATGTCGTTACCCGTTCTGCCAGTATCAAAAAGGCGAACAGGGATGCGAACACGGGTTCCGCCGTGTATATGAGCGCGGCTGAGTTCGAACCAACATCTCTCTGGAACGTGACCTGTACCCAGAAGGCTAACACCGTTGCAACGAGTGAGGTGAAGACGAGTGCAAGAAGATAACTCGGTTTGAACCCGATCGGCCCTCCAAGTGGTGACAGAACGAGATTGAACAATGCGGTGAGAAAAAACTGTGGAAACAGCAGGCTGGACTCTTCACATCCTTCCTGACTCGTATAGCGAGTCACGAGAACTATTTGAACTGCGAACGCCACGGCACAAAATAAGGTCAAGAGATCGCCCACATTGAAGGCGTCGTTTGAAGGACTGCTCAAAAGGTACAGCCCAACGATCGAAAGGAAGAAGGAAACGAGTTGGAGGCGGGTCGGTTTGATCCTTTCGATGAGAAAAGAAAAAACCGGCACGAATGGTATGTACAGAGACGTGATGAATCCACTCTTCGTCGAACTGGTGAGTTTCAACCCACTCGTTTGCGTTGCGTACCCTATTCCTATGAAGAGTCCCAGTATGAGTCCTTCTTTCCAGCGGAGCTTTTTTCTGAACAAGAACAGGGTGAAAAAACTGGCGAGGAGAAACCTGAAGAAATTGTAGAAGAACGGGTTCGAACCTGCCAGAGCCATCTTTTGAACCGGAAAGGTCAGTCCCCACGCCACGGTCACAAACAGAAGCGCCAAGATTGCTCTGACTCTCTTCATGATCTTTGCGAATTCACCTCCACTGAAATGCTACCAAAAAAGAGCCACACATGAGTGTGGCTCTCAAGCTTCTCTATTGCTCAGTCTCTCCTGCCAAACGCTCCAGCGATCAGAAGCATTCTGAGCAACTGCAGGACTGCCATCGCCGTGGCCGCAACGTAAGTCAGCGCAGCCGCAGAGAGCACTTTCTTGGCACCCTTCAGCTCCTCTTCACTCATCAAGAGGTTTTCCCTAAGCAGCTTTAGAGCTTTTCTGCTCGCATCGTACTCAACTGGCAGGGTCACCAAACTGAAGAGCACAGCCAGTGAGAAGAGAAGGATGCCGAACTGCCACAGGCCCGGCAACGCGAAGATTATGCCCATGATGAAGAGTATCCACGCTAAGGATGAGCCAATGCTCGCGACGGGAGCCAGGATCGTTCGGAACACAAGCAGAGGATGCTTCTGTGCATCCTGTATCGCGTGGCCTATCTCATGCGCCACGACACCAAGGGCCGCGATCGACTGACTCGCATAGGTCGAAGAAGATAGCCTGACAACCTTGTTCTTTGGATCATAGTGATCGGTCAGGTGGCCCGGCATCGCTTCGACGCGCACGTTGTAGATACCCGCAACCTCCAGCAGTCTCATCGCAAGTTGGCTTCCTGTGAGCCCAACTGAAGCCCTGATCTTCGAGTACTGCGAGAAAGCCGAACTCACTTTGATCTGGGCCCAGAACGCGAGAATCAAGGCAGGTATGAGCAACAAGAACGTTGGATCGTAGAAGAACATACTGTCACCTCCTCTTCCATACCAATTGTAAGACGGTTCGGCAAAACATCGTGTTCAAATCAGATGAACAAACAGACCACTCTTGAGTTTTGGTTCAAACCACGTCGACTTCGGCGGCATTATGAGTCCCGCGTCCGAAACGTTCATGAGCTCCTCAATCGAAGTAGGATACAGTGCGAATGCCACTGCCCAGTCCTTCTTCAAGACATACTCCTCGAGCACTTCGAGTCCAAACACACCACCAACAAAATCGATTCTCTTGTCCCTTCTTGGATCTTTTATATTCAGGATCTTGTCCAGAACTTCTCTTTGCAGTATCGAAACATCCAGCGTTTCAACTGGATCAAGCCCGGCTTCTCTGAGCACGAAATCTTTCACCCTCAATCTGTACCATGTGTCCCCAAGGAACATGCCGAATTCGTGCTTTTCTTTCGGCCTATAAGGTCGAACGGGCGCCACCTCAACGTTGAACACTCTTTCCAGGCGGTTCAAAAACTGTTCCACCGTGAGACCGTTCAGATCTTTTACGATCCTGTTGTAGTCGTATATTTTCAGCTGATCGTGTGGAAAAACCACGCCAACGAAGTAATTGTACTCTTCCAGACCCGTATGGTTCGGATTCCGGTTGGCCATCCTTTGTGCGACTGTCACAGCAGCGGCAGCCCTGTGATGACCATCCGCGATGTAGAAGGCCGGCACCTCTTCAAACGCACGCTTGATTTCTTCGATCTTGCTGCGCTCTTTCACGACGTACACGATCTGTCTAACGCCGTCCTCGTCCACGAAATCGTACTCGGGTTCCACTCGTGTGATCGAATCCAGTAGCTCGTTCAGACGCCTTTCGGCACGATAGAACAGGAAAACCAATCCAGTTTGTGCTCTCAGATACTCTATGTGCTTGACCCTCTCCTCCTCCTTATCCTTCCTCGTCAGCTCGTGTTTTTTGATCTTCGATTCGAGATATTCCTTCGCCGAGAAGGTCGCGACCAGACCAGTCTGTGTATGGTCATGAGAGATCTGCCTGTAGACATAGAAACATTCTTGATCGTCCTCAAAGAAGATCCCGTCTTCTCTGTACTTCTGAAGATTCCTTTTAGCCATTTCCAACGTCTCATAGCTGGACGGATCAACGGGTTCGTCGAAGTTTACCTCGGGCTTGGTGACCTTATAAAAGGCCAAAGGGTTTGAAAGAACTATCCTCTTTGCCTCCTCAAAGCTCACAACATCATACGGTTTCACTGCGACTCTCGCCGCGAAATCTTTCCTCGGTCTGAGGGCCCTGAAGGGTCTAACCGTCATGGTGCTCAACCTCCTTTAGGTATGCCTCCTGTTTTTCGAACATGATTTCTGATTGACTCACATCGAACTCGTGATCGTAACCTGCAAGGTGTAGTGCGGCGTGAATCACGACCCTCAGCAGTTCTTCTTCAAAACTGCAGCCAAACTTCTGTGCGTTTTTCGCCACAACCGCCGGACACAGGAACAATTCACCGTATAGATCTTCATCTTTGTAAACAAATGTTAATACGTCCGTTGACCCTGAACTGTTTCTGAAAGCTTCGTTCAGCTTGCGCATGGTCCTCTCACCAACGAAAAACACATCGACTACAGCGTTTCCAATCTCTTTCTGAACCACCCTTTCAAGGGCTCTCCGAATTTTCTTGGTCGGAAGACGGCGTTTCGTCCGATTTGTGAGCCGGATTTTCGGCAAGCACGATCACCTTCTTGATCTCTTCTTTGGGATACTCTATCCTCGATTTGAACATGTTCAGCAGGACCCTCGCGAATTCGTCAGCCACCGCCTCCAGGTCCTTGAGCGTCAGACCCGACTCGTCGAGCTCGCGCTCGTTGTATATACCGGAAACTATCTCTTCCACGAGGGATCTGATCCTGCTCGCCGTAGGATTTTTCACGCTCCTGAAGGCCGCTTCCACGGAATCTGCAAGCATGATGATACCTGCCTCTTTGAACTGAGGTTTTGGCCCAGTGTATCTGAATTCATCCTCACTCAGATTTTCACCCATTTCTTTCGCTTTGTGGTAGAAGTACTTCTGTACGCGCGTTCCATGATGCTGCGGTATCACATCCTGAACCAAGAGCGGTAACCTGTGACGGCGCGCCAGTTCCTGACCATATTTCACGTGATCGAGGACAATCAAATGGCTCAGCTTTGGATTGAGTTCATCGTGTGGATTTTTGTCCTCTATGTTCTCAGTGTAGAAATAAGGTCTTTTCACTTTACCAACGTCGTGAAAGTACGCGGCGGTTCTCGCGAGTATGGGGTTCGCACCGATTTTCTCGGCGGCCGCCTCCGCAAGGTTCGCAACGATGGCCGAGTGATAGTACGTCCCCGGAGCCCGAAGCGACAGGAGCTTGATCAGTGGATGGTTCATGTTCCCAAGCTCCACCAAATCGATGTCCGAATAGATCAAGCTCGCATATTCCACGAACGGGAGCAATCCAAGATCCACTACCGAGAACAAAAAGGGCATGATGAGTGAGAGCAACAAGTTTCGATCGAAAACAACTTTTTCTTTCGAAAAGAAGCCCAACAACAAGAACGAGACGTTGCAGACGACCGCAAAGAAAGCTGGTCTGACTATTTGAAGCCTCTTTTTCAAGCCAGAGCTTGCCACGGCGGCGACGATGTTGCAGACCAAAAGCAGGCTGAATTCCAACGATGAAGGTTCGATACTGACGATCAGCAAAGCCGAAGAAAAAACGGCCACACTGACAGTTAATCTTCTGTCAGTCAACAGACCGAGCAGGAGTATCGGCGCAAAGAACGGGGAAGAGAAAATTCCAAACCTTCTCAACACCAGCCTTGAAACAAAGGAACCAGCAACAAGTGTGGAAAGGACGAGAGCAGAGTATGCACCATGTAAAGAAAAGGGTTTTCTGTCCAGCTCTGTGGAGACAACAGTCAACCAAAGAACGGCGAGCCCAGCGTATTCAGCGAGGAACCTTGCTGGATCATGCAGGTTGGGGAACTGTACTAGAAACAACGAGATGAAAACAAACAAAAGGTGGTACCATTTTTTCAACAGGCTATTTATCAGAGCCATTCTTTTTCCTCTCGTATTCTTCGTAAGCCTTTATTATGTTCCTCACGACGGGATGTCTCACAACGTCTGCATCGCTCAGATAAACGAAACCCACACCGTCGATGCCTTTGAGTATCTTTTCGCACTCGATCAAACCCGACTGTTGTCTGTCTATGTCCACCTGGGTCACATCACCGGTTATCACAGCTTTGGAGTTGAAACCTATGCGCGTCAGGAACATCTTCATTTGTTGATGTGTGGCATTCTGCGCCTCATCGAGGATGATGAAACAGTTGTTCAAAGTTCTTCCACGCATGAACGCCAGCGGAGCGATCTCAACGATGCCCCTTTGCCTGTACGCGTAGAACTTGTCAGCAGATATCATATCTAGGATTGCATCGTAGATGGGCCTCAAGTAAGGATCCACTTTCTCGACGAGATCGCCCGGAAGAAAGCCAAGTTTTTCACCAGCTTCGACAGCAGGTCTGGTGAGAACGATCCTCTGAACCAGACCACTCTTGAGATACTCCAGTGCCATGGCCACAGCCAGGTAGGTTTTGCCCGTTCCGGCCGGCCCTATCACGAAGATCACGTCGTACTTCTTCATAGCCTCGATGTATTCCATCTGTCCTCTGGTCTTGGGTCGTATCCTTCCTACGAGTGGTGAAGTTTGCAGAGTTTCTACTGCTTTTGTTGAGTCCGAGTACAGGCTCACCAAAGCTTCGAACTCTTGCCAGTCCAGAGCGTAACCTTTTTTTGCGGCTGCAACCACCTGAGATATGATGTTCTCAACGATTTCGACAGTCGATTCATCGTTGCCTGCCACGACGATTCTTTTGTCCGAAACATCGATGCTCACGGGAAAACGTTTCTTCAAAAATCTCAGCCTGTTGTCGTACTGGCCAAGTACAATGACCATATCAACACTGTCGGGAATTTCAACAGTCCTCGTTGCCAGTTTCACACCACCTCCAGTTCGATTATAACCGTCACAATCATTTTTCTTGGTCATCGAGCAGGGTTATGAGAGACTTCAGATACTTGCTTCTGGAAGGATGCCTGAGTTTCCTGAGTGCCTTCACTTCTATTTGCCTGATCCTCTCTCTGGTCACGTTGAAGTACTGGCCCACTTCTTCGAGGGTTTTCGCCTTCCCATCGAGCAATCCGTAGCGCATCTTCAAAACCATGGCTTCTCTGGGATTCAACGTCTTGAGAACTTTCTCGAGCTCTTCTCTGATGAGCATTCTCATGGCCTCTTTCTTGGGCGACGCTATGCTCTCGTCGGCAATGAAGTCTCCCATCACCGAGTCTTCGTCTTCACCAACCGGTGATTCCAAAGAGACGGTCTCGCGTGAAGCCTGAAGCACTTCTTCTATCTTTTCCACAGGTTTGTTCATCAGCTTTGCGAGCTCTTCCACCGTTGGTTGCTCACCGAACTTTTGATAGTACTCTCTGCTCACCCTGTTCAACTTGTTGATCGTTTCGACCATGTGCACCGGGATCCTTATCGTTCTTGCCTGATCCGCTATGGCACGTGTGATGGCTTGCCTGATCCACCACGTCGCGTACGTACTGAACTTGTAACCCTTTCGCCAGTCAAACTTTTCCACCGCTTTGAGCAGCCCGATGTTACCCTCCTGAATGAGATCCAGGAAAGACAAACCACGGCCTATGTAGCGCTTGGCTATGCTCACCACGAGTCTCAGGTTCGACTCGATCAACTTCTTCTTTGCCCTCTCGTTTCCCATCTGCGCGCGTCTTGCCAATTCCCTCTCCTGAGATGGGGTAAGTAGCGGTATCTTTCCGATCTCTCTGAGGTACATCTTTATCGGGTCTTTGAGCGACACGTTGTCGTACGTTTCGGGCCCTTCTTCTTCTGTGCTTGCGATTTCTTCAACATCCGACTCGACTTCGTCGAGGGACTCGGGCTCGGCGTCCTGAATCGTTATCTTGTTCTTTTCAAGTTCTTCGTAAATTCTTTCTATCAAAGAGGAATCGAAGCCATCGTAATCTGGAGGAAAGGCCTTGTCTATATCATCGTAGGTGATGAATCCCTTCCTTTTTCCGAGTTTGATGAGGTTCTTGATCTTCTTCTCTATTTCTTCTTGGGAGAGAGTCTTGAGACGCTTCTCTTCTTTTTCTTCTTCAGTATCGAGAACCCTTTCTTCCTTTTCGATCGTCTTTTCGTTTTCAAGTTCCACTCTGATCACCTCCCAGTGATCTGAGCTGAGAAACCAGCTCAAGCCTCCTTTTCAAAAGGAGGCCACGTTCTTCATCGTCCCGACAGGTAGCGAGTTTACTGTCAATCTGTGACAATTCCCTTTCAACCGCTTTTCTTGTGAAGCGTTTTTTTAAATCGCTGAACACCTTCCATGGATCCCCCTCCGGTATCTTTGCCAGAACTGCGAACGCGTACTGCTTTAGTTCAGGGCTCAGCTCCGACAAATCTCTTTTCTCGCGCAAGAAAGAGATCAGCTTTCTGGTCTTATCAGCAAAAAGTTCCGGATCTATTTCATCGATCTTGTCTCTCAGTTCCTCACAGGTTATGTACAGATAAACTATGTAATCGTCTTCGGTTGGGAGCGTCGACCTTGAAGCCATCGTCGTCGGTGTGACTTGAAGTCTGAACATTTCGTTCACCTGCGATGTGGACAGCCTTGTCTTTTGCGAGACAGCTTCAACGAGCCTTTCGTACCTGTCCATCCTTTTGTTCCTCAAAAGAATCTCCGCCCAGCCTCTTAAGGTGCCGATGTACTTTTCCAAACCTGCGCTTGTTGTAACATCGAAAAATCTTTCATAGACCTCGATGAGGTAATTCTCAAAGGGCAAAGCTTCAGAAAGGAGCTTTTTCAAATAATCCGCTCCTCGTTTTCTGTAAGTTTCGTCTGGATCCTTTTCGGGTAATTTCAGCACCGCAACGTCAAAGGATGCCTCAACCAGAACTTTCAGTGATTTCAGAGTCGCTTTGATCCCAGCTCTGTCATTGTCGAAAGCCAGGATGACATTTCTGGAAAGCGGCATCAGCTTCGAAACGTGTTCCCTCGTCAGGCTGGTTCCAAGGACTGCGACCGCGTTCGTCACTCCAGCCCTGTGGAACGCTATGGCGTCGAAGTAACCTTCGCAAATCACAGCAAAGTCCAGCGACTTGATCGCTTTCTTCGCTCTGTCCAGCATGAACAGAACGCTTTTCTTCGAGAAGAACTTTGTCTCAAGTGAGTTGAGATACTTCGGTTCGCGATCGTCCAGACTTCTACCGGCGAAGGCGATTATTTTGCCGTTTTCGTCCTTTATGGGTATCACCAATCTGCCTTCGAAGAGATCAACTCCGCTGCCAGATTTCGTAAGTCCGTACTGCAAAGCTTTCTCGTCCGGCAGAGACATTGATCGTGCCACCTTCTGGGCGATTCGAGAATTCTCAGGGCTGAAACCGAACTCGTATGAATTTGCTTCGTTCTCTGAAAACCCCCTTTTGGCGATGTACTCAACGGCAACTTTGTTTTGCTTGAACTGTTTCCTGTATTCTGCAAAAACCCTCGTCAGGTATTCCACGTACAGATCCTTTTCAGAGCGGCCCATTGAGATCTTCAGTTCCACACCCACCATTTTTGCGAGTCTTTCCAGTGCCTCTCTAAAGGATATATGCTCTATCTCCTGCAAAAACTTTATCGCATCGCCGGACGCACCACAACCGAAACAGTGATAGAGCTTCAGCACCGGGTTCACGAAAAAAGAAGGGGTCTTCTCAGCGTGGAACGGGCACAACCCCCTGTAGCTGGAACCAACCTTTTGCAGAGATACGTACTGGGAAACGAGCTCGACGATATCGACAGACTGCTTGATCTTTTCGATCAGGTCCTTGCTCACCATTGTGAGGTTGTCCGCGGAAACATCACCGACTTTCTTTGACTGGTTCGCACGCGTAAAAGTTCAAAGGGGCCTCAGGCCCCATGAGCTTCATCTCTTGGAATACTGCGGTGCCCTGCGGGCTTTCTTCAGTCCGTACTTCTTCCTTTCGACCATCCTTGGATCTCTCGTGAGCATTCCCTTTTCTCTCAGCGTAGGTCTCAGATTCTCGTCAAACTGAACAAGCGCTCTCGCTAATCCGAGTCGGACTGCTCCGGCCTGCCCAGAGAGACCTCCACCTTCGACGTTGATCAAGATGTCGAATTTCCCAACCATGTTCGTGACAACAAGAGGTTCCATGGCGTGCCGCGCCCTGACGGCATCTTTGAAGTACTCCTCAGCATCGCCGTACTCTTTGTGGTTTATGATCAACTTTCCACTGCCAGGCCTCAGATAAACACGAGCAACGGACGTTTTCCTTCTTCCAACACCGTGATACGTGACTTGCTGATTAACTACGGCCATCGTTCACCCTCCCATCATATTTCGATTGGCACGGGTTTCTGGGCTTCGTGCGGGTGCCTGTCTGATGCGTACACCTTCAGTCTTTTCAAGTACCTGTCTCCGAGTGCCTTCTTCGGAAGCATTCGTTTGACCGCCAGGTATATCAACCTTTCAGGATGCGTCTGGAGCAGCTGTTTCGCTGTCTGCATCTTCAATCCACCGGGATAGCCACTGTAACGATAGTAGATCTTTTGCTCGAGCTTGCGGCCCGTCAACAAGACCTTGTCTGCGTTGATGACCACCACATAGTTGCCGTTGTCAACACCAGGGAAAAACGTTGGTTCGTTCTTTCCCATCAAGTACTTGGCTATCTGAGTCGCCAGTCTACCCAGAACCTTACCCGACGCATCGACGAGATACCATTTTCCTCCCGCATTTCTCACGATCGTCGTTTTCTGTATGGGCAAAGGACGTGCCATCTTCTGACCCTCCTCACTGCTGTTGTGGAACGACTTTGACGTACTTTCTGTTCCTTCTCGTGTAGAACTTCACAAGCCCATCTTTGAGAGCGAACAGTGTGAAATCCCTGCCGCAGCCCACGTTCTCTCCCGGATGTATTTTGGTTCCTCTCTGCCTCACCAGTATGTTTCCGGCCTTCACGACTTGTCCATCGCCGACTTTCACACCGAGGTACTTAGGCTTGCTGTCTCTGTTCCCTATAGAACCGCTCTTTCTATGACCGAACAATTGTATGTCGATCCTCATCAACCTTCACCTCCACGGACAGGTTTCGTGGATACTGTGATCTGATATCCTCGACGCTTTCGTAAAGCTCTTCGACCAGAAGATCAGACAGCTCGTTGGGGCAGGGTATCTGCACGTTCAGTCGAGCGTGTTTTTTCTCAACGATTGCTCCACAACGCTTTGCCAGTATACGCGCCGTGTGTTGTGCGAGCGTGCTCACCGCAGCACAAACGATATCCTTGCCCTTCACGTCGAACCCACTGTGACCCTCGAAAGAGAATGAGACGTAACGGCCATTGGTCGACGAAAAGCTCGCCTTTATCACGAGCTTTCACCAAGATCGATTCTGTCGATCTTGACCAGGGTGTACCACTGCCTGTGGCCTCTTCTCCTCCTTACGTTCTTCTTCGGTCGGTACCTTATGGACATGACCTTCCTGGCTTTCTCGTGCTTGAGTACCGTGGCTTTGACGCTGCAACCTTCCAGGTAGGGTTGACCTATCTTGACGCCCTGATCAGTAGAGATATGCACCACGCGGTCAAAGACGACCGCCTCACCTTCTGCCTGTGGAAGTTTTTCCACAGCTACCACGTCGCCTTCAGCGACTCGGTACTGCTTTCCGCCGGTCTCAATGATAGCGTACACGATCGCACCTCCTTGGTAAACAGGCACTGAAAAACGTAGTTCCAGACTCGTGGAACCTTTTTCAACGTTTTTCACGTGCCGAGTCTCTGTTCAGCGTAGATATTCTATCACCTTCGGCATTAAGGTTTAGAAAATAAAACTTTACACGAACATTCCCTGCAGAAAATGTTGAGAAACGTTACGGCCTGCCCACTTCGAAAAATATGAAAGTACAACTTGAAAAATCTGAAGAAATGGTTTACAATTTTTGTGAGGTGGTTCTATGCTGTTGGCTGTGGTCCTGATCCTAGCGGGTCTTGGTCTGATAATCTTCGGTGCCAGGGTATTCTTCGGTGTGCTGTTTTTAGCCTCTGGGATCTATCTAATAGCTTGCTTCTTGAACATCAAGTTGAAGTGTAAAAAGAGGCGAGAACAGGAGCTTTCTTTCCTGAGGGAACAGTTGAAAGGCAAGCTCAACGAAGAGGACCTGGAATGGGTTACGAGCTTTCTCACGGCCCCGATCGGTAGAAAATTCATCATCTGGGTCCAGGAGAGAAAAGAGAACGCGAACGTCAGGATCTCTATACCTGTTTCGCTTGTGATGCTCTTGAGGCCTTTTTTGAATTCGCTCACACCGCTGCTGATGAAGTACCTCGACAAGAAGGTGCCGTTTTCTCTGTCGAAAGACGATCTCAACATGATAATCAAGCTGTTGAATTCCTGTCTTGACGAGATCTCAACTTACAGGGGAGATTTCTTACACATCGAAACTCAGGACGCCACGATCAGGATCGGTTTGATGTGAAAGGAGGATGAAAAATGAGGGAAGAACTTCTCAAGCTTTTTAGACTGGTTAAGGATGGAAAGTTGAGCCCAGAAGAAGCGCTGGAAATAGCAGAAACGGTTGGTGTTTTCTCTCAGCCTCAGCAGCCAACGAAGGAAGGAACGTCTACTAAGAAGATGCTCTACGTTCAGATCAGGAACCCTGAGGGAGAAAAGGTCGACGTGAAGATACCCCTGAGCATGGCACAGCTTCTGAAACTCACTTTGCCTGCGTTGAAGGATAGGCTACCGGGTGTCGACCTGGAAACGGTTTCGAAACAGATCGATCAGGCCTTAGGAAGTCTTCAAGAACTGGAAGGAGACATCGTGAACATATCAAGCGAGGATGGGACAATCGTTCGCCTGTTCATCGGCTGATGCTGTGGTAAAATTTCCTGAGCAGAGAACGCTGGAGGTGCTGATGGACATGGATCTTGGTACTCGTTACACTCCCGAAGCGATCGAAAGAAAATGGTACGATTTCTGGCTGAAAAAAGGCTACTTTACTCCAACTGGAGTCGGGGAACCGTTCGTGATAGTCATTCCACCTCCCAACATCACCGGGCGTATCCACATGGGACACGCCCTCAACATAACTTTGCAGGACATTCTCGTTCGCTACAAGAGAATGAGAGGTTACGACACACTCTGGCTCCCAGGGGAAGACCACGCGGGAATAGCCACACAGAACGCCGTCGAGAGACATCTGGCTTCGCAAGGTCTGACTCGTGAAGGACTCGGCAGAGAAAAGTTCCTCGAGATCGTCTGGGAGTGGGCGAATAAGTACAGAAGAGAGATCAGACAACAGATGGAAACGCTCGGTGCGTCTGTGGACTGGAGCAGGGAGAGATTCACACTCGACGAAGGCCTTTCGCGCGCGGTTCGAAAAGTGTTTGTAGAGCTCTACAAGAAGGGTTTGATATACAGGGGGAAGTACATGGTGAACTGGTGCCCCAGATGCAAGACGGTGCTCGCAGACGATGAGGTTGAACACGAAGAAACCCAGGGAAAGCTCTACTACGTCAGATACCCGCTTTTGGATTCATCTGGTTATATAGTGGTGGCCACAACACGGCCGGAAACAATGCTCGGCGATACCGCCATTGCCGTCAACCCGAAGGACGATAGGTACAAACACCTGGTTGGAAAAAGGGCCATCTTACCGCTCGTAAACCGCGAGCTGCAGATTGTGGCTGACGAATACGTTGATCCAGAATTTGGCACCGGTGCAGTAAAGATCACACCGGCCCATGATCCGAACGATTTCGAAGTTGCGAAACGTCACGAACTGCCCATGGTTGACATCTTTGATGACAATGCGGTGGTGAACGAAAACGGCGGAAAGTACAGAGGTCTGGACAGGTACAGAGCCAGAGAGGCCATCGTTGCGGACCTCCAAGCCGAAGGTTATCTTCTGAAAGTCGAGAACATCACGCACTCTGTGGGGCACTGTTACAGATGCGAAACAGCCGTGGAACCAAGACTGATGGATCAGTGGTTCGTCCGTATGAAGCCGTTAGCGAAAAAGGCCATAGAAGCTGTTGAAACTGGCGAGGTGAAGTTCGTTCCCGAAAGATGGAAGAAGGTCTATCTGCACTGGATGTACAACGTGAGGGATTGGTGCATAAGTAGACAGTTGTGGTGGGGCCACAGGATACCCGTCTGGTACTGTGAAGACTGCGGACAGACGATGGTTGAAGAGGAGGAACCTGAGCGCTGTTCGAGCTGTGGCTCGGCGAATTTGAAGCAGGATGAAGACGTGCTCGATACGTGGTTTTCTTCCGCTCTCTGGCCTTTCTCCACTCTCGGTTGGCCGGAGGAAACAGAAGATCTGAAGAGATATTATCCCACTTCGGTTTTAGTGACGGGCTTCGACATCATCTTCTTCTGGGTTGCTCGGATGATCATGATGGGTTATCAGTTCATGGGGGAAAAACCTTTCAGCCACGTTTACATCCATCAACTCATACGCGACAAGTATGGACGCAAGATGAGCAAATCCCTTGGCAACGGCATCGATCCGATAGAAATGGCTGAAAAGTACGGGACCGATCCGGTCAGGTTCACGCTCGCCATCCTCGCAGCACAGGGCGTTGACATAAAGCTGGACGAGAAATACTTCGACACTTACAAGAAGTTTGCAAACAAGATTTGGAACGCCACCAGGTTCGTCCTCATGAACCTCGAGGGGTTCGAACCCGTTAGTCTGGACGGGCTCGACACCGCGGACAGATGGATTCTGTCTCGGCTTCAGAGAACAATTCAGGCAGTCACAAACGCTCTGGAAAACTACGATTTCAACGTGGCGGCGAAAGCACTCTATGACTTCTTCTGGGACGAATTCTGCGACTGGTACATAGAATGTGCGAAACCAAGACTGTCTTCGGATGCCAGGAGCATCGTCCAGAACGTGCTCGTCAAGGTGCTCGACGTGAGTTTCAGGTTGCTGCACCCGTTCATGCCTTTCCTGTCGGAGGAACTCTGGCAACGCCTTCCTATCGCCAGAGAGTCGATCGTGATCGCACCGTGGCCTGAGTTCGAGGAAAACTTCCTGAACGATGAAGCCGAAGGAGCCTTCTCGATGATCCAGCAGATTGTCAGAGGTGTCAGGAACATACGGGCCGAACTGAACATACCTGCTAAACAAGCAGTAAAACTTTTCGTCGTTGGAAGAACGCTCTTGGATGAGGAAGCACTGTACGTGAAGCATCTCGCATTCGTTGAAGACATCGTCTACACAGAGAGAAAACCTCAACTCTGTGCCACAGCCTTTATTTCGAGCGATTTACACGTGTACGTGAACGTGGAAGGTATGAATATCGAAGAAGAGATGAAGAGACTCGAGAAAAACATTTCGAAGCTCGAACAAGATAGAGAATGGTTGCTGAAAAAACTTTCGGACGAAAACTTCCTGACACGCGCGCCGGAGGACGCTGTGAACGAAGCAAAGCAAAAGCTGTCGCAAACAGACGAAAGATTGAAGATCCTCAGACAGATTTTGGAGGATCTGTCATGACTTATCTTGAGATGCTTGAATACATTTACAAAGAGAGACCTTCAGGTAAGATCACGCTGGGACTTGAGCGAATCGTGGAGCTGTGCGAGCTTCTGGGCAATCCGCAGTGCAGTTTCCGCAGTGTTCATGTCACCGGCACCAACGGTAAAGGTTCGGTAACAAAGCTGCTGAGTAACTTATTGATCGAGCACGGTTTCCAGACTGGTGGTTACTACTCACCGCATTTGTCGAGCTTCAAAGAGAGAATTCTTGTGAACGAAGAGTTTGTGCCGGACGAGCTGTATCTGGAATGTTTCAGGGAAGTTCAAAAATTTGCAGAGCAGATGGATCAGAAAGGAGAGACACACAAACCCAGCTTCTTTGAATTCACGACTGCGATGGCCTTTTGCATCTTTGAACGAATGAAGGTAAGAACGAGTGCGATAGAGGTTGGTCTCGGTGGGAGATTCGATGCGACGAACGTTCTCAAGAGCGATGTGGCCGTCATCGTCACTGTAGGTTACGATCACATGCACATCCTCGGTGACACGCTCGAGAAAATCGCTTTCGAGAAGGCCGGCATCATAAAGGATTCGATCCCAACTGTTTGCGGCGAGACCAAACCTGGGCCCGTCGAGGTGATAAAGAAAGTCTGCGAGGAGAAGAAGAGTGAGCTCCATCTTCTGAACCGGGACTTCATTTATGAGAACACGGAGATGAAGCTCAACGAAAACAGGTTCGATTTCAGAGGTCAGAGAGAGTTCAAAAGGCTTGAACTCACGCTGAACGGTGAACATCAGTTTTTGAACGCTGCTGTCGCGCTTGAGGCGTTCTTGTTGTTCGCGGACCGGATGGGTTTCGAGGTGAAAGAAGAGGCTGTTCGAAAGGCACTCAAGAAAACAACTCATCCAGGCAGGTTCGAAGTCGTTGGTGAGAGACCGAGGTACATTTTCGACGGTGCACACAACGCGTCGGCCGCAACGAGTTTGAGAAAGGCCATAAACACGTATTTCAAGGGCGAGAAGCTGGCGGGTTTGGTGGGCATACTGGATGACAAGGACAAAGCTGGCGTTCTGTCACAGATCGCCCCTTTGTTCGAGAGGCTGATCGTTACACGGCCAGTTTCCCACCGCGCTGTGAATCCACAGGAGACGTATGAGATAGCAAAAAGATACAACGACAGCGTTTCCTTCGAACCCGACCCCATAAAGGCTTTGGAAACACTAAAAGAAGAGGGCTGGCCGACGATAATAATCACGGGCTCCCTGTATCTGGTGGGTTACGTGAGAGACTACGTTCTGGATGGCAAACTCGAACCAGAATGGGCGATCGCGGGGTGAGCCCTTGCTCGCTGCAGTTTACGGAGAAGTTGAGGGGATAAAAGGAAACGTCGTACTGTTGCGTGTGGCAGATTTCGTTTTCGAGATTCACTGCGACAGCAAAACTGCACAATCACTCAAGGCTGGTGAAAGGGTCAGACTCCACACACATCTCGAGTTCAACCAGGACGGGTTCACACTCTACGGATTTCTCGAGGAAGAGAAGCTGGAGGTGTTTGAGAAAATCACCAGGGTCTCAAAAGTGGGTCACAGAACGGCTCTGAAGATCCTTTCTTCGGTCGAGCCCGACGAGTTCGTTTACATGATCAAAAGTAGCGACATCGAAAGACTGTCTCAGGTACCCGGAGTCGGGAGGAAGACGGCGGAAAGGCTCGTCTCGGAACTGAAGGACGATGAATTTTCAGTCGCTTTTGCGCTGAACAGAGAGTACCTCGACGCAGTTGAGGCCCTGACGGTGCTAGGTTTTCCGAGATCCGAAGCCCGAGACGCGGTGAGAAAGGTTTTCAAACCGAGCATGAGTGCCGAACAAATTGTCAAAGAGGCGCTGAGACTGCTCGCTAAGAAGGTGTGAGCATGCTTGAGTCTGTGTCGAACCCAACGCTCGGTTATAGACTCGATCCTGGGGAACTGGGTTTGTGGAATACTGCTTCGGCCAGCCGAAGCATTTTGCGCGTGCTCACTCAGGAGATCAGCAACTGGCTTTATTTCAAGCGAAAGGTTGAACGAGAAGGCGGAGTCATCATACAAGGTGGCATCAGTCTCGATCTGAGAAAGAAGGGTTCTTTCCTTGCAGCGGTAGCGGGCAGGACTACCGTCTGGGTGTACTATCCCGGTGAGAGAACGCAAAACGACGTGGCTGCAGACAACCAGTACAAACAGCACATACAGGAAAAAATTAGGGAACTCGAAAACCAGCTGACTTTCGCAACACCAGAAGAAAGAGAGAAACTGGAGCAGCAGATCCAGCTGCTCAGGATGGCTATGAACCTGCCACTCCAGCTCGTTCAGATGCTGCTCGAACCCATGGGACTATTTCTCAACGCGATCGTCTGAACCTTTCTTCTCCATCATCCTGAGAAAGACTTCAACCAACTTTGGATCGAACATCTTTCCACTCTGAACCTTTATCATTTCGAGAGCTTCCTGTTTTGTTTTTGGACCCGTGCCCCATTCGGAGGTCACAAAATGAGTGAGCTCGTCAAAGTAATCACAAATGGCTATGATTCTCGCAAACAGCGGTATCTCTTCTCCCTTCAGCCCATCTGGATAACCTTTTCCGTCCCACCGTTCGTGGTGCGACCTCACCGCGGGAACAACGTCCCAGAGGTACTCGATCGACGATAGATAGATCGCACCCATCACAGTGTGATCCTGTGGCATGTTTTCGAAGATTCTGATCCGTGTCGGCGTGTACATCATGAGCTGCTCGATGCCTATCTTACCAACATCATGAAGCATCGCTGATTCTTTCAAAAGTTCCTGTTCCTTTTCGTTCAGGTCCAGTTCTTTTCCCATCTCCACACACAGACGCGTGACCCTTTGGGAATGGCTGAAACCCTGTTTGTCTTCCACCTCCATCAACACGACCATCGCCTGTAAGATTCCGCTGACCAGTTTTCGTGCGAACCTGTAGCTGGTGAAAGCCGCTCTGCTGTCTTCTCTGTCCACGTAAGATTTCACGAAGGCCCAGATCGAATCGTGGACGCCTGGCTCGTTCACGAATCGCGCCACGATCTTTCCAGAGTCGTACAGTTCCACGAAATCATCCCGAACGACCAGTTGCGGTGACAGATCCTGCCGGAACGTATCGGTTATGAACAAACTGTTGGACAACGGTTCCTCTGCGGAACAGAGTTTCTCGAATCGTTCAATCAAGGCGTCCTTCTCTTTCAGCACCACGCACACCATCTTTCATCCCTCTACCAAACTTTTCAACGAACGGATTCTTATTTCCTCGACGATCGCGTTCAACACCTCATCGATATCCTTCGCTCCAAGATCCACACCCTTTCTCGTCCTGACGGAGACCTTCTTTTCGTTCATCTCCCTGTCACCTACGATGAACATGTACGGCACCTTCATCGTCTGAGCTTCCCTCACTCTGTAAGAGAGTGTTTCGTGCCGTGCATCGAGCTTGATTCTGACGCCGCTGCTTGAAAACCGCTCTACAACCTGCTCTGCGTAGTGTCTGTGCCGATCGGAGATTGGTAGTACCACGGCCTGTATTGGGGCAAGCCAGGTGGGAAACGCTCCAGCAAAATGCTCGATGAGTATACCCAGGAATCTTTCTAAGCTTCCATATTTGGCTGTGTGTATCATCACTGGTCTGACCTGCGAGCCATCGGCATCCACATAGTAAAGGTCGAACCTCTGGGGCATGAGGAAATCCAGCTGTACGGTTGCGCACTGCCACATCCTGCCTATGGAATCTTTCACGTGGAAGTCTATCTTTGGTCCATAGAAGGCTCCTTCTCCTTCTTTTATAACGTAAGGAAGTTTGATCGAGTCCAACGCGTTTTTCAACGATTCTGTGGCCATGTTCCAGGTTTCCACATCGCCCATGTGGTCCTCCGGCATCATACTCAACTCAACCGAATATTCGAAACCGAACTGCTCGTAGATACGCTCTATGAGCCTGATGATCCCAACGATTTCCTGTTCTATCTGATCAATCCTGCAGAAAATGTGCGCATCGTCCTGGGTGAAACTCCTCACACGCAACAGTCCGTGGAGCACCCCGCTCCTCTCGTACCTGTGGACTCTACCGAATTCGAAGTACCGGATCGGCAAGTCTCTGTAAGACACGGGCCTGTTCTTGTAGATGAGTATGTGTCCCGGACAGTTCATCGGTTTTATGGCGAAGTTCTGATCCTCCTTCGAGGTGAAATACATGTTCTCCTTGTAATGATCCCAGTGACCAGACATCCTCCAGAGTTTCTCGCTCATCACCAGGGGTGTCATGACCTCCTGATAGCCGCTTGCCAGGTGTAGTTCCCTCGAAAAATCCATCAGTTCGCGCAGGATCACCGTACCTGCCGGGGTGAAAATAGGCATGCCCGGTGCGTAATCGTGATCGATGAAGAATATGCCGAGTGCGGGGCCGAGTCTTCTATGATCCCTTCGCTTGGCCTCCTCAATCATCTCCAGGTACTTCTTCAGTTTCTCCTCACTCGCGAAGGCTGTTCCGTATATCCTCTGGAGCATGGGGTTGTTCTCGTTTCCTCTCCAGTAAGCGCCGGAGAGTGACAACAGCTTAAAGTGTTTCACGATCCCGGTGGACGGTAGATGAGGTCCTCTGCACAGATCCACGAACTCTCCCTGCTTGTAAAATGTCACCGTTTCTTCCTGCATCTCGCTCAGCAGTTCTGCCTTGTACTTTTGTCCCCTTCGTTTCATGAACTCGATGGCTTCGTCTTTCTTCATCGTGAAGCGTTCTATGGGGAGATCCTGTTCGATTATCTTTCTCATCTCTTCTTCAATTTTTGGAAGATCCTCCTCTACGATCTTCCCGGAGATGATTTCGAAATCGTAGTAAAAGCCGTTCTCTATGACCGGACCTATGCCGAGCAAGACCTTATCTTCACCGAAGATCCTCGTTACCGCTTGCGCCATGATGTGAGACATGGTGTGTCGGTACACCTGTGGTGCCATGGGATGATCGAGTGTGACAAATTCGATATGACCTTCCTTCACTTCATCACGAACATCGATCAGCTTCCCATCGTTGATGGCGGCTATCACCGTCTTGCGGCCGAACCTTTCGGCGAGAGATTCAACACTGATGGAAGCTTCGAGCTCAAGCTCCCCAACGTCCTTTATGATAAGCTTCATTCTGGCACCTCCTTTTTAACAATATTACCACACACTCTCTTGACTGTTTGTGGCACAGAATACGGCGATTCTTTTGTGCGATATTGCGAGTTCGACAATGGTCTCACGGCTATTTTCACGGTTGTTAACCTTCTTTATCGTTTCTTCCACTGGAGGTTGTGTGTCCAGAAGATTGGCCCACAATCTCGATAGTTGCACATCTGAGCGAGTAACTCGAGAAGCGGTTTACACTCACGCCTTATTTTCCAGCGGAAAACCGCAATCCGGGACCGCGTTAGATCTGCATCTTCGTAATGAGTTTTGAACCGACGTGTACAATATAATTGATGATGTAACCGAAAAATGTTTCGACCATTGAGTTGCTTGGGAGCTGGTGAAATGAGAATAAGGGCCAAGCGGTTGTTCACACCGCTGAGAGAGTTCAATGATGTTTGTGTCACGATCGAAAACGGTAGGATAATATCCATGGGGAAAAGCAGGCTCGTGGCAGACCAGCGATATCCTCTCGTTGTTCCCGCGTTCATAGACAGTCACACGCATGGGGCCATTGGTATCGATGTGATGAATGCGACAGTCGAAGATTTCCTGAAGCTTTCTACATTCTACGCTCAGCACGGCATTGGATGCTTCTTCCCAACCACCGTGTCGGACACGTTCGACAGTCTGTCAAGAGTGGCGGAAACTGTCAGGCGAGCGATGAAAAGCGATATGCTGAAGGCGAAGATCGGTGGTCTCTACGTCGAAGGACCTTATCTGAGTTCGGCAAAGAGTGGGGCGCACAGAAAAGATTTGCTCAAGGAACCCGATTTGGAGGAGCTTTCAAGGTTCGTTTCTGAGTACGGCGATGTTGTCAAGATCTTCGCCATCGCACCGGAGCTTGAAGGTGCAAAAGAGGCGATCAAATTACTGCGAAGGCACAGAACAATCGCGAGTATTGCGCACACGAACGCCACCTACAAAGAGACCCTGCAAGCGATAGAGGCTGGAGCGAACCGGGCAACGCACGTGTTCAACGCGATGAGGCCGTTTGACCACAGAGAGCCCGGTGTGATTGGGGCCGTTTTGACGAATAAAGATGTGTACTGTGAGATCATATGCGACCTGGTGCACCTTCATCCAGCATCGATTGAGATCGTTGTCAAAACCAAGGGACCTTTCAAGACCCTGTTGATCAGCGATTCCATATCTGCCACGGGACTTGAGGATGGCGTCTACGAACTCGGTCAGATGAAGGTCGAAGTCAAGCAAGGTATTGCCATGCTCTTCGGACAAAACGTTCTTGCAGGAAGCACGTTGACGATCGATCGGGCGATCAAGAACCTTGTCTTTGGTCTCGGAATACCGCTCAGGTCTGCTTTCGTCATGGCGAGTTTCACGGCGAGCAAAGCGAGTGGGATGAAGCCCAACCTGATCGCAGAAGGGATGGCTGCAGACATCCTGGCACTTGATGAAGAACTCACACCCTTGGCACTTTACGTGGACGGCCGGTTGGTTCATCGGTGCTGAACGAGGGGGCAAGACGGTGAGACTCAAAAGCATGTTTTTACACGGTTTCAAATCGTTCGCCCGACCCACTCGATTGAACTTCTCCGAGGGGATCACGGCGATAGTTGGACCGAACGGTGGAGGAAAATCGAACGTTGTGGATGCAATTCGCTGGGTTTTTGGAGAACAATCAATGAAACAGCTCCGCGCGGAAGAGAAATTCGACATCATCTTTGCAGGATCAAGCGGCACGCCCGCTGGCTCTTTCGCCTACGTTGAACTCGTCTTCGAGCACGACGGTGATACGCTCACCGTTGCGCGCTCTCTTTCTTCTGATGGAAAGAACGTCTACATGCTGAATGGCGAACCTGTGAGGCTGAAAGATATCCACGAGAGGTTTGCGGGAACTGGCGTGGGTAAAGAACTGTACTCAATAGTCGGCCAAGGACAGATTGAGCGCATCACGAATGCGATGCCGCAGGAGATGAGGATGCTTTTTGAAGAGGCGGCGGGCACCTCGTTCTACAGAGAAAAGAAGAGAGAGGCCCTCGTGAGACTCGAAAACGTCTCCAACAACCTGACGCGCATACAGGATCTGTTGATCGAGCTGGACAAACAGCGGAAATCCCTCTACCTGAAGGCGAAGAGAGCCGAACGTTATGTGGAGTACTCGCAAAGGCTTGAACAGGTGAGAAAGTTCTTCTTCGGAAACGTCCTGAAAAGGGACCTCAAAAGACTGGAAAATCTCGAAACGCAGTTCAGCGAAAACCAGGAAAAGATCAACCAAATTCAGAAAAAACTCATAGAACTTGAATCGCAGTGGTCTGCGTTGAAAGAAGAGTTTGCCGACGTGGACAAAGAAATAGAGACGTTCACGAACCTACTCGAGGATTACAAGAAGAGGCAAACCGCACTGACTGAAATGAGAGAGATCTACAGCAAAAAACTGAGTGAGATGGAAGGTCGTTACGTTGAGCTCACGACCAAGATTTATCTGATCGACGAGCAAGTTTCCCAGCTCAAAAAAAGGAAAGATGAACTCAGTCTCATCTTCAAAGCCCTTCTTGAAGAAGTGAAACAGAAGGAAGAACAACTGAAACAGGTCGAAGAAACGAGGCAGAACGTGCTCTCCAGTTACTCGGAAAAGGAAAAGAACGCGCTACTTTTGAGAGAACAGCTGGCATCGATGGAGAAGAAGAGAATCTCGCTGGAGAACGAGCTGAACAAGCTGGATGAAACGATGGAAGACCTAAAGAAGAGGATCTCGATACTCCAAGCACAGTTAACGTCGAAGGTGGAACGACTCAACGCGCTCCAGTACGAGCTCTCAACGTTGTTCGAAAAGTCCAGCAAGACGAGTGATCGTAAGAACAGGCTCTCTGAGGAACTCAAAGAAATCGAAGAACAGACGAACCGGTTGAAGGTTCAACGCGAGCAGTTGGTCGCAAAGCTTGAGAACGTTCAGAGGAACCTGAGGTACCTGGACGAAGAGGAGAAGAGGCTCCGCAGTTTGATAGCGAGTTACGAAGGTTACTCGAGGGCAGTGAGGGCCATTTTCGCCAGAAAGGCTGAGGGAGAGTTTACCAATGTGCACGACGTGGTGGGAAACCTTCTCAACTTTCAACTCGAACATGCCAGGGCGATTGAAGCTCTCCTGGGTGGAGCCGTCCAACATGTGGTTGTGGAGTCCGCGGAAGATGCGCAGACAGTCATAAAATGGTTGAAGCGAGAGAAAATAGGTCGAGCCACGTTCTTACCATTAGATCTGATAGAATCACAGTTCGCAAGGCTGAGGGATGTGGAGAACCATCCGGGCTTCGTGGGTTATGCTGCTCAGCTGGTCACGGTTTCATCCCAGTTTTCGAGTCTGCCGAACTATCTTTTCGGAAGCGATATAGTCGTCAAGAGTCTGGAAGATGCCATAGACATGAAGCGAAAATACCGCTTGAGGTGCAGGATTGCGACGCTCGATGGAGAACTCATCGGCCCCCATGGTTCCATCACGGGTGGAGAGACGTCTTACGAGAGGAGTGATTCACTCGTCGTCAGGAGGGCCAGGCTCAACGAGATAGCGTCGCAGAGAATGCAGTTGAAGTCCGTCGAAAGGCAGCTCGATTCCGAGTTGAAGCAAACAGAGAGGGAGCTCGATGAGTTGAAGAGGCATCACGAACTCGTTGAGAAAGAACTCGTGGAGGTCTTGACACAGGACAGCTTGAACAAGAGGATGATAGAAGAACTCTCGAAAACTTTCGAGGATGTGAAAAGGGAACTCGATTCGCTGCAACAGCTCGAACGAGAATACAAAAGCCGTTCTGAGGGCCTGAAACTCAGGAAGCAAGAGATTTTCAATCAACTGGACGCGGTGCGCCGTCAGGTGGAGGAACTCCAGAAGAATATCGAGAGTCTCGATAAGGAGTTGCAGCTAGAGAAACAATCCTTGGATGAGATCTCCAACAAGTACATGGAGCTGAAAGCGGAACTCAGCGGTGCTCTGGAGAAAAAATTGCACTACGAATCTGAACTGGAAAGGATCAAGAACCAGATAGAAAAATCATCGGAGGAGAAAGTCAACCTTCAAAAACAGAGCGTGGAGCTCGAAACGCAAATAGAGAAAATCAAGCTCGAACTTCTGGAGAACTCGAGGGAACTCGAATCGATACGCAAGGAAACCGAAGAACTCTTCGAATCGATGAGGATACAGAGGATGGACAAAGATCAAAAACTCGAGCAGTTGAACGATATAGAAATGAGGATGGACAGACTGAAGGAAGAAAGGGAAAAACTCAGAGAAAACTCGCATCATCTCGAATTGCTGATTCAGGAAGTCAGGAACAGGATCGAACAACACTTGAAGGAAGTTGATGTTGAGTTTGCCCAGCAGGTTGAGGAACTCCCCGAAGAGACTCTCGAATCGCTCAAAAGCGAAATGGAGGATCTTCAGAACAAGATCAAGTACCTCGGGCCGGTGGACCTGACGGCCATCGATGAGTACAACGAGGTTGAGAGAAGATACGAGGAACTGGCAATGGAGAAAAAAGATCTGGAAGAGTCAAAGAAGAAGATCGAGGAACTCATCCAAAAAACCGACGAGGAAGCAAGGAAGCGGTTCATGGACGTCTACGAACAGGTCAACGCAGCCTTCTCGCGCCACATTTCTCAGCTCTTCCCTGGCGCAGAAGGTGAGATAAGGTTAGAATCCGGAAAGGACTTACTCGAGGCCGGCCTCGAGATATCTCTGAAGAAACCTGGAAAGAGGGTTCAGAAGCTCCAGTTGCTCTCTGGAGGAGAAAAATCACTCGTGGGCATCGCACTGTTGTTCTCGCTCATGGAGGTCAATCCGAGCCCGTTCTACGTGCTCGATGAGATCGATGCCGCGCTTGACGAGTTCAACGCGGAAAGGTTCAAAAGGATGCTCATGATCAACAAAGATCGTGCACAGTTCATAGTGATCACGCACAACAAGGTCGTCATGGAAGCAGCAAACGTTCTGCACGGCGTGACCATGGTGGACGGTGTATCAAACGTCGTTCCTGTGGAACTGGAGACTCTGAGTGTTCAGGAGGAGTTGTATGGAAGAAAAGACAGTTGAGAGCAAAGTCGTTTTCACTGGTAGAATCATCACGGTCAAGGTTGATCAGGTGCTACTCAAGAACGATCGAACTTCCTTCAGGGAAGTCGTTTTGCATCCGGGAGCGGTGGCCGTGCTTCCGATATTTGAAAACGGAGATGTGGTTCTGGTGAAACAGTTCAGATATCCCGTTGGGGAAGTGCTGATCGAGGTGCCGGCAGGAAAGCTGGACCAGGGTGAGGATCCAAAAGAGTGCGCCCTGAGAGAACTTCGGGAAGAGACAGGCATACGTGCGGACAAAGTTCACTACGTTGGTTTCATATACACGAGCCCTGGTTTTTCAAACGAAAAGATACATCTTTACATCGCAGAACAGCTGAGTCAATCAGAGCAGGAACTCGACTTCGACGAGATCGTGGAGACGATGAGACTACCGTTGAAAGACGCGTTCAAAATGTGTGTGGAAGGAAAGATAACGGATGCGAAGACGATCGCTCTGTTGTCCATCGCATTTTTGAAAAGGAGTTGAAAAGCGTGGTGAAAGTTGTTCTGAACGGCAAGGAAATGGTTTTCACGAAGGAAGACTTCAAGGACCTGGGTGAGCTCTACGAACACGTCGCACCGAAAGGCATGGTGTTGAAGACGATCATCATAAACGATGAGAAAATCGAAACTCATAAACTCTCGGAGAGACTGTCTGAACCATTGCGTGACAACGATAACATCGTCATGGAGTTCGCGACCCCCCGAGATTATCTCGAAGAAATGTTGCCCAGCGTACTGCGTTACATAGACACGGTGATCGGTCTGCTTCCAGGTGTGGCGGCAAGGGTCAGAGAACTCGAGCCCCAAGCGTTCAAGGACATCGAGGATCTGTCCAACGCCATTTCGGCGCTGGATGATCTGAGACAGAGCGTGCAAACGATCGTGCCAATGGAGTTCATCGATAGCTCGGCAGTGGTCTCAAAACTGAAAAACTTCCTGCAGGCCCTGGAACAACAGAACATGGCGATGATAGCAGAGTGTTTGGAGAACGACATGCCCCAGGTGATGCGTTTCTACGCGGACCTGTTCACGGAGGCTCTCTCGAAGTTGAGGGAGGCGAAGAGCCCATGATGAGAGATCACTACCTTGAGAACGCAGTGCTGACCGCCAGCCCGGCGAAGCTGGTGGAAATGCTCTACGAAAAATCTGTAGAATTGCTGAAAGAAGCGAAAGAATTGATCGAGAAAGATCTCTTTCTGGAGGCTAACGAAAGGATCAAGAGGGTACAGGACATAGTGATAGAACTGAACGCGTCTTTGGACATGGAAAAAGGAGGCCAGATCGCCCAGTCTTTGAGATCACTCTATCTGTACATGTACAGAACGCTGGTGGAAGCGAACATCAAGAAAGACATCAAGAAGCTCGACGAGATTTTGGGATACTTCGAAGAACTGCTGGAAGCATGGAGAACAGCGATGAAGTCCGCCAGTGTTGACAAGAAGCCTCAGGGGGGTTTCAGCGTCTCGGTGTGATGGGGTGAACTCATGTACGAAACGGTAAAAGTTTCTGAGTTTTCCACTTTGAGACTCTTGAACCTGGTGAACGAGGTTTTTGCAGATTATCCACTGCGCATCGAATGGGATCTGTTTTCCTTCATTCAGGACATGCGTGAGAATTCCATCTCGCTGTCTGATTCTTATGTCTTTGTCAAACACGACAGGCCTGTGGGGTTCATCCTGTGCTGCGTGAGGAGAAACAGAGGAAGAATCGACTCGATGGGTGTGATCAGGGAAGAGAGAGGAAAAGGTCTCGGTGGACAGATACTCTCCTTCGCACTCGAGGTACTGAAGAAGAAAGGAATCTCAAGCGTTGTACTTGAGGTGCTTGCGGGCCAGCAGGATGTTGTAAAGTTTTATTCAAGGTCTGGATTCAGAGTCACAAGAAGGCTCATTTCCATGATCAAGAACGTTCCGAATCCCAGGCCATCCATCCGTTTTCTCAAAACAGAGAGAGAATCAATCCACAAGAGCGCGCTCGAGGCGATGGTGAGACTCTCCAGACGACCAAACTGGCAGAGAGAACCGCTGACCCTTCTGTTGTCTGGCGACAGATACAAAATGGCCAGAGCAGGGCAACAGCTTGCGGGATACGTGGTGTGGGGTAAAGGTGAAGAAAACGCGTTCATCGTCGATTGTGCACCAATGAACGATGAGAGCATCTACGCTGAATTTCTCGAGCAAGCTGTGAACCACGTCTGCCAGTTCGAGGGGAGATCGGTCTGTTTCATTGGAAATATCCCTGAGGACGATCCGCTTTATCGTGCGGCTGAGCAGGTTGGCTTTCAACCGCTCTTCGAACAGTATGAAATGCTGCTTCAACTCTGAGGTGATCAAGGTGCAGGTCCTCTTTCTGAACAGGCTGAACGACGGATGGCTTCAGAAGATAGAACAGATGAAAAAGAAATATCCCCACGTTTCTTTCAGAACTCGTCACGATGGAACACTGGACGATCTTCTGGGGTCCGCCCACGTGATAGTGGCAGGCAGGCTGTCGGCTGAGCACATTCGCAAGGCGGAGAATCTCCGTTTGATAATCGTTCCCATGGCGGGAGTCAACGCCCTGGACTGGCACGCGATCAGGGAAAAAAAGATAGAGGTCTGCAACTGTCATTCCAACGCTTTCGCCGTCGCCGAGAGGGCCCTTGCTTTGGCACTGGCATTGCTCGGGCGAGTTGTGGAGTACGATCGCGATTTGAGATACGGCGTCTGGCACGGTTATGCCGTGCGTGGGGCAGAACGGGACTACTGGACCAGCCTGCAGGGAAAACGTGTGTGCATCGTCGGTTTTGGACACATCGGTCAGAACCTCGCCAGGCTGCTCGAGCCGTTTTCGTGCGAGATCGTTGCTGTGAGAAGGACTGCGCCGAAGGTGAAAGACAGAGTAACATCGGATCTGGACTGGGCGATTGAAACGAGCGACGTGATTTTCATAACGTTGCCTTTGACGAAAGAAACGAAGAACCTGTTCAACAGAGAGAGGCTCTTCAAGATGAAAGGCAAGTTCTTGATCAATGTTTCTCGAGGTGAGCTTCTGGACGAAGAAGCTCTGTTCGAATCCCTGAGAGACGGTGTGCTTGCCGGCGCGGCGATCGATACTTGGTACGTGTATCCGAGTTCTGAAAAAGAATGCGTCTTGCCCAGCAGATTTCCTTTCAACACGCTGCGGAACGTGGTGATGTCACCGCACGTTGGAGGATACTGCCTTGAAGCTTCGAGAGGTTTGATGAACGAAACGTTCGAAATCCTCGAAAAGTACATCCTTACGGGCAAGCTGACGAACAGGGTGGATCCAGAGTGGGAATACTGAGGACTCACTTCGCACGCGGCCTGGTCCTGCTTGGTTTTGGAACGCTCTGTATCGTTATAGATGGGGCATTCTTCGATCTGTTTCCATCCATAGTTTTCTATTTAGTCCTGGAGTATCTCTGGTTTGAATCCAGCTTCGACCCGATCCGCGTGATGGCTGTGCTCATGTTTCATTCCATAGCCTGTTTCGCAAATCTGAGCGTTGGTCACATAGTTCTCTTCATACTGTATGCACTGTCTCTGCTTTGGCGCGAGTACTTCCTGAAACCTTTCTTCCCTTTCGCCATCTATTCACTTTCACTGTGTGTGACTTTCGTGTTCATTGGAAGCAACTGGATAGGTTCTGTGCTCGTTTCACTGCTGTCTCTGTCCCTCTGGAGGGTCAAACTTGAAGAGGTCTGATGCCGTTCTGCTCGTGCTTCTCATAGTACCCTTCGTTATCTTGATCAGCAGGGCGTTCGTGCTTCAGGTGGTTGAGTACAGATCCCACAGAGACTACGTCGAATCGCTGAGAATCCAGGTGAAAAGTTTGGAAGCACCCCGCGGACGCATTCTCAGCAGAGACGGCGTAGTTCTCGCCTGGGACGAAGAAACGTTGATCGCACATGCAACGCTGGCGACGGACTTCGACGAAGTCGAAAAAATCGTCGGCGCTGAGAGAAAGATGGAACTCGTGCTCAAAGGCCAGCTCACCGTCACACAGGCTGAGGCCATCAAGCTTCAACGTGCTGGCGTCTATGTGGAAAGGAAATACATAAGAAAGTACAACGGAATGGCGCCGCACGTGGTTGGTTACGTGGACACATCTCGAAACGGTGTTTCTGGCGTGGAAAGACAGTACGACGCGCTTCTGAAGGGCAAGCCAGGCTATGAGCTGGTGAGTGTCTCTCCATCCGGCAGGGTTTTAGGAAGGTTGCTCACCTCCTCGCCGCTCCCTGGAGAGGATGTAATTTTGACGATAGATTCGAAACTTCAGCAGTATGCAGAAACGCTCCTGCGTGATTCAAAAACTAAAGGTGTGATACTGGTTCAGTCGGTGGACGGTGAGATCCTCGCCCTCGCATCGTATCCGAGTTTCGATCCAAACGCTCTCGTCAGCGGCATTGAACCGAGGCAGTGGAACAGGCTCGTAAACGATCCCAATGCACCGCTCCTGAACCGGGCAACGAGTGCTCTCTACGCCGTTGGGTCCGTTATAAAACCGCTGTACGCAATCGCCTATCTTGAAACATCCGATGAAAACGAGTTCATCGTGGATTGTAACGGCTACTACGAATACAGAACCTCAAGTGGCAAGATCGCCGGGGTGTACAAAGATTGGTACGCACCGGGTCACGGAACGACTGATCTTCGAAAGGCGCTGCGTGTTTCCTGCAACGTTTTCTTCTACCAGCTCGCCCTGAAACTGGGCATCAACGAAATGAAGACTTGGGCCGACAAATTCAAAATTTCTTCTATCACCGGTATAGATCTGCCCGGCGAAGCTGAGGGACTGTTCCCTGATCCGGCATGGAAACAGAGAAGGTACGGAGAAATCTGGTATCCTGGGGACACGATCCTTTGCGGTATCGGTCAGGGTTTCATAACTCTGACACCTTTACAGATTCTCAATTTCTTCAACACAATAGCGAACAGGGGAACGTGCTATACGCCACACGTGCTGCTTGAGACTTTTGATCCAAACACCCGAGTGAGAAAGAAGACTCAACCTGCAATCTCGTACACAATTGATCTGAAACCCGGAACCTGGGCCTTTCTTGTGAACGCGCTGATCGAGGTCGTCTCGTACAAGAATGGTCCTGCGGACGAAGGAACGGCATACCAAGCTTTCAAGGGTGCAAGTTTTCAAGCGGCAGGTAAGACGGGAACCGCTGAGGTGGGAAAAGCAGCTGAAAAACCGCATTCCTGGTTTGCCGGCTTCAGTCCCGTCAACAACCCACAGGTGGTTGTGACCGTCCTTTTGGAAAACGCAGGTACTGGCAGTGAGGCTGCGGCACCCATGGCAAGAAAGATCCTTGAACGTTACTGGGAGCTGAGAGAATGATCTTGAAGATGCTTCATGAAATACTGGATCGTGTTGAGAAACCCGCGAGGTACATCGGTGGTGAGTACAACCAAACCGTCAAGGATCCTTCGAGTGTGAAGTTGAGAGTGGGACTTCTGTTCCCGGACGTTTACGAGGTTGGGATGTCGAACCTTGGCTTGGCAATCATCTACGACGTCCTCAACGATATGCAGAATGTATGGGCTGAGCGCATCTTCATGCCGTGGGTCGACATGATGAACATGATGAAAGATAGAAACCTTCCCCTGTTCACCATAGAATCGAAAACAGCGGTGAAAGATCTCGATCTGCTGGGTGTTTCTCTGCAGCACGAACTGCTTTACACAAACGTGTTGCACGCGCTGGATCTGGCAAAGATACCCCTGCTTGCTGAAGAAAGGACGGATACTGACCCCATCGTGATCGCCGGTGGGCCATGCACTGTGAATCCAGAACCCATCGCACGGATCTTCGATGCGATGGTGGTTGGAGACGGAGAGGGTATCGCAAGGGAAATCGCACAGGTCCTGATAGAGACCAAGGGTATGAAGCGCCATGAAAGGCTCAAGGTTCTCTCAAAGATGGAAGGCGTCTACGTACCTGCGTTCTACGATGGATCCACACCACCCAGACCACTCGTGCAAGGTGCACCGGAAAAAGTGAGAAGAAGGATCGAACCAGTTCTCGTCAGGAAGTTGGCCAAACGCATCGTGCCACACATGCAGCTCGTGCACGACAGAATATCCGTCGAGATCATGAGAGGTTGCACGCGTGGCTGCAGGTTCTGCCAAGCCGGTTTCATCTACAGACCCGTCAGGGAAAAACTTTCGACCGAGGTCCTCGATGAGATTTTGAACGCCCTCACGTGCACGGGATACGAAGAGGTTGGGTTGCTTTCGCTCTCGAGTGCCGATCACACAGCTATCTCGTCGATGGCCGAGGAGCTGAAGAAGGTTTCCGACATCAAAACGATCTCTGTTTCCATACCTTCCACGCGTCTGGATGCCTTTGGAGTGATGCTGGCGAACAATGTTGGAGGTGCGAGGAGGACGGGTTTGACCTTTGCACCCGAAGCGGGTACCCAGAGATTGAGAAACGTGATCAACAAGAACGTCTCGGAGGAAGATTTCGTCAGGGCGCTGCAACTTGCCAGAGACAGCGGATGGCGCAGGGTGAAGCTTTACTTCATGATCGGGTTGCCAACAGAAACGGACGAGGATCTCAGAGGCATAGTATCGATGAGTAAGGTTGCAAAACAGATCGGTTTCGACCTCGTCACCCTGTCCGTGGCGATGTTCATCCCAAAACCCCACACGCCGTTTCAATTCGCGGAGCAGAAAGGTCCGGAGTACTTCGAACACGCAAGAAAAATTTTGCTGCAAGCAAAGAGATTTGCGAAGATCGATTTTCACGATCCAAAAATGAGTTTGATCGAGGGGATCCTCTCACGAGGTGATAGAAAAACGTTCTCAACAGTTTTGGACGCATACAGGTTGGGAGCGTGTTTCGACAGCTGGCAAAACCTGTTCGACTATCAGAAATGGTCAAAGGCCTTGGAAACAAACGGGATAGACGTGAAGCAACAGCTGAGAGCAAGAACGCTCGATGAGCCCCTGCCTTGGGATCATATCGACACCGGGGTCGATAGGGCTTTCCTCGCAAAAGAATTTGAGAAGGCTCTTCGGGGTGAGACGACACCGGACTGTAGATGGGCTTGTCAGGCCTGCGGAGTGTGCAATTCCACGGTGAAAAACGTTCTGGAGAGACATGTTGCTCAAACTTCTTGAAGTTACCATCATTGTTGCAGGTTTCTTCGCTATTCAAAATCTGTCCAGATTGTTCAAGCCAGGGTTCAGGCTTGTGTCGCTTTCTGTCGCACAGGTGTGCTATGCAGTTCTCGTCTATCTCAGAAATCCGATCTTCAACTTTTCACCGCACCTGAAAGGATTTCTGCCTTTCGCTTTGCTTTTCATTTTGACCCTGTTTCTGGGAAGATTCCTCGGAGCAGCAGCGGCCAGTGTACAGTTCAGGCCCACCGTCATCAACTTCCTAACGCTGGGGTTGTTACTCCCCGTCTCAGAGGAAGTTCTGTTCAGGGGGACTTTGCTCGCTCTTTTCCCGAACGCGTTCTTCAACGGGATTCTGTTTTCCGTGTTTCATCTGTTCAATGTCTTTTCGAAGTTCGAGTCTTTTTCTCTCTACAATCTGGTCTACAGGTTCGCGGTCGGTTTCATCTTCGCCAGCTCAACGCTCACAACAAAAAGCCTGTTCTCTGCGATATCCTGCCATGTAATAAACAACTGCCTGGGAATACTATTGCCTTGGTTTGAACATGAAACCAAAAAACGCCGACATGACTGTGGCGGTAAAGAACAGAAGCAATGAAACAGAAACGGCCTTCATCGTGAGCGTTTGAACGACGAACTGCAGTGTTTCTTTCATGTAATAACCTATGAGAACGTAACTCAAAATTCCCGCGACAACAAAGGAAAGCCCCAGAACCCACAGAGCTTTCGAAAAATGCCCAAACTCATGACCGACCCACCAGGACAGCACGAGCGAAAGTATCCAGACGAGGCTCGCCGGCAAGGGTGAAAACTCGTTCAAGAGTAATTCGAACACCACTGCATGGTAAGCGATGATCATAACGATTGTGAAGAAAACGATCTTCTTCACTCAAACCTCACCTCTAATGGTATGTACAGGTTGATCTTCAACCAGAGCCACTCGACCGAAACATTGCTGTAGCCTTCGGTGTGCCAGTCTTTTTGTTCGTAACCTGTCCAGGCACTTGTGACAAATTCGGCTTCGGGTCGATTGAACATGGAACTGGATACCATTTTCAGAACATTTCCTCTTCTATCGTAGAAATAGATCTGATAATCCACAGGGTGGATCTTCAATCCCTCGAAACCCTCAACCACGATCTTCCCAAAGATTGAACCATCCTCGAATCTGATCGTGCAAAGGGCCTTAGCACTGGAGAGCTTTCGAGCGTAATTTCTGTAAACGAAGACCCCGGCGGTGTAGTTCATCACCACCAGGGTCAGTGCGATCCAGAAAACGATTTTCGGAAGATTAACTCGCTTCACCAGAGACAACATAGCAGGCCACGAAGTGCTTTGGAGCAACCTCTCTCAGAGGGGGATGATCGTTGTCCTCGCAGAACTTGACCGCATAGGGACACCTGTCGAAGAACCTGCATCGAGGCGGTGGATTTATGGGCCTGGGCACGCTACCCTTTATGTTTGGCTCACCCCTCTTCATCTCAGGATCTGGTATTGGCACAGCTGCGAGTAACGCCTGAGTGTACGGGTGCAACGGGTTCTTCAACACCTCTTCGGTCGGCCCCCTCTCGACGATCTTTCCCAGATACATGACCGCGATGTCGTTGCTCATGTACCTGGCGACCGCAAGATCGTGAGTGATGTAAAGATAACTCATATCGTGTTCCTCGGCGAGTCTCATCATGAGTTTCATGACGCCTGTTCTTATAGACACATCGAGCATCGATGTCGGTTCGTCGGCAACCACGAAAGAAGGATTCAGTATGAGTGCTCTCGCTATAGCCACACGCTGTCTCTGACCACCGGACAGTTCGTGCGGAAAGCGGAACATAAAAGTTTCCGGTGGTGTCAAACCAACATCAGCAAGCATTTTCGCCACCATTTCTTCTCTTTCTTTCAGATTCCCCACACCATGTATGTTCAAAGGTTCGGCGACGATGTCGAATATGGTCATACGCGGGTTCAACGACTCGTATGGGTCCTGAAAGATCATCTGGATCCTGCGTCTCATCTGCCAGACACGTTCGCGCCGGTTCTGGAGCAGTTCGTCCACGAACTTCGCTTCGTTTCTACCCAGATCCAGGAATCTCTGTGCATACAGAGCATCGATTCCTGTGACCGATTTCAACTGTTCATCGCTCATAGCTGCAAACTTCTTCACGTAAGTCTCGTGCACGTACCTCTTCGCAGCCGATTCATCGTCGTACAAGAGTGGTGTCACATCTTCCTGTTCAACCACGATCCTACCGGACGTCGGTTCCTCCAGACCGACCAGCACCCTTCCTGTGGTGGTCTTTCCACAACCGGACTCTCCCACCAGCGCGAGGGATTCTTTTCTGCGTATCTCGAAACTCACATCATCAACGGCATGAACAAAGAGCTTCACCTTTCCAAAGATCTTGCGTTCTGCAGGGAAGTACTTTCGGAGGTTTTCTATCTTCAACACCACATCGTTATTCTGCATAGAACCGCACCACCTCTTTGGGTTGAACAGGATGATGGCACGCCACGAAATGGTTCTTTTCCAACTCGCGGTACTCAGGCTCCACCTCCGAACACACCGAATCCGCCTTTGGACATCGAGGAGCAAAACGGCAACCTTTCGGTGGGTTCAACAGGTTCGGTGGTTCACCCGGTATCGTCACCAGTTCTGTCTTCTCACCAACGGTGCTGGGGAAAGCATGCATCAGCCCGTACGTGTAGGGGTGCATGGGCTGCTTGAAGATCGTCACAGCGTCGGCCAGCTCGACGAACTTGCCAGCGTACATCACCGCTATCTTGTCGCTCACCTCCGCGATCACCGCGATATCGTGGGATATGTAGATCATTGCCATGTTCAGTTTCCTCTGGATCTTCCTGATCTCTTTCAGGATCCTGTCCTGAACGATGACATCGAGAGCCGTTGTTGGTTCGTCCGCTATTATGATCTTTGGATCGCACGCCAGGGCCATTGCGATGACCGCTCTCTGTTTCATACCTCCGCTGTACTGGTGGGGATACTGGTCCATGCGCGATGGGTCAAGACCTACGAGAGTGAACAGCTCTGCAACCTTCTGCCTGGCTTTGTCCAGAGGCATATCCGGAAAATGGTTCTGAATGGCTTCGATGATTTGATCCCCCACCTTGTAGACAGGGTTCAGAGAGTTCATGGCGGCCTGGAATATCATCGAAATACCACGCCACCTGTACTTTCTCATCTCAGATTCGGGTAGGTTCACCAGATCCACAGGCCCGTTACCCATATCGAACAGCACGCTACCGCCTTTGAACTCGGCGTTGTCCGGAAGCAGCCTGAGTATCGTCATAGATATAGAAGTTTTTCCACAGCCGGATTCGCCCACTATGCCCAGGCTTTCCCCCTGATCCAGATCGAAGCTGATACCATCCACCGCCTTGACATAGCCCATCTTTGTCTTGTAATACATTCTCAGATCTCGCACCGACAGAAGCACCTGCATCACCTCTTCCGCAATCTTGGATTGACGATCTCTTCAAGTCCGCGTCCGAGGAAATAGAAGGAAGAACACAACAGCGTAATGCAGACACCCGCAGGTAGCCAAAGCCACCAGTACATTCCAATGCTTGCGCCCATGAGGTATCCGGAAGACTCCGCCATCTGTATGATCACGCCCCAGCTCATTCGTATGTTCGCCAGACCGAGGAAGGAGAGCACCGCTTCGGTGAAAATGGCACCCGTGACGTTGAACATCATGTACAGAAAAGAGAGAGGCAAGATGTTCGGTATGATGTGTTTGAATATGATGTAAGCATCGCTGGCTCCGGTCGACTTTGCCGCGTCTATGAAAGGCCTCACTTTCACGGTCAAGGCCTGGGCTTTGAGAACGAGCGTTATGGAACCGAATCCCGCCAGGATACCCATTATGAGGGCAAGCCTGAACAGCGTCAGCTCCATGAAAGCACTCAACACCATCAGCAAGGCCAGACTCGGGAATAGCATGACAATGTCCGCAAGTCTCATGAAGAAAGTGTCTATAACGCCACCATAGTACGCCGCACTGGCGCCTATGATCGTGCCTATGATCACCGTTATGAGCGCAGCGGTGATACCGAGCACGAACTCTCTCGGTGTGCTGTACATGATCATCGCCAAGATGTCCCTACCGAGCGGATCGGTTCCCAGTGGATGCCTCAAAGAGGGTGGAGATGGATGACTCATGATGTCCGGATCGAAACCTACGATCGGATCATAGGGCATGAAGGTCTGATAACCAAAGGAATCATGTTTCCAAAACAGATTTTTCATTACTACGGGATAAAGAGGATACAACAAGCCGAAGATCGCAAAGAATATGATCACACCCAGGCCGAACAGGGCCAGCTTCTTCTCTTTGAACAGTTCCCAGCCGGTCCTGAGCGATCTGATCCAAAGTTTCAATCTGATCTTCCATAGCGGTTCAGCAACAACCATTTCAGTCACTTTCGATCACTCCCTCAATACCTTATGCGTGGATCGAGCACCGCGTAGAGCACGTCAGCCACCAGATGCGCGATCAACACAAAGATACCCGTGAAGACCAAAAGGCCTATCAACAGGGGCGTATCCTGGGTGTTGAGAGCCTCCAGATATGCGCGTCCAATGCCCGGCCAGGAGAACATCGTTTCTGTAATGATACCGCCACCCACCGTGAATCCCAAGCTTATGACGAAGTTGGTGACCAGAGGCAGGAGTGCGTTCCTCGCCGCATGCTTGTCCCTGACAACGTTGTCCGGTAAACCTTTTGCCTTTGCGGTGGTGATGTAGTCTTCCCTGATGACGTCCAGCATCGTGTCGCGCATGACGAGCATGCTACCGGCGAACGAGTAGAGCGTCAAGGTCAAAACTGGTAAAACCATGTGCTTTATGATATCCCAGGCATAGGTCGAATAGCCCGAGAGGATCCAAATCACGATTGAAACAACAATCGTGGTAATCGAAGAAGTGTAAAGCACGGTTTTCTTTGCGGGAATCGTTTTGAGCCTGTTTGAAATCAGTAGTGCGATCAGAAAAACTATGAGGAACACCAAGGCCGTCAAAAGAAGTCTGATGAAGATCGTCTGTGCGGACAGAGGTGCGCTCTTCCACAGGTTCGGGTCAATGAACTGATTGAGAGGCAAGATCTTCAGAATCACACCGAACAACCAGATGTTGAAGATTGCAAGCAGCGGTAAGAAAATCGTCCAAAAGACGATCCCAACGAACGTGGTCGTTTTATCGAGCAAACCACTCCTCTTCCACGCCGCCCTTTTTCCAAGGTTGTATCCAAGCACGTAAGAAACGAGCGTGGAAGTGACGAACAGGAAGACTGTTCTTGGTAGCCTTTCTGCTATGATCGTCGTCACCCTGGTGGGAAAGTAGGAGAAGGAGATTCCCAGATCCAGCGTTAGAAAGTTTTTCATGTAGATCAGGTATCTGATGTGTGCGGGCTTGTCGAAGCCAAACTGTCGCTTCAAATTCTCCCTGATCTCCGGGGTGAGCTTTGGATTGAGAAGGTACTGATCGACGAAACTGCCCGGCATTGCCTCGATCAACCAGTACACCACCGTCACGTAGATGAACAGTAGCACAACTATTTGCAGCACTCTCTTGCCGAGGAACTTCAGCACGCTCGATCTCCTCCTTTGTGAAAAACCCAACCGCCCGGGTGGGCGGTTGGGCACATCTACAGATTTACGAATTCATCACTCAGCGGTCTTGACCAGTGCGGGTACTCCGTAGACATACTGCAAACCGGACAGCGTCTGTTCGTACGGGAAGATGATCTGATCTGCCCTGTAAGCTTCCACGATTGGCGTGTCGAACAGAACGATGTACGGAAGATCCTCCGCCAGAATTTCCTGAAGCTTGAAGCCGAGTTCTTTCGCCTTGTTTATGTCGGAAGCTGCCAGGAATTCGTCGGCGAGTTTGTCGAACTCCGGATTGTTGTAACCAGCCGCATTGAAGTCACCCACACCGGCACGTTTGCTGTGGAAGAAATCGGCCATGTGGTCTGGATAGTAGCCCAGACTCCAGCCGAGCATGTAGATATCGAAGTTGAACGGCTCGTCCCAGACTCTCTGGACGATGTAGTTGAAGTCTACCAGGTTGGCCTTGATGGGTATGCCTATTTCGTTCGCCCATCTTTCGATGTAGAGCGCCATCGTGGCCCTCATTGGGTCATAACCGGTACCCGGGGCGAGCAACTCGATCTGTTCGATTCTCTGACCGTTCGGAGCGATGAGACCTCTACCCTGTCTCACGACGTTGTTACCCTCGATCTTCGGTTCAACGACCCATTTGAAGCCTGCTTTCTTCAAAAGGTCTATCGCGAGTTTTCGTCTTTCACCGTAGCTCATGCCGTAACCCGGTGTCAGTTCTGGAACCTTCGGGTTGTACCAGAAGGCATTCCCGACCGGAACGACGCTGTACTGCGGGAAGGCCTGGCCGCCGAGCACCCTCGAGCAGAGGAACTCTCTGTCGATGAGCGCTGCTATGGCCTGTCTGAACTCTTTGATGTTCATCGGGTATCTTCTCATGTTGAAGCACATGTACCTGAAGCCGTTCGTCGTGTTGCTGATGACCTTCACGCCGCTGGCCTTGGCGAGCTGGTCTGCTTCACCCTTCTGCAGACCGAGAGAGTTGAACACAAAGCTCACATCACCGTTGATCAACGCCGTAATGGCCGCTGCCCTGTTAAGGTATATCCTGTAGATGATGTCTTCCACGTAAGGACCGGTGACGAGCTCGAGCATCTTTTCACCTGTGGGCTCACCGTAACCGACCCAGTGGAAACCGGTGTTGGGGTTGCTGATCTCAACCGCACCGTTCTTGTAAAGGATCAGCGTGCTTCCTTTGTCGAAATAGTCTGGCCTGGCTTTCTGCTGGACGAACGCTCCCTTTTCCCACTTGACCAGCTTGAACGGACCTATGATGGGTTCATCAGAGTTGTCGTAGTTGTACAGGGTCTGCAGGGGGGCTCCCGTCTTCAACGCTTCTTCAACTTTCGGCTCCCAGTATTTCTTGGACAGGATGGGGGCCATCAAGACTCCGAAGTTCGCCTTCGCCAGACTTGGCTGAGTGAAGTAGACCTTCACCGTGAAATCATCGATTTTTTCTGCTCTGACAAAGTAGTCAGGATCGATCATGCTGGCCCAGTTTCCACCGAGGCCGTATTCCTTGATCAGTTTCATAACGGTGTTCATCGTCCAGACAACATCGTCTGCCGTGAACTGTGTCCCGTCAGACCAAAACACATCGTTTCTCAGAGGTACCGTGTACGCCCACAGATCTCCTTCCTGCTCGATCTTTGGAAGATCGGCTGCAAGACTCGGAATCCAGTCGAACCTGACGTCGGAATACGCGTACAGCTCCCCGTACCAGGTTCCGAGCACGTAACTGCTCCACACTGTAGCACTTGGACCGTAGTGGTTCCATGGATTCAGCGTCTTCGGCTCCTGCAACAGCGCCCAGTTGATAGTCTGTGCGAAGACTGAGAGCACAACCAGGATGCTGACAAACACGAACAGCTTTCTCATTCCCTCTACCTCCCTTCTTGGGTTTTGGCATCTCATATTATACTACAATCACAAAAGCAAGGTTTGTCAACTCTTTCATCCGTTCCATCGTTCTCTTTTGTACTGTTCCAAAACGTTCAAGACGTAGTCTATGTCAGCAGGTGTGTGGTCTGCGTTCACCTGAAACCTTATCGTTTCGTCGCCCTTCGGTACGACAGGATAGTTCAACCCGGTGGCGAGCACGCCATGTTCGATCAGATAGTTCACCAAATCTGCCGTCCTTCTCGTGTCCCTCACCAAAAGGGGCACGATGGGATGTTCGCTCTCTATCGTTTCGTAACCCAGCCTCACCAGACCCTCGCGGAATCTCTTTGTCAAGCCTCTCAGGTAAGAGAGTCTTTCTCTTCCCTCCTGACTGTCCAGAATCTGCAACACTTTCAGGGCACAGGCAGCCTCGGCCGGTGTGATGGGGTTGGAATAGATGTACGTGATCGCCTTTTCCCTGAGGTAAGTGATGAGCACCTCACTTGAAACAACATATCCTCCGTTAACACCGAAGGCCTTTCCAAGAGTTCCAATCAAAAGATCCGCCTTCGCGTTTGTGACTTCTTCGGTGCCTCTACCTGTCTGGCCGAACGCTCCAACGCCGTGAGAATCGTCGACAACAGTGACGATGTTCTGAGTGAAATGTCGATCATACTTTTCCGCCAGGCTCTGTATCACGTCCAATGGAGCATAGTCTCCTCTCATGCTGAACACGCCGTCCGTCACAATGATTAGTCTCTCTGCCTTACCGATGCTTTGAACGATCTTTTCCTCGAGATCTTTCATGTCCAAATGCCTGTATATGAGCCTCTCTTTCGGTCGTGCTAGCCTCACCGCGTTTATGATACAGTTGTGGTTCAACTCGTCGCTGATGACTATCGTCTCAGGAGTTACGAGCGAGGCGATGACACCTATCACCGTCACGTACGCGGCACTGTAAATCATCGCCTCTTCTCTCGCGTGAAACCTCGCGAGGGCTTTCTCGAGGTCCCGGTGCGGTTGAAAGGTCCCGCTTATGAACCTCACGGCACCCGGTCCGACACCGAACCTGCGTGCGGTTTCCTCCTCAACTTTAATGATGTCTTCCCTCAGGGACATTCCCAGATAAGAGTTTGAGTTCATCCTTATGAATTCCTTGTCGCCGAACCCTTTCAGCAAATATCTCGGTCCCTTGCCGCTGGAAGGCTTCTTCACATCAACGATGATGAATTCCTTTCCCTTCGCCCTTCCTTCTCTCTTGAGTTGTTCCAACTCTTCATGCAGAACGCTTTCCAATCTGTCTGTCGCCATCGTCGTCGCCTCCTTCCATGGTCATTATACAATGTTTTGTTTTTGTGTTGGTTTGTTGTACACTGTGATTTGGAAGAGAGAAAGGGGGATGAAAGATGAAGGCCTTGGTGAAGGCATCCATGGCGGAGGGTCTCACGATGATGGAGGTGCCGGACCCGGATGAACCTGGCCCGACGGAAGTTCTCATCAAGGTAAAAACTGCTTCCATCTGTGGTTCGGACGTGCACATCTACAGATGGGACAGCTGGGCCAAGAGTCGAATAAAACCACCTCTCATAATTGGACACGAGTTCTCGGGAATTGTGGAGAAGGTTGGTGAAGCCGTCCAGACAGTGAAAGCCGGAGACTACGTCGCCTGCGAAACCCACATACCCTGTTTGAGTTGCGTTCAGTGTCGCACGAACAGAATGCACGTCTGCCGCGACATGAAGATACTGGGTGTCGACATTAACGGGGTGTTTGCCGAGTACGTGAAGGTTCCTCAGACTGTGGTGTGGAAGCTGTCGAAAGAAATCGATCCGACCTTTGCGTCGGTGATGGAACCTTTTGGCAACGCTGTTCACACGGCAAGTGTAGAGGACCTCACGGGCAAGATCGTTTTGATCAGTGGCGTCGGACCCATAGGTGCCATGGCGATACAGGTGGCGAAGGCTTCCGGTGCTGCCTTAGTCATCGCTTCAGAAATAAAGGAATTCAGAAAATCTCTCGCGCTCGCCAGCGGCGCGGACATCGTCATAGATCCTACGAAGGAGGATCTGGAAAGCAGGGTACTACAGCTGACCGATGGAAACGGAGTTGACGTGTTCCTCGAGATGTCCGGTAGCGTGGAAGCGCTCAAGCAGGGCCTGAAAGCGACAACGAACGGAGGGGCTGTCTCGATCCTCGGGCTCTACGGGAAAGAGGTTCCCATCAGCATCGACGAGCTCATCACGTTCAAATCTCTCAGACTGTTCGGTATCACAGGAAGAAAGATGTTCGAAACCTGGCACGTGGCAGACAGACTCCTGAAGTACAAAAAAGTGGACCTTTCGAAGGTCGTGACGCATGTTATCAGATTCGATGAATGGAGATACGGTTTCGAATTGATGTTGAGTGGGGAGTGTGGAAAGGTTGTCATGAGGCTCTGATCATTCGATCATCAGGAGGTACGGATAGTGTGGTTGACCTCCCTCCTGGACATCTATCTGGGGGTTGTCCATGACGTTCTTGAAAACATTTTCTAAGACGGCCACGTCGTCGTCTCTGGCGTCTTGACCCTTGAATATCGTGACGATCTCTCTTCCTCTCAGATCCAACGCAAGCAGGGCTCTATGCAACGCCTGCTTCAACGACTGCCCGTGTGCGATGAGCGATTTACCCTTCAGTATCATGTACTCACCTTTCTTGATTTTCGTGCCGTTGTGTTTTGCGTCTCTGATGGCTCGTGTGATACTCAGAGCGATTATGTAGCTCGCAGCCTCCTTGAATTTCTGTTTCAGCGCTTCTTCCGATTCGTTAGGGTCGAAGGCCATCATGGCCGAGATACACTCCTGAACGGTGTTCGTCGGTATGAGGACCACCTTTTTGTTGTTGACTTGCTCCGCTGCTTGTTTCGCAGCCATGTGGATGTTGGGATTGTTCGGAAATACGAAAACAATGTCAGCGTTGACCCTCTCGATAGCGATCTTCAGATCCGCCGTGCTGGGGTTCATAGTTTGTCCACCGCGAACGATCTGGTCCACGCCGAGATTCCTCAGTATCATGCTGATGCCCTGGCCCGGCGAGACAGCGACAAAACCGTACTTTCTCCTCTGTTCATCCTGTTGAACGACATGTTCGTGTTGCAGCTTCATGTTGTCTACTTTTACCTTCAGAATCTCTCCGTACTTCAGTGCCTCCTCTATGACCAGACCGGGATTGTTTGTATGCACGTGCGTTTTCAGAATGGCCGAGTCGTGCACCACAACAGCAGAATCTCCCACACTTTCGAGAAAACCTCTGAACCGTTCCACTTCCGCGTCTGAGAAGTTGTTTTCTCTCTTTATCATCACCTCTGTGCAGTACTGAAAGGTCAGCTCCTCGACCGGAAGTTCGACCGTCACCTCACCGTTCTTGCTCGTGAGCAGTTCCAGATTCGGTTTTTCCCCGAGCGTTGCGGCGTAGAAGCCCTTGAATATGTAGAACAGTCCCTTCGCGCCGGCGTCTACCACGTTTGCCTCTCTGAGAACCGGTAAAAGTTTCGGAGTTTCTTTGACCGCTTCTTCGGCAACCTGGACTACCCACTTCAAAATTTCTGGAAAATCCTGAAAGTTTGCAGCTTCTTCGGAACGTTCAACGATTCTCCTCAACACGGTGAGGATCGTACCTTCAACCGGTTTCATGACGGCTTTGTATGCCACCTTCTTCGCTTCCTTTATCATTCCCAGGATGTCCCGGGGCTCTAAGAATTTCTTCTTCTCACAGTAAATCGCAAAACCTCTGAAAATTTGTGAAAGTATCACTCCGGAGTTTCCACGTGCTCCCATCAATGTGCCATTCTTTACTGCCTCCATGACAGAACAAAGATCAGTCTTCGTCAGCTGCTCCAAGTACTTGCAACCCTCGCGCATGGTTGCGAGCATGTTTGATCCCGTGTCGCCATCGGGAACGGGAAAGACGTTGAGGGCGTTCAGCTCATCAACGTGGAGGGCGAGTTCCTCTGTCCCTTTCTCGAACGCGAGCTTCATGAATTTGCCATTCACTTTTGGCAAGCCAGTACACCTCCTCAACGAACTCCCGTTACGTGTACGTTGACCTCGACGTCCTCGCAACCACCAACGTTCTGCATGACGTGAGAGACGTTCTCCATGATGTTCTTGGCAACTTCCGTGACCTTCACTCCGTACTCCACCTCTATGTAGATGTCCACAACGACCTTTCCGCTGTCATGTTCCTCGACTTTGATCCTTTCCTCTTCTTTCTCGCCAAAAAGCTTTCCGAAAAAGCTGTCGGATGAAATGTTCACAGGCCCGTAGCTCTGAAGCGTCGCTATGTACGCCAGTTTCTTGAGCGCTTTCAAACTCACTTCAAGATCTCCGTATTCCAACTTGACCACCATACGTTCCTACCTCCTTTCTCAAAAATGATACCACACGATCGCGAATGCTCTCTGGATCAAGCTTTTGAAACTTCAAGAGCTCCTCTCTGCTACCGTGCGGTACAAAACCATCCTCAATTCCCATGAGAAGAACCTTTCTGACCAGGCCCTTGTTGTTCAAAAAACTCAAGACAGCTTCCCCAAAACCTCCATTTATCACGCCTTCTTCGACAGTGACGATCAGTCTGTGAGTCTCAGCGATCCTCAAGAGCGTTTCTTCGTCCAGAGGCTTGACACATCGCACGTGAACAACCGTGGCGTTCAAGCTTGCATTGAGAACGTTCTGCACCATCGTTCCAACGGCGAGAACAGCCACGTCCTTTCCTTCTTTGATGATCTCCCATCGGAATGGATCGATCAACTTCGATTGGTTCCAGAGTTCTTCGAAAATCCCCGGTTCTGCCTGTTTTGGGTACCTGATCGCCACAGTTCCTTTCACATCCATTTCAACCACGGATCTCAACACGTTCACAAGGTCTTGCAAGCTGCGCGGAGCAAATATTTTACTGTTCGGGATCGTTCTGAACAAGGCGATATCGAAAACCCCATGGTGCGTCGGACCATCCTCACCGACCAACCCTGCACGATCTACGGCGAAGATCACATTCAGATCCTGAAGTGCCACATCGTGAACGATCTGATCATACGCACGTTGCAGAAAGGTCGAATAGATAGCCACAACTGGTCTCATGCCGACGCTCGCAAGCCCCGCGGCAAAGGTCACACATGACTGTTCTGTGATACCCAGGTCCACGAACCTGTCGGGCAGGCTCTCTGAAAACTTTCTCAGGCCGGTTCCATCTGGCATCGCCGCCGTTATGGCGAACAACTTTTCGTCGGTTCGAGCCAATCTTAACACGGTTTCACCAAAGACCTCACTGTAGGAGAGCCAACCTTCTTTGAGGACGGGTTCGCCAGACTCTGGATCGAACTTCGGTGAGCTATGGAAGAAAACACAGTTCTCCTCTGCCGGTTTGTAACCTCTGCCCTTCTGTGTGACGACGTGCACGACGACCGGATAATCGTAATCCCTTATTCTTTCGAATATCCCAACGAGAAGCCTCAGATCGTGACCGTCGACCGGCCCGATGTGTTTCAAGCCGAGTGCCTCAAAGAAATCCACACCCTGAATGAACTGTTTCAAGCTCTCTCTGAGCCTTTTCAATTCCTCTTCGAGATTCTTTCCCAAAGAGGAAACCGAGAGCGCCTTCTTGACCAGATTTTTGAAAGTGAGATACGCCTGGCTCGTGCGCAACTTGGCGAAGGCTTCTGAGAGTGCCCCAACGTTTTGAGAAATGGACATGCCGTTGTCGTTGAGCACGATCTTCAACCTCGAATTCAAACTCTTCAGCTGGTTCAAACTCTCGAGCGTTTCTCCGTTCGTCAGCGCACCGTCACCGAGAACGACCACCACGTTCTTTCTTTGGCCAAGCAGGTTCAGCCCCTTCTCTATGCCCAGCGCGGCAGCCACCGCCGTACCAGCATGACCGGCGCCAAACCTGTCCAGCGGGCTTTCCTTCGTGGTGTTGAAACCGCTTATGCCCCCAAACTTTCTCAGCGTTGAAAACTCGTCCCACCTGTAAGTCAAAAGCTTGTGTGCGTAGCACTGGTGGGAAGTGTCCCAAACGATTATGTCCTCTCTCGGATCGAACGCTTTGTAGAGGGCCAGCGTGAGCTCGACCACACCCAAATTGGAAGCCAGATGTCCCCCGTTCTGCGAAACGACCTCGATGATCCTCTTCCTTATCAAATCGGCGAATCGTTCCAGATCTTCAATCCTCGCGTCTTTCAGCTGATCTATCGTCAGCATCGGTTTTCACCTCGCTCTGGTGCAGCTGTGCGTACAGATCCTCAACCTCGATCTTTGCCTTGCTCAGCGCTTCCTGCAGCCTTTTGTACATCTCGATGCCCCTTCTGTAGAGCTCGAGTGATTCATCGAGTGACAAATTCTGAGAGTTCAGAAGCCCAACGATCTTCTCAAGTTCGTTCATCATATCTTCTATCTTCATCCACTATCACCCTCACCGACCCATCGTGAAATCTTATCACGAGCACATCTCCTTGGGACAGCTGGCTTTTCGATACCACTTTCGTACCATCCTTTTCCACAATCACATAACCGCGTTTGAGCTCGGAGATCGGATCAAGGAGGTTCAGCTTGGCACCCAGTAGCTCCATCCTCTGGTTCAGAGAATCAATCTTTTCATCCATCACAGACTTCATCTCTTCAAACCTTTGCTGAGAAAGCTTTCTGAAATCTTCCAAAGACTCGATTATGCTGCTTTTCATTTCGAGCAGTAGCTCTTCGGAGCGTTCCTTGATGTTGTTCCAGGTTCTCAGCACGTTAGCAAAACACAATCTCAAAGACTGCTGTACGTTGTTCATAACGTCTCGTATGTCGGGTACCGCATACTGCGCGGCCGCAGTTGGTGTGTGGGCAGCCACATCGGCCACGAGATCAACGAGCACTGTGTCTATCTGGTGTCCGACTCCCGTGATCACAGGATGTCTCAGCTCATAGACGCTCATCACGACTTCCTCGTCGTTGAACAACCACAGATCTTCCTTCGCGCCTCCACCCCTCGCTATTATGACAACGTCTAGTTCACGAAAGTTTGCATCCGAAAGAGCTCTCAAGATTTCCTCCTTCGCCGACTCTCCCTGAACACCTGTGTGGTAGAGTACGAGCTTCACAAAGGGAAACCTCTCCGAGATTGTTCTCACTATGTCCTGAAAAGCTGCCGAATCCCTCGACGTGATGACGCCAATCAGTGATGGAAATCTGGGCAACTTTTTTTTCGGTCTGGAGAACACACCCATCCTGTTCAGCTTCTCGTAGGTCTCTTTCAGCTTCAAGAACGTGGCACCTCTGCCGGAGAGCAACTTCAATTTCTTGCACAGGAGTCTGTACTGACCTCTCGGGGCGTAAACTCTCACATCTCCGGTGACTTGAACCATCTGTCCGCTTTCCAGATGAACCTGCATGTGTGCCCCGCCAAACAGGATACAACCGATCGAGGCGTAATCGTCCCTCAAAGAGAAGAAAAGATGGTTGTTCCTCGTCCTGCAATCAACAACCTCTCCTGCGACCGTAACGTCCGTCAGGTTTGGATCGCCTTCGAAAAGATTCTCTATGTAGAACGTGATGTCGCTGACAGTGTAAACGCGTTCCTCATTCCAGTCCACAGTGCTTCCTCGCCCTCTCGACGATTTCCGAAGGCAACCCCAGCTTTTGCGCGAGTTTGAGACCGATTCTTTCAACCTGCTTGACGTTGGGAATGAGCGAATAATCGAACATTTTGTGTGGATCTTCTTCCTCAAAGTTTTTAATCCTTCCACAGCTGTAAACGTTCTTGGCTTGCAAGACAACGCGAGGATAGTGCGTCGTCAGGAAGACATAATCTGACGAACCAAGCAAATGTTCCACGATGGCGAGTGCGAGCGCCTCTCCTTCAACTGGATTGGTACTCGTGCCGAACTCGTCGAGCAGGAGCAACTTTCTTCCTTCGAGCTGAAGCGCTTGAACGAGCGAGCGGACCTCCTTAGCGAACGAACTGAAACCCAGCTCTTCTCCCCTGGAGACAAAGCGCACGAACCTGAAAACGGGGCTCGAAAACTCTTCAGCCGGGACGGGATAACCGAGCTGAAACAGCAGCACAGATGAACCTATCGTCCTGAGAGCTGTTGTCTTTCCTCCCATGTTTGGTCCACACAACACTGTCACACCCGGTCCTGTTTCCAGACTGACCGGATAGTACTCGTAACCGTTCTTTCTGCAGTAATTCAAAGTGGGAACGAACCTGCCTTTGACCATCCTGAGGTTCTGTGAGAGCGTGGGTTCGCAGCAACCATATTCGAAGTACATCCTGTAACGTGAAAGATCCAGATCGACAGTCTCGACGGCACGCTCACACAGAATGAGTACATCCGCAAAATCCGCAATCTTTCTGCTGACTTCCCTCAAAAGCTTTGAAGCCTCGAGTTCCATCTCTTCTTCCAGACGCTCCAGATCCTTCTTCAGCGACGTTGCCCTCTCAGTATCGACCAGGCGCAGGTGCCAGCGCTCACCGTAATCTTTCACAATCTGCGCCAGTCTCGACTTGACGAGTTGCTCTCCAACTTGCGCAGAAACAGTGAACTCCTCGCCGCGAGGCCTCAGGCCCACTAAGGTTTGTATTTCATCGCACAGCCGGTTGAATTCCGTCTTCAATTTCTTTGATGTCTCAAGGTGAGCTTTCCTCAGCGCAACGAGTTTTTCAGATTGAAGCTGCAAAGTTTCTCCATCGCCAAAGTAGTGCGACAGAACCTTCCAAAGGCCATCGATCTCTGGCAAATCCCAGATCTGATCTGCAATCCTTCGAAGGGACAAGAAATTGAAGACAAACCTCTTGAGTTTTGCAAAATCCGATATCTCCAGAAAGCCATTTTCTAACTGATGACTGAGATCTGGAATCCTCTCCAGAATCTTCTCCAGACTCAGCACGAGTTCGTTGCTCAGTTTCAAAACCTTTCTCAACCTGTTCCAGTGGGATGAAAACTGCTCCTCACAGTTCATGATGCATGAAAAATTGTCCAGGGCCCTCTTACCGTACGCGGTCTTTGGTAAGAAGGGCCCCAGAATTTCATCGATCATCGTGAAGGACCTCGTTGGTCCGTCAACGAAGTCGTACATCCTCTCACCGACTCACGATCAGCAGCAACAAAGGAGCGAATACCTCCGCAACTAAGGACATGACAGTGATCATCGTGTTGAGGGATGGACCCGCGGTGTCTTTGAACGGATCTCCTACGGTGTCTCCAACGACGGCCGCTTTGTGTGCCTCGGAGCCTTTTCCTCCGAGATGGCCTTCTTCTATGTATTTCTTCGCGTTGTCCCAGGCACCTCCAGAGTTGGCCATGAAGAGTGCAAATATGATTCCACTAACGATGCTGCCAGCAAGGAATCCAGCCAGTGCCTCTCGTCCAAGGACCACGAGCGTCAACGCCGGAGCCACGATCGCGACCACACCTGGTAGGAGCAATTCTCTGAGTGCACCTGCCGTAGCGATGTCGACACACTTTGCATAATCGGGCCTTGCCTTTCCCTCAGCAAGGCCGGGTATCTCCCGGAACTGCCTTCTTATTTCCTCTATCATTCTTTCAGAGTTCCTGCTGACCGCCAGAATCAACATCGCAGAGAGCAGTGGCGGCATCATGGCACCTATGAAAACGCCTGCGATCACCCGGGGAGACATCAAGTCCAGCGTTTTTATATCAACAAGGTGTGCGTAAGCAGCGAACAGCGCCAGCACGGTGAGGGCCGCTGAACCTATGGCGAATCCCTTCGTTATAGCTTTGGATGTGTTCCCAGCCGCATCGAGCATGTCCGTCACCGCGATGACTTCTTCACCCAAACCGGATTGCTCCGCCACACCTTTGGCGTTGTCAGAGATCGGCCCATAGGCGTCTGCAGAAATTATGGTACCCACTATTGAGAGCATTCCGAGCGCGGCAGACGCAATACCATAGAACGGATCTATGCCGAATGCTTTGGCCAGGTACCAAGATGCGATGGTCGCTGCGGCGATGCAAAGGATGGGTGGGACGATGCTGACCAGTCCGTACGAGAATCCCATGAGTATGTTGATCGCGGTGCCCGTTACCGATGCCTCGGCGATTGTTTTCGTTGGTTTCTTCTCTATCGAGGTGAAGTAATCTGATGTCAGTCCTATCACTATGCCGGCGCCGAGGCCTGCGAGCGTTGGTAAGAACACACCCAGCCACGAATTTCCTTCAAGACCTGAAAAACGTGTCACCAAGAATAGAAGTACAACGAAGATGAAACACGTCAGGAACGTTCCAAGGTTCAAAGCCCTCCCCGGACTCTTCTTGATACTGCGCGCGACGAACAGCAAGGCCAGCATCGAGGAGAACAATCCCGCTGCAGCTATCGTTAGAGGCAACACAGTGAGCGTTGCACTCGCAATCTCTGCACCGATGATCATCGTTGCAACGACGCTCGCGATGTAGGAATCTGTGAGATCTGCGCCCATGCCGGCAACGTCTCCAACGTTGTCCCCGACATTGTCTGCTATCACCGCAGGGTTCCTCGGATCGTCCTCTGCTATCCCGAGTTCCACCTTACCGACCAGATCGGCACTGATGTCTGCCGTCTTGGTGTAGATACCCCCACCCGCCTTCGCGAACAAGGCCAGAGCGCTCGCTCCGAAGCTGAAGCCAAGGACGACGCTTGCCGCGTCTGGGTCAGACCAGCCCAGCAACACCCTGAAAACGAAGAACAGGATCGAAATGCCCAGCAGTGAGATACCGACCACGAACAAGCCCATGACCGCTCCACCGTAGTAGGCGACCGGGAACGCCGCCTTGAGTCCTTTCCGTGCCGCGGCCGCCACCCTCACGTTAGCCTCCACGGCGGCCCTCATACCCACGTAGGCGGCGAGTGTCGTACATGCCGAGCCGAGTACGTAGGCGACTGCCATGGAAAAACCTATCGTCACGCCCCTGAGGAAGCTCGTGACGACTCCCAGCACGATCGCCATGACCAGGACGAAAACAGCCAGAGTCCTGTTCTGCCTTCTCAAATAGGCAACTGCTCCCTCTTTGATCGCATCGTGGATCTGTCTCATTCTCTCGTTGCCTGCATCTTTTCTCAAAACGTAAGCCATCAGCGCGAGCGCCAAAACCATTGAGCCCGCACCCGCCAAAAGACTCAGCGCGAACCAGCTCATGCTCTTCACCTCCTCACAGCACCACGATGTTCGGACCCGAGAGCTTGAAACTCTTCAAAACGTTCTTCGTATCAAAGATGAGCGAGCAGTTCTCCACCAAAATTCTGTAGTCGATGCGCTTTCTATGCGCAGTTGTTATGATGGCTATATCAGCCCAGCGGGCGAGCTCCACCGTCAAATGCTGAGTCTTCCTTTCTGAACCTCTCCACTTGAAGGATTCCACGTATGGATCCACGACCACAACTTCCGCCTGTTCCTCTTCCAGGAGTTTGAGCACTTTCAGCGCTGGCGATTCCCTCACGTCGTCCACGTCACCCTTGTACGCTATTCCAACGAGCAGAACGTGTGCGCCGTTGAGACATTTTTTCTTCTGGTTCAGCAACTTCATAACCCTGTTCACGACGTATCCAGGCATCGAGTCGTTTATCTCACCGGCAAGTTCGATGAGCCTGGTGTGGTAATCGTACTGCCTGGCCTTGTAAGTGAGGTAGAACGGATCGATCGGGATACAATGACCACCGACACCTGGACCGGGGTAGAAGGGCATGAAACCGAAAGGCTTCGTGGAGGCTGCCTCTATGACTTCCCATATGTTTATCCCCATTTTCTCAGCGATGATTGCCATTTCGTTTGCCAACGCGATGTTGACGATTCTGAAAGTGTTCTCCAGTATTTTTGTCATCTCCGCAGCCTTCGCCGAGGAAACCACGAACACCGGTGCTTCGAGCACGCTTTCGTACAACAACCTTGCGAGTTCTGCAGAATTCTTACCCACGCCTCCAACTACCTTCGGGGTGTTCTTGGTTTTGTAAAGTAAGTTTCCAGGATCGACTCGCTCTGGGCTGAAAGCCAGGTAGAAGTCTTCCTCACACCTCAAGCCACTCGACTCGAGTATCGGCTTGATAACTTCCTCCGTCGTCCCAGGATACGTGGTGGACTCGAGCACAACGAGCATGTCCTTGTGCAACCTCAGGGCGATCTCCTTGGCGGTGTTCACCACGTACGTGAGATCGGGTTGCTTGTACTCATCCAGGGGTGTGGGTACACATATCGTAACCACGTCGCACTCTCTGAGCCTTTCATAATCAATCGTTGCGGAAAGCTTACCATCCCTCACGAGTCTTTCCAGATCCTCCGAGACGACGTCCCCTATGTAGTTCTCACCACGATTCACCTTGTCCACACGTTCCTTCTGTATGTCGAAACCCACGACGGTGAAACCTGCCTTCGCCTTCTCAACAGCGAGCGGAAGCCCCACATAACCGAGCCCTATCACACCCACGATCGCAGTTTTGTTGATGAGCTTGTCTTTCAGCACGCGCACTCCTCCTCGAAGTAGTCTCTGATGCACCTCACAACGTACTCGACTTCTTCTTCACGAAGCTCAGGAAACATGGGTAGCGCAAGAACCTCTGCACAGGCCGTATCCGTCCTTTCAAGCTCCACGCGAGGTAAATGGGCGAAGCACTTCTGCCTGTGCATACCCAACGGATAGTAGATTGCCGTTTCGACGCCGCGCGATTCAAGGTAAGACTTCAATTTGTCTCTGTGTCCATCCTTCACCCTTATCACGTACTGGTGGAATACGCATTCAAAACCTCTCCCAAGCGGAGGACACACGATACGGTTGGTCAAACTGTACTTTTCGAACAGCTCGTTGTAGAGTCTTGCGAGATCTATTCTACGCTGATGAAAACGATCGAGCCTTTTGAGCTTCACACGCAGTATGGCCGCTTGCACTTCGTCCAGTCTGCTGTTGACACCTTCGATCTCGTGGAAATATTTCACCTTAGCACCGTGCACTCTGAAGATGCGGCAGAACTCAGCCAAATGTTCATCATTCGTGAGTATCATGCCAGCATCCCCGTGAGCTCCGAGGTTCTTGGTGGGGAAGAAAGAGAGTATCGAGACATCACCCACGCTACCGCTCTTTTTCACCCTGCCATCTGAAAACTGCCATGTGGATCCCACAGATTGGGCGCAGTCTTCAAGGATCTTCACGCCATACTGCTGTCTGATGTACTCAAGTCTTTCCAGATCCACCGTTCGTCCGAAGAGATGAACCGGTATGATGGCTCTGATTTTATCACGGGATGGATGGTCCTTCAGAAGCTTCTCCACCTGATCCAGATCGATGTTGAATGTGTTCTCATCGATATCGACGAAGATCGGGATTCCCCCGTTTCTGGTTATGCAACTCACGGTGGCGAAGAAGGTGAACGCCGTCGTGATGACAAGATCTCCATCTCCGATGCCAAGAGACCTGGTAGCTATGTACAACGCGTCTGAGCCGTTGCCCACACCTATCGCGTGTTTCACACCCAGATAGTTTTGCATCTCTTCTTCGAATCTCTTGACGTTCTCCCCCATGATCAATCGACCGGATTTGAAAACTGAATCGACCGCGCTCAGAATCTCTTCCCTGAGTGACTCGTACTGCCTGGTCATGTCGAAAAGTGGCACCTTCATCTTCACATGCCTCCTCACTGAGATCAATTTTACAATAGAGTGCCGTTGAACTTTTCTTTGGATTGCTCTAAAATCTTTGAACGGGAGGTGACGTGAGATGAAACTCAGATTCATCTTCGGCCAAGTCGAGTGCGTGGCGGAGCTGGACGAAAAGAAGGCACCTCTCACGATTGAAGCCATAAGGAAAGAACTTCGATCAGGTCGGTCGCTAACCGCTGGGGCGACGAAATATACTTCGAAACGCCCGTCCGTCTGACCGTCGAGGAGAACAGCAAAGACGTCGTGGAGGAGGGTGACGTGGCCTTCTGGATACCTGGAAGGGCCATCTGCATCTTTTTTGGTAAGACACCTATCAGCGACGACAAGATCAGACCCGCGAGTGCGGTGAACGTCATCGGTAAAGTCAAAGAAGGCCTGGATCTGTTGAAGAACGTGAGAGCTGGCACAAAAGTCATAGTCCAGATCGAGTGATTGTGTTAACATATCTTGGGAGGTAAGGAATTGAATCAGCGAACGTTACTCTACCTGTTGATCGCTTTTGTACTGTTCTTCACCGTGATGCAGCTCATAGGTGTGTTTTTGCAACGGCCGGCCTTCGAGGTCGTTTACTACAGGAGCAGGATGGAGTACGATTACTCGGGCGCTGCCACGTTCACAACCATGGCCGGCCTTTTCTTCAAAGACCCATCCAAGCAACAGCAGTACCTGCAGAACTACAAACAGAGTTCACTCGAACAGTTCAAACAGTACTTCGCGGAGGTCAGCAAGAGACTTGGAAGGCAGATCGAGGTCATCTCGATGGAATCAACGGTGACTGAGCGATCCGGCATTCTCGAGGTGATGGAAAGGGCTGTGCTCTCAAATGTGGCAGTCGTCGAGCAAGGTAAGGTGGACACCAGTCTCAAAGACGTGTCAATCAACGCCGTGGCCGATTCTGAGATCGTCGTGGTCATTCCCGAAGATGCCGTGGTGCTGTCGGTGGAACCGACGCCCGTCAGGACCCTAGACAACCAGATTTATTGGAAACCAGCAGGTTCAATGACTTTTCCTCGGGTCGTGTTCAAAAAAGGTGAATCAAGGTGACTGAGCGGGAACTTCTTGAGAAGATCAAAGCTTCACATCATGTTGTTGCTCTCACCGGCGCGGGTGTGAGCACCGAGAGCGGGGTTCCAGATTTCAGAGGACCTAACGGTTTGTACTCGAAATACCCGGAAAACATCTTCGACATCGATTACTTCTACGCCGACCCGGAGGGCTTCTATCGCTTTTGGAGAGAAGCATTGCTTCCCATGAGCGAAGCTCAACCGAACGTTGCGCACACTTTGCTCGCAGAGCTTGAAAGTCGAAGTTTGCTTGAGGCCGTCATCACGCAGAACATCGATGGACTTCATCAGAGAGCGGGCAGTAAGAACGTTATAGAACTTCACGGAAACATTTTCGAGTACTATTGCACTGAGTGCGGAAGCCCCCACAGCTTTGAAAGTGTTAAGGACATGCTTGAATTGAGCCCGGTACCAAAGTGCGACTGCGGAGGTTTGATCAGACCGAACATCGTGTTCTTTGGCGAGAGTCTGCCCATGCACGCACTGAGCGAAGCGACGCGGCACGCTCGAGAGTGCGATTTGATGATCGTGCTCGGCAGTTCCCTCATCGTGTACCCCGCGGCGCAGCTTCCCATCATTGCAAAGGAACATGGAGCGAAGCTCATCATCGTCAACAAAGGAAAAACAGGACTGGACGATCTTGCAGACTTCAAGTTCGATAGGAACCTCGGCGACTTTGCAGAAGAATTGATCAAACACCTCCACTCAACATAAGATCACGAAAAGGAGAGAAGCGCATGAGTGTGACAGTGTTTGGAAAGATCAACATCGACACGTTCCTTTACATCGACAGAATACGTGTTGGAGAAAATCATCTGTGCACGAAGACGTTCACGGACATAGGTGGGAAAGGTGCCAACACGGCCATTGCTCTTGCGAAGCTGAGCGTTCCATGTGAACTCGTCGCAATGATCGGTAACGACTCCATCTCGCAGGCAGTGCTCAAACGTTTGAAAAAGTACGGGATTGACATTGGTTCTATCAAGGTTTGTGAAGAACAGATAGGAAAGACCTTTGTTGTGGTTGAATCAGATGGCAGAAACACCATGTTTCACATACTCGGTGCCAACGCGCACCTGACTCCCGACAAGATCGACTGGACTTTCCTCGAAACCTGTAACGCGGTGTTCGTTCAGATGGGTATTCCGAGTGAGACGGCACAAGAAGTCATCATGATGTCGAAACGGAACGGCAAGTACGTCTTTGTTGATCCGGCAGGTTTCTCGGAAATGATCGATCTGCAAACGCTCGCGTATGCCGACACTGTTGCTCCCAACGAGATAGAACTCCTTAAGATGACGAAAGAAAACGAGATCGAAAAGGCTGTGAAAAAACTCCTCGGTGTGGGCGTGGAGGAAGTGGTCGTGAAACTGGGCAGGAAAGGTGCAACGCTGTACACCGAGAAAATGTCGTACCACGTCGATGCTCACAACGTGGAGGTTGTAGACACCACCGGTGCAGGGGACGCTTTCAACGCAGCCTACATGTTCGCGAAGCTGAAGAAACTCGATGCGAAGGATTCTCTGAAGTTAGCTGTTGCTGCCTCTGCTCTGGCTGTGACGAAAGTGGGAAGCTCAAGTGCGAGCCCGACACGTGACAAGCTTGCGGAGTTCTTGAAACTCAAAGGGGAGGAAAGGTTGGCAGAGGTTGTTCTGGAGGGATCTGTGTGAAAAAATTCATCGTCGTAACAGGTGGGGTACTCAGCGGAGTAGGCAAGGGTATATTCTGCGCATCTCTGGCGAGGTTACTCAAAGAGTGTGGCATCAAGGTGAACGTGCTGAAGATAGATCCTTACCTGAACGTGGATGCGGGTACGATGAATCCGAACCAGCACGGAGAGGTGTTCGTCACAGAAGATGGTTACGAGGCCGACCTGGACCTCGGCCACTACGAAAGATTTCTCGGTGAAGACATGAGCAGGAAGAACAACATCACGGCCGGGCAAATCTATTCGGCCGTCGTGAAGAGAGAAAGGGATGGGGGCTATCTTGGATCGACCGTTCAGATAGTCCCACACGTCACCGACGAGATCAAACGCAGGATAGATTCGCTCGAAGGACAGGTCAACGTGATAGAGATTGGAGGCACTGTGGGCGACATAGAGAGTGAAGTGTTCTTGGAAAGTGTCAGACAACTCGCTTTGGAAAAGCCTTTCGGGGATTTCATGTTCATTCACGTCACCTACGTTCCCTACCTCAGAACGTCGAACGAGTTCAAGACCAAACCAACGCAGCAATCGGTGCAGCTGTTGAGGAGGGCCGGGCTCAACCCAGACATGATCGTCATCAGGAGCGAGACAGCGGTGAATTCCGATACCATAAAGAAAGTGGCGCTCTTCGGAGGCGTTCCACAGGACATGGTGATAAACCTGCCAGATGTCTCCAACGTTTATTCGATAGTGGAACTGCTGAAAAATCTTGAGGTTCACAACAAAGTCGCAAGGAAACTCAACCTCGCTCTTGATGACTCGAATTTCAGCTGGGATTATCCGAGAACTTTCAAACAACGCAGGATAGCGCTGGTTGCAAAATACCTTGGAACAGATGACGCGTACAAGAGTATAATAGAATCCATTTTCCTTGCAGGTTGTGCCAAACCCGAAGTGATCGATGCACAAAGTTTGGAAAACATGAGCTATGAGGAAGTATGCGACAGGTTGTCCGAATACGATGGTTTGATCGTTCCAGGCGGGTTCGGCAAGAGGGGTATCGAGGGAAAGATCAAGGCCATACGCTACGCCAGAGAACACAAAAAACCGATACTCGGTATCTGCCTCGGCATGCAACTGATGGTGATAGAGTTCGCTCGGAACGTTTACGGATACGAAAGGGCCAACTCCACCGAGTTCGACCCCGACACACCTTATCCTGTGATAACACTCATGGAAGAGCAAAAGAGAGTCTTGCAGCTTGGTGGAACAATGAGACTTGGCGCTCAGCGCATGCGAATATTCAAAGGCACAAAACTCTGGGACATCTACGGCGTTGAAGAGACTACCGAGAGACACAGGCACCGCTATGAGGTGAACTACGACGAGTTCTCAGAGCTCTTCAAAATGCCCAACGAGCAAGGTTACAAACTCGTCATCAGCGCGAAGTCAAACTTCGTCGAGGCGATCGAACTTGAAGAACATCCCTTTTTCATAGGCATCCAGTATCACCCAGAGCTCAAGACGAAAGTCGGCAAGCCCCACCCGCTGTTCAAGGCTTTAGTCGACGCACTCTAAGAGCGTGATCAACGAGAAACATAAGCGCAGGCGTCCCCGAGTTTTGAAGGCTCGGCGAGATGTCTTCTTATGTACAAGCTGTTGTGCACTACCATCATTAGAAAACCTGCAATATATCTAACGAAAAAGCCGCCTTTCATCCCACCCTTGAAAGAGTACACTTTCCCAGCGGGCTCTTGTAAATTCTCGACTCTCCAGGCGTTTCTGATGAGTCCCCCGATTTCTTCCTTTTCGAAGACAGTCACATCAAAACCGTATCTCTTCAGAGAAACGGCCGCCGTTATACCCGATGGCCGGCACCAACGATTCCAACGCGCACAGCAGCTCACCCGAATTCGTGATCACACCGAAACTGTGCGCCAAGTTCTTCAGCGCCGCAAAATGATACCAGTCGTTCTTGTCCCAACACATGTCTTCAACAACGACCACGTCAAAACCTCTCACAAATGCACTTCTTGCCGTTGTTTCGACGCACAGATGTGTCATGACCCCTCCCAAGACGAGTTGTTTGACTTTTCTCTTACTGAGTATTTCTTCCAAGTCCGTCATGTGGAAGGCATCGTACGAATCTTTGTACAAGATGATCGAGCTTCTGCAGTCAAGACACGGCCCCGTCTGGTCACCATCGACGATGTTGTTCCACCACCTCATCATCGATGGACTGTTTCCCTTGTGGATCGTCACGATCGTGGGTAGATCTTTCTCAACGAACGCGTTCAGCAATTTTTGTGCCGTGGCAAGTATTCTCTCAACCCCAGGAAGGTAAGCCTTGCCTTCCTTTTGGCAGAAATACTTCTGAAGGTCTACGAGCAACAGAGCGGGTCTACTCAGCACAAGAGGATGCTTGATCCTTTCCCTTTCGAAGTACACACCATCACCTCAAAGACAAAACGAGGGGGACAAGCACCCCCTCATTTCGCGTAAGCAACGGACCTCTTTTCTCTTATCACGACTACCTTGAGAACTCCTGGATACTCCATCTCTTCCTCTATCTTCTTTGCGATCTCGTAAGCTATCTTGTCCGCTTCGGCGTCGTCCACTTTGTCTGGTTCGACGATGACTCTCACTTCTCTACCTGCTTGTATTGCGTAAGCCTTCTCCACGTTTTTGAAACTCATGGCGATCTTTTCCATCTTCACCAATCTTCTGATGTAGTTTTCAAGATCTTCACGTCTCGCACCAGGTCTTGCAGCAGACAGAGCATCTGCGGCTGCCACGAGAACCGACTCTGGATAGGAGGGTTCGGCCTCTCCATGATGACTCATGATCGCATTCACCACGTAATCTGGCTCACCGTAGCGCTTGACTATCTCGGCTCCGATCTCCGTGTGTGAACCCTCGACCTCGTGATCCAAGGCCTTGCCTATGTCGTGCAACAAGCCACCGCGTTTCGCCTTCTCCACGTCTAGACCAAGCTCTTCAGCCATCAACGCGGCGAGCTGGGCCACCTCTATTGAGTGGGCTAACACGTTTTGTCCATAGCTCGTCCTGTACCTGAGCTTGCCAAGCAACTTGATCAATTCCTGATGGATTCCCGTCACGCCCACCTTGAGTGCAGCTTCTTGACCAGCCTCCTTGATCGCCTTTTCTACCTCCTGTTTGGCCTTTTCGTACATCTCTTCTATCCTCGCGGGATGTATTCTTCCGTCCGCGACCAATTTTTCCAGCGTGATGCGGGCTATTTCCCTGCGAATCGGATTGAAACTCGAGAGCACCACGACCTCCGGTGTATCGTCGATCACAAGATCAACACCAGTGATCTTTTCGAACGCTCTTATGTTTCTTCCCTCTCGACCTATGATCCTTCCTTTCATTTCATCGTTGGGTAAGCTGACCGTTGAAACGGTGATCTCTCCGATGTATTCGGGTGCGTAACGCTGCACGGCTGTTGCGATGATCCTCTTTGCTTCCTTCTCAGCCTCTTCTTCGTACCGTTCCTTGATCTGCTTGAACATCACCGCAAGATCGTGCTCGTAACGGTTGCGCGCTTCTTCTATCACTATCTTTCTTGCTTCTTCCACGGTCATGCCTGCCAGTTCCGTGAATTTCTCATCGAGTTCCTTCTCCCTCTGTTCGACCCTTTTCTTTGCCGCTTCGAGCTGGGACCTCAGAGATTCCAGCTGAGTTTCCTTTTTTTCTACGATCTCTTCTCTCCTTGAAAGCATTTCTTCTCTCTTCAGAAGTCTTTCTTCGATGGCCCTGATCTCCTGCTCTTTCTTGCGAAGCTGCGATTCTATCTCTTCCCTGAGTCTGTGCGCTTCCTCTCTTGCCTCAACTATCGCCTTTCTCCTCAACTCCGAAACCTCTTGTTCTGCCTTCTTGATGATGCTTTCAGCGTCTTTCTGCGCCTTTCTGTAGGATCTCTCTATGCTCGATTTTGCGATCAAATATCCTGACAGCAAACCTGCTACTGCACAGGCCAATGCGATGACTATCGTCACATCTCAGCACCTCCTTCTTTGAGCAGATCTATTTCTTTTGTGGTAAAACCACGACGAAATAGGTATTCCCTCGCCTCGTGGCCTTCGAGCTTTTCCTTCTCCAAGAGCCTCTTCATTATCTGCTTTACATCTGCTTCTCGCATAACTCTCTCCAGAACCCTTTTGATGACCTCCTCGTCCACTTTGAGCTGCTTCAGCTTCATCTTTATCCTGAGAGGTCCATAGCCATGGACGGTCAGCATGTCGTCCGCGTAGAGATAGGCAAACTTCTCGTCGTCGAGAAAGCCACTTCTCTCGAGACTTTCCAAGGCTGCTTCGACCGTTTCCAGGTCAAAGCCTTTCATCAAAAGCCTGTCTCTCAATTCCGCCCTAGACCTCAGTCTGAACTTCAAAAGCCTTTTCGCGTACTTGATTGCCTCATTCAGACGCATTCTTTTCACCCATTGGCAAGTTGTACTTTTCTCTTATTTTCCTCTCTATCTCCATAGCTATTTGAGGATTCTGTGCGAAGAAGAGCACAGAATTGTTCTTGCCCTGCCCGAGCGTGTATTCTTTACCGTCATCGGCAACGTAGAAGAACCAGCTACCCTTCTTCTGGATCAGTTCTTCGGCCAGACCGAGGTTGAACAACTCGTTTTCTCTCACGATTCCTTTGCCGAATATGATGTCTAGTTCGGCCTTCTTGAAAGGCGGGGCAACTTTGTTCTTGACGATCTTTGCTGTGACCGTTACTCCAACCAGTTCAGTTGCATCCTTTATCGTGTCCGTCCTTCTGACCTCGATTCTCATTGTTGAGTAGAACTTCAGTGCCAAACCGCCTGTCGTTGTCTCGGGGTTGGCGAACATCACGCCGATCTTCATCCTGATCTGGTTGGTGAAGATAACCACGGTTTTGGATTTGCTTACACTACCGGCGATCTTCCTCAGCGCCTGGGACATCAAGCGTGCCTGAAGACCCACTTGCATGTCTCCCATGCTTCCCTCGATCTCCGTGCGGGGAACCAAAGCGGCGACGGAGTCAACGACGATGAGATCGACCGCGTTGCTCCGCACCAGTTCATCAACGATTTCCAGAGCTTGCTCACCGTAGTCTGGCTGCGAAATGAGCAGACGCTTCAGATCGATCCCGAGCGCCTTCGCATACAGAGGGTCCAAGGCGTGTTCCGCATCGATTATCGCTGCCACACCACCTGCCTTCTGCGCCTCAGCTATCGCGTGCAGTGCGAGAGTGGTTTTCCCACTGGATTCCGGGCCAAAGATCTCTATGATCCTTCCTCTGGGATATCCACCGACACCTGTGGCTATGTCCAGAGCGAGTGAACCTGTCGAGATCACTTCTACCGGTGTGACCTGAGCCTCTTCTCCGAGAATCATGATCGAACCTTTTCCATAACTGCTCTCGATCTTCTTGATTGCCTTCTCGAGAACCTCAAGCTTTTGTTTTTGCTCTTTCTCATTCATGCTCAATCAAACCTCCTTCGAAAAGACACTCATAAACCTTTCTGTAGATCGAACCTTTGGGCGTGAGAGTGGATGAGTAGACGACGATTCGATCCACCGCAACTGTTATGGGATCATAAGTGATGTCTTCTATCAGATGTTGCCAAGCTGGTGGGAAATCTTTGATACGACCAAGCGTTATGTGCGGTGAGAACCTCTCCTCGAAGCTGAACCTGTGTTTGGCCAGCTCGGCCTTGGTTTCGTCGTAGAGCCTGTGGAGAAGTTGATTGGCCCTCACACCAAGCCAGATCACCCTTGGCCGATTGTTCCGAGCAAAACAGCCTACTTTTTCGACCACAAATGAAAATGAGGGAAAGCCTCTGATCCTGTGGGAAATGTGTTCCACAGCCTCGGCAACCCTTTCCGGATCAACCTCACCAAGGAAGAACAGAGTAAGATGCACGTTCTCCCTGCTGACCCAGTTGGCTTTGAAACCCCTCTTCATAAGTTTTTCAATCACCTGCTGGGACACGTCTCTCACCGCGTCGTTGACGTCGATCGCAATGAAGGTTCTCACGTTCATCCCCCCAGTGCTTTCCTGTTCTGATAAAGATATACGATGGCCGACAGCATCGTGAAGAACGCACACAGATATATCAGGATCACCTCCAGCACAGCAAGTGAGACGGAAAGACTTCTGAAGAACAGTACCACAACTATGAGAATCATCTGTACAACCGTCTTTAGCTTTCCGTAGATGTTGGCCTGAACTATCGTTCCCTTGCTGGCTGCCAAGATCCTCACGGCACTCACGACGGTATCCCTCGCCACAATGAACGCGACCAACCATGCTGGAACCAAGGGTATGAGGGCTATAAGGGTGGAATTGATAAAGACTTTATCAACGATCTGATCGATGACCTTGCCCGTGTTTGTGACCTGGTTCAACTTTCTGGCGAGAAAACCATCCAGGTAATCACTGAACGCTCCGAGTGCGAAGAACAGAAGTGCCAGCTTCCACGATCTTGCTTCGATTGCAAGGAAGACTGGAACCGTCAGCACCAGCCTCGAAAGTGTGACCATGTTGGGCACGTTCATACGAGCACCCCTCTCAGGTCAAAACCGTCCGTGTCGAGTATTCTGACAAGTTGAAACGACGGAAGGTTTAGCTTCCCATTCTTACGGACTTTGACGATTCCATCCACCTCCGGGGCATCCAGATGTGAGCGGGCTATGTAGTGATTTTTCGCCTCTTTTTCCACGAGAACCTGCAGTTTCTCACCTACGAATCTGGACAGACTCTCTCGCGCAAGCTCTGCCTGCAACGAGAGAACCTCTTCCATCCTCTCTTTCGCGATCTCTTCGTCCACTTTGCCTTGCAACTCGCTCGCCGGGGTCCCTTCCTCATCTGAGTAGACAAAACAGCCAAGTCTTTCGAACTTCGCCACCTTCAGGAACTCCAACAGTTCCTCAAAGTTTTTCTCCTTCTCTCCGGGAAATCCGACGATAACACTCGACCGAATGGCTGCGTCTGGCAGGGCTTTGCGTATCGAAAAGATCATTTCCAGGAGCTGATCGCTCTTTTTGACCCTACCCATCCTGGCAAGCACCTCATCGCTGCCGTGCTGAACTGGCAGATCAAAATAATGCAGAACTTTGCGAGCATTACAGAAACAGCTCAGTATCTCTTCATCGAAATGGTCCGGATGCATGTACATGATTCTCAGGCGGAATTCACCTTCTACGGAGTCCAGGACTCTCAAGAGTTTTGGAAGGGAAGGTTTACCGTACAGATCGATCCCATAAGCGGTCGTATCTTGAGCGACGAGCACGAGTTCTTTAACGCCGTTTCGAACGAGTTCCCTCACTTCCGCCTCTATGCTCTCGATGCTGCGACTCCTGAACCTTCCTTTGAACACCGGAATCGCGCAGAAAGTGCAGTTTCGATCACAGCCATCCGCGATCTTGACGTACGCGTAGCTGTTGAACCTCGAACGTGGTGCACACTCATAAACTGTCTCTGGCTGTTCCACCAGGAAGCGGACTCTCTTTTCGAGGGCCTCGGCAAGGCGCTGAGGAGACAGCACGCCGTACCAGGCGTCCACTTCGGGCAGTTCCTCGACAAGCTGCGGAGCATACCTCTGTACGAGGCAGCCCTTCACACAGAGGAAGAAAGACTTTTTCTTCTTGTACTCTATGAAATCGAGTATTTCATCTATTGACTCTCTCTTCGCTTCTTCTATGAAGCAACACGTGTCTATGACTATGGTGTCTGCCGCATCAACGCTGTATACTATCTCATGGCCCCTGCTCCGAAGAATCGCCTCCAGTACATCGCAGTCCGCTTCGTTCTTCGGACAACCCAGAACTTTTATACCTATTTTCATCGATCTCCTCACCCTTTAGAAAATGTTTCCTCTTGCGCATGTAGAGTTCTCTAATGTTCTTCAGCTCCTGCTTGTACTCGTCACTCCTGTAGTTCTGATAGGTGAATTCCCAATGCTTGAATTCACCGGAAAGATAAAGCAAAGTCACCTCAGCGTACACGCCGTTCTTCAAATACACCCTGTTACCCCACGATTTCGTCGATGCCAAGACAAAGTTCGAATGGTGTACGTAACCAGGGTCCAGGTTGAACTTTCTCCTTCCCTCTACACCGTACTTTTTCTCGAGCTCGTTCGTGTAAATCTTCACGTCGGCGAGCAACGACGGATGAATCAAATTCTCGAAACTCAGAAGTACGCCCCAGAGATCCGAACCCAGCTCTCTGTCGTAATAGCTTGTATAAAAGCTGAACGGCAACTTCTTTGAGATGTAATCTATCTTACCGAAGGCCGACTCGAGCTCGGGCTTCAACGCTTCCACCCAGTAGTCGACGTACTGCGAGAATGCAAAGATGACCAGGTTCACCAGATCCGGCTTTTTCACCTCTCCCACAGAATCACCTCGAAGTTTTCAACCCTGATGAGCCACTGCCTGTTCGCTGAGAAAACCGCACAACCGTCTTTGTTGTTCTTCACTTCGTACCTGTTGCCGACCTTCAGTAAGACCGATTCTCCCGGCACGACAGGCTTGCCATCGAGCAGGATGGGCTGATTGCCTGTGTTCACGAGCTTGGCACCGGGTTGACCGAGCACGCTGAAGAACCTCACCACTGAATAGAAAAACAGTATCGCCGCGAGCAAACACATTGCAAGCATGAGCAAATTAACTTTCTCGGAGAACGAAGACTTTTTCGGCTTTGCCTCAGCCGACTCTCTCGTCAGGTCCTCTGTACCTATCAGTTGATCTGGATCAAGTCCAAGCTGTTCTGCACACAATCTTATATAGTGCCTCACGTAGAAAGGTGCATCGACCCTGTCGAATTGCCCCTCTTCTATGAGCCTGAGCTTCCACACGGGTATGGCCGTCTTTTCTGAAAGTTGCTCAAGCGTCAAACCAAGCGACTCACGCGCTTTCTTCAGCGTTTCACCGATGACGATCCATTTTTCCTTCTCCACGCAGACCACACCTCAAACTTGGCTAAACTCTATTATACCAGCTCTCCAGGGTTCTGAGGCCGCCGCTGTCCAAACACCGAACAGCTTCTGTCTTCAGGCTTTTTTGAATCGCTTCGAGCACAAGCGTTCTGTGTTGTTCATTCTCAACAAAATCCAAATCGTCACCGTCCACGATCAGAACGTTTCCTTTCATATCCGCAAAGAACGCCTCATCGTAGAACTTCACCAGTTGTTTCCAGTATTCTTCCTCGACGTTCGCTTCGTACGGTCTACCTCTCTTTCTGATACGCCGCATTGCCGTTTTGACGTCACACTTGATGTACACCAACAGCTTAGGCTGCGGCGAGATCTTCGACATAGTCTTGTAGAATTGTTCGTAGATGGTATACTCCACGGGCTGAAGGAAACCCAAATGCTTTTGCATCCTGACGAACACGAAATCTCCAAGCATTGATCGGTCCATGACCGCGCGCTCGATCTGGCTGGCTTGCTGCAACTGAAGAAACCTCTTGTGCAAGAAGTAAAGTTCCATAGTGAGGCACCATCTGTGTCTGTCAGCATAGTATCTCTCCAGAAGTTGATCGGCGAGCTCATCGTTCATCTCGTAAAAACCTTTCATATTCCATTCTTTCTCGAGTATCTCGACCAGTGCGGTCTTCCCCGCCCCCACAGTTCCTTCGACAATGATTTCAAGCACCTTGATTCCTCCTTTTGAGCTCTTTCCCGTCGTACAGCCAGACTCCCTTTTCCTGCGTTCCCAGGACAGAAGTTATGGCGTTCTCGATATCTGAGAAAACCTCGTCCATCGAATCGGACTCGACGATTAGCAGGGGGGAAAGATCGTAATTCTCGAAGTATCTCTCGTACTCTGCATTCAGAGCATGCCAGTACGCTTCGTCAATCGCGAGTTCCCAGTTTCTTCCCCTCTTTTTGATTCGTTCTATTGCCGTGCGGGTTGAACAGCGCAGATAGATCATCAACTCTGGTGCCAAAGAATACTTCAAAAACTCTCCCTGAACCTCCCGGTAGATGTCGTACTCGAGCTGGTTCATCTCTTTCCTTTTCAAAAGTACCGTTGGAAAGATGTGATCGCAGAAAATGCATCTGTCCATCACCACGTTTCCGACCTGTTTCGCCAGCTCCATTTGCTGAAACCTTTTCGTCAGAAAATAGATTTGCAGATGGAAACCCCACTTCGCGGGATCAGCGTAAAAGTGAGTCAGAAGATCGACGATCTTTTCGTCCGTCAGCTCGTAGATCGGTTCCAGTCCGAGTCTCTCCGAAATGACCCTGATGAGCGTGGTCTTACCAGCTCCGACCGTTCCTTCGACAACGATCTTCGGTCTCACAATTCCACCAGAGCAGATCTCAACTGCTCGAATATCGATGGCACGGCAGCGATTATCTCACCGCTCTCCAGGTCGAACTCACCGTTCAATCCCCCAACCACGACACCAGCCTCCTGAGCGATCAAAACTCCTGCAGCCATGTCCCAAGGCTTAAGGGCGACTTCCCAGTATCCATCGAACCTGCCACAGGCAAGATAACACAACTCGAGGGCCGAGGAACCTATGATTCTGACCTCCTGGCACATCCTGCTGAGTTTCTCAACGCTTTTCATTGACCATTTCAGCTTCGTTTCATCGTAAGGCCATCCAGTGACCAGAAGGGATCGATCCATGGTCGGCCTCTTTTCGTTTACGATACGTTTGTCATTCAGGAGTGCTCCCCTTCCAAGTTCCGCGTAGAACATCTCGTCCGTGAAGGGAATGTAGATCGCTCCCTCCACGATCTTGCCAAAACTCAGTCTGGCCACGCTCACAGCAAAGTACGGCAGGGAGTGCGAGTAGTTCAACGTGCCGTCGATGGGGTCAACCACGAAGACCGTTTCGGCACTGGGTATTCCTGTCTCCTCACAGCCCTCCTCAAGAACGAACGTGGCGCCAGGATAATATTTCCTCAGCACCTCGACTATGGCCTTCTGGCACTCAACGTCTGCCTGGGTCACCACGTCTGCCCTCATGCTCTTCGTCTTTATCGAGAGTTCTTTCTCGAAGAAATGCATGGCGATCTCGCCAGCCTTTTTCGCAGCCTCACAAATGGGTTTCATGTTTTCTCATTTCCTCCTTCAATCTGAAGATCTCATCTCTCAGAACGGCCGCATCTTCGTACCTCAACTCGCTCGCGGCTCTGTACATCTCTTCCTCTAAGATAGCTATGCGTTCTTCCAGACTGAGATCTTTCACGAGATCGAGATATTCCAGCTTGGGCTTTTCTTCGATGAACTTTTCGAATATCTCTATTTGCAATGGCTTTATGATGGGCTTCGGCGTTATGTTGTGCTTCCTGTTGTACTCGATCTGGATCTTCCTTCTCCTGTTGGTCTCCTCTATTGCCCTCTGCATCGCTGGAGTGATCCTGTCTGCGTACATGAGAACTTTCCCGTTGAGGTTTCTCGCAACCCTTCCCATGATCTGTATGAGTGTGGTTTCTGATCTCAAAAAGCCTTCCTTGTCACAGTCCATTATTGCGACAAGAGAAACTTCCGGAAGGTCCAGACCCTCCCTGAGAAGGTTTATTCCCACGACAACGTCGACATCACCGCGCCTGAGCTTTTTGAGTACCTCGATTCGCTCGATCGCATCGAGCTCTGAATGTATGTACAGCGATCTGATGCCCAGTTCTGTCAGATATTCGCTGAGTCTTTCGGCGGTTTTCTTCGTGAGAACTGTCACGAGAGCCCTTTCTCCTCTTTCCACGACCTTCCTGATTTCGAAAACGAGATCGTCTATCTGTCCTTTCGTGGGCCTGACCTCGACTTCTGGATCGACCAGTCCTGTCGGTCTGATGAGTTGTTCAACAACCTGCTCGCTCACTTGCAATTCGAACGGGCCAGGCGTCGCGGAGACAAAGATGATCTGTGGTACCTTCTTGAGAAACTCTTCGAAGGTGAGGGGTCGGTTGTCGAAGGCCGAGGGTAATCTGAAACCGTAGTCCACCAGGTTCTTCTTTCGTGAGAACTCGCCGCGCCACATGGCTCTCAACTGTGGCACGGCGATGTGCGACTCGTCTATGAAGACCAAAAAATCCTCATCAAAGTAGTCAAGAAGCGTGTAGGGTGGTTCGCCAGGCTTACGATCATCGAAATGTCTCGAGTAGTTCTCTATGCCCGGACAGTGTCCTATGGAGATCAAGAGTTCCAGGTCGTGCATCGTTCTCTGTTGAAGCCTCTGCATCTCGAGCAACTTGCCCTGTTTCTTCAGCTCCTCGAGCCTCTCTTTGAGTTCCTCTTTGATCGATTCGACGGCGCGTCTCAGCTTTTCTTCAGTGGTTATGAACTCCACTGCCGGGTAAATCGTGATCTTTTGATATTCTTCTATGCTCGTCCTGTTCAGCTTGTCGAAGGATTCTATCCTGTCCACGTTTGAACCGAAGAATTCGACACGTATACCCTCGTCCTGATACGTCGGATAAATTTCCAGCACGTCCCCTGCAAGCCTAAAACATCCTTTCAGGGTGATCTCGCTGCTTCTGGAATAACCGATCCTCGCAAGTTTTCGAGCCACCTCGTGCGGATCGATCCTTTGTCCAACGTGCAACTGGATGTTCATCGTGTCGAAATCCGTCGGATCACCCGAAGCGTAGATACAGGAAACACTCGCGACCACCACGACATCCCTTCTGGTCCTCACGGACTTGAACGTGGACATCCTCATACGCACAAGAACGTCGTTTATGTCGGCGTTCTTTTCTATGTAAAGGTCCTTCGAGGGCACGTACGCCTCAGGCTGGTAATAATCGTAGTAGCTGATGAAGTATTCGACCCTGTTCTTCGGAAAGAAGTTCTTGAACTCTCCGTAGAGTTGTGCGGCAAGTGTTTTATTCGGTGAGATGACCAGTGCGGGTCTGTTCAAGCGCGCGATGATGTTGGCCATCGTGAAGGTCTTGCCACTGCCCGTGACTCCTATGAGCGTTTGGAACCTGTAGCCTTTCAGAATTCCCTCAACGAGCTTTTCTATCGCTTGAGGTTGATCACCCCTGGGCTCGAAATCGCTTACCAGTTCGAACAAGCTATCGTTCCCCCGATCCTTCATTGGCTTGGCTGCAGATAGATCATACCGTTGAGATACTCGATCAACTCGACAGCTTCTTTCGTGTGAGGCTGGCGTTTCAGCATCTCATCGCTTGTCAACAGAGAACCGTAGTACTCCCTGTTCGCATCGTTGTCAACCTGGACGATTGAACCCTGCAAGGATAAACCTGCGAAGAATCCTTTGCTCACGGAGTAGGAGTAAATCGACGACTGGAGTTTGTAGTCTGTTTCTGCCGAGAGCGATCTTCCCATAGGCCCTGCTGCAACGCTGACGTTGCCGCCAAGTGTCACGTTGCCAGACACAAGATTTTTCACCGCCTGTTCGTTCATCAAAACAAGGACCAATCCAACGTTCTGAATTCCCAGTTGTGCTCCAAGGCTCAAGCCCGTGAGCTTCAAAAAGACTGGTCCGTACCACTTACCGCTCGGAACGTCGCGTTTGAGCAGGAAACCTTCTCCGTACTGTCCACCTATGACCAAACCAACTTTGATCAGTGATGGAAAGATCGCGACACCCTCGGACTGTCTCAACAGTTCCGCGAAAGCCCCGCTGTCTGGGATGCTCGACAGCTCTTTCAGGATCGAGAGTGCGGAACTGAGCCTTTCGTTCGCAGGAACCGCGAAGATCAGGAAAGGCACGCACAGTATCAGGACCACCACCTTTTTCATGTTAACACCTCCCGGAAAGAGTTTACTACGTTAGGGTGTTTCTACTATAATAAGACTTGGGTTCAAAGAACGCAGGAGGTGTTTGAAATGAGAGTCAGGGTTGACGAAGCTGCTTGCATCGGTTGTGGCGTCTGCGAAAGCCTTTGCCCTGAGGTGTTCAAACTCGCAGACGATGGCAAAGCGAAGGTTCTCCAGCCAGAGACGGAGGAGAGCTGTGCGCGCGACGCTGCCGACAGCTGTCCAACAGGCGCGATCCACATTGAGGAGTGAAAAGAGGCGGAGACCCGCCTCTTTTCTTCTTTCTCGGTGGCGGTGGAACTTTTTTAGAACATAAACAATTCTGTTCCTTGATCTTTCCCCTCCCCGGTTGGATAATAGTAATTGCTCACCTCTCAGACGGATTGGGGTTTCACCATGAAAGAAAAGATCATAGAGGCCCTGAAGGCCAAACTTAATCGTCGAGTTTGGGACAGCTGGTTCAGCACTTTCGATGTGAAGGACATTGGGGAGAATCTCGTCGTTTTCGAGGTTGGTAACCTTTTCATCAAAGACTGGCTCGAGATGAAGTATGGTAGCCTCATAGCACGCACATTGAAGGAAGTTTTCAATCGTCCGGTCGATTTCAAGATAGAGCACGCACCACTGCAGAACCAACCTGAGGAAGACGAGCATGAACCTCTGGTGAGGAAGAGACCACTCGTCCTGACCCCGCTCAATCCTATCTTCACCTTCGAGAACTTCGTGGTGGGTCCAGGCAACATGTTTGCTTACAGCGCATGTCTTGAAGCAGCAATGCATCCTGGCAAGTACAATCCGTTGTTCTTGTATGGGGGCGTGGGCCTCGGTAAAACTCATCTGCTGCAAGCTATAGGGCATTACCTTTTCAAACATCAGCCAGAAATGAGGGTCGTTTATTTGACGAGCGAACGCTTTCTGAACGAGTTGATAGAGGCCATTCAGAGGGGCACGACACAGGAGTTCAGGGAACGCTACAGAACGAAGATAGACGTTCTGTTACTGGACGACGTGCAGTTTCTCATTGGGAAAAACGGCATTCAGACCGAACTGTTCCACACCTTCAACGAACTCTACAACGCTGGGAAGCAGATCGTGATTTGTTCTGACAGAGACCCACAGATGCTCGATGGCTTCCAAGACAGACTGATAAGCCGTTTCCAGATGGGCGTGGTCGTGAAGATCGAAAAACCAGACATCGAAACGTGTTTTAAGATAGCACAGAAGATGGTCAAGCTCGAGGGTGCGGAGCTGCCCGAAGACGTTTTGATGCTCATCGCCGAAAAGTTCAGCGACAACATGAGGAGGCTTAAGGGTGCGATCGTCAAACTCTTGATGTACAAGCAGATCTACAACGAAGAGATCGACATTGCCAAAGCTGGACAGATACTTTCAATAGAGTCTTCTGCCAGGCAAGTGCCTTTAGAAGATAAACTGTTTGATGTGCTGTGCCAGTTCTTTGGGGTCACCACAGAAGAACTCAGGGGAAACAGCAGGAAAAGCAACGTGTTGATTGCCCGCCAAATGGGCATGTACGTCGCGAAGAACTACCTGGGTCTGTCGCTGAGGAAGATCGCCGAGATGTTCAACAAATCACATCCGACCGTATCCAACGCGATCGGGAAGTTCGAACTGAACATGAGGAGCAACAAATCGCTCGAGACCATGCTCAACAAAGTCCTAGAACAGTTCAGGGAGAAGACGGCAAACCAAACGCTGTGAGACAGCTCTCCAGCTTCAATGGACGTTCCATCAGTTCTTTAATGCTCAAAGCTGGATTTTTCTTCTTGAAGAGGATCTCATACACCTGCTCGCATATGGGCATTTCAACATCCAAATCTCTCGCCAGTCTCAAGAGCGGTCCCACGGTATGAACACCCTCCGCAACCATCTTCATTTGCCCAAGCACTTCAGATAGCTCGACCCCTTTCGCAACCATCTCGCCGACGTATCTGTTTCTGCTGTAAGGACTGTTGCACGTGACGATGAGATCCCCGACACCTGCCAAGCCCATGAAAGTGAGAGGACTTTCAGCCCCAAAGGCCAGTCCAAAGCGAGCCATCTCGTGCAGACCACGAGTGATAAGCGCAGCCTTGGCGTTGTACCAGCCTCCCAGCCCGTCCACAACACCGGCCGCAATGGCGATCACGTTTTTCACAGCACCACTGACTTCCACACCAAGCACATCGTGACTGAGGTAAACTCTGAAGTAAGAGTTGCTCACTGCTCTCTGCAAGTTTCTGGCACCTTCCAGGTCCCTGGATGCGATGACCACGGCCGTGGGTAGTTTCCTGGCCACCTCTATCGCATGACAGGGACCGGACAGCACCGCATAGGTCGCATCGGGCCAGACTTCCCGAACGATCTGACTTACAGTCTTCAAGTTTTCATCGATGCCCTTCGACAGATTCAGAACCATTCTTGGAGCAGTCCATAACTTTTTCAAAACTTCTCTCACATGCTTCACAGGCACTGCTATCACAACCAGATCGGAAAAACGACTGAGCTCTTGGAAATCTGTTGTCGCCCTCAGTTCGACCGGAAGCTCGATGCCTTCAAGGTACTCACTCCTGTGATCGTTGTTGATCTTCTCGGCTATCTCTTTTCTTCTCGCCCAGAGGAGCACATCGTGCCCGTTTTCAACCAGAAGTTTCGCGAATGCAGTTCCCCAGCTACCGGCACCGATGATCGATAGCCTCACGTGCTTATCACCTCGGCAATCTTTTTGACGGAGAACTTGACCACATAAGTTCTGTACGCGAGAGCGTCCGGGTCCAGCTTGACTAACCAACCATCCTGTTTCTTCTCCACACTTATGAAGTATCTCTGCTGAAAGTTCGATTCGTTCGACACTATTCTCAAAAGATATTCATTTTCCGAGGTGTAAACTCCTTTGACAACAAACACCCCGCGTTCGTGGTGAAAGACTTGTCCTTTCAACCGAAGCAATTTTTTGGCATCTACGTTCTTGACGTGTACGTGCGGCATGACTATCTCTCCCCACGTCCATCTTTCTACCGTTCTGTGGTTCACTTTAACAGCCTTGACTGTGAAACTCACCTTCCCCTGTGAGAACCATTTCTTCTCATAACGTGTTCCCAAAACGACACGTTCGTTCTTCCAGGTAAAGATCTCACCGAAACATCCGCTCGCTTCGATCAGTCTGGCCATGTCATTGACGTACCAGTCCACATCGCTCGTGAGCTGGAAAAAACCGTTTTTCTTCAGAACGGCGGCTGCGATCCGAACGAACTCTTCGTTGGTGAACCTTCGGTGCTCGTGAGATTTCTTGGGCCAAGGGCATGGAAAGTTCACGTAGATCTCCTGGATGGATTCATCCTCGAAAAACTCCCGGAGGCCGAATTGACCATCCACCATGAAGACTCGAACGTTCCCAAGGCCTTCTGCGTGAATTCTCTTCTGGATCTTGACGATACTCGTGAGGGACGTCTCGAAACCAACGTAATCTCTTGAAGGGTAAGTCTTCGCGAGGTTCACCAAGAATTCCCCATTACCAAAACCAAGCTCCACGACGAGCTCGGCCGCCCTGTTGAATATGCTTTTCCAGTTTATTGGGAGAGTCAGCTTTTTGGCATCGATGCAGTACGAAAAAACACCTAACCCATTCATTCGATGCGGCTCAGGAAGGTCCTCGCGTACACAGCGTACACGCTCTGTGGATATTTTTCTAAAAAGCTCTCGAAGCTCTTCTTTGCCTCATCGCTATTGCCAGCGGAATAGTAACTCAGAGCCATGTAGTAATGCGCATCGTCTTTGAAGTAAACATCGTCACTCAGCTGACCAAGCAGGTTTTTGAGTATCTCTGCAGCGTCGAGATAGTATCCCTTCTTGTAGAGGTTGTAACCGAACAACCAGATGGACCGTGCGGTTTCGATATCGAACTTCCCGTGCAACGAGTATTCAACCCTTTCAGAAACTTTGCCCACACTGTTCAAAACCTGCTCAATCCGTTTCAATGTCTGCTTGATTTCTTCCATTGCCCTGGCGTTCTCCTGTTCAGAGGATTGAATCGTTGCGATCGCGCTGTTCACGTTGAGTCTCAGTTCCGAAAAATTCTGAGACAACTCAGCTTGTGAGCGTGTCACACCTTGAAGCTCTGACTCCAAATTTGTTATCCTTGCGTCCAGCCTGTCTGAGGTCACACCAAGCCTGTCTATGCTTTCTGACAACACGTTGATCTTTTCTTCCACAGTGCTACCTACCCCCGCTTTGCCTGCACCTGAGAGGGTCAAACCGATAAGACTAACAACAAACGTAGCACAGACCAGTACCAGAGTGATCAGGTCGAGGGAAGTTCTGCGCGTCACCTCAGGTTTTTTCGACAGACTTGGATGTGACGAATCGAGCTTTTTCAAGAGCTCTTCGAACATCTTCTCGCGCGCTTTGTCACCCTTTTTACGTGCAAGTTCGAGTTTCAGAGCGATCGCTTCGACCAGCTCTGGATAATCCTTGGAAACAGACTCCAGGATCGCCATCGCACCTTCAAGATTCGCTCTGTCAATCTCTTCGAGAGAATCTTTGATGTCCTCTCTGTAATCCTCCCTCACTCTCTCCTGAGCTGTCTTGTACAGAGTCTTGTACTCTTCTTTTTTCTCATCGCTCAACCGCTCGTAGAGTTTCAGAACTGCCATCCAGTTTCCAGACGCAGCCTCGAGTTCCAGCAAAAGATGTGGATAATCCTCCTGAAAGATGCTCAGAACATCACGCGCACGGGACAGTTGATTTTCCCTGATCAGTTCTCTCACCAGTCTCTCAACAGCATCGCTCATCTCGCCACCTCCTCAACGGCGTACGGTATGAGATCCACCAGTTCGCTGACCAGCATGGTCCCCTCTCTCGTGCTGTATTTCTCGCTCGCAAGTCCATGCACGTAAACACCCAGAACACAAGCCTCCATCGGTGCCACACCCTGAGCGAGGAAACCTCCTATGACACCAGATAGAACATCGCCACTGCCAGCCTTGGCCAGCGAAGTGTTTCCAACCAGATTGTAATACGTGTTCTTGCCGTCGGTGATGATCGTTGTGGCCCCCTTCAAGACCACAACGACGCTGTGATCGAGGGCGAACTTCTCGGCCAGCAGGTAGTTGTATCTGACCTGCTCGATTGGCTGCCTGACCAAGCGGGCAAACTCGCCTGGATGTGGTGTGATGATGACTGGAGCTCTCACTGAATTCAGAACGTCCACACCCTTTGAAATGCAGTTCAATCCATCCGCATCGATCAACACAGGTTTATCGATCTGCACAAGGAAGTTCATCACGAAGTCACAGACGTGTTCCCGATTTGTCAAGCCCGGTCCGAGCACGATCGCGTCCGACTCTTGAGCCAGTTCCAGCGCCAGATCGAGGTCTTTCGGAGAAAAACTGTCCCCATCAATACTTGTGAAGACCAGCCCCGGTTCTCGACCCACCGCGAGTCTTCCGACTTCTTCACAGCTGAGCAGCCTCACATACCCACAACCACTCCTCAGCGCTCCTAAGCACGTCAGTATGGGAGCTCCCAGATACTGACGCGAGCCTGCGACCACAAGCAGGGTTCCAAAGGTTTTTTTGTGGGAATCTTTCTTTCTCTCCGGCAGGATTCTCTTAACATGGCTTTTGGTGATGATGCTCCTCTTCAAGTTCATCGATTCGCACAGTGATCTGGGAATTCCTATATTCGCCACCTTCAGTTTGCCCGTCAGTTCCCTGCCAGGAAAGAGCACGTGACATGGCTTTGGAAGTACGAAAGTGACGGTCAGGTTCGCTTTGATGGCCATGCCGAGAACCCTTCCCGTGTCGCACTCCAGGCCGGAGGGGAGGTCCACAGAGACAACGTAGCCTGCATACAGGTTCACCAGATTTATGATGTCCGATAATGGGCCTCTCACTTCGCCTCGACTGCCCGTACCCAGTAGCGCATCTACAAGAACGTCGCTTCTCTTTATCATTTCTGCCAAACCGTTGAGGCCTATATCAGAACCAAACTTCTTGACGTCAACACCAATGAGCCTCAGTCTCTCGAGGTTGTCACGAGTCAGATTCGTCATTCTTTCTTCTTCACCTACAATGACACAGCTCACCATGTCCGTGTGGTCCAGCAAGTTTCTCGCCACGACCAGGCCATCTCCACCGTTGTTGCCAGTTCCACACAGAACGAGAAAGGATTTGCTGGACAAATCACCGAGCTCCTGTTCGAGGGCGAGCACCACGGCGAGCCCGGCACGTTCCATGAGAAAAGATGCGGGAATCTTCAAAGACTCCTCCGTCAGACGTTCGAGCGCCCTCATTTCTTCATTGCTGATGATCTTCATTTCCCCACCTCAACCAGAAATAGAGCGTTTTGTATATCTTATAGTAACTCATCACCTTTTTCACATAACTCTTGGCCTCGCGTTCAAAATCGTTCACTCGCGCCGGTCCCACGTAGTAGGCCGCGAGCGCCTTTTCAAGATCTCCGTCGTACAGGTTCAACAAGTACCTCAAGTAGAACAAACCGAACGCGATGTTGTCCTCAGCCCGGCGAATGTCCCCGTCCAGTTTGAACCTCTCCTTCAACCACGAAGCCGTGGACGGCATCAACTGCATCAGTCCGATCGCACCAGCCGCGGAAACTGCGTCTTCGCGGAAGCCGCTCTCGGCCTTTATCAGTGCCATAGCAAGCAAAGGATCAATGCCCTGAGACTCTCTGTGTACAACCCCGTAGTACTTTATGGGAAAAAGCTCGTAGAACATGAATACCACAAAACATACCGAGAAAAGCGAGAACAAAAGAATGTAATTCCGCCTTTCCATCCATGACCCCCTTCAGAACATAGTCACATCAACAAGTTTATCAGCAGGATGGCGTAGCCAGCCGGTGCCAGGAAAGTTCCGAAAGGGATCTTCTGCTTAGGATCCAGTTTTCCCTTACCCCTCACGACTGCGTAGATTATGGCAGACACCGAAGACAACAGCAGCACGTAGAAAGATTCAATGAATCCAATTGCGATCCCGATCGCACCTATCAGAATGATGTCTCCTTCACCCATACCACCTTTGTAGGCAATGCCCAAAAGCCATAGAAGGACCATCGCAACAACTGCGCCGAGAACGTTCCACACGGGAAAGCCCCTCGTCCACCAGATGAGGAAGCCCGAGACCCAGCTGAGAACAAGCGTCACATCGGGTATGGCGAGGAACTCCAGATCGATGCAGCTTATGACTATCGCAGAAGAAAAGAACAAACACATGGAGAGATAGAGGACCACGTTGGAAACGAACGAGTTGGCCAGAAAAGCCAACGCACTCACGATCTCTACCAGCGGGTATCTGACACTTATGGGTGAACCGCAGCTTCTGCATCTTCCCTTCAGCAAAAAATAGCTCAGAATCGGGATGTTGTCGTACCAGGGAATCTGTGCCCCACACTTGGGACAGACTGATCTTGCAGGTTTAACTATGCTCAGATGCGTCCTTGGCAGTCTGTATATGACCACGTTTAGAAAACTTCCAATCACCGCCCCGAGCAGAAAGTTCAAGAAATGCCACAAGCGCGCATTTCCTCCTCATTCAGGAACTCCGAAAGAAAGTCTTTGTTACCGTACAGATACCAAGGGCTGTGATCTTTGATCTCAAAGAACGTGCGCTTGGCCTGTTCCAGCTTTCCCTGCTTCAAAGCGCAGAGCGCCAATAGCAACTTTACGTAAGGTTTCATCCTCTCCGAATCTGGTAACAGGTTCAGGAATTCTTCGACGCGTTCGTAGTTACCGTGCTTCAACTGTATCCTCGCCCACGGCTCAACGTCTTCTGCACGTGTTGGCCTCAAATTGAGTATCTGCTCTTCCATGCGTTTTGCATCTTCGAGCCTCCCGGCTTCCCTGTAAGCCTGTACGAGCTGAAACATTGCCACGATGCTCTCTGGGTCTCTCTTCAGCAGACGCTCGAGAACCTCGCACACTTTGTCGTAAGCTTTGAGCTTTCTGTAGGCGTCAGCAAGCATGAAGTAAGTGAGCTTGTTGTCCGGTGCGTACTCGATCTCCCTTTCCCAGTAGGAAGCGGCCCTCAGATAATCACCGTTGTTGTAGTAGGCCTCTCCAAGAGAAGAATAGGCGGGTACAAGCCAAGGATCTATTTCGATCGCTTTGTCTAAATACTTGATTCCCTGCTCGATTTCTCCCTTTTCGATGAGAAGTGACCCGTAAAGTTCGTACGCGGGGGCATAATTTTTGTCCACTTCGAGCATGTACTTGACTACCTTGAAAGCCTCTTCGTGAAGGTCCTTGTCGGCGTAATCCAGGGCCAGATCGTAAAGACCGGCCAGCGACGCATGAACGAAATCTCTCGGAAAAATTTTCTTACACTGGAGCCATTCTTTGAGTTCGTCAAAACAGACCGGGTCGTAGATTCTCTCATCGAGCAACACAACGCTCTCCTCGATAAAGGTGCACTTCTCGATTTCCTCGACCACGTCTTTCTTTTCCTTGAGATCCTGTTTCATGGTGTGCCAATCACCATCGTAGAGCAGGTCTCTGACCATCACAACCATAGGCGTGTCCGTCGTCACTTCAATCCTTCTGTCACCAATGATGAGATCGATGACTCGTTCCACCGAACCACTCCCTTGAAATCTTTGCTTCACCTCTGCTTTACATTATAACCCATATCTTCAAGGTCTGAACAAGTTCACATGCATCCCTTTCACCATTCTCCTGTGCCCTGAGCCCCATCTCTTCCAAAACACAACCTTCATTCGCTTCCAATTAAAGTATGCCAGATCGTGAGGTAAATGCCATGGATGAAGCTGAATTCCATATGACTTAGTGGAAATCGGTGTTAAGGTGCGAAACGTGAGGGATAAGTGAGGATTAAGGAACTGAAAAGTGGCACCGAGTAATGTTATTATGAAAGTGAGAATTTGGACGGCCACCAGCAACCTCTACCCATACAAGCACCTTCTCACACATTTGGGGGCAGTGCCCCCATTTTTTCAAATGGTTCGTATCACACATTCGTAAGCCTGCATCAGTTTTCTTGAAAATTCACGACAGAAGGCCTGCACGTCAAAGCTCGAGAAGAACTTGTCGTACTCTATGCAAACGCTCGTCAGGATTGGTGAAGTCGAACTGATGTTTTTGTATCTCGCTTCGCACGTGAATCTGTACCTGGACTTTATTATCTGTGCCATCTCGGCGAGCAGAGGAACGTGTGATCTTTCCACTTCGTTCGGTGCCCTCAGCAAGCACAAAATGCCTTCGTCCAGCAAGCGAACCGTTATCAGATCCACCGACGAGTTGTTGAGAGATAGTAGTTTTTTATAGATCGAATCGTTTATGAGTTCTGCAAAGGACAACTTTCTTTCCCCATAGATCTTCTCCTTGAAGATCTCCTTGGCCAGAAAATCCTCATCACCCAAACCACTGATCATTTTGAAGTTCAGCGGGAGTCTCACGATGCCACATTTGTGATGGTTTGACTGGACCGAGAAGAGCTTTTCGTAAACATCATCGATCGGAACTTTCAGTTGCAACGAGTATATGGGAAGGTTCTTTTCAAAGGGATTCACAATTGAAACACCCACCATTCGCCTTCCAAGGTGGTCTACAGCCACGAACAGATGAAAGCTATCGGGATTTCCTGTACAGAACAACAACGCGTGTCTGTGATACTGGTCCAGCTTCTCTCTGAAAACCTCCATGTGGCTCAGAAGCTGATTCGCATCTATTCTCTCGAACACAGGTCTCAACTGATCCACAACTTCGCTTGATCCGAGGCTCACCATTCCAGTACCACCACACTCGAACGGCCGTACATCTCACGCGCCTGGAGGAGAAATTCGTCGTTGTGATACTTCGAAAGCACGAAGAGCACCCTTCTCTTCACTTTCGGCACGTCCGCATAACCGTCCGTGAAGACGACCAAGCCTTCAGGTCTGTAATTGTGCTCAAGATAATCCACAGCGGGTTGCAAGTCCGTTTCACCACCACCCACGATCTGCATGTTTCTCCACATACCCTTAGTGTAGTTCACCTTCAAATTCACCGCTCTGTCCACCTGCACGAGCACCAGACTCGTATCAACATAGCGCGAAAGCGCTTCGATCTCCGTGAAAAAAGCATCCAGTTCTTCCTGCACTATGCTTCCGCTCGTGTCAACGATGAGGCCGAGTCTCGCCGCGCTTTCCGTTTTCCAACCCGGCTGGTCTGCATAACGTCTGTTGGGTTTCAGGGGTGTCAGGTATCTCTCTCCATATTCGGAAACGCCGGCGAATCTCCTGAGCGTGTCTCGCCAGTTCAAAAATGGCTTAAAGATAGAAAGTTCCACCATCCTTCGCACGCCGGAAGGCAGCTCTTTCCCGTACAGGTTGAACGCCTTCGACAGTAGGCTCTGACTCAACTCGAGCACCATGTCCACACTGTCCTGTGTGTAAAGCTGCTCGTGAGAATCCAGACTGTTCTCGCGTGATCTTGCAACGATCAGAACATCAAATCTACCGAGTTTCTCCATTTCTTGAAGGATCCACGCGTGGTATTCCTCGGCCGATCTGTCGGGCATCCAGTCCGGGGGAAGGACGAAAAGATTCTCGTTGTCCGCGCCGTGTCCTTCTTCGACGAGCAGATTCAACGGTACACCGAACGCCGCCAGTTCAGGGATATGCTGGTTGATCGCAGCATCCATTGCCAGGTCCCACACGGCTCTGTCACGATCGTTCCTGGGTCTGATAAGAAAGTGAAGGTTGATCAGATGCATCAGCTGGTGTAGGAGAAACGCCTCGACAAACTGTTCGGACTTTCGCTCCACCCACCTCGGATTGTAAACGATGGTGAACTTTCCGTTCCTGAAGGACACGTGCATTTTTTCAGCCTCAACTGAAGGCTGAACGGACATGTTCAAAAGCAAATACATGTAGAACGGTGAACGCCGCGCGAGGTTGATGAAGATCCTTTCCATCATAGGTCTCTGAGTGCCGTTTTCGTGTTGTCAAGGTTCGAGAGCCTTTCGAGGAGTCTTTCGAAGAACTGCGAGCTGTTCTCGTCCTGGTTTGCCCTGTCCACGATGAACCTCACCAGGGCGTAGAAGGAATCTCTTGGCAGGACTGAAGCGAGCTTATCCAGATTCTGTGCCACCCTTGAAATGTGCGCAGACAGCAGTTCTATCTCTTCATCGTTCAGCTTGGAGAAGTAGTCTATGAGCCGGACCACCAGCGAGTTTGACCTGTCCACATCGTCCCTGTAAGATGCCTCCAGGCCCTCAAGCAGGATCTTGCGTGGCATGGGCACATGATCGGATTTCTTAAACTCGACGAACGCCTTCGCAGCTTCGGCACCAACGATCGCCGATGCGAGGATGTAGGCGTACTTTTCGATCTCATTCTTCGAAAGCAGTCTCAGAACGTTGCTGAGCTTGTACCAGCTCCTCGGGCTTGGTCTCAACTCCACTCTGAGGGATAGCGGCGAACTCGTGTAGAGAAACTCAGGATAACTCGCTATGAAATCTATTACTTTTGGGTCGACACCATTGATCTGTGCCCACTCTTTCCATTCATCCACCGTGGGGTTCACGTGCAGGACAAAGAAACGCGATATGAAGGCTGGGTCTGTGATGAGATCCGCCTGGTCGTACTCCTCATCCGGCGGGTTCATTGTGGCCATGATCCAGACTCCGTCCGGTAACACGTGGTTGTGTATGCGCTTGTCTATCAGAAGCTGCATGATCGCGTTCCTTATCGACCTGTGGGCACGGTTTATCTCATCCAGGACGATGAGACAGTTCCCATCCTCTGGCCACCAGTCCGGCCTCAAGAAGGTTGTTCTGTCTTCCTGTCTCGCAGGAAGTCCTATGAGATCCCCTGGTTCCATCTGTGAGAGAACGAGTATGATGATCTTTCTACCGTTCTCAGCAGCGATCTGCCTTGCTATGTCGGTCTTGCCCACACCGAAGTGCCCCACAAGCAGAGGAACTTCTCCCGCTTGCATGATCTTTTTGCACAGAAACTTCGCTTCGTTGACCGTCACATTCATCACTCCCGACCAATAGATTATAGAACAGTTACTGGAGAACTTCTGTTCAGTTCAGGACATCATTGAACAAAATTCATGCGGAGTTCTCCTCTACGGTCTATAATCGTTGTCGGGGTGATAAATTGAACCTGCTCGAGATGAGTTATGAGGAAGTTGTGGATGCCGTCATCCAGATGGGTTTGGAAAAATACCGTGCAGACCAGTTGCTGGACTGGGTTTACAAAAAACGCGTCTTCACATTTGAAGGCATGACTAATCTTTCCAAGGAGCACAGAGCTCTGTTCAGAGAGAAGTTCACTGTAAAGTTGCCTAGGTTGATCGAAAAGAGAGTGTCGAAGATAGATAAGACGACGAAATTCTTGTACGAACTCGAGGATGGTAACACCATCGAATCGGTGCTCCTGTTCCACGAAGGTTACGCCACCGCGTGCATCTCCACGCAGGTGGGCTGTCCCATAAAATGCGCCTTCTGCGCAACCGGCCAGAGTGGCTATGTCAGGAACCTGACCGTCGCCGAGATCGTCGGACAGGTGCTTGCGGTGGAGAACGATTCGGGCAGGAATATCAGAAACGTCGTTTACATGGGCATGGGAGAACCATTCCTGAACTACGAGAACGTGGTGAAGAGCCTCAAGATTTTGATCCATCCGAAGATGAAAGATATGGGAGTGAGAAGAATCACTCTGAGCACGGTGGGAATACCGGACAGGATCGTCAAGTTCGCTGACGAAGGGCTGGACGTTCGACTGGCCATATCCTTACACGCTGCGAGCAACGAGAAACGTGACACAATAGTGCCCCTCAACAGAAAATACTCGATTGAAGAGGTGTTACAGGCTGCAAAAATTTATCAGGAAAAGACCAACAGGCGAATCACGATCGAGTACATCCTCATAAGAGAGCTCAACGACTTTGACGAAGACGCTCGGAGGCTCGCAAAGCTTTTGAAGGATTTGAAGGTTTACGTGAACCTGATTCCCGTCAATCCCACAACTGCCGGTTTCGAAAGGCCGTCGCACTGGAAGATGGTCAGGTTCAAAGAGATTCTGCTCGAAAACGGTATCGAAGCGGAGCTCAGGCAAGAGAAAGGAGCGGACATAGAAGCGGCATGCGGTCAGCTCAGGCTGAGAGGAATACGAGTAAAGCCTTGAAAGGAATCTTCGGATTTATCCTTTTCTTTCTCATCGGTTCTTTGCTTGGGGTGTTCGTTTTTTTGATCTTTTTCTGGTTCAGGCCAGCTCAAATGATCGTTCCCGACGTGACGGGCGTGAGCGTTGATCGAGCGAAACAGATTCTCCAGAATGCCGGGCTCAAGGTGGGACAAATCCATGGCGAGGGCCTGGTCCAGTTCACCGTACCTCAGGAGAAGAGCAAGGTTCGAAAGGGCAGAGCGATAAACTTGTTCTGTGAAGAATCTCGCAGACTCGTCGTACCGAACCTGGTCGGGGCGCCGAGAGAAACGGCCGAAGCCATTCTGCAAAGCATGGGCTTCAAGGTTAGAATAGTTCAAATGCCGTTCAAAGGTACAGACGGCAGGGTGATGGGCATTTATCCACCGGCTGGCACGGAACTGAAGAGGAATGAAGAGGTTTCGATCCTCATAGACGTGGGCGAACCGGGGAGGGATTGACATCAGAAACAGAGGTGTGGTGGTCAAATTCATGTCGAACGCTTTGCTCGTTGAAGACATCAACACTAAAGAGAGAATCAGATGCGTTCTCAGAGGAAGATTCAGACTAACCGATCTCAAACCCGTTGTAGGAGACGTCGTTGAGTACGTGCGCGTGCACGATGTTGGTGTGGTTGAGTCCATACTGAAACGCAAGAACGAGTTGCCCAAACCCAGAATTGCGAACGTCGATCAGGTCGTGTGTGTCTACACGCTCCGCAGGCCCGAAGTTCCCCTTTTGATCCTCGACAAGCTTCTGGTGCTCGTCGAAGAGGCAAATTTGAACGCACTCATCGTCCTGAACAAGATCGACCTGCTCACCGAAGAGGACGAGGAGAGGAAGAGAATCTTCCTCGAAACCTACTCGAAATTGTACCCTGTCGTGATGACGAGCGCCAAGACCCGTGAGGGTATAGACCAGCTCGTGCAACACTTCAAAGACAGGACCTCCGTTTTCGCTGGCCCTTCGGGTGTCGGAAAGAGCAGTCTGCTCAACGTGATCTGCCCGGGTGCGAACCTCAGGACTCAGGAAGTTTCTGAAAAACTCGAACGCGGAAGACACACAACCACGGCTGCCGAGCTGTTGCACCTTCCCTTTGGAGGGCTTGTTGCAGACACTCCGGGTTTTTCATTGATAGAGGTCAACCACATACGGCCAGACAGGCTGAAGTATTATTTCAAAGAGATCAGAGAACATGGAAACTGCCTCTTCAAAGACTGTAACCACATCGACGAACCGGGATGCAAAATAAAGGAACTCGTTGAGGGGGGCATCATAGCGAGGAGCCGTTATGAAAACTATCTCGAGATTTACAAGGAAGTGAGTGAAAAATGAGGTTGATCTCAGCTTCGATCCTTGCGTGTGATCTTTCAAGACTCGCTGAGGAGATCAGGAGAGTGCAACCTTACATAGACATGGTGCACTTCGATGTGATGGACGGTGTGTTCGTGCCCAACATCACGTTCGGTTTGCCTCTGCTCGAGGCCGTGAAAACCTGCACGGACTTGCCGATCGACGCGCACCTGATGATCATAGACGCGGACAAGTACGTGGAAAGGTTCGCTCAGGCTGGTGCATCGTGGATAGGCGTTCATTACGAAGCGTGCACACACCTTCACAGGACGATTCAAAAGATAAAGGAACATGGTGCGAAAGCTTATGCCGTTTTGAATCCCCACACCCCCGTCGAAGTTCTCACCGACATTCTGGTGGAACTCGACGCGGTGCTCTTGATGACCGTCAATCCAGGCTTTTCCGGCCAAAAGTTCATAGAATGGACAATCGAGAAGATCAAACGTCTGAAACGCATGATAAAGGAAAGGTCGCTCGATGTGAAGATCATGGTCGACGGTGGTGTGAATGAAGAAACGATGCAGAAGGTCGTCTGTGCCGGGGCGGAGATACTGGTCATGGGTTATGGCATATTCAAAAACCCCGATCCGGCTTCGGTGAGGAGGATGCTGGAGGGAATTGAATGCTCCTGTTAGCGACGAGGAACAGCCACAAGGTTGAAGAGATCAGAAGGTTCGTGCCAGAGAAAGTGAAGATAGTCACTCTCCAGGACGTCAATATCCATCAGGAAGCGGAAGAGAACGGCGAAACGTTCATGGAGAACGCCATAAAAAAAGCTGTCTTTTACGCGCAGATCGCTGATCTTCCAACGATCGCCGACGATTCCGGTCTGGTGATAGATGCTCTTAGCGGTTTTCCTGGCGTTAAATCTGCAAGGTTCATGCCCGGCGCGAGTTACAGAGAAAAGATGCAGTTCATTTTGAAGATGCTCGAGGGCAAGACCGACAGAACCGCACGCTTCGTTTGTGCGGCGACTTATTACGATCCGAAAGAAAAGCTTCTCATCTGTTCGGAAGGCGTTGTGGAGGGACACATAAGCGAAGAAATACGTGGAACCTTCGGCTTCGGGTACGATCCCATTTTCATACCCGAAGGTTTCCACAACACGTTCGGCGAACTCGACGAGGTGAAGCACACCATTAGTCACAGGTACAGAGCTTTTTCGAAACTTTTTTCGCTTCTGAGTGCTATAATTTTAGCCAAGTAACTGGAGGTGGTGCTGTGCCGAAGTACGAACCGAGCGAGATAGAACCCAGGTGGCAGAAATACTGGGAAGAGAAGAAGTTCTTCAAGACGCCTCAGCGGAGCGAAAAGCCCAAATACTACATGCTGGTCATGTTCCCGTATCCTTCGGGAACTTTGCACGTCGGGCACGTGAAGAATTACGTGATCGGAGATGCGGTTGCCCGCTACAAACGTATGCGGGGATACAACGTACTGCATCCGTTCGGCTATGACGCTTTTGGGCTTCCCGCAGAGAACGCCGCCATAGAGAGAAAAATCCACCCCAGAGACTGGACGTTGAACAACATCAATATCATAAGAAAACAGATAAAGCGGCTTGGAATCAGTTACGACTGGGACAGGGAAGTGATCACCTGTCTTGAGCCATATTACAAATGGACAGAATGGATCTTCCTCAAGCTCTACGAAGCGGGTTTAGCCTACAAGAAGAAGGCCGCGGTGAACTGGTGCCCCAGGTGCATGACCTCACTCGCGAACGAACAGGTGAAAGACGGAAAATGCGAGCGTTGCGGCGCGACTATAACGATAAAACACCTGGAGCAGTGGTTCTTCAAGATAACCGATTATGCGGAAAGGCTTTTGAAAGACCTCGACAAGCTCACGGGATGGCCAGAACACGTCAAGACGATGCAGAAAAACTGGATCGGTGAGAGCAAAGGTGCCAAAGTGAAGTTCAGGGTCGACGGTCTCGACCTCGATATCGAGGTGTTCACGACCAGACCCGACACGCTGTGGGGCGTTACCTTTATGGCACTGGCGCCGGAATCTCCACTGGTTGAACAGATCGTTCTGCCCGAACTCAAACACGATCTCGAGCACTTCCTGGCCCGCGTGAGCAGACAGGACAGACACAGAAGAGGTTCACTTGAAGCTGAGAAAGAAGGCTTTTTCACTGGAAGGTACGCGATAAACCCTGTGAACGGTGAGAAAGTTCCAATCTATGTGGCGAACTACATACTCATGGAGTATGGCACGGGTGCAATCATGGGCGTGCCAGCACACGATCAGAGGGACTACGAGTTCGCGAAGAAGTACAACATACCGATAAGACAGGTCATAGAACCCTCAGAACCTTTCGATGAAGACAAAGCTTACGACGGTCCGGGAGTCATGATAAACAGCGGTCCTTTGAGTGGAACGAGAGTTCCTGAGGGTATAGAGAAAGTCATCGACTGGCTCGAAGAGAATGGTCTGGGAACACGCTCTGTACAGTACAAGCTCAGAGACTGGCTCATATCGCGTCAGAGGTACTGGGGTGCGCCAATACCCATCGTGTACTGCGAGAAGTGTGGCATTGTGCCCGTGCCCGAGAAGGATCTTCCCGTGACGCTGCCCTACGACGTCGAATTCCTTCCAACGGGTCAATCCCCGCTGGCTCTGAAGGAAGAGTTCAAGAAGACAACCTGTCCGAGGTGTGGAGGGCCTGCAACACGCGAAGTGGACACAATGGACACCTTCGTCGACTCTTCCTGGTACTACCTGCGTTACGTTAATCCAGACCTCGAAGATGCCCCATTCAAGAAGGAGGACGTGGATTACTGGCTACCGGTCGACCAGTACGTTGGTGGGGTGGAGCACGCAATACTGCACCTGCTCTATTCGAGGTTCATAACGAAGGTTCTGCATGACCTCGGATATCTCAGCTTCGATGAACCCTTCACGAACCTCTTCACCCAGGGCATGATATACAAAGACGGTGCGAAGATGAGCAAGAGCAAGGGAAACGTCGTCTCACCCGACGACATGATAGAGAAATACGGTGCCGACACGCTTAGGCTCTACATACTTTTCATGGGACCGCCAGAAAAGGATGCCGAATGGAGCGATGCGGGCATCGAAGGTGTGCACAGGTTCATCAAAAGGGCGTGGACCTTGATAGACAAGATTCTGTCTTTGGACGATCAAGGTTCTTCCGAGATGGGTCCCAGGGAAATAGAACTGAGAAGGAAACTACACTCTGCACTCTTGAAGATCACCCAGGACATGGAAGGCGGCTTCAAATTCAATACGGCGATCAGTGGTCTGATGGAACTGGTGAACGACGCGTTGGATTATCTGCAGGAGGTTCCACAGGAGCGGTGGCACGTGCCGCTGTTGAAAGAATTCGCCGAAAAGTTCGTTTTGATGATCTCTCCCTTCGCCCCACACTTTGCAGAAGAGCTCTGGCACGCGATGGGTAAAACGACCTCCGTCATGGAAGAAAGTTGGCCTCAGTACGATCCGGAAGCTTTAAGGGTGGAAGAAGTGGAGATCGCGGTGCAGGTGAACGGTAAACTGAGAGACAGAATAAAGATTCCAGTAGATGCGACAAAACAGGAAGTACTGAAGTTAGCACTGGAGAGCGAAAAAATCAAAAAGTTTGTGAACGGTGCGCCTAGGGATGCCATATACGTTCCAAAGCGCCTTTTGAACATCATCGTCTGAGCGCGGATCTGCACGCTTTTTTCATCGAGGTGTTGTCGATGTACGACGTGCTCATCAAAAACGGAATGGTCGTGGACGGAACCAACAGTCCATGGTTCTACGCAGATTTAGCCATTGAAGATGGAAAGATAGTCGAGATGGGAAAACTGAATCGAAGAAGAACGAAAGTTGTTATCGATGCAAAAGGTATGTTCGTCTGTCCGGGCTTCATCGATATACACAGCCATTCAGACTTCTCCTGTTTCGTCAATCCTTTCTGTGAAAGCAAGCTCAGGCAGGGTGTGACCACGGAGCTCGTTGGAAACTGTGGTTACTCTCTGGCACCCTTACTCAACAGCGCGCTTGAAGAGACGAAGAGTTATTACAGGGAGATGTACGGCGTCGAAGCAGGCTGGCAGAACGTCTCAGAGTATCTGGATGCACTTCAGCGCGCAAGGCCTGCCATAAACTATGCCATGCTCGTAGGACACGGAACGATCAGAAAGTCTGTCGTAGGCTACGAGAACAGAAGGCCGACAATCGAAGAGATGGGAAAAATGAAGAGTCTTGTCGCGCAGTCCTTGAGGCAAGGTGCCTTCGGTCTGAGCACAGGTTTGATCTATCCTCCAGGAAGCTTTGCAGAAACTGATGAAATAACAGAGCTCTGTAAAGTCGTCGCGAGATACAACGGCTTCTACGCCACACACATGAGGAACGAGGGCGCAAGACTGATCGAATCCGTCGAGGAGACGATCGAGATAGGCAAAAGAAGCAAAGTCTCTGTTCAGATTTCCCACCACAAAGTCTGTGGTGAAAAGTATTTTGGTAAAGTGAAAGAGACTCTCAAAATGATAGAACAGGTTCGGAACGAAGGCTACGACGTCACCTGTGATGTGTATCCTTACACTGCAACGGCGACCGATCTCGACGCGATCTTACCGGATTGGGTGCACGAGAACGGTACTGACAAAATGCTGGAGAGACTGAGAGACCAAAAGATCAGGGAGAAGATAAAAAAACAGATCGATCCTATCCAGAAGGCGATGGGTGGTTATGACAGGATACACATCACCTACGTTGTGAGCGAGAAGAACAAGCCTTTCCAGGGAAAGAGCCTCGCCGAGATCGCCAGAGCACTCAACAAAGATCCACTGGAAACCGCTTTTGATCTCATCGTGGAAGAACGTGGTCGCGTTGGAATGATGAGGTTCGCCATGGACGAGGAGGACGTCAAACTCGTCATCAAGAGCCCCTATTCGATGATAGGATCGGATGGCAGTGCGCTCTCGACAGAAGGTGTTCTTTCCCAGGGCCATCCCCACCCGAGAAACTTCGGCACCTTCGTCAGGGTTTTGGCCCGTTACGTGAGAGAGCTCAAGCTTTTGAGCGTTGAAGAGGCTGTCTGGAAGATGACGGGCTTTCCTGCGAGAAAGATCGGCCTTTTCGACAGGGGCATCCTGAGACCCAACATGGTGGCAGATATCGTCGTCTTCGATCTCGATCGGGTTCAAGAGCTGGCAAGCTTTGAAGACCCCAAAAGATACCCGAAGGGCATCGCACACGTTCTTGTGAACGGTGTGGTTGTCGTACGCGATGAGCAGTTGACGGGTGAAAGACCCGGCAGGGCACTGAGAAAGTTCAACAGATGAGGAGTGATCCTATGATCGATCTTCGTTCCGACACCGTAACGAAGCCAACAGCCGAGATGAGAAAAGCCATGGCGGAGGCAGAAGTTGGGGACGATGTGTACGGCGAAGACCCCACGGTGAACAGACTCGAAGAACTGGCCGCAAAAATGTTTGGCAAGGAGGCAGCTCTCTTTGTTGCGTCTGGAACGATGGGCAATCAGGTCAGCATCATGGCACACACCCAGCGCGGTGATGAGGTGATACTCGAATCGGACAGTCACGTCTTCTGGTACGAAGCAGGCGCGATGGCCGTTCTTTCAGGCGTGATGCCTCACCCGATCAAAGGTAAAAACGGAGCGATGGATCCGGAAGATGTCCGCAGAGCGATCAAACCTAAGGATATACATTTCCCGAGGACTTCTCTGATAGTCATAGAGAACACTCACAACAGATCGGGCGGTAGAGTGGTTCCCCTCGAAAATTTCAGGGCAATATACGAGATCGCAAAGCAGCACGGAATAAACGTTCATGTTGACGGTGCGAGGATATTCAACGCCTCGATCGCTTCGAACGTTTCTGTGAAGGAATACGCTATGTACGCAGATTCTTTGATGTTCTGCCTTTCGAAAGGTCTCTGCGCACCCGTTGGATCGGTCGTGGTGGGGAGCAAACAGTTCATAGAGAGGGCAAGAAAAGCGAGGAAAATACTCGGAGGGGGTATGAGGCAGGCAGGCGTTCTGGCCGCGGCTGGAATCGTCGCTCTGACCAAGATGGTGGAACGATTGAGGGAAGATCATGAAAACGCAAAGTTCCTTGCGCTGAAACTGAGAGAGATTGGCTATATGGTCAACCCTGAGGAAGTTGAAACGAACATGGTAATACTGCGAACGGACAATTTGAAAGTCGATGCTCATCAACTGTTAAAGGTGATGAGAGAAAACGGTGTTCTCGCTGTAGCCTTGTCAAACTCATCGATAAGGCTTGTGACACACAACGATGTTTCGCGGAACGATATACTCAGGGCACTCGACGTGTTCGAAAAGATCTTCAAAGAACTGAGGCTCTGAGTTTCAAGATTTGATCATCACCAAGAGCGTTTTGAATTTCTCCAAGGCGTTCACCGCGTGCGGCTCGTTGGGCGGCATGAGAATGAAATCCCCAGCTTCAAGGTGGTAAGGCTGGCCAGATATTTTGATCTCACAATCATATCGGTCAACTTCATCGATCTCACGGAGACTTCTCAAAGATCATAAAAGCGCTTCGCAGAGATTCACTTGATAAGGTGAAACTTACACCGCGTTCCTGACGGGGTAGACTTATCCCAATTTACTTCACAGTCCTCCAGGATCCTGGTCGGCGCGCCTTTTTGTCCCATATAAAGATATACGGACGAAGAGAAATTAAACATTCACTCTGTCTCCTTTCCGAAAGCTTCATACGACAGTGTCACACTCTAAGAAATCTTGCGGCAACGGAAGAGTCGTGAACTCGTCTCACTACTGAAGTAGTGGTCTTTCCCCTTCAACATTAACATCCCTATCGCAGTTCCAACCACATCCGCACTTAATAACTCTATCTGCAGGGAATCGGCTTTGCTCACAACTTACTTTCCCTTCTGTTGTACATTACCATCGTTATATCTAACGAAAAAGCCGCCTTTCATCTCACCCTTGAAAGAGTACACTTTCCCGGCGGATTCTCGTAAGTTAGGTCGAAACTTTTTGTGAAAGGCAACTCGACTTCTTCGCTGTGATATGTTCGAGTGGGTTAGAAGCGCGGAAGAGTGTTTGCAATAATCGATCACGAATGATGGAACCGTTGTCAACGCAAGAAACAAGTTATAAAATTTCTTCAACTTGTTCTTCTGGGATGCTTGGTTCAAGTCCAGGAATGCTTTCACTTTTCATGAGGAATGCGTTCAGGCTTCGAGCGTCTAACTCAAAGACTTTGGGGGCTTTGGAACCCTGGGTCGAAAAACTCAGGAGCTGTCTCACGTGAAATCGAAAAAGCTAGGAAAGCCTGTTTGGTGCGGAATCTGTGTTCGGTGGGGCTCACCGGCTCGTAGCTTTCACCTGAAAGGATTTACAATGTTTTATAGCATGAGAGCAAGGCCCAGTATAAATGTGCAAGGTTAAAAAGAATGACAAGCATTGTGGGTAGGTTGGGCTGTCGGGTTAAGATGTTAAGAAATCATACGCTCAGGGTGTGAGGATTTAGGATCGATGAGGGTCGCAGCTCAGCACTGATATACTGAGATTTGGTGGCCAGCGTACGCGGAAGGTTGGAAGTTTCGAAGTAGCGACTGTGCGAGGCGGAAAGTTGCCATCAGTATACTATCGAATGATTAGTTGATATTAGTCGAAGCATAGGTGATGTGCCTGTCAAAGGAACTTCTGTGTCGGGTTTGGTTGTCAGATGAAATAGGGGAGCGGCATCCATGACAGGTGCTGTGAAAAGGGGTGATACAAATGAAGGCGTCAAGTGGTGAAATAGCTCAAAGCGTTGATCTTTGTGTTGGCTGGGGGAGGCTCAATCCAAACGCACTCGGTTGGAGCAGAAAGCCGTTGATCAAAGCAAACTTGAGAGACCATTTTCTGAGGAAAAAGAAATGGAACTACTGGGCCGTGATGAATCAGGATTGTCTCTTCTCGGCGACGATCTCCAACTTAGATTACGTTGGTATGGTGTTTGTCTACTTCCTCGATCTTAACAGCAAGGACTTCTTCGAGGAGAGGGTAATCACACCCTTCGGTGTTGGCTGTGATCTGCCTGAGACATTGCGTGAGAGTGTTTCGTTCCACTCGAAAAAGATGAGTGTAAGATTCGAGGTGATTCATGAGAAAGTTCTCATAAGTGCTTCAATTCCACACACATGCCTTGGACGGGTGGACGCGCGGATCAAAGTTTACTTCTCTTCTCAAGAATCTCTGACAGTTGTTGTGCCTTGGTCCTGGAGAAGGTTTCAGTTGACCACCAAGTCCGTTGGGCTTCCTGCTGAGGGAACTCTGCTGGTCGGTAACAGAGCTTACGAGTTCAACGTGAACGATTCCTTCGCCACCCTCGACTTTGGGAGAGGAGTCTGGAAATACCGGACTTTCTGGAACTGGGCCAGCTTTTCAACCGCACTCGAAAATCACATCGTCGGTGTGAACCTGGGTGCGGGCTGGACAGACGGAACGGGTGCGAACGAGAACGCAGTCTTTGTGAACGGGAAACTCTTCAAGATAGAAAGTGATGTTGCCTTTGACTACGACAGAAAAGATCTGTTCAAACCATGGCACATATACACGAAATCGAGCGATCAGGTAGAACTGGAGTTTCACCCTTTCTTTGAAAGGATAGCAAAGAGTAACCTCGTGATCGTTGCATCGAGTGTGCACCAGATGATAGGTAGGTTCAAGGGGTTCGTCAGGGATGCGGAACACAACCTCTACATCGTGGACGGGGCACTCGGCTGGGCAGAAGAGCACCAGGCGCGATGGTGAGCACGTCTGTGCTCAACAACCTGAGATGACACGACGGTACAAACGAGAGCTGACAGCTAGACATCCACTAACGTTTGCCCATACGATGTGCTTGACTTGCATTTTTTAAGTGCTCGATGTTATAATTGAAAAGTCAGTAACACTGGTAACGAACACATGATTTTTTATCACACAAGGGGGTGTTGGTATGAAGTGGGTAATGTCTCTGTTACTGTTTGCAACCTTAGTTATCGCAGCAGAGCCCATCGTGATTGGTGTTTTCGAGCCAATGACGGGTCCATACGCTGCAGGTGGACAGATGACCATGGAAGGCATCTATCTTGCTCACGAGCAGGTGAAAGAAGTTCTTGGCAGACCGATTGAACTCGTGCTTGTGGACAACAAGAGTGACAAGGTAGAAGCGGCTAATGCCGTGGCGAGGTTGATCGAGTATCACAAGGCGGTGGCGATCATAGGTAGTTACGGAAGCGCTGTGGCCATACCCGGCAGTGAGGTTGCGAACAAACTCGGGGTGCCGATGGTTGGGTGTTCCCCGACGAACCCACTTGTGACACTTGGCAAGCCATATGTTTTCAGAGTTTGTTTTATAGACCCGTTCCAGGGCACGGTCATGGCACAGTTTGCCGTTGAAAAGCTTGGAGCGAAGACTGCTGTCGTAATTCAGGACATCGCTTCGGACTATTCGGTTGGCCTGTCACACTACTTCCAGGAGGCTTTCAAGAAACTCACCAACAATAAGAAATCCGTTTTAGGGGTTATCTCCTATCAAACGGGAGACCAGGATTTCACAGCCCAGTTGACGTTCGCAAACAGCAAAAATCCTGATGTGATCTTCATACCTGCTGCCGCTTACGGTGAGGCTGCTCTGATCATAAAACAAGCACGCGAACTTGGAATGAAACAGATATTCTTGGGTGGTGACACATGGGAAGCTCCAGAATTTCTCGAGGTTGGTGGCAAAGCAGTTGAAGGAAGCTATTTCAGCACGCACTTTGATACTGAGGCCACGACAACTCCCAGAGCTGCGGAGTTTATCAAGGCATTCAGGGCGAAGTACGGCAAAGATCCAAGTGCTTTTGCCGCACTGGGATATGACGCTTACATGCTTGTTGTTGATGCGATTAAAAGAGCAGGATCAGCTGACCCGAAAGCAATAAGAGATGCGCTCGCCGCTACGAAGAATTTCGAGGGTGCAACAGGCTATATAACGCTCGATCAAAACGGAGACGCAATTAAGGATGCAGTTATAAGGGTTGTCAAGGATGGGAAGTTCGTGTATGTGACAACAGTCAGACCAAGTGAATGAGTGACGCGCAGGCTTCCGCCTGCGCGTTTTCTTCTGGGGGTGTCTTGATGAACTTGACCTTGTTTCTCCAGCACCTGGCAAATGGAGTAGCACTTGGGTTCGTTTTTGGGCTTGTCGCAATTGGATACACACTCGTCTACGGTGTTGTGAAATTGGTCAACTTTGCTCACGGCGACATATTCATGATGGCGGCGTTCTTTGTTTATTACGGGATAGTTCTCTTTTCGTTTCCGTGGTTTTTGTCATTCCTTTTTGCGATATTTCTCACAGCACTCCTTGGAATATCAATTGAAAAGGTTGCTTATAAGCCACTGAGAAATGCACCGAGAATCTCTTCCCTCTGCTCAGCCATAGGCATGTCCTTCCTGCTTGAGAATTTCGCAATTGTGGTTTTCGGTGGCAGACAGAAACCTTTCTATCAACCGGCGGTGTTGAACAAAACACTGAACGTATGGGGAGTCAGAATCCAGCTTGTAACAATAATCACGATCGTTGTGTCGATAGGGGCTCTCTTCTTCCTGAGTTACCTGGTTTATAAGACAAAGATGGGACTCGCAATGAGAGCTCTTGCGTACGACTTTGACACAGCGAGGTTGATGGGGATAAACGTAGACAGGACGATAACCTTTACTTTTGCAGTTGGTTCAAGCCTTGCAGCCATCAGTGCCATATTCTGGGCGCTGCGCTATCCACAGATATGGCCATTCATGGGGGTTTTTCCGGGGTGGCGCGCTTTTACGGCAGCCATAATAGGTGGTATCGGAAGTATCAAAGGAGCCATGGTTGGGGGCTTCTTGATTGGCATGATTTCGATCTTGCTTGTTGCGTTTCTCCCGGATCTGGCAGGCTACCGGGACGCTTTCATTTTTATTATGCTGGTCTTCGTTTTACTCTTTAAACCTACAGGTCTGTTTGGTGAGACTTAGGGGGAATGAGTGTGTACAAGCAACCATCGTTCTGGCTGACGTTGATCGCGCTTGTTGTGTTTTTCGCTTTTATCAGCTATGCGCAGAATAATTTCGATGCATACGTAATTCGAATCATGAACGTGGCGGCGATATACGTGATTCTCGGAGTCAGTCTTAACCTGATAAATGGATTCACGGGACAATTTTCCCTTGGCCACGCCGGATTCATGGCAATAGGTGCTTACGCGTCTGCTTTACTTTATATGTCACCTGAGCTGAAGGCGATGAACTTTTTCATAAAACCGCTGATATGGCCGCTGAATCGAATTCAAATTCCGTTTTTCCCGGCGTTGCTGATCGGTGGATTGCTTGCCGCCGGTGCAGGTTTCCTCGTTGGTGCTCCCTGTATGAGGGTGAAAGGTGATTATCTCGCGATAGTTACCTATGGTTTTTCTGAAATAATCAGGGTTCTTTTCAACAATTTGCAGAGTGTGACAAACGGGCCTTTGGGGCTTAAAGGTTTGCCAACGTACACAAATTTGTGGTGGAGCTGGGGATGGGCTGTGTTCACCGTGTTTTTCATAAAGAGGCTGATCGATTCCAGCTATGGCAGGGCGTTGAAGGCAATTAGAGACAACGAAGAGGCCGCTGAAGCGATGGGTGTCAATTTGTTTTATCACAAAACTCTCGCTTTTGTTGTGGGCGCATTTTTCGCGGGTATTGCAGGTGGGCTACTCGGTAGTTTGGTGATGACGATCGATCCAAACGCGTTCAACATAATGCTCACTTTCCAGATTGTACTGATAGTTCTCCTAGGAGGACTTGGCAGCATAACCGGGACAGTGATTTCAGGTGTTCTGATCGCCGTTTTGATGGAATGGCTCAGGATTGTGGAGACACCAATGAAAATTTTCGGGATAACGATACCTGGCATCTCTGGCATGAGGATGTTGATTTTCTCCATCATACTAATGATATCGGTTCTGTTTTTCAGACACGGCATCCTGGGTGATAGAGAATTTTCATGGCAGGGTGTCATTTCGTTTTTCAAAAGGCGTCAATCAAACCGGGGAGGATGAAGTGTGGCGATCCTGAAGTTGGACAAGGTGACCAAGAAATTCGGCGGCTTGGTGGCCGTTAACAACGTGTCTCTGGAACTTGAACAGGGTCAGCTGGCAGGTCTCATTGGTCCGAACGGTGCCGGTAAAACAACTATTTTCAACGTCATAACTGGCGTTTACCGTCCGGACTCTGGAAAAGTGTATTTTATGGGAATCGACATAACGAAGAAAAAACCACACGAAATAGCAGCACTGGGCATAGCGAGAACTTTTCAGAACATCAAGCTCTTTCACCGAATGAGCGTGCTCGACAACGTTCGTGTGGCATGTCATTTCAGGTTGAAAGCATCTGTTTTCTCGGCCGTCCTCGATTTGCCCAAGTATGCAAGAGAGGAACGCGAGATGACAAAAGAATCACTGGATCTTCTTGAAGCCGTTGGGCTGAAGCAGCTTGCGAATGAAAGTGCGGGCTCACTTCCATACGGTTATCAGAGAAAACTTGAGATAGCAAGAGCTCTTGCAACGAGACCAAAGATTTTACTGCTCGATGAACCTGCGGCCGGTATGAATCCGGAAGAAACTGCTGAACTGATGAGATTCATAAAGAGAATTCGCGACGAATTTGGTCTCACAATACTTCTGATCGAACACGATATGAAAGTTGTCATGGGAATATGTGAGAAAATAACGGTTCTGGATCATGGTTGTGTCATTGCAGAAGGTTCTCCCAAAGAGATACAGAACAATCCCGAAGTTATAAAAGCCTACTTAGGAAGTGGTGTTTATGCTCGAAGTTAGGGATCTGCATGTGAGTTATGGTGCAATAAAGGCATTGAAGGGAATATCTTTCAAGGTGGAAAAAGGGAAAGTCGTAACCCTGATTGGTTCGAACGGTGCAGGTAAGACGACCACTTTGAAGGCAATATGTGGCCTCGTCAGAGTACAATCTGGAAACGTTTTTCTGAATGGTGAGAACATCACGAACAAGCCAACCAATGAGATTGTCTCAAAAAAGATCGCCATGGTTCCAGAAGGCAGGAGGATTTTTCCAAATCTGACGGTTTATGAAAATCTGTTGGTTGGAGCATATCAAAGGAATGACAAAGATGGAATTCAAGAGGACATGGAATGGATTTTCTCGCTTTTTCCTGTTTTAAAGGAAAGACTCAACCAGAAGGGTGGAACTCTATCCGGCGGAGAGCAACAGATGCTTGCAATAGGCAGAGCTCTGATGAGCAGGCCTGATCTGTTAATGCTCGACGAGCCTTCTTTGGGCCTTGCACCAATAATAGTGGAACAATTGTTCGAGGTGATTCAAAAAATTCACAGTGAGGGTAAGACGATACTTCTGATTGAACAGAATGCCTACGCAGCTTTGAATATAGCGGATTATGCTTATGTACTCGAAACCGGTCGAATAGTCTTACAAGGCACCGGAAAAGAATTACTCGCCAATGAGGAGGTTAAGCGGGCTTACCTGGGTGGTTGAACGCTGGGCCTTGCGGGGAATTAACTTTTTCGTAACTTGACACGCGTCTTGACAGGTGGTACCATGATATTCGGCCGCTCGTGTGAGAGCAGTTATAAGTAGCAGGGTCTTGGAAAATGAATAAAGCGACAGAGGGTCTGAGTAAGACTCACATTGTTTTGTCGTCGGGTCATTGAAAAATGGATAGCAGTCCCGCCAATCATAAAGAATTCAAAGGGTCAAGGATCTAAACCTTCCGCTTAGATTTCGTGGAGGGTTTGATCCTGGCTCAGGGTGAACGCTGGCGGCGTGCCTAACACATGCAAGTCGAGCGGGTACCCGCAAGGGTACCAGCGGCGCACGGGTGAGTAACACGTGGGTAATCTACCCCTCGGAGGGGGATAACCGGGGGAAACTCCGGCTAATACCCCATACGATCCAACAACACAAGTTGTTGGATGAAAGGAGCGTTTGCTCCGCCGAGGGATGAGCCCGCGGCCCATCAGGTAGTTGGTGGGGTAATGGCCCACCAAGCCTACGACGGGTAGCCGGCCTGAGAGGGTGGTCGGCCACAAGGGCACTGAGACACGGGCCCTACTCCTACGGGAGGCAGCAGTGGGGAATCTTGGACAATGGGCGAAAGCCTGATCCAGCGACGCCGCGTGGGGGATGAAGCCCTTCGGGGTGTAAACCCCTGTTGCGAGGGAGGAATAAGGCCTGGAGGAAATGCCAGGCCGATGACTGTACCTCGCGAGGAAGCCCCGGCTAACTACGTGCCAGCAGCCGCGGTAATACGTAGGGGGCGAGCGTTACCCGGATTCACTGGGCGTAAAGCGGGTGTAGGCGGCTCGGTAAGTCGGGTGTGAAATCCCACAGCTCAACTGTGGAATTGCGCCCGAAACTGCTGAGCTTGGGGCCGGTAGAGGGAGACGGAACTGCCGGTGTAGGGGTGAAATCCGTAGATATCGGCAGGAACGCCGGTGGGGAAGCCGGTCTCCTGGGCCGCGCCCGACGCTGAGACCCGAAAGCTAGGGGAGCAAACCGGATTAGATACCCGGGTAGTCCTAGCCGTAAACGATGCCCACTAGGTGTGGGGGATTAATTCCTCCGTGCTGTAGCTAACGCGTTAAGTGGGCCGCCTGGGGAGTACGCCCGCAAGGGTGAAACTCAAAGGAATTGGCGGGACCCCGCACAAGCGGTGGAGCGCGTGGTTTAATTGGATGCTGAGCCAAGAACCTTACCAGGGCTTGACATGCAGGTGGTACCGACCCGAAAGGGGAGGGACCCCATCCTTTTGGATGGGGAGCCTGCACAGGTGGTGCACGGCCGTCGTCAGCTCGTGCCGTGAGGTGTTGGGTTAAGTCCCGCAACGAGCGCAACCCCTGCCCTTAGTTGCCATCGGTTCGGCCGGGCACTCTAAGGGGACTGCCGGCGACGAGCCGGAGGAAGGAGGGGACGACGTCAGGTACTCGTGCCCTTTATGCCCTGGGCTACACACGCGCTACAATGGGTGGTACAATGGGTTGCGACCCCGCGAGGGGGAGCCAATCCCTAAAACCACCCTCAGTTCGGATCGCAGGCTGCAACCCGCCTGCGTGAAGCCGGAATCGCTAGTAATCGCGGATCAGCCACGCCGCGGTGAATACGTTCCCGGGGTTTGCACACACCGCCCGTCAAGCCACCCGAGTCGGGGGCACCCGAAGACGCTCATCCTAACCCGAAAGGGAGGGAGAGCGTTGAGGGTGAACCTGGTGAGGGGGGCTAAGTCGTAACAAGGTAGCCGTACTGGAAGGTGCGGCTGGATCACCTCCTTTCTAGGGAGTGAAGCGGGACTGCTATCCATCTTTGAGTGACTCGAGAGGGCTCGTAGCTCAGGTGGTTAGAGCGCACGCCTGATAAGCGTGAGGTCGGAGGTTCGAGTCCTCCCGAGCCCACCATGGAGGGGACGTAGCTCAGTTGGGAGAGCGCCTGCTTTGCAAGCAGGAAGTCAGGGGTTCGAATCCCCTCGTCTCCACCAAGGGAAGGGTCTTTGAAAACTGCATAGGAAGCGAAGAGGTCAAGGTACTAAGGGCATGCGGTGGATGCCTTGGCGGCGGGAGGCGACGAAGGGCGTGGTAAGCTGCGATAAGCCCCGGGGAGCCGCAAACAGGCGTTGATCCGGGGATTCCCGAATGGGGAAACCTAACTGGTCGTAAGACCAGTTGCCGCCGAAAGGCGGTGCGACACCGGGGGAAGTGAAACATCTCAGTACCCCGAGGAAAAGAAATCAAACGAGATTCCCTGAGTAGCGGCGAGCGAAAGGGGAGAAGCCTAAACCAGTGCAATGCTCAAGCCCGTGGGCGTTGTTGCACTGGGGTTGTGGGGCGCAACCGGGCGAGGCCACGGACTCGCCGGGAAGTTACAAATCCTCTATCTAGCCGAAGTGCCTGGGATGGCACGCCGGAGAGGGTGAAAGCCCCGTAGGCGAAAGGTAGAGGACTTCCTGGGTTGCGACCCCGAGTACCGCGGGACCCGTGGAATCCTGCGGGAATCAGGGGGGACCACCCTCCAAGGCTAAATACTACCCGCCGTCCGATAGCGTACTAGTACCGTGAGGGAAAGGTGAAAAGAACCCCGGGAGGGGAGTGAAACAGAACCTGAAACCGCATGCCTACACTAAGTCGGAGCCCGTAAGGGTGACGGCGTGCCTTTTGCTTAATGAGTCCGCGAGTTGCCGTCAGTGGCGAGGTTAAGCCGAACAAGGCGTAGCCGTAGCGAAAGCGAGTCCGAACAGGGCGTTAGTCACTGGCGGCAGACCCGAAGCCGGGTGAGCTACCCCTGGGCAGGATGAAGGTGGGCTAAACCCCACTGGAGGTCCGAACCGGTGGACAGTGAAAAGTCCTCGGATGACCTGGGGGTAGGAGTGAAAAGCTAACCGAACCCGGTGATAGCTGGTTCTCCCCGA
>LDZQ01000369.1_pt1 | contig 129173 bp, 135 predicted proteins | sample 615361 | NCBI WGS metagenome assembly LDZQ01 (sample SAMN03408297, study PRJNA278302) | terrestrial metagenome | isolation source: oil reservoir sample I2 | place: USA: Alaska, North Slope, Ivishak formation | collected 2013 | reverse complement strand
TCTGCCATCTGATTCAAAGCTTGTGCCATCTGCGCAACTTCGTCTTTGCCTTTCGCTTCAAATTTCACTGTAAGATCTCCTTTGCCAAATTTCAGCGCCCTCTGTGCGAGTGTTCTGATGGGCTTGGAGATGGAGGAACTGATGAGGAACATGAGAATCACAAGGACGGCAAAGGACGGAACTGTAATTGATAGATAGATAAGCACTTTGTTATAGAAGGTTTGCTGTATGTCGTCTATGTACACACCGCTTCCTATGATCCAGCCCCACGGTTTGAACTTCTTAACGAACGACAACTTCGGATACAGTTCTTTTGTGACCCCACCTTCTTTTAAGGGCTTTGTCCACAGATATTCCACATATCCACCATTTGCATCCGCATTCGCAACTTCTACGAAGGCTTGGAACAAATTCTTTTTCCCATCAGTCTTCGTGACCTTGCCGTCAGTCACAGTTTCCATCAGCGTTGCGCAGTTATAGCTTGGATCGTCAAGCACTTTCCCATCCAGTGCAGGGTTAGTTGCGTGCATTATCATCGTCGGATAAGGAAGTTTGTCGTCGTTGATCCAAAAATACTCTTTTTCTTCATATCTCAGCGCTTTGACAGCATCCTTTGCTGCATCCTTGGCTTGCCGTTCTGTCAGCATCCCCTGCTGGGCCAAACGATAATAATGTTCAAGGATCGAGTATGCGGTCTCAACAACGTGCTTCTGTTTCAATTTCCTCTCTTGATAGATAGTGTTTCTAATGAGATTTGTACTGTAAAGAACCAAGACTGCGAGCACGATGAAAGTTGGCACTGACAGCAGAACCAGCAGCTTGCCACGCACGGTCTTCATCGTCTCACCTCCGAGGAGTTGATGCTTCAAAGTATATCACACTGAGCAACAAAATTGGAAATGCAGAACATTTCTCATCACTCATAAATGAGTGTGAATGACGAAGAGAATCGTGGAAGGTTTCCCCTGAACGATCAGACCGTTTGATCAGGGAAGCTGGAAAAATGACCGCCTTATGAGCGGCCGACGCGCTGCTTGTCAGCCTGCACCGATCCTGCTGCCGCCGGCACCGGAACCTGCACTTCCTCCTTTGAAACCACCAGACGATGAGGATGAGCGAGAGATCGTTTGCGAAGCCGTCCTGACCATTGCTGGCGCCACATCGAGCACTTTCGGCTGGACGACCACCACGCTCGCTACGGAGGACTCGGAAGGAGGATTGAGTTCTTTGAAGTTTTCCGCAACGACCTTTGCGATTCCAAGTGCCGTCGCATAGACTATGTATTCGTCCCAGATGGCCACGGACGCCGGAGGATGTGAAGAAAGGGCGGAGAAATCGAGAAGGAACCTTTCGAAGTTCTTCCATCTCAGATAGTAGAGCAGTCCTTCCTGGGTCCATCGCGAAAAGACATCTTTCCTCATCAGAAAAACCGCGATCCCAGCAGAGATGCACAGAAACATCAAGGTGCGCACGTAATCGACGATCACTTTGAATGCCGGACCGAGGTTGCTCGACAGTAATAGTGCGATTATGGGTGTCAGAATGGCGAAGATGAGGGCGAAAGATTTTGCTATCTTGTTGCCCCTTTCGTCCATGAGATTCTTCTCCTTTATCTGTCTCAACACATCCTGCTGCCATCTTCTGTAGTTCTCCAGGAACTTTCTCGCGTTCGATTCTTTTTGAACTGCTTTTTTGAACGCGTCGAAATACAATCTTCCATCCTGAATGAACCTATCGAAAAGTTTCGTTATCACAGCATCGTTGGACAAAAGCTCCAGCGCGACGATCTCTCCATTCTGACCAATGACAAACCTCGCCTTCTTCTCTCTCACTGCGTCCAGCAGAACGGAGTTCAAGCCATGCTCGTCTGGAACAGAACACAGACGTTTCACCACACCGTTCACCACATCTGGTGAATCTCTGTATGGAACCTCTCGCTCGTACTCGGCATCGTAAACAATCGAGGATTCTCTGCCAAATTTCCTGTACAGATAAAAGGGAAAGAGGATCACGAACAGGGTGTAACTCGCCGCGAGCGTCACAACGAGCACGTTTTTGAGCATGTAGCGTTTCTCGTAATCGACGATTTCACTGAGAGAGACGTCCTGCCGGCGAACCGATTGGACCAAGGTCAATCTGTCGAAGACGTACCTGCCTTCGACAAAAGTGTTTGGCGGAACGTTTCTGAAGACGAAGTTCACGATCCTGCCATCCTTGCTCGAGCTCACCTGTAGCCCCCATGGATGATGGTAAACCTTTGGCTCGCCAAACTCAGGAGGAAAAATCATCTTAACGTCGAGCTTCTTGATGGGCACGGGGGCCTGTCCAAGATACTTGATTAACAATTGCGTGAAGTCCTCACCCTGCATCAGCAAATTCTTCACACTGTAGTTTACTCTCAACTGGACGGTGAGCCCTTCCGGCGGTATCTGAACGTACTCTTCCATGGAGCGACTGAACTGAAAGAGAAGATCGACACTGTTAGGACCGATTCTCTTCTCCTGAACGCCACCAAGGAGCGGAGGGCCTTGAAGTACTTCGTAACGAACATTTTCTATCGTCACGCCCTCTGGCATGTCCAGAGCCCAGGTGACATAGCGGAAAGGCTTTTTGAACCTCATCGTGAACGTCTCTGCAACGTTCGCCGTTCCGTCTGCTTGCATGAGCATGGTGTAGTCCACTTGAGGTATTTCGAAAAGATCGGTTTCGGGACGATGCGTTACAAAGACCAGGAGGAGGAAGACAACTGTGGCGATTAAAAAAGGCACGATTCGCTTTGACATGTCAGCTCAACTCCTGGAGCATCTGTTTCGCTTCCTCGTAGCTAAGCTTGCCCTCGGCCACCAGCCGGAGGATCCTCTTTTCAATCTCTTCTACTCTCTCCTTTTTGCTCATCACTTTCACCTGCACGTCACCAGAGACGGTCGAAGCAACGATCTTCATTCTGCCATCGCCAAAGACGTATTCATTACCACGCCTGACGTAACCAACGTTAGAAGAAATATCACCGCTGGTGCTCTTCAAACTCAGCCTCATATTTGGCAAGCCCACAACGTTCAAGCTTATATCTCCACTCACGGTGCTGAGCAACCAGTCGTACTCTCTGCACTCCAGTTTATCGACGTTCACGTCCCCACTCGCGCTCGCAACCGCGAGTCGCTGCACATCGACAGTCGACAGCTCGATGTCACCCGAGACTGTTTTGATTTCGACGCTTTGAGCCTGACAGTTGTCGATCTTGATTTCTCCTGAGACCGTTTTCAGCGTGCCATGCTCGAACGAGAGCGAGGAAACCTCTATGTCCGCCGAGATGGAACTGATATGTAATAGTTTCAGATGTGTCGGCACGTGAAGCTCTAAATGTTCCGATGGGCCAGAACCAAAGTTGATCAAACCCAGCAAACCCTTCTCGTAGCCCCTCATGCTTATACTGAGCACATCGTTATCGATGCGTACGTCTGGTGTGTTTTCGTCGAAAAAAAGCTTGAACGAATCATCAGAGCTTTTAACGACCTTTACAGTTCCGCTGGCTAACTTAATGTGAACTTCGTTCACATGCCTCTCTATGAGAATGGATTTCTTCTCCAAGGTTCATCCCTCCTAAAAACCCATGAACCTGACGATCACCCATATCACCACGAGCTCGCCGGCTATGTAGATGAGAATAGGCACAATGTTTCCCCAGATAAGAAAGAACACATATAAAGCCACAAAGATCGAGTAAGTCAGGGCAATGGACTTCACCTTGATTTGAAGCAGTTTGTAACCTATGTAGGCAAGCAGCAGCGCACCGATGACACCGCTGAGAACCTTGAAGACCAGCACGCTCACGCACCCTCTCTGAGCTTTCTGATCTTCTCGAGTGCTTCCTGGGCAGAGATCTCACCCTTTTCGAGGCTCTCGAGGACTTCGTTCACCTGTCTCTCTTGCTGCACTTCTTCGGCTTCGTAGCCAAGTGTCTTCACTATGGCTTCGAGCCTGGATCTGGCTGTGGGATAAGAGATGCCGAGTTCCTTCTGAACTTCACTGAGATTTCCACGCGCCTTTATGAAGATTCGAAGAAAGCCCAGCTGCTCCGGCGAAAGTCTGAAGAATTCTTCCAGCTCGAACTTACCCCTTATGATCGTTCCACATGAAGGGCACGTGAGCTCCGTTATGAGCAGCTGATTGTCGCACACGGGGCACCTCGAGATAACACGCGCCATTCAAATCACCTCTTCAATTTATTTAGTCTCACCTGAAAATATATTAACTCCGGACTCAAAGTTTGTCAAGTACACTCTGATGTAACATTACCTGCGTTCTCCATCTTGATGAAGTTGGTACAATCCTGAGGGAGGGATCGTGTGGTGTACAAAAGGGTGTTGATAAAGCTGAGCGGGGAAGTCATGTGCGGTGAGGGAGAAAGAGGTTTCGACAGAAAGAACGTCGAATTCCTTGTCAGACAGTTAGCACAGGTGGTGGAGTACGGTGTCAACGTGGGCATCGTCATAGGCGCGGGTAACATATTCAGGGGAGAAGAGCTCATCGATCTTCCACACTCGCTTGCCGATCAGATCGGAATGCTCGGCACGGTGATCAACGCGCTTTACCTCAAGGGAATTCTGCAGAAGGTCGGTATAAAATGTGTGGTGGTCTCCCAGATAAGTTCCTTGCCATCCATAAGGCCAATCCACTACGACGACATAAACCTGTACTTCGACGCCGGCTACGTGGTCATCTTTGCAGGCGGTACGAGCAATCCGTTCTTCACGACCGATACCGCTGCAGCGCTGAGAGCCGTGGAGATGGGAGCCGAGCTGCTCATCAAAGCAACCAAGGTAGATGGGGTTTACGATAGCGATCCAAGAAAAAACAAGGACGCAAAGAAGTTTGAAAAATTGTCTTACCAGGATGCGATAAAATTGGGCTTGAAAGTGATGGACACGGAGGCTTTCTCCATCTGTGGAAGGTACAAGCTGCCCATTGTGGTGCTCAACTTCTTCGAAGACGGGGCCGTGCTTAGGGCTGTGAAGGGCGAGCCTGTTGGTAGCTACATCTCACCGGATTGAGGAGGTGGCTGGATGTACAACGAAATCATGGACATCAAGGCAAGAGAAGTTCTCGATTCGAGAGGTAACCCGACGGTTGAGGTCGAAGTTTACCTTGAAGATGGAACAAAGGCTTCCGCAATCGTTCCGTCAGGTGCTTCCACTGGAAAGTTCGAGGCGCTGGAACTGAGGGACAAGGACAAGAGGTATCTGGGTAAAGGTGTGCTCAAAGCTGTGAAGAACGTCAACGAAATCATCGCACCGAAAATCATAGGCATGAACGCGTACGATCAGGTGGCCATCGACAGCGCGTTGATCGAGCTCGACGGAACAGAGAACAAGTCCAAGCTCGGTGCCAACGCGATTCTTGGAGTTTCCATGGCTGTAGCGAGGGCAGCCGCGGAGAGCCTGTATCTGCCCTTGTACAGGTACCTTGGTGGACCGAACGCAAAGGTCCTGCCCGTTCCGTTCATGAACGTGATCAACGGCGGAAAGCACGCGGACAACAGCTTGGACATTCAGGAGTTCATGATTGTGCCCGCAGGCTTTTCTAAGTTCTCCGAAGCGCTTCGCTGTGGCGCAGAGGTGTTCCACACACTCAAGAAGATCTTGCACGACGCGGGCCACGTCACTTCGGTGGGTGACGAAGGCGGATTCGCACCCAACCTGTCCTCCAACGAGGATGCGATCAAAGTGCTCATTGAAGCCATCGGGAAGGCCGGCTACGAAGCAGGTAAAGACGTTTTCATCGCGCTCGATTGCGCTGCCTCTTCTTTCTACGACGCTGAGAAGAAAAAATACCTGATCGATGGTGCTGAGAAGACAACCGATGAACTCTTGGAGTATTACAAAAGGCTGGTTGAGAGCTACCCAATCATCAGCATCGAAGATCCTTTCGATGAGGAAGATTGGGAAGGATTCGTCAAGCTCACGAATCAAATCGGAGAAAAGGTTCAAATCGTCGGTGACGATCTCTACGTTACGAACGCAAAAAGGTTGCAGAAAGGCGTTGAACTGAGAGCCACGAATTCCATACTCATCAAACTCAACCAGATAGGAACGGTCACGGAAACACTCGACACCATGGAGCTTGCTAAGGAAAACCACATGACGTGCATCGTGTCGCACAGATCGGGCGAAACTGAGGATACCTTTATCGCAGACCTCGCGGTCGCGACGAACTGTGGTATGATAAAGACCGGTTCTCTGTCTCGTAGCGAAAGGATCGCCAAGTACAACAGATTGCTCAGGATCGAGGAAGAACTTGATGAAATTGCTCAGTACAGAGGAGTTGCATCTTTCTACAGCATAAAGAGATGATGAAATCGTAATTGTTGAGGAGCCGATTCGGCGCGGCTACACGCCGCGCTTTTTGGTCGGCGGGTGGAAGGATGGACGACAGGGGCAAACTCTTCTCAAAAGTCGCTTGGATAGGTGTCTGGACCAACGGTGCGCTGTCCGCAGCGAAGGTCCTCGTGGGCTTGCTTTTCAACAGCTCCGCGGTGCTGGCCGACGGAGTGGACACGGGAACAGATGTGTTCACTTCTCTGGTGACGCTGGTTTCGGGAAAGATATCGAGCAGACCTCCCGACAAGACGCACCCATACGGGCACGAGAGGGCTGAGGCCATTGCGGCAAAGATCGTTTCTTTCATCGTTTTTTACGCAGGCGCAAGCCTGCTCTTTGCGTCAGTCAAGAGGATAATCCTTCACGAACACGTACAGATTCAAGGTGTTCTACCTTTGTTGGTGACGATTCTCTCCATAGCCATCAAGAGCTGGTTGTTCCTCTACAAGTATCGGGTTGGGAAGAGATTGAACAGCTCAGTGATGATCGCGGACGCTTTGAACATGAGAAACGACATTCTCATTTCAGGCACGGTTCTGCTCGGTGTGATCCTGAGCAAAATTGGACTCTTCTGGATGGACAGCATCGCCGCGCTGGTCGTTTCGGTCATGATCATACGAACTGCATTCAGCATCTTTCGAGAAACCAGTTACGAGCTCATGGACGGTATGCGCGATCTGGAAATCTACCGGGAGATATTCGATGCCGTTGAGTCGGTGAAAGGGGTCAAAAACCCGCACAAGGTTCGTGTGAGACAGGTTGGATATAAGTACTTTGTAGACATCGACATCGAGGTCGATCCAAGCCTGACGGTGCAGGTGGGTCACGACATCGCCACTCAGGTCAAACGGGCGATAATCGCCAGGAACGACAGGATAGCGGACGTCCTGGTCCACGTCGAACCTGCGGGCAACGTCGAGCAAGAACCGTTCGGTCTGGATCAGGAAAAAATGAACTCGACGAACAAGTGATTCATTTGACCATTTTGGCGATCGAAGCGAGCTTTTCCACGATCGAGTCCACCAGCTCAAGGTAATCGTTCGCTTCCCATCCCATGAGATCAACGAATATCGGTTCGAGATCGAACTGTTTTGCCAGGTTCAGAGCTGCAGAACCTTCGACGTGCTCATCGATCAGTATGTGCCTCGCCACGCCCTTTTTCACAAGATTTGCCAGCTCTGCGAGTCGCTTTGCCGTAATTCCCTGCTCATGACCTGTCTCCAGGCCGAAGATTTCACCGATGTTGAAGCGCCTTGCGAAGAGTATGAGTGCCGAATGAACCTCGACGATAGTTTTTCCCTTCAAATGATGCATTCTTTCGCACCAGAGCCATAGTTTCTCAAGCAAACGTTTTGAAAAGTCCTGCCAGTTGTCCTCAAACTTTTCGGCCAAGGCTGGTTCGACCTGCGAGAACCTCAACATCAATTTGTGCGAGAAGAGAAGCACGTTCACAGGATCGAGCCAGAGATGTTCATCCTGTTCGAAGTCCTTCTCGAACACACCATCTGCAAAGACCACGGTCTTGTCCGCGAACATGTCCGCAACCTTGTTTGCCCATTCTTCAAAGCCAACCAGGACGATCAGATCGGCTCCGTTCAGAATCTTCAAATCACTCGCCTTCAGCTGGTAAAGGTGTGGATTTGTACCTTCGTCCATGATACAAACGACGCTGTGTCCTTCTGGAAGGATATGCTTCACGATGAGTTCGAGCGGCCTGATAGAAACGGCGACCGTTATGGACAGAGCCAGGGAGCAGGAGAGAAGAAAAACCGTTGTAAGCCATCTCATGACTGATCCCTCCAATCAAAAAGAGGGGGAAGTTCCCCCTCTGGTGGAGCCGATGGGACTCGAACCCACGACCTCTACCGTGCCATGGTAGCGCTCTCCCAAACTGAGCTACGGCCCCACGCGGTATTTATTATAACCCATCACGTGGGGTTTGACAACTGTTTTTTGAGGCTCTCAAAAGTAGTTCTGCGCGGCGTGAACTGCGGCGATCGCTCCATCGGCGACGGCCGTGACGATCTGCCTGACGTTCTTCTTACGCACATCACCTATTGCGTAAAGGCGAGGAACGTTCGTCTCCATCCATTCGTTGGTGATTATGTATCCGTTTTCGTCAAGTTCAACGAAACCTTTCACCAGATCGGATCTGGGCACGGAACCGATTGCAACGAACACACCTTCAACATGAAGCTCACTCGTCTCGTTCGTCTTGACGTTTTTCACAACCACCCTTTCAAGCTTGTTTTCACCAACGAACCGTTCCACAACCGAGTCGAAGAGGAACTTTATGTTGGGCCTCTGGAAGGCCTTTTCCTGAAGGATCTTGACCGCTCTGAGTTTGTCCCTCCTGTGGATCACCGTAACGCTGCGTGCGATCTTCGAAAGATACAGAGCATCGTTAATCGCAGTATCGCCGCCGCCCACGACCACCACATCTTTTTCTTTGAAGAAATAACCATCGCAGGTGGCACAGTAAGAAATACCCTTTCCAATGAGCTCAGATTCGCCCGGTACGTTCAATCTCTTTGGATCCGTACCAGTTGCGATCATCAGAACCTTCGCTTGGATCGTCCTCCCATCGTCGAGTACCACCGCACGTGTCTCATCATCGAGGATGACTTTCTCCACTGAACCGTTCAAGAACTGCGTTCCAAGCGACTCGGCGTGTTCCTTCATCCGTTTGGCAAGCTCCGCACCTTCGATGTTCGGAAAACCCAGATAGTTATCTATGTACGTCGTGAAGTTCAGTTGCCCACCCTCGAGTACCTTCTCCACTATCAGTACACTCAATCCTGCCCTTCGCGCATAAACTGCAGCGCCGAGTGCCGCAGGCCCACCCCCGGCGATCAGCACGTCGTAGTGTTCTTTAATATCCTCGAGGCCCTTAAGTTCGAACAGCATATCAGACCTTCCTCACAGCTTTGAGGAGTTCTTGAACGAACATGTGTTCCGGATAAGCTCCTATGAACTCGTGAACGTCGTTTATGACAGTGTGAGGCACAGAGGATACCCCGTACTTCATGCTCAGCTCCGGAAATTCGTTGGCCTCAATCATTTCAGCAGTTACGTTTCTGTTGATCAGAGCCGCGTTGTGTGCCATGAGTACAGCTTTGGGGCAGTATGGGCAAGTCGGTGTGACGAACACCCTGATCCTCACCGGCACGCTTATCGACCTGATCAGGTCGACCTGCTGTTCGTTGAAGAAGACGGGCTTGTTGTTCGAGACAGCTATGATGTCCTGAATGAGCGTCGAGAATTCATGGCCAGACGGTATTCCATAGAAACGGATATTGGTGTCTTCACCATTTGCATCCAGCAAAATTATGGCTGGCGTCATTTCGACCCTGTACTTTTCAGCCAGCTCAGGTTCCCTCTTAACATGATGGACGCCGAGCTGGATCTTTCCGTCGATGGAAGAAAGCTCCTCAAGAACCTGCCTGGTGAGATCGCAATATTCACATTCGCTCGGGTCGTCAACAAAAACAAGCACCTGAATCGGATCTTTTAGATGCTCTTCGAACGTTTTCTTCAAATACTTTGTGTCCTTTTCACTCAACAACGGCATGACTTTTCCCTCCTGTGGTCGTTCTTGCCAAGAAAAGTATACCAAATTAGTCGGAATTTAGTACTTTCGGTCCAGTAAAAACGATGTTACACCTAGACACAGCAGGAACACTCCGATCCAGAAACCCTGTAGCTTCCACGAACCCAGGTTCCGCAGCGCTATCGTTAAGCTCATCAGTCCCCAGCAGAGAAGAAGCGAAGCAATATTCTTCCTTATCGACCGCTTGAACAAATAGTTGAGAACATACTCGTTCTTCGTGTGTCCAGCGGAGAGGAAGAAAACTCTAAGTCGCTTGTCTTCACCCTGCAGAAGCACGGACAATCTTCCGGCGTGGAAGAAAAACGACACGACGACGTAAATCAAAAAGTCGCGAACTCTGGACACTTCAAAGACGCTCTCGTACATGAACAAAAGACCGAGCGTGGTCAAAGCGTTCATAAAAGAAAAGGGTACGAGATTGATGTTCGCAAAACTCACCAAACCAAGCCAGGTCAGCAGTCCAGCCCCCACCAACCCGGCTGACGAAAAAACGAGTCCGAGCAGTATGACACTCAGCACCTCAACTCTTTTCTCCTTCCTGTGAATCTTTCTTTAGGGCTTCAGCAATACCCGCCAAGCTCGATATGATGGCCGTGGCTTCGATCGGGAGGAATATCTTCGTCGCCTTGCCGTTTGCGATCTCTTTCAATGCTTCGAGATACCTTATTGCGATCAAATCGCTCGTGGGGGCACCTTCGTGTATCGCCTTGAAAACGTTGAGAATGGCTTGAGCCTGACCCTCTGCTTCGGCTATGAGTTTGTAGCGGTTCGCTTCGGCGACTTTCTTTATCGCTTCGGCTTCTCCTTCAGCCCTCAGGATTGCCGCATTCCTCTCGCCTTCAGCTTTCAGTATCTGCGCCTGCTTGATACCTTCTGCTTCCAGGATGGCTGCCCTTTTGGTTCTCTCCGCTTTCATCTGCTTGCTCATCGCTTCGGTGATGTCCTTCGGTGGGTCGATCTTCTTGATTTCCACCCTCGTGATCCTGACACCCCACTTGTCCGTTGCATCGTCCAGAACGGTTCTGAGCTTCGCGTTGATCTTTTCCCTCGAAGTCAGAGTTTGGTCCAGCTCGAGTTCACCTATGACGTTCCTGAGGTTCGTTTGAGCGAGTTTCAGCGTCGCGAACTGAAAGTTGTTGACGTTGTATACAACCTTGTACGCGTCGGTGACCTCGTAGTATATGACCGCATCAACCGTAACCACGACGTTGTCTTTGGTTATAACTTCTTGAGGTGGAACATCGATGACCATTTCTCTGAGATCGACTCTGATCATCCTATCAAAAAACGGTATAATGAAGTGAATGCCCGGTCCGGCTTCCCTGTGGAACTTTCCCAATCGTTCGACCAACCCTCGTTGGAAAGGCCTAACGATCTTGATGCCTGTTGCAGCGACTATGAACAGAAGAACTACCAGCACGCCCAAAGCTATGATCATGATTCACCACCCCTTTCAATTTTGTGCACCACCACGTGGGCACCTTCCACCTTCAGGATCGTTACCTTTTGACCCTCTTCGATCGTCACATCATCCGAATCGGAATACGCTCTCCAGATTTCACCGTTGACCTTCACAAGACCCTTGCCCTGTTTGTTGTCTATGGTCTCGATCACTATCGCCTCCTTACCTATTATCTCATCGATGTGGATCTTCCTCGGTTCGGATTTGGTGAGTTTCTTGGCGAACGGTCTCGTCAAAAGAACAAAAGCAGCTGACACACCCATGAAAGTGATTAGCTGCACTATCGTGCCTGAGAGAAAGCTCGCACCAGCCGCCGCAAAAGCACCGAGGGCGAACCAGAAAAAGAAGAAAGTGGGAGTGAGGATCTCAGCCACGACCAGCACCACCCCGAGGATGAGCCAGAAGATGTATGGTTCCATGTTTTCACCTCCTCACATGATGAACAGTTCGTTCGGGTCCACATAGTAGACTTCGAACGGTTCTTCGGTCAGGTTCTTCAGATATTTTTCGATCTTTCCGGAGTAACGCGTCGAAATGTGATAGAGAACGAGTTTTTTTACCCTCGCCTCTCTGGCGATGGAGAGTACTTCATCCAGCGCAGCGTGTGCGTTCATCTTCCTGTCTTCCTTTTTCAAGAAGGTGCACTCGTGCAGGAGTATCTCCGTTTCGAACGCGTCCGACGGGTCTATTCCATAGGTATCGCCAGAGATGGTGAGAACCTTCTTTTCGTACGATTCTGTGATCTTCTCTTGGCCAAGTTCCTTGGAAAGGCGCGCGATCTCAGATTCTTTCAGGTTCTTGAATTCTTCTTTCAACCTTCTTCGCACTTCGATCACGTTGTAGCCGAAACTCTGATCGTACTGTGTGTGCCTGACCTTAAAAGGCACGATGTACCTTGAAAAACTTCCAGCCTGCCTGAGAAAGATCCTCTGGCCAGCAACTATGGGAACGAAACTCAGCTCGAACCTTAGGCTTCCATTCACCTTCAGGATGAACTGGAGCCATTCTTCAACTGCCGTGTTCCCTTTCGGGTAATATATCGTTAGGGGTTTTTCTCTGTCACCCATCGAGTTGTTGCGCGAGTTTATTATCGTCCACAGACCGGATATGTGGTCAACGTGACCGTGAGTGAGAAAGATGTACTTTATGGCGTAAATCCTGTTCGCCATAGTCAACGAAACGCCTTCACCGGCGTCGAACAGGATCCTTTCCGGAGCATAGTAAATCCAGGTCGAATACAGTGCCTTAGAGTATATTTGAAGTATCAGTGTCCTTCACTCCTTCTGTTCAGCGATGACTTCCACTTTGACCGTACCTTTGACACCCCCGGGAAGCCTCAGTTTTACGTCGTATGTTCCTGTCTCCTTGATAGGTTTTTCGAGTTCTATCCATCTCTTGTCGATTTGCGTTCCGACGCTGCCACTCAAAATTTCTGCGAGTGCCACGCCCGTGAGAGCCCCGAAGAGTTTCCCTCCTGCCCCTGCTTTAGCTTCGATCTTGTGTACTTTCCTTTGAAGTTGCTTTAGGATCTCTTCGCTCCTTTTGCGCATCAGGTCTTCCTTGTGTTCCTTCAAAGCTCTTTCGTTCTCTATTCTTTTGATCTCGCCCTCTGTGGCGGGCCTTGCGAGGCCTCGGGGTATCAAATAGTTCCTTGCGTACCCGTCGCTTACTTCCTTCACTTCGTTGGCTTTTCCCACGCCAGGGATATCCTTGAGCAATATGACCTTCACCCTTCTTTCCCCCTTCCTCAAATTCATTATACTTGTTTGATCAGCCTGCGCTTCAAAATTTATCTTTCGTTTCAACAGCACAAAGAGCAGTTCATCACGAGAAAGGTATTCGTGGGATATACTTTTTTGGGTGAGAGCGTGGAGTACGATGTGTACTTGAAAATGGACAGCAGCGATGTTCACACGCTGAGCTACATACTCGAAGTCGAGGACAACCTTCTGAACATGAGAAAGTACGAAAATGGTGTGTTGAGAATACTCGTGCCCGCAGATCTGCTGGACGAGTTGCTGAATTTCTTACACAGCGTCAAAAACTGTGTGAAATTCGAACTTGTAGACGTGAGGTTGAACCGTGGGACTATTTGATTTTCTCAAACCCGATGAGTTTGTAAACGATCTGAAGAAGTTAGAGATCGAGAAGTACCTTTCAATGGGAAGGGATGTGTTCGTCTTTGACTTCGACAACACTCTTGGACTTTGGAGGAACGCCGAAATCGAGAAAGGTTTCAAAGACCTGCTGGAACGTCTGAAAGCAAAAGGGGCCAGAATCTTGATCGTGTCGAACGGTCGGCCAAGAAAGTTGAAGGGCCTCAACGATTTCAACGTTATATGGCGTGCCGGGAAACCTTTTTCCACAAAGCTGAGAAAGATCTTCCAAGATCTTGAACCTTCCCGGGTGGTGTTCGTTGGCGATCAGATCTTCACCGACGTGATCACAGGAAAGAGGTTCGGTTTCTACACGATCAAGGTGAATCCTCTGTCCGACAGAGAATTCTTTGGCACAAAGCTGCTCAGAATCTTCGAGAAAGTCCTGCTCAGGTGCTGGAAGGGAAGATGAACGGTGAAGTGTAAAGGATGTGGCGCCGAGATCCAGCATGAGGACGAAACGTTGCCGGGTTACATACCCAAGGAGGTCTTCGAGAAAAGAACCTTAGCCGGAGAAGAGGTACTGTGTCAAAGATGCTTCAGGGCGAGGCATTATGGTAAACTGATGCCCGTTCAATTCCAAGATTTTTGGGCTCAACTCATAAACATCATCAAAAATGTGGACGTCGTAGTTTGGATTATCGATATCACTGACTTCGAGGGTAGCTACGATCCAAAGATCTTTGAAGCCCTCTCTTCAGTCAAAAAGATTCTCGTCGTGAACAAGATCGATCTGCTTCCAAGGGCTGTAACTGTTCAGGAAATAGAGAGCTGGGTGAGAAGACAAGTCGGGGACGAGCCGCTTGACGTGATTCTCACCAGCGCGACGAGGCGTTACGGTCTGCGAAGGCTCAAAGAGAAGCTCCTCGAGTTTCGCCGGGTCCTCTTCGTCGGTGTGACGAACGTTGGAAAATCTTCGCTCTTTAAAGAGATTACCGGGAAGGATGTGAGCGTTACACCGTTCCCAGGAACAACCTTAGGGCTGATACGCGCGAAGTTGTCCAACACTGTCTTGTTCGACTCACCAGGTGTTATCACCAATCGCAGACTGATAGATTTCTTGAGCCCGGAAAGTCAGAAAAAACTCACCCACACAGATCATCTGAGCAGATTCACGTTCAAACCCGACAAAAACAGTGTCATTTTTCTTGGAGGAGTGTGCAGGCTGGATATCGACTTCAGATCGGAGCTGAGACCTATTTTTCAGATCTTTGCAAACGAAGCTGTGAAGTTCCACCAGACCAGGAAAGTCAAGGCTGATACACTTTGGAAAAGACAGTACGGGAAACTCCTCGTTCCCCCATTCGATCCAGAGGAGTTGCCAATGGAGAGCTTGAACTTTCAGGAAAAGAGGTTCGAGCTGGACGTTTCTGAGGAGCTGGCGATTGCGGGTTTAGGCTGGTTGAGCGTCCGTCGGGGTCCGTTCGAAATATGTTTGAAAACCATCGATGGTATATATATAAGAAAGAGAGAAGCCTTGATAAACCCGGCGAGAAAGGAGAGATGAGCATGAAAAAGAAAGAACCCGGCATCATTGTTGGGGTGAGCAATAGGCACGTGCATCTGTCGAGAGAGGATCTCGAGATTCTGTTTGGCAAGGGTTACGAACTGAAACCCATCAAGGACCTCGGTCAGCCTGGTCAGTTCGCTGCGGACGAAAAAGTCATAATTGTTGGGCCAAAAGGTGCCATCGAAGGTGTGAGGGTGCTGGGACCTGTCAGGAAAGAGACACAGATTGAGGTCTCCAGGACGGACGCCTTCAAGCTAGGTCTGAACCCACCTGTGAGAGATTCGGGAGACATAGAGAATTCCCCGGGGATCGTTATCGTTGGACCGAAGGGTGTCGTCGTGAAAAACAGGGGCGTCATCCTCGCCAAGAGGCACATCCATATGCATCCTAAGGACGCAGAACGTTATGGTGTGAAGGACAAGGACCTGGTGAAGGTGTTGTGCGAAAAAGAGGGCCGCAGGTTGATATTCGACGACGTGCTGATAAGGGTCAGCGAAAAGTTCGCCCTGGAATTTCACGTTGATACAGACGAAGCCAACGCAGCGTTGTTGAACAACGGTGATCTGGTGTGGATAATAGAAGAATAGTTGTGTTATACCAGGGCAAAACGATCGAACTCGAAAAATCACTGACGGTGAAACAGTTGTTGAACGAGTTGAGACTCAATCCGCTCGAACACCTTGTGCAAGTCGATGGAAAACTCTATACGGAAGACAGGCTCATAAGGGCCGGTTCGCGGGTGGTCATCCACAAGGTGACGTCTGCAGGTTGAGGGGGCAGGAAGATGATCGAGCCGGAAGTGCTGAAGTTGAGGGACGAGGTGGTTCAACTCCGTAGAACTTTTCACATGTACCCGGAGATAGAATTTGACCTTCACAAAACTTCTCAGATCGTCGCAGAATATCTTGAGTCACTCGGACTGGAAGTGAAGTGCAACGTCGCCAAAACTGGTGTTGTTGGCCTTCTTAGAGGTGCCGGGCCTGGCAAAACGATCATGCTGAGGGCGGACATGGATGCCTTACCGCTACAAGAACTCAACGATGTGCCTTACAAATCCAGGATCGACGGTGCAATGCATGCGTGTGGTCACGACGGTCACACGGCGATGTTGCTCGTGGCGGCGAAAGTTCTCGCGAGCAGAAAGAACGAGCTCTGCGGAAACGTCAAGTTCGTCTTTCAGCCGTCTGAGGAACGCTTCCCACCGGGTGGTGCCCTACCCATGATAGAGGAAGGCGTGCTGGAAAATCCGAAAGTTGACTTTGCGTTCGGGATTCATCTTTGGAACGCGTTGCCCGTGGGAACAGTTGGGGTACGTGCGGGAGCACTGCTCGCGGCGGCGGACGAGTTCAGGATAGTTCTCAAAGGAAAAGGTGGACATGGTGCTTATCCACACGTGTGCAAGGATCCCGTTGTGGTAGCGAGTGAACTCGTACTCGCGATGCAAACCCTCGTGAGCAGAAATGTCGATCCACTTGAGAGCGCGGTTGTAACGGTTGGAAAAATACACGCTGGTACGGCGTTCAACATAATTCCAGAAACTGCAACACTGGAAGGAACGGTCAGAACGCTGAACGAGCAGGTGCGCAGCACGATAAAGCAGAGGATGGAGCAGATGGTGCGCGGCATCTGCGATGCTTATGGAATGGAGTTCGAACTGGACTACAAAGACGGTACGGCGGTGCTGATCAACGATCCTGATCTGACGAAAGTGGTCCAAAAGGTTGCGGAAAAGGTTGTTGGGAAAGACAGAGTCGTGGAAGTTCCACCGTCGATGGGCGGCGAGGACATGTCGTTCTTCCTGCAGAGGGTGCCGGGCGTGTTCTATCTGGTGGGTTCAGCGAACGCGGAAAAGGGGCTGGACAAGCCTCACCATTCGCCCTATTACGATATTGACGAGGACGCACTGATCGTAGGTGTACAGATGCACGTGAGCCTGGTGACAGAGTTGTTGAAAGGATCATGCTGATCGTCCGGAAAATAGTGGAAGCGTTCGTCCTGCCACCGGGTTTGTTTGTCACGGTACCCCTCGTGCTCGGTTTGGTATGGTTCAAAAGTTCTAAACGGAGAGCTACGATACTTCTGCTTTTCTCTCTCTTCGCTTACGTGGTCACGACGAGCATGGGCACCTTCCTGTTCGTGAGGCCTCTGGAGAAAAGTTTTCGCGCAGAAGATCTGCAACGCTGCGATGCTGTCATCGTCCTGGGCGGGGGCGTTCTGAGAGGACTGGATGGTTACGAGTTGCGCCCCCACGCCTTTAAGAGGCTTATTCAAGGAGTGGAACTCGCAAAGGCTTACAACGCTTTCTTGATAGTTTCTGGTGGAACGCTCCCAGGTTCATCTCAGAAGCCCGAGGCCATGATAATGGCGGAGCTGGCGGAGAGATTCGGAATTCCGAAAGAAAGGATACTGATCGATGAGCTGAGCAAAAACACCTACGAGAACGCGAAGAATGTGAGCAGCATTGTGAGGAGATTGAACCTGAAAGATTTGGTTTTGGTCACCTCTGCAGTGCACATGAAGAGGGCGAAGATGTGCTTCAGCGAGTTCCACGTTGCAGTTCATCCTTACCCTGTAGATTATCTGTGCGATTATGGCCCGCTAGGCTGGGTCGACTTCGTTCCAACGAAGGAGTCGCTCGAAGCGAACATGCTCGGCCTTCATGAGATCGTGGGTTTACTGTGGTACTGGCTCAAAATGCGTTGAAGTTCACCTCGCTTTCGCTCCGAATTTCGAGGCGAGCTTCGACAAGTCTTCATAGTTCGAGTTCATGACGTTGGTAAAAGGTCTCAGCGTCTTTTGTGGTCTGAAGCGTTGAAGATACCATGTGCTGTCTCCAACAAGTTCTTTGATTTCCGCGATATCCCGTTCGTCCAGCAGTCCAGGGACGTACGTGGTTCTAACTTCGTGTGGAACTGAGTACCGTTTCAAGAGTCTCAAAGTCTCAAGGACGTTTTTGAACATCTCTTTCGCAGATTCTTCGCTGAGACCCGTAACTGTGGGGAACTTCTCGATTCCTGATTTGATATCGAGCGCAACGTAATCCAAAAGTCCGTTAGCAAGGAGATCTTCCACCATTCTCGGGTTGCTCCCGTTCGTATCGAGTTTCACAAGATAGTTGTTGCGTTTCAGTCTTCGAACGAACTTGAGGAGATCATCGTGTACCGTGGGCTCCCCACCCGTTATCACAACACGATTCGTGATGTTCCTTTTGCGTATTTCTCCAAATATCTCTTCTTCCTCTGCGATGCTCACCTTCGCCAGCACCAGTTCGGGATTGTGGCAGTAAGGACAACGGAAATTGCACCCGACAGTGAACAGAACGATCGAAATCGACTTTGGATAGTCCAGAAGACTCGTCAGGACAGTTCTTGCGAATTTCAAATTCTCACAGCCCTCCTCAAGCTGAATTCTTCCCTCTTTCCTCTGTTCCAGCTCTTCACCGGCCTGTAATAACCAACCACTCGAGAATAGACCTCGGCGGGTTTACCGCACCGTGGACATGTTCGCACTTCGCCACGCAGATACCCGTGGTCTGGACAGACACTGAAAGTCGGTGTCAAAGTCAGATACGGCATTGCATAGCGGTGAAAGACAGATTTCAACAGCTGTGGGACTGTTTCAGCCTCGATCGCCTCACCGAGATAGATGTGTAGCACCGTACCGCCGGTGTAGAGCGACTGGAGCGCATCTTGATGCTCGAGTACGTAAGACAGATCGTACTCACCATCCACGGGAAGTTGTGTGGAATTGGTGTAGAAAGGTTCGTTGACCCCGCTCGTGTAGATATCCGGGAAACTCCTTTTGTCTATCCTTGCGAACCTGTAGCTAACGCCCTCGGCGGGTGTGGCCTCAAGATTGTACAGATTGTCTGTCTCTCTCTGAAACTGCAACAACTTTTCCCTCATGAACTGTAGAACTTTTACCGCAAATTGCCTGCCTTCTTCAGAGTCTATTCCAACACCTAGAAAGTTCACACAGGCTTCGTGCATGCCTACCAAACCTATCGTCGAAAAATGGTTCGACCAGTAACTGTTCGTCAGCATGTGAACGTCAGAAAGGTAGAATTTTGAATACGGATACAACCCCTGCTCCGTGAGCTCTTCTAAGACTGCCCTTTTGATCTCCAAGCTCTCTTTCGCGAGTTCCATGAGCTTAGAGAGTCTTTCGAAGAACTCATCTTCGTCGGATGAAAGATGGGCGATTCTCGGAATGTTTATCGTGACCACACCGATGCTACCAGTCAAGGGGTTGGCACCGAACAGGCCTCCACCTTTTCTGACAAGTTCATCCTTCTGAACCAGAAACTGTGACAATCTCGTCCTGACCGACGCGTTGTCCAGGCGCAATCTGCAGCACATGCTTCTGACATCGGAAGGATCCATGTCGCTGTTGACGAAGTTCGAAAAGTACGGCACCCCATACTTTGCGGTCAGTTCCCACAGGAGTTTGAATTGCTCAAAGTCCCAGGGAAAGTCTTTCGTGATGGCGTAGGTGGGTATGGGAAAGGTGAAAATCCTGCCCTGCGCGTCCCCTTCCAGCATCACTTCCCAAAATGCTCTGTTGAGCATGTCCATTTCGTTCTGAAACTCTCTATAGGTGTGCGTTTGCCGCTTTCCGTTAACGATCACCTTTTCTTCGCGCATGTGCCGCGGGACAACCAAATCGAAGCTCAAATTGGTGAAGGGTGTCTGAAAACCCGTTCGCGTTGGAACGTTCAGATTGAAGATGAACTCCTGAATGGCTTGCTTGACCTGGCTGTAGCTCAGTCCATCGTACGCAATAAAAGGGGCGAGCAGTGTGTCGAAGTTGGAAAAAGCTATCGCTCCCGCCGCCTCTCCCTGTAATGTGAACATGAAGTTGACCACCTGACCGAGAGCGCTGCTGAAATGCTTGGCTGGTTTGCTGGAAACCTTTCCCTCCACACCCGTCAGACCCTTCATGAGCAAGTCCTCCAAACTCCAGCCCACGCAGTAAACGGACAGGGAGCCCAGATCGTGTATGTGCAAATCACCGCTTACGTGTGCCCGACCGACCTCTTCAGGATAAATCTCCTCGAGCCAGTATCTCGCCACGATGGAAGAATAAACATAGTGATTCATTCCCTGAAGTGAATAGGACATGTTAGAATTCTCATAAACCCGCCAGTCGTTTTTCTTCAAGTAGTCGTTCACTAAATCGACCGATCGAAGCACGATGCCACCTCCCACGAAGCCTTTCCGGTAGATTTTACACTATATGTAGTGGTAAAGTCAACCATAGTACTACATATTGTATATCGTTCACAAATATGACATCTCTTGGCTCCACCAAAGACAAACCAAAGTCAATCTATAATTCAGGATGTGATGGCGCGATTGATTGCTCCGAAACGTTCAGCTGGTAAAATCACTCTGGGAGAGTGAGAGAGTGAAGCTGGAAAACCTTTTGCCGAAAGAGGTCGTGGAAAAGCTCAAAGAGCGCACGAAATCTACCGGTCCTTACATCCAGGAGCTCTCCGACAAGATGAAGGAGACGGTCGAGCTGGTTGGTAGGATCTCCAGCAAAAAGTTACAAGAAGCTAAAGATGGTAAGAAGTTCCTCCTCATGACTCTGATGGACAGGACTGGTACCATACGCGCTGTTGATTGGCACAATGCAGAAGAGAACGATGCGAAGCTCGCCGAGGGAGACGTCGTCCTTGCAAGAGGACGTGTGGTGTTCTTCGAAGGTCATCTTCAGTTGAACGTGGACAGGGAGAAGGACGCTTTGGTGTTGCTCACCGAGGAACAGTACGATTACGAAAGGTTCGTTGAGGTAACCAAGAGGGGCATCGACTCGCTGTACGAAAAGCTCGTGAGATTCATAAGCGAAATTCAGGATAAAGAGATCAGAACGTTGCTCGAGGCTTTGTTCGTGGGGGATAGAGAGTTCGTATCTTGCTTCGTGCAAGCCCCCGCTGGCGTGAGCGTTCACCACGCGTACATCGGAGGTCTGCTCGAACACACGGTCGATGTTGTCACCTTGTGCAAGCGGGTGAGCAACGTTTACGATTTCCTGGACAAGGATATGCTCGTCGCAGGTGCCATGCTACACGACATAGGTAAGGTGAGGGAATACAGAATAACCAAGAAAGGTCTGGAAGTGACGACCGAAGGAGAACTGAAGGGACACATCGCGTTGGGCCTGGAGATACTTCATCAGGTGGCGAACAAGGTCAGCATAGCCAAGACGAAACTTTTGCAACTGGAACACATAATTCTTTCTCACCACGGCGAGTACGAGTTTGGTTCACCAGTGTTGCCCAAGACGGCTGAAGCTTACGTTGTTCACGCTCTGGAGAACATGGATTCCAAGCTGTCCAGGTTCAGGAGCATAAACGAGAAACAGAAGAACGGCGGTAAAATCTGGAGTGAGTTTGACAGGCATCTCGGAAGGCGCGTTTGGTTGGGAAGGTGGAAGGATGAAGATTAGGTTCGGAACGAGCGGTTGGAGGGCCATCATCAGCGACGAATTCACTTTCAAGAACGTGCGTATCGTCTCGCAGGCCATAGCGGATTACGTGAAAAAGACCAACGGTAAGAGATTGATCGTCGCGCGCGATACTCGTTTCCTGACCGAGCGTTACGCACGCCTGGTTGCAGAAGTGCTGACAGCAAACGGTATAAAGGTGTTCATGCCTGAAAATCCCACACCAACACCTGTTGTTTCCTTCACGATACGTCACCACAGGCTCGATGGTGGAATAAACATCACCGCATCGCACAATCCGCCAGAGTACTGCGGTATAAAATTCAATCCGGCGGATGGTAGTCCTGCACCTCCTGAAGTTACTCAGCAGATAGAATCGATCATAGCATCAATTGAAGAGGACAGGATTCCTACCATGCCCCTCGTTGAAGCGAACAGGAAGGATCTGCTTGAGATCTTCGACCCCAAACCTGACTATTTGAACGCTCTGGCGAAAATCATCGACTTCGAGTCAATAAAGAGGGCGAAGCTGAAAGTCATCGTCGACCTCATGTATGGCACGGCCATGGGATACTTGGACGAACTGTGTTCCAAGCTGGTCGCGGATCTCGAGGTTTTCCATAACCACAGGGACCCGTATTTTGGTGGGGACAGACCTGAACCAGATGAAGAGAGACTCGCGCTGCTTGCAAACAGGGTGAAATCGAAAGGCTGGGACGTGGTGCTCGCCGTAGATGGCGATGCTGACAGGTTCGGCATAGTGGACGATGAGGGTAGATACGTCAAAGCCAACGAGGTCATAGCTCTGCTGGCGCACCATCTCTACAAGAACAAGAACATGAAGGGGCCAGTCGCCAGGACCGTTGCGACTTCCCACGCTGTGGACGAGGTCGCCAAGGCGTTCGGGGAGAAGGTTGTGGAAACACCCGTTGGGTTCAAATTCCTGGCCTCGGTTCTTCTGAACGATAAAGCCGTCATCGCTGGCGAGGAAAGCGGCGGACTGTCCATAGCGAACCATGTCCCGGAAAAGGACGGAATACTGGCCTGTCTGCTGATTCTGGAGATGATCTCTTACGAGGCTAAACCCCTGTCGCAGATCAGGAAGGAGTTCAGAAAACTTTACGGTAACTTCTTCAACTCACGCGTGGATTTTGAACTGTCTAGCGACGAGGAAAAGAAAGAGTTGTTCCAGAAGTTTCAGAACCTGGAGCAATACTTGAAAGATTTGAGAGTGGTCTCGAGCGACACACCGGACGGTTTGAGATTCTTCTTCGACAAACCGGGTAGCTGGCTGTTGGTGAGAGTTTCTGGAACAGAACCCGTGATCAGGGTATACTTTGAAGCCAGGGACGAAACCGTTTATCAGAAGTTGAACATGCTTGTCAGACAGATCAGCAGGTGAAACGATGGCGAAGAAGATCATAATTGTCGAATCACCCGCTAAAGCCAAGACCATCAAGGAGATTCTCAAGGGCGAGTACGAGGTCGTATCCTCGAAGGGACACGTGCGCGATCTGCCGGAGAGAGACTTCGGAGTCGACCTAAGCGATTTTGAGCCAAAATTTGAGATAATAGAAGGCAAAGAAAAGATCGTTGAGGAGATCAAAGAAAAGGTCAAAGGTAAGGAAGTGTACCTCGCTTCGGACATGGACCGTGAGGGCGAGGCGATTGCCTGGCATCTGGCGGAAATCCTCAACGTTTTGGACAGGAAGAACAGGATCGTGTTCAGCGAGATAACACCACAAACGATAAGATCGGCCGTTCAATCTCCAAGGTTCATAGACATGAAAAAGGTGTATGCGCAACACGCGCGTCGCATTCTCGATCGCATCGTCGGTTACAAGATCAGCCCGCTTTTGTGGAAACTTTTGAGAACCAGTTCAAGTGCGGGCAGAGTGCAATCTGCAGCCTTGAAACTCGTTTGCGAGCGCGAGGTGCAGCGCCACAGATTCGTTCCAAAAAAGTTCTGGAAAATTCAGGGTTACATCGACTCGGTGAGGTTTTATCTGACCCACATCGACGGTAAGAGGATCGACATGCAGCAGGTGGACGAAGCGCTTGCAAGACAGATTCAGCAAGAAGTCGGGAAGTTGAAGCTCGTTCAAAAGAAGAGCAGGCTGGTGGAGAGAAAGCCACCGTTGCCTTTCATAACCAGCACACTTCAACAGGAGGCCGCGAACAAGTTCGGTTTTTCTGTGTCCCGGACGATGCAGCTCGCCCAGATGCTTTACGAAGGTGTCGACACATCTGAAGGTCACAGAGCCTTCATAACGTACATGAGGACGGATTCGACGCGCGTCAGCGATTACGCAAAAGATCAGGCTGAAAAGTTCATCAAGAGCCGTTTCGGTGAGCGCTACGTCGGTGAGTTCAGATCAGAACAGAAGAAACCCAACGTTCAGGACGCACACGAAGCCATAAGACCGGTCGACGTCGAGATGACGCCAGAGAAGGCTCAAAAGCTTCTGGACAGAGACCTCTACAGGCTTTACAAACTGATCTGGGAAAGGTTCGTCGCCTCGCAGATGGCCGCGGCATTGTACGAAGAAACGATCTACAGTTTTGAATCGGGCAGGTACGGTTTTGAGGCAAAGCTGGAGAGAAGGATTTTCGATGGGTTCGAGGTAATCCTGAAAAAGGAGTTGGAACAGATCCAACCTTTGAACGGTGAGATCTTCAACATAACCAAGTGGGACGTACAGCAGGACGAGACCAAACCGCCTGCGAGATACACAGAATCATCGATGGTCAGGGCGCTCGAAGCCAGGGGCATCGGCAGGCCGAGCACCTACGCCACGATCATCTCGACCTTGCTCGAACGAAGGTACGTCGTGAAGAGATCGAAAGAACTTGTGCCCACGATCCTCGGCTTCGTCGTCAACCACTACATGGAACAAAAATTCCCGAAGATAGTGGATCTCGATTTTACCGCAAGAATGGAAGAGGCACTCGATGCGATAGAGAGGGGCGAGAAGGACCACAAGCAGGTCCTCAGCGAATTCTACAGGGAGTTCTCAGCTCAGTTGGCGAAGGCCGAAAAAGAATGGTTGTCCATAGACATCAGAACGAACGTTGACTGTGAGTGCGGCGAAAAGTTCACCCTGAAGGTTGGGCGTTTCGGACTGTATCTGTCATGTGCGTCGTGCGGGAAAACATCGTCCGTCGATTTGAGCAGTCCTGCTGTGATGGACGAAGGTGTGATGTATTTCACAGAACAGGAAGAGGCGAAGGCCTACGTTTGTCCAAACTGTGGAGAACCACTTAAACGATACAGCGGCAAATACGGCGTGTACTACCACTGCCAGAAGTGTGGAAGGAATTACAGAGACTTTGCAAGAGGTACTTGCCCAAAGTGTGGTTCCGCCGTGGAGAAAAAGCTCAGCAGGAACAGGAAATACTTCTTCAAGTGCACGAACGATGAGTGTGATTACATAAGCTGGCTTGAACCGTCCAACGAGTCATGCCCGGAGTGTGGTGAAAGATTATATTATCGAAGGTTCCGCTCTTCGGAAAAGCTGTACTGTGAAAAGTGCAAAAAGACCTTTGAAAAGCCGAAGGAGGAGACGAGCGATTGAGAATAGCAGTCTTGATGGGTGGCATGTCTCGAGAACGGGAAATCTCGTTGAGAAGCGGTGAAAACGTTGTCAAAGCCCTGAAGAAGCTCGGTCATGAGGTTGTTCCAATAGATGTGAAGGAAGACTTTTTTCTCGTTTTGCCTTCACTCAAACGATTCGATCTGGTTTTCGTCGCACTTCATGGAAAGTTCGGCGAGGATGGGACCGTTCAGGCTTTGCTGGACTGGATCGGCGTGCCGTACACGGGTTCTGGTGTGCTCGCGAGCGCCCTGTGTTTCGATAAGTTGATGACCTACAGGATCGTCGAGAAGTTCGTTCCGGTTCCCGAGTACACCGTCATCAACAGGCCTACGAGGGAATCCCCGTTCGGATTTCCCTGCGTTGTGAAACCACGTAGAGAAGGTTCCAGCATAGGCGTGCACATCTGCGACAATGCTGAAGAGCTCGAACATTATTCGCGGCTGGAATTGGACCTTTACGGGGAGCTGATCTTGCAACGTTACGTTCAGGGCAGGGAACTCACAGTCTCGTTGATCGAGATGGACAGTGAGCTGAGAATCCTACCCATACTCGAGCTCAGGCCGAAGCGCAGGTTCTATGACTACATCGCCAAATACACGCCAAACATGACGGAGTTCGTTCTTCCCGCTCCACTCACTGAGGAAGAATACCGCACGGTCTGCGAGTCCTGCCTGAGGGCCTTCAAGGCGTGCGAATGCAAAGGCTTTGCAAGGATCGACGGGATTCTGATGGATGGGATTTTTTATTTTCTGGAGATCAACACCATACCCGGTATGACGGATTTGAGCGACATGCCAGCCTCGGCGCGTGCTGCCGGAATGAGCTTTGAAGATTTGATAGATGCGATAGTGAAGACGGTGAGAAGATGAGGGCAACCATAGATCTTTCGAACCTCTCGTTGTGGCTCAAGTTCTGCAACAAGCTGATTGGTTCGTCCGAATTCAGCTTCGGGAACATTTATTTTTCCTATGATAGGGGTCTTGTTGTACGTGCAACAGATGGTTGCCTGCACGGCTGGATGAAGATCGGAGAATGTGAGCCGTTCGAAGGAGAAATCGCGATCCCTTTGAGGTTGTTGAAGGGCTTCTTGGTGGGGGAGAGTGGAGAATTTTTGAACTTAACCTTGATGGAAGATGAGATCGCTCTGAGTTCAGGAAACGAGACTCTTCGAATGAAATTGACAGGAAAGAGGGAGAAACAGGTTCCAATCGAACACGAGCTCGTGGCGAAATCCGATGTGCTCAACTTCAATAAAGCCTTGAACTTTGTCACATCACCGCTCGAGGAAGGCGACCTCGCTCTGTTTGGTTCCTTTGAAAAAGACTTGCTGATGTTCGCCTCAGCGCGTTCCATCATCTGTCTGACCAGGCTGCAGGGTGAATTGATGAAGCCGTTCGTTTTTTCTTTCCCCTACATGAGCGCGCGACACGTTGTCAAAGCGCTCGAAGTTTACGCTAAGAATGTGCAGCTGAACGTCGGCTTGGGTGAAGCACTATTGATACGCTCAAGCGATTTCACCTTGCAGTTGTGCGGGGAGCATGCTGCGTTCGATCCCCGAATCGGAGATTTTCTCCAAAGAAAGGAAACCTACGTCGTTCCGAGAAACTTTCAAAGGTTTGTGTCCAAGGCCGCATGGCTCATGCCAAGGGAGAGCACGATCAGAATCGAGTGTGTCAGGGACAGCATGAGGTTCTTCGGTGCTTATGGCACGGTGTCGTACAGGGCAATCCTTCCCTTCGATTGTCCGTTGAGGTTCGAATTCGAAGTTTCCCCGCACAGGTTGAGGTCCGCACTCGCACGTATGGCTGGCAGGCTCTTGATCAGTGTTGGTGATGGTTTCGTCAAGATTGAAGATAGCGCAGGCAGGACCGTAGTGGTGAGGAGACTGTGAACAAAAGCGTGTGGAAACGTGCTTGGAAAGTTTTCGGTGTTTTTCTGAAGGTCTCTTCGCTCACACTCGGCGGTGGCTATGCGATGGTGCCCATCATGCAGTGGGAGGCTGAGAGACTCGGATGGATGAAGAAAGAAGAGTTCCTCAGTCTGTTGTCTGTGGCGCAGAGCATCCCCGGTCCGATCGCGTTCAACACGGCCATAATCGTCGGCAAAAGGGTGGCGGGCGTGCCTGGCGCCGTACTGTCGGGTGTTGCAATCACTTTACCGCCGTTCGTTGCGATCGTTGCCGTTGCCAGTTTGCTCAAACCTTTCCTGAACAACGTGTACGTGAGGGCGTTTTTGCTTGGTGTTTACGCTGCGGTCGTGGCTCTGGTCTTCAACGTGCTTTTGGGTTTGATCAAAAAACAGCGTTGGACGATGCTGAGATTGATGGTGATCGGGGTTGGAGTGGTGCTTCTTTTGATCAATCGGAACACGTTGTACGCGGTTTTCGCAGCGAGCATCTGGCTGCTCTACGCGTGGGGAGAGTGAGACGATGAACCTGATCAAACTCGTCCTGATCTTCCTGAAGCTTGGCTTTCTTTCCTTCGGCGGTGGATGGGCTGTTGTTGGGATCCTGCGCCAGGAACTTATTTCAGCAGGTTTTCTCTCTCAGACAGAGTTCACTGAAATGGTTTCCATAGCCCAGATGACGCCCGGGCCGATTGCTCTCAATCTGGCCACCTACATTGGCTACAAATACTTTGGTTTCCTGGGCGCTTTCTTGAACACCTTTTTCTTTCTGCTGGCCCCGGTGATTATGGTGGTTGCGATCTTTTCTTTCGGCAAGAGAATCAAAGTGAACCCGAACAAGCTGTCTCAAGCCCTCATGGGGTTCACGACTATCATGGTGCTCGTCACGTTGATCTCGCTCGCAAGTCCAAGGTTTGGCGATCCGTTGTTCTTCCTTATCGCGATGCTCGTTCTCTTCGGTCTGAACAGGTTCAGGATACATCCACTCGTGCTGATGTTCGCAGCAGGTTTCACTGGAGTTCTCCTATACGCCGTCTGGTGAGTCGATTCGAACGTTCCTTATCCTCCTGTGCAGTGCTGCCTCACACGCCTGTCTCACGCGCTGTACGAGCTTTGGATCCTCGCCTGAGAGGTCTTGCTGTTTTTCGATTTTCATGAGTATCCTGTCCAGGTCCTCATAGCTCAAACCAAGAACGAATTCGTCCGTGATGCCAGGTATGAGATCAGGCGTGGGAACTCTCTCTACGATCTCTGAAGGTACCTCGAGCCACCTTGCGAGTTGCAGTACCTGTGTCTTGTAAAGGTGTGCTATTGGCTCAAAATCTGCCGCACTGTCACCCCATTTAACGTACAGGCCTGTCATCAGCTCGGTTTTGTTCACGCATCCCGCCACCGCATAGCTTCTCTTCTCGGCTTCAAAGTAAAGAAGACACATCCTCACTCTGTGTTTGATCCTGTAATAGGCGAGCCCTTTTTTGAAAGTTTCGTTGCCTTTGTCAAGAAGATCGTCGAGGTAAGGATCTTTCGAAAGGCTCATCCACTTACCCTTCACGTAGTTCTCCTGGACTTTTCTTGGGAACAAAGATGCGGGTGGAAATAATCTGTAGACTCCCATCTTTCTCAACACCGGGGTGATAGAAACAACTCTGTGTTCAACACCGAGGTGCCGACACAGTTTCAAAGCAAGCCGTGTGCTCTCTTTTGAAGAATCGCGTTCGGGAAAGATCAACGCTAACAGTCGTTCTTTACCGAGTGCTTTCGTGCAGAGTGTAGCGACGACTGCAGAATCCACACCACCGCTGACGCCCACAACAACGCCCTTGAACCCGTTGTTCTTAAGAAAATCCTTGATGAACTTCTGTATCTGCTCAGCCACCTCTATCGTTTCGAATGACATTTGTCAATACCTCCAGTTTCCAGTTGATATTCTGCTGTCTGCGCGCTGCGAGTTTTGCAAGCTCATCTGCCTTCTCATTGCAGGGATCTTTCGAATGTGACTTGATCTTTTCGAATTCGATATGAAGGTTCTTCTTCCTCGCAAAGTGCACGAATTCCTTGTAGATCTGCGTGAGAAGAGTCTTTGTTCGATACTCACCGCTGATCCATTTGCGGAGGTTCTCGAAATCGTGCCTGATGACAAGATGCCTCACGCCCCTTTGCAGTGCATAATTTACAGCGAAGAGCACTGCCAGGATTTCCCCTGCAACGTTCCTCATCTTTGCAAGCTCTGGTTCATCGGTCCAAAAGTAGAACTCGTGCAAACCTTCTTGATCGCAAACCACGATTCCTGAACCACAGACACCATTTTTATAGCTTCCATCAACGCAGACAAGGATCATATCTTTCATAAGATCAGGACAGCGCCATGTTTCTCCTCTCAGATAAGCGAGCGCGTCGCTTTTTGACGCAAACGAGCGATATTCCGCGTTGGGCGAGCCTTCTACCTGTTCTCTTGCGCTCTGCCAGTCCTCGTATAAACCTGGATGCCTACCACGCTTGACGGCGTAATATTTACCCACGTAGCTCACCTTCGAGCTGACGATCTGTACGAAAGCCTGAAAGACAGATAAGCAGCAACAGAAGCAATCAAAAAAACGAACGCAAACCTCACAAGATTCATGCTCTGTTTCGTGAAAGGTTCGAGTCTAATGATCGACGCAACGACCAGGCCGAAAGTGAAGCTACGAGTCTGGTTTGGAAATTTTCCAACGAGCCAGTTCATCAGGAGTGCCATCAGCGCTATACCAAGGATCACTCCGATTCCAAAGGGAACGACGATTGCGAGTTTCAGATTCACCAGGGCATCAAGGATATCATCGTAGACACCGAGTATCAGGAGCACAAGGGAACCGCTGAGACCTGGAAGGATCATCGCGCATGCAGCGATGATGCCGGTCAACAAAACGTACGTTCCTGAAAGCTGCACGGTGCGAACCAGAAGTTCGAAAATGAGCATCAGGGACACACCGAGTGCGAAATGGCGCAGCTTTAAATCTGAGATCTCCCTGCGCAGTCTTGGAATCGAACCCAAAACAAGACCAAAGAAAATAGCGTAAGCCATGGCCGGAGATCTCTCGAGCAGATGTTTCATACTGACAGAACCGGCAAATATTGCAGCAAGGATACCGATGCCAAGTGCAACGATGAAACTGATCTGCTCTCTTTTGAATCTGAACTTGACGAAATTTGCCACGGCATCGATCAACCGTTCGTAGACGCCAACTATGACGGCCGTCGTTGCACCGCTCACGCCGGGAACCAGGTTTGCAAGACCTATCAGAAAGCCTCTGAATATGTTTATCATTGGAAAACCTCCGTATCTTCCATATGTGACAAGATGGTTTTCTCGAGTTGCAGAAATGAGGGATCAAAAAAGTCCATCTTCTTTTTGAGTTCGATGTGATGTACGAACTTTGCCGGTCGGCCTCGCATGACGTAAACGTGCTTCGCCAAGCTCAAGGCTTCTCTCATATCGTGTGTCACCAGAACGTAGCTGATGTTTATGTTTTCAAGCAAAATGGATAGATCGTTGATGAGCTTCACTTTCGTCGGTGTGTCCAGACTCCTGAAAGGTTCATCCAGCAAAAGCAGCTCAGGTTCGATGATCAAGGCGCGTGCGAGGTTCAGCCTCTGCCTCATGCCCCCACTGAGCTGGCCAGGTTTGTAGTGTTCGAAGCCAGAAAGCCCTACCTGTTGAAGCGTTCGCTGTATCTTTCTTTCATCGTCACAGATGATCTCAAGATTTTTACGCACGCTGTACCAGGGTATCAATCTGTCTTCTTGAAAAACGAAACCCAATCGACTGTAGAATCTGTTGATCACTCCGGAGTCTGGCTTCTCCAGACCGGCTATGATCCTGAGCAGGGTTGTTTTTCCACAACCTGACGGTCCAACGATCGCCACCGCGTCGGACTCGAGCAGTTTGAGATCTATCCCACCGAGTACAGGTAACCTTCCGTAATTCTTAAAAATTCCTTTGAGCTCAAGAGTGCACTTCAAAGCTACCTCGCTCCCAAAGAGAAGAGAATAGTGCTTCCAGAACGAGCCCGAACACCACGGCCACCAGCGTGTAGGAAAAAACCTCTGTCGTGTTTACATAGAACTTGGCCTGCATGATCTGTACCCCGAGGCCTGTTTCGCCTATGAGATACTCCGCGACGATCGCCACTTTCCACATGCTGCCTATGCTCAACTTCAAGGATGAGAGTAGAAACGGCCAGACGGAACCCATGTAAATCGCCCTGAAGATCTTCCATTTGGGTAATGAGTAAACCTTCGCCATCTCGACGAGTTTCTTGTCCACGACGCGAACGCCTTCGCAAACGTTGAACGTCACGATCGGCAGAAGTGAAACGAAAACTATGAAAACCACGCCGCGCCATCCGATGCCCCACGCGAGTATGACGGTCGAAAGCCACGAAACGATCGGAACGGACCTGATGGCCATGTTCAACGGCTGGAGTAAAAGATAGATCCTGTCAGAAAGACCCATCAGGAAACCGAGGATCGTGCCTGCAACGAGTGCCAAACCCATACCGAAGAAAGCCCTGAGAAAGGTTAAGCCAACTGGCCTGAGCAGTTTGCCTTCAACCAGCAGGCGGTATGAGTGTGACAAAACTTTCTCAGGTCCGGGAAAAACGAGGTCGGACGAGACGAGTTTCGACACGACAAACCAGAAAGCAAAGAGCAGGACTACTCCAAAGAGAGAAAATTCAAAACGCGAAGAATTTTTCATCTGGTATCGAAGGCATCGCGGTCGGATCGACCTGCTGTGTGATCTTCAAATAGCGAATCACCTCGGACGCCACCTCGCTCGCACGTTTGTACTCGTACAGCGTTCGAGTGAGAGATTCTTCAATGATTTCCGCCGGCATGCCACCGAGGTGTGGAACGGAAAGCGACGCAGCTTCATGCCTGTTCTCCATCGCATACTTGAGTGAATTCTCTATTGCGTTCATAGCCTTGCGTAGGGTAGCCTCGTCCAGGTTTTTTGCAACAAACAGACCCGTTATTGGAACTCGCGCAGGAAGTTGTGTGTAGTGCGACCAGAGCTCTTGCAGGTCGTATTCGATGCATGCCTGCGCTTGTTTCAGTGCGAGCGTCACGAATGGTTCGGGAAGTACGGCGACCTTAACCTTCCCGGCACTCATCAGTGACACTATCTCCTGAGGCGTGGCATATCTGATCTTCACATCGACGTCCGGCTTTAACCCCACCTGTTCAAGTGAGTACCTGATCAGCACATCACCGGTTTGCCCTTTACCCTGGGGCGTGTAAATTTCCTGATTCGATAAATCCTTCAGATCGATTAGATCGAAATCCTTCGTCACGACGTAAAAAGCTTTCCAAAGGATCACTCCAGCGAGTCTCAGGTCAATCCCCTTGCTGTATAGAGATGCACCTATGGAAACCGGTAGAACGATCAGATCAACGTTTTTCGCCGCGACCTGCGCGCTCACCTGATCGAGTGTTCGCCAGAAATCGATCTTGAGCTCCACCTCACTACTCACTTTTTTCTCCATCAAGCCCACAAAGGCCACCACGGTTGGACCAACGGGTATGAGAACGTTGATCGCAAAGCCGAAACTGATCACAAGCAAAAACAGCAGCATGAGTAATTTTCTCATGTTTCCACCTTCCTTAAAAAGAGGCGAGGAACAAGCCTCGCCTCTTCGGTTGTTCTCTCAATTTACACTTTAACAGCCTGCGCGACCTTCTTCTTCGATCTGTCCACGTAGGTTGTGTGGAGCAATTCGTGCGACACGTGGCTGAGCGGATGCTCGAAGAACTCCTCGTAGAGCTTCTTTATCGATGGGTTCTCGTGAGATTTTCTGAGCACGCTTCTTTCATCGATTGTGTAGATGGCCTCCATACGTTTGACCAGAACGTCTTTGTCCAAACTCTTGGGCTGTCCTCCTCCGCCGATGCAGCCACCCGGACAGGCCATGATCTCAACGAAGTCGTAGTAAACTTCACCTTTTGTTATCTTGTCGAGCAACTTTCTGACGTTCGCACTGCCGTGTGCAACCGCAACCTTGAGTTGTTTTCCATCGAAATCTATCGTGGCTTCCTTTATGCCGTCGAGGCCACGTACGTTCGTGAACTCAACCTTTGGCAGTGGCTTGCCGAGTCCGAGCTCGTACGCGGTCCTCAGAGCCGCTTCCATAACGCCACCCGTGACACCAAATATGGCCGCCGCACCGGTGGATTCACCGAGCGGATCGTCGTAGTTCTCTTCCGGCAGGGACGCATAAGGAATCTTCCTCATCTTTATCAATCTGCCAAGCTCACGCGTTGTCAGAACGACGTCCACTGCAGGTACGCCGTTGACCATGTGCTGGGGCCTGGTGATGTCGTCTTTCTTGGCGGTGCAGGGCATTATGGAAACGACGAACATTTTTTCGGGAGGAACGTTTATTTTCTTCGCAAAATAAGATTTCAACACGGCTCCCATCATCTGGTGAGGAGATTTGGCACTCGAAAGGTTTTTCAAAAACTGTGGATACAGCTTCTCCGCCAGATTGATCCACGCCGGACAGCAGGAGGTGAACATCGGGAACGGACCGCCTTTTTTCAATCTCTCCAAAAACTCCGATCCTTCTTCCATGATGGTCAGGTCCGCTGCGAAGTTCGTATCGAACACGTAGTCGAACCCGAGCCGTCTCAGTGCGGCAACCATCTTTCCGGTGGAGATGCTACCCACTTCCATGCCGAATTCTTCACCCAGTGCCACACGCGTCGCAGGAGCAGTTTGTACAATGAGCACCTTGTCGTGCTTTTCGATCTCCTCGAGAACTCTTCTTATGTTCACGTTCTCTGTGATCGCTCCCGTGGGGCAGAAAGCAGAACACTGGCCACAGCCTATACAGTCTGTTTCGTAGAGCGGCATTTCAAATGCTGTCTGAGGCAAAGTCTCGTAACCTCTATCGACCATGGAATAAATGTCCATGCCTTGAAGCTCCGAACAGGCCCTCACACACCTGCCACAGACGACACATTTTTCCAAGTCCCTCACTACAGCTGGTGAACTGGCATCTGGCTCGATGGCTCTGACCTCGCTTGGGAAAATATCCTGAACGTCGTACAGATAGATCAAGTCCTGAAATTCGCATCTTCCGTTCACATCACAGGTCATGCAATCCTTCGGATGGCGAGACAGCAACAAAGCGAGGTTGAACTTTACCGCGTTCGTGACACGTGAGCTGTTCGTTCTGATCTTCATCCCATCTTGAACCTTCGTCACACAGGCTGGCTGAAGGTTCTTCGCGCCTTCAACCTCGATCACACAGACCCGGCAGGCTCCCGTTGGCTCGAGTCGTGGATGGTTGCACAGGGTGGGCACGTATATGCCAGCCTGGTTGCACGCTTCAAGAACAGTTACATCGGCAGGCACTTCGTACATTCTTCCGTTGATCTCGACTTTCACACCGGCCACCTTTAACCCTCCCCTTCCGTGACGTTGACCTTCTCCAAGTTCATTTTATCACAAAGGGTTCAAGCCGTTACCTTCTTCAAGTGCTCCTTCGCGAGTTCAACGTAAGATGCGAACGCACTGGGATCGTTGACAGCCAGTTCGGACAGCATTTTTCTGTTGATGCTCACGTTTGCAAGCCTGAGACCGTGGATCAGTTCGCTGTATTTCAGGCCGTGCTTTCTTGCGGCGATGTTTATCCTTGTGATCCAAATCTTTCTGAAATCTCTTTTCTTTATCTTCCGGCCAACGAATGAATACCATTTGGCCCTGATGTAGTGCTGCTTCGCAAGCTTGTATCTCCTGCTGATTGCACCTCTGAACCCTCTAACGGCCTTTAGAATCTTTTTTCTTTTCTTTTTCGCATGGACCGATCTTTTGATTCTCATGGTTTACCTCCTTTCTCAAACTCCGAGAAGTCGTTTGATTCTCTTCGCGTCGCCTTTATCCAGAACGTCCTTTTTCCTCAGTTCGCGCAGAGCAGATCTTCTTCTCTTTCCGGTGGTGTGTCTGGTTCTTGCATGGTTGAAAAGGATTTTGCCGTTCTTGGTCACTCGAAACCTTTTTGCAGCCGTCTTGCTCGTCTTCATCTTGTTCTTGGCCATATTTCAAACCTCCTCAGTCTTCCTTCGGTTTGATCTGCATCCACATGTCCCTACCTTCGAGTTTCGGCTCGACCTCGACCACAGCTATGTCGCTGACATCCTGAGCGATCCTTTTGAGTATCTCTTCACCCTTCTCCGCAAAGGTGATTTCCCTACCTCTGAACATGACAGTCACCTTGACCTTGTTACCCTCTTCAAGGAAGCGCCTGATGTGCCTGACCTTAGTTTGATAATCGTGCTCGTCGATCTTGACTCTGAACTTCATCTGCTTGATCTCTTGAACCCTCTGTTTTTTCTTTGCTTCTCTCTGTTTCTTGGCAAGCTGGTACATGTACTTGCCGAAATCCATGATCTTCGCAACTGGTGGATCACTGTTCGGTGAGACCAAAACCAGATCCAGTCCCTCTTTTCTTGCAAGCTCTATAGCTTTGTACGTAGGCATGACACCTATCTGTTTGCCGTCTTGACCTACCACCCTGACCTTGGGTAGTCTTATTTGCTCGTTCTTCAAAAAGATTTGCTCTTTCTCGATATTCTCTACCTCCTTAAGAAAAAAGGCGGGCCAAGCCCGCCTCCCTGATTTCCTTCAGGAACCATCTCAACCCCTTCGACCTGGTCTCGGGGTGGGAAGCAAGGCTTCCACTTTCATCTGGTGGGCCGTGCAGGATTCGAACCTGCGACCCCCTGATTAAGAGTCAGGTGCTCTACCTGCTGAGCTAACGGCCCACGCTATGGTGCCCCTGGGAGGAATCGAACCTCCATTTGCGGATTAGGAATCCGCCGTTCTATCCATTGAACTACAGGGGCTTATGCCTTTAAATATCCTACCATGCACTCTAACAAAAATCAAGAGGTTCCATTACATCTTTCAGGACCCCGTTCTTCCCATCAATCCAGACAGGATGAAGGACTCGATCGACTTTAGAACAGAGCCAGACGTGGTGGACGCCGCGAGAGCTTCCGTTATCAGTTTTGCCGCGGTTTGTGAGTCTATCTCCGGGTTGACCAGTTCGTTTTTCTTTCCCTCCTCTATGAGTTGTGCCACTCTGTTCAAAAAGTCGTCGTAACGTCTCTTGAGCCTTTTCCAAACGTCTCCTTCTCCAGATCCATCCAGGACGCTCGCGCGTTCTTTCTCTATCACCTTTGACAAAACTTTCCTGCTCGTGACGAAGTCTATGTAGGCTCTTAGGAACCTCTTGATTTTCCTGACGTAGTAATTCTCGTTTTCAACTTCTTTGAAAATGTGATTCTCGAGTTCTTCCAACGCCCTGTTCCAAACTTCCTCGAAGAGCACCTCTTTGCTTGGGAAATAGTAGTAGATGAGAGGTTTTCGCACTCCGGCACGCTGTGCGATTTCCTCCATGCTGACACCATCGAAACCTCTTTCAGAAAAGGCGGCCTTTGCCGCCTCCAAAATTCTCTCCCTGGCGTTGGACAATTCATCCACTCCCCGCTTTCATTTCAGCGTTTTGTCGACAGCGAGCGCCTCTTCTTTGTTCATGTAACGCTTCATCCTGGTTTCATAGTTGTAGATACCCCTGTTCACAGGATATCGATTCACATACCCATGTTCGTACCAGAGTTTGTCTGCGTAAACTTTCCATTCCTCAGCAAGCTTGTCTATCTCGGGTGCGAGATCTTCGACGACACGCTCCGAGCCGTCGTGCTGCGGAATCGCGTTGAAGTGCTTGACCATCGCCCTGTACACTTTTGGATTGTCTATGATCGGGCATGGTCTGAACAGGTTGTTGGAGTACGGAACCATGCGCTTGTAGGCTTCGAAGAAAGGAGATTTGAGAATCTCCAGCAGGGATTTTTCCCTTATGCTGTCCACGGCGTACTGCTGAAACACGCATGGTTCAACATAACCCTTCGCGTTCACGTGGAAATACTTCGCACCAGCAGCAAGACAGCCATGCGTCAGAAAACCATGGTTCCAGAAGTCCGCAACGAAAGCGAACTTACCGCCGAGCCTTACTTGGTCGGTCTTGAAGAACCTCTCGTATCTCTGCTGCGGCGTTGGAACCAAATCCATAGATGCGTTCATACCTACCGGCATGTACTGAAAGACCCAAGCGTAGACCACCTGCTGTTCTTCAAGGAACTGCCAGAATTCGTCTTTCATGAGCGTATCGTGGTTCATCCTCGTCGCAGTTATCGATGCTCCGAACGGTACGCCGTATCTTCTCAACCTATCCCAGGCTTCGAGCACGCTCTTGAACACGCCTCTGCCTCTCCTCCAGTCCGTGTCCAGCTCGAAACCTTCCACAGATATGGCGGGTGTTGCATTTCCAAGTTCAGACAGTCTCTTCGCAATGTCCTCCGTTATCAGCGTACCGTTCGTGTAGATCAGGAAGTAGTTGTCGTTGAATTCTTCCAGTATCTCCATCAAGTGTGGCCAATAGAACGGTTCGCCTCCCGTGATGACCCAGAAATAAAGTCCAAGTTCGTTCCCTTCACGAATGACTTTGCTGACTTCTTCTTTCGTGAGTTCGTACTTTCTACCGTAAAGGCCCGCATAGCAACCAACGCAGTTCAAATTGCACGCGTACGTGGGACTTATCACACCAAGTTTCGGCAGAACAACTTTGTGCTCGTGCATCTTTTGCTGTCTTATTGGTTCACCAAGAGCGAACTCGTTGATGATCAGGTTGTTTATGATCTTCTCAACGCACTTGGGACTGGAACGCCTGAACACTTTCACCCAGCTTGTGATCATTGGATGTTTGTCCTTCGCCATGAGCGCCAGCTTCTTCAATCCGCTCTTTGAGGGCTCTTTCGTCAACGCACTGAGTGTCGAAAACAGTTTGTACAAACCTTCTTCGTCCGTGTTCCGAAGCACCGAAGCAACAAGTTTTCCAGCTTGGTGGTATATGAAACCTTTCACTCCTCCAACGACTGGCATGAGAATACCTCCTTTACCGACTGGTCAGTAAAATGCTAACTGGATCACTTTACTGTGACATTACTTGTTGGTAACTTCTTCATGAAGACGCATCGATCTCAGCTTCTCCACAACGAGACACGTCGCGCGCACGTCGTCTTCGTTATACTTCATGACTGCATCGAGCAACGAAGGCTCCCTCGTTACGAGCCATGTTTGGAAGTATTTGGATGCACGCCAACCATCGAGCTTCGTACGCCAGTTGAAACCGTAATAACGGGCAACGCTCTTCAATGAGTAGCTGAACAAAGGCAGTGCGACATGCTTGGACAGAATCTGGTACACGTCGACAAACCTTTTCTTCAACAGGATGTAACGCTGTTCGAGATTGTAAAGATGGGCAAGCTGTCCGAAGTGCGTCGGTTCGTACGCGCAGTAATGATAGATGGGACCTTCCGTCGAGAGCAGGAAATCGATGACTTTTTTGAAAATGGCTCCTTCCTGCTCTTTTTCTTCACACAGGAAGGCAATGTACTCGTTATCCTTGAGTATTCCGAACAAATAATCGTAGCCGGCGACAGTGTGAGATTCTATGTCGAGAAACAAACCGTCCGGAAATGGTGGAAGCGGCGATAAAAGGATTGGACGTCGTTCGAGCAGAGCTCGTGCCTTCTTTTTCAATTTTTCCAAGACGTCTTTGGAAAAATCTTTCAGCTTTTGAACGTTGAGAAGATCTTCAAGGTCTTCAACGCCCTCTTTCAGCAGTTTCAACCTCGTTCGTTCGTTCAAACCGTGAATAGCGAGCAGATCTTTCTTTTGAATCAAAGCCTCGCTACACTCTATCACGTGAGAACAGGTTTTGCAAAGAGACGTTGGCCTCGGATCGTACAGCTCTTCTCTGAACGCCGTGATGTTTTCGAGCAGCGAAATCAACCTTGGAACAGCATCACGCCAGTCGAGATCAACTTCGAAATACGGCGAGCTCACGGTGACCCTGCTCACAGGAAAACCTCTCTGCAAGAAAATATAAGCGTGGTAAGCGGCCTCCAGCATGTATTTTTGCTTGAAACTCTTTGCCTCCTTCTTCAAAATCAATCTCCAACCGTTGTCCTCCAAGACTGCGACATCTGGATCTGCAATGAACGTTTTATTGAAAATCTCCGCCTCAAGGATCGGTCTTTCCACAGAAAAACCGAGCCTGAGCAAATCCGAGGCGTCCGGAAGTGCCTCCGATCGCTCGGCCGTAGCTTTGTCGAGTTGAAACCTTCTTGGACAAAGCAAGAACTGTTCCAGATCGTCGTACCAAACAGGCTCATTCATACGCTCTCCACCATTCCATGTGCGTCGTTTTGATGGTTTGATCAACAAAGTGCCTGATTTTCCTGAAGCTGCTTTGCCAGTACGTGTCGTCCGATGCGCTTTCCAGGAGATCCTCCACGCGTGAGAACAGTTCCTCGTTGAGCTGCGAAGATTTCATGGGTCTTCTTGCCTGAAGGGCTCTGGCGCCGCACATGAGTTCTATCGCCAGAAGCGTCTCGACGTTGTCGAGTACCTTCAGCAGTTTCAGACACGCGTTCATGCCCATGCTCACATGATCTTCCTGGAAACCGCTCGTCGGAATCGTGTCAGTCGATGCAGGATGCGCCAGAACCTTGTTCTCGTTGCACAGTGCGGCCGCAGTGTACTGCCAAATCATCAGACCCGAATTGACACCTGCTTCACCGAAGGCCAAAAATGGGGGCAAACCTTCGTTCAATTTGGGATTCAGCAGTCTATCGATCCTGCGCTCGATCATGTTTCCAAGATCGGTGAGCGCTATGCACAAAAAGTCAGCAGCGAAGGCAAGCGGTTCTCCGTGGAAGTTGCCCTGCGAGATCACCCTCTCTCCGTAGATTATGGGATTGTCGGTCACGGAGTTCACTTCGTCTTCAACGACCTTCTTTGCAAAGAAAAGAACGTCCAAAACGGCCCCGTGAACCTGAGGTATACAGCGTAAGGAATAAGCATCCTGAACTCTCGGACAGTTCAGATGTGAGGCTCTCAGCTGGCTGGATTCGAATCTTTCTCTCATCATTCTGAGTATGATGGCTTGTCCACGGTGTTTTCTCGTCCTTGCCACCGCCTCATCGTAGGGGTCCGTTGAAGCGAACAGAACATCCGCACTCAGTGCGGCGACTTCCGTGGAGAGACGAACCAGATTGAGAGCATCGTTCACGGCCAGAGCGAGGCACGCCGACATGGCCTGCGTACCGTTGACCAAGCTGAGTCCTTCCTTCTCAAACAGCTGGATGGGTTCAAAATCGAGCGAGCGAATCACGTCACGCGCTGGCCTGGGTTCACCGTCGATCAACACCTCACCTTCCCCGATGAGCACGAGCGCAACATGGGCGAGCGGTGCCAGATCTCCACTCGCTCCCACGGACCCTCTGGATGGAATGTACGGCACTATTGACTTGTTCAGCATCTCGCAGAGTTTTTCGACGACGACTGGTCTGACTCCAGAATGGCCCAATGCGAGCGTGTGCGCCCTCGTCAGGATCATGGCGCGAACCACATCGGGGGGCAGAGGCTCACCTACGCCGCAGGCGTGCGACAGGAGAATGTTCCTTTGAAGTGACAGCAACCTGTCTTTCGGAATCTTCGTCGTTGCGAATGCTCCGAAACCGGTGTTCACACCGTAGACTGGCTTTTCCGAACTCGCAAGCCTTTCGACGACGGTTCGGGAAACTTTCATTCTATCGATTGCGGACGGAGACAGAGTAACCCGCTCGTTGGACCTGGCAACCTTAACGATTGAACGCACATCCAGATCGTTCTCACCTATGAACAAAGCGACCACCCCAAAAGCAAATTTATCACACGTGTTGTTGAGAAGACAAAAAGTTCAGCCTTTGTGATATCATTTCTTTTGAAAAAAGCACACAGAGAGGGGTGTGCTGCTTTGGACAAGATCGTCGAACTCCAAGAACTGGTCGATAAGTTGTTAGAAGACTACAAGCGCCTGAAGGAAGAGAACGAACAGCTCTGGAGTCAAATGAACGAGGTTCTCACCAAGCTAGAACAGGTGGATAAAGAAAAGAAAGAGCTTGAAAAGCTGGTTGAAACCTACAGGGACACTATGAATTCACTAGTTGAGAAGCTACAGAAAATGATCAGTCTGGCGGGGACCTGATCCCATGAAAAGGACTCTCGTTCTCAAGCTTGGCGACAAATCTTACGAATTGAGTGCGGATGTTCCAGAAGAATTCGTGCTCGCCGTGGTCAACAGGATACAAAACCAGTTCACGCAAATTAAGAACAATTCCTCGGACGCGAGTATTGACGAAATTCTTGTCGTCATGCTTGCCAATTCTGTCTTAAACGAGATACAGTACGAGGAAACTATCTCAAAAGTTACGAACAAATTGAGGGATTTCATGAGCCACAAGAGGTGATGCTGGCTGAAGATCGGTCTCTTCGACTCCGGTGTTGGAGGCCTCACTGTATTGTCCCAGCTGATAAGATACAGGGCAGGGTGCGAGTATCTCTACGTTGCCGATACAGCCCATGCGCCTTTCGGGACGAAGAGTGTTGAAGAAGTTAAAGACATCGCTCTGGATTGCATCCGTTTTCTGCGCGCGAAGGGCGCCGATGTTGTGATCTCTGCCTGCAACACTGCTCAGGCGGCCCTGATGGCTTTAAACGCGCAACCCCAAGCCAATTTCTTTGGCATCCTTGACTTCGATTTGCCCTCTGATTTGAAAAAAGTCGGTGTGGTGGCAACTGAAGCGACCGTGAGTAGCGGAGTTTATCTTGACAAGATGAACCGCATCGGTGTCGAAGTTTTTCAACGACCCTGTCAGGAACTGGTTTCGGCGATAGAATCCTGCGCCCAGGATGAAAAAATCGAACGCATCGTCAGCGAAGCTGTGGATTACATGCGTCAGGTCGGTGTCGATGCAATAATCCTGGGATGCACGCATTTCCCCTTGGTAAAACACGTTTTTGAAGGATTGTCTGGAGGAATCTTGGTTCTGGATCCGGCCGAACTGCTGGCGAAAAAACTCGAAGGGCTCCTTTTGAAGAATCCAGATGGAAAGGCACGCGTGAAATTCTACGTTTCTTCTGATGCAGAATCCTTTTCAAAGAAGGTGCAAAGATACGGTGTCGCTCTTCCATACACCGTCGAGGAATTCTCTTGGGGTGAAGTCACAACGTGAAGAGGACATTTGTTGTCTCTGGACTTTCTGGGGCAGGTAAAAGTACTGCGATAAGGATACTAGAAGACCTTGGTTTTTTCTGCATAGATAATCTTCCTCCAACCCTGCTGAACGATTTCATGGCCGTCGTTATGAGCTCGTCGATGGAGAACGTAGCCTTAGTGCTGGATGTGAGGAGTGCTCAGTTCGGTGATCTGACGAGTGCGGTGAGGAAGCTGCTTCAGAGTTATGGTGCATCGGTCAGTGTGCTGTTCTTAGAGGCTTCCAAGGAAGAATTGATCAGAAGATTTTCCGTGACGCGCAGAAAACACCCGCTCGAGGGAAAGCTGAGTCTGTCTGAAGCCATCGACACGGAGAAGAAGATGCTCGAGGAGATAAGAAACATGTCGCTTGTCATAGACACCACAGAAATGGACATACAGATGTTACGTGAGCGAATAAGCAGCCTGTTGTCAATAGAGAAAACTTTTCTCATAAGGTTGAGGAGCTTCGGTTTCAAGTATGGTTTGCCGCCCGACACCGACTTCTTGCTGGACGTCAGATTCATGGCAAACCCTTATTATCATTCGGAACTCGCACCACTTGATGGGCGCGACGAAAGAGTCAAACGGTTCTTCGAAAATCAAAGCGACGTAGCCGAGTACATCGAGTGCGCAGCAAACATGATCCATATTGCCGCCGCGGGTTACAAAAAGGTTGGCAGAGCTGGAATGACGGTATCTGTGGGCTGTACCGGTGGTCGGCACAGATCCGTCTACGTGGTGGAACGACTCGCTGAGAGGCTCTCGAACGAATTTGCTGTTGAAATTGAGCATCGGGATGTGAACAAATGAAAGTGATCGCTATCGGCGGTGGAACGGGGCTTTCAACCATCCTCAGAGGTTTGAAAGACAAGGACCTCGAATTGACCGCCGTGGTGGCTGTGACAGACGAAGGAGGTAGCTCCGGCAAAATACGAGAGGAACTCAACGTACCGCCGCCGGGTGATGTGAGAAACAACATCATAGCGCTTGCGAAGGCCGAAAGCTTGATGAGCAAGCTTTTTTCGTACAGATTCAGAACGAATGGAAGTCTTTCGGAGCACAGTGTTGGCAACATAATACTCGCAGCCCTCACGATGATGACAGGAAGTTTTGCGAAAGCCGTCAGGTACGCTTCGGACATACTCGCGATAGAAGGAAAAGTGCTTCCGGTGTGCGAGGAAGTCATAAGGCTGAAGGCAACCTACAATGACGGTTCCACCGTTGTGGGAGAGACCGAGATCGCCAAGAAGACCGATGCCAAAATCGTTTTGGTGGATCTTGACAAGAAAGTACGCGCGCTGGACGAGGTGCTGAGCGAAATCTCTCAGGCTGACGCGATCCTGCTGGGGCCGGGTAGCCTGTACACGAGCGTGATCACCAACCTTCTGGTGGACGGAATGACCGAAGCGATTGGTGAGAATAAAAAGGCGAAGAAGATCTACATAGCGAACATCATGACTCAGCCCGGTGAAACGATTGGCTACAGTCTCGAAGACCACGTGTCCGAGGTGGAGAGGTATTTGAAGGTTCGACTGGATCACATCGTTGCGAACAGAGTTTTGCCACCGAAAGACGTGTTGGAATCCTACGCAAGAGAAGGATCGGAACCGGTGTTACCACGCGGTCGAGTGGACGGAAGGTATATCTTTCAAGATCTGTTAGAAATCACTTACGAAGCCAACGATCCAAGACCCAAAGCGAGGCACGATCCGCACAAGACGGCTGAGGTCGTGATAGGTTTACTGAGGGGGCCATTCTAGGATGAGAAGCGGGATCAACTTTTCCGAATTCGTGCGCCACGAACTCTGTTCTTCAAGTGCTGACGATCCAAAGTTGGCGGCCAACGAAGTGTACGGATTCATCAAAGCAAGGGGATCCCTGAACCTTTCTCAATCAGGAGCAGAGATCCTGGTCAGGTTTCCCAACGTACAAACTGCGCGTAGATTCTTGAAACTGTTGAAAGCACTTTCTGTGAGAGATTACCAGATGGTGGTGTTCTCTGTTAAAGGACTCCGCTCAGCGAGGGGCGCACTGGTGAGCCTCGGGCTGGAATTCTTAGAAGACATCGATATGAAGGGATCTTTCTGGGAAAAGATAATCAAGTACAGAGACCCTGCGATGTTTGGAGCCTTCCTGAGAGGTTTTTACTTAGGATGCGGTTCGATCCTGAACCCTGCGCGTACGTACCACTGGGAGCTCACGTACCACGATGGAGAATTTCTTCAACAGATAGCAGGTATATTGAGCCGGACGTTCGGTTTGGAACCAAAGATCAAACGCCTCAAACACGCATACAGACTGTCACTGAGACGCGCTCAAGATGTTGTGGAAGTACTACACTTAATCGGTGCTATAGAGGCTGCCAACCGCGTCGAAGAACTCATTCGACAGCGTTCGATTGCATCTGACGTTAACAGGAGTATGAATTTCATTTCTGCAAACGCTGATAGAATAGGTAGGAGCACAGTGGCGCAGTTGGAGGCCCTACAGATCATAGAAGAAACCATAGGCATAGACTCGCTCGACGAGGATTTGAGGCAAATAGCGAAGTTGAGGCTCGAAAACGAAGATCTCAGCTTGAGGGAGCTCGGTGAGCTCATGACACCACCCATGAGTAAATCAATGGTTTACTCGCGCCTGAGGAAAATCATGAACATAGCCAGGAACCTGGCCCGGGAGAGAGTGGAATGAAGTGTCCTTACTGTGGTCATCCGGACAGCAGGGTCCTTGACTCCAGGCCGACCCTCGATGGCACGGCGATAAGGCGCCGCAGGGAATGTTTGGAGTGTGGAGCCCGTTTCACCACATACGAACGCTATGAATTGTTACCCATAATCGTTGTGAAGAAAGATGGACGAAGGGAAGCGTTCGATAGAAACAAAGTGTTGAACGGTGTTTTGAAGGCCTGCGAGAAGAGGCCGATACCCTATGAAACACTCGAAAAGCTCGTTGAAGAGGTTGAGCTTGCGATACAGAAGACGGGTTACACCGAAGTCTCCTCGAGGATGATCGGCGAGCTCGTCATGCAGAAGCTCAAAAACATTGACCAGGTGGCGTACGTCAGATTCGCGTCCGTGTACAAGGACTTCAGGGAGATAGATCAATTTCTAGAGATTGTGAAAGAATTGAAGAAGAACGAGGAGGGAACATTATGAAGAAAAGCGTGATCAAGCTCACAAAGGAAGGTTACGAGGCGCTCAAGCAGGAACTGGAAAGTTTGAGACAAAAGCTCATGTATGAAATCTCGCAACGCATAAAGGAAGCGAGAGAGCTTGGTGACCTCGCCGAGAACACCGAGTACGACGAGGCGAAGAATGAGCAAGGAAGGATTAACAGCAGGATCGCTGAACTGGAACAGATCCTGAACAATGCAGAGATTATAGAATCCGCCGAATCAGACGTTGTCTCGATAGGTTCCTGGGTGGTGATCAGAAACCTCAACACGGGTGAAGAGAGGACCATAAGACTCGTGAATCCGCATGAATCGGACATATTTTCAAACAAAGTGAGTGTCGATTCACCTGTCGGAAGGGTCCTGCTGAACAAGAAGATCGGGGAAATCGTCCGTCTGAAGACACCATCTGGGCAAGTGAAGTACGAAATAATAGGCATAAAGACGGAGTGAGGTGGTCGTGTGGCTCAAGAGATACGGAACCAGAAGTTGCAGAAAATAGGTGAAATCCGTGTAATGGGGGTCAATCCTTATCCTTACAGATTCGTGAAGACGTACTCGAGTGGTCAGATACGCGAAAAATTTGGTCATCTGAATCCTTCTGAGGTGTTAGAAAACGAGAAACTCTCCACTGCGGGTCGTGTGATGACGATAAGATTGCATGGAAAGTCCTGTTTCTTTACCTTGAAGGACTTCGACGGCAGGATTCAAGCCTACATCAAGCAAGACGCGGTCGGAGAAAAGACGTACGAGTTTTTCAAGAGGTACATAGACACAGGTGACATCATCGGAATCAGAGGATTTCCTTTCAAAAGCAAAACCGGTGAGCTGACGATTTTCGTTGAGGAATTCCAACTCTTGTGCAAGGCCGTGAGACCCTTACCGGAGAAGTGGCACGGGCTCAAGGACAAGGAACTGGCATACAGACAGAGGTACGTGGATATGATCGCGAACGATAGCACAATAGAGAGATTCAAAATCAGATACAAGGCGATGGCCTTTATAAGAAAGTTCCTGGTCGACAGGGGTTTCGTCGAGGTTGAAACGCCCATCTTGAACTTCGTCCCAGGTGGAGGCAGCGCAAGACCCTTTGTGACAAGGCTCGAAGCGCTCGACTGTGATGTGTATCTGAGAATCGCGCCGGAACTTCATTTGAAACGTTACATAGTCGGCGGATTCGAAAAAGTGTTCGAAATGGGAAAAAATTTTAGAAACGAAGGAATATCATACAAACACAGTCCTGAGTTCACATCTATTGAGATATACCAGGCTTACGCAGATTACAACGACATGATGGAGCTCACGGAACAGATGATCTCAAGTCTAGTTCATTACCTGTTCGGTACGTATAAAATCACCTATCAAGGAGTGGAGATCGACTTCACACCACCCTGGAGACGAGTAAGAATGCACGAATTCATAAAAGAGAAACTGGGCGTTGACATACTCGAGGACAGCGATGAGAAGCTCTATTCTTTTTTGAAAGAGCGTGGGGTGGAGCCAGAACTCAAAACCCGAGGCAAGATGATCGAAAAACTCTGGGATCTCGTGGAAGATCAGATAGTGCAGCCCACATTCCTGATGGACCATCCTGTGGACATATCACCTCTTGCTAAGAGGCACAGGCAGGACCCTCGACTCACCGAGAGGTTCGAACCCATAATCTGTGGTATGGAACTTGGCAATGCCTTCAGCGAGCTGAACGATCCACAAGAACAGATGGAACGTTTCCTAGCGCAGGCAAAACTTCTCGAAGCGGGTGATAGGGAAGCCCATAGAATGGATCTTGACTTTGTGAGGGCTTTAGAGTACGGAATGCCCCCGACAGGTGGACTGGGTATAGGCATAGACAGACTCATCATGCTCTTAACGGATTCTCCTTCGATAAGGGATGTGATCGCATTTCCACTCGTCAGTCAACGCTCTGACGAAGCTTTGGATGAGGAAGAAAGGAGTGCTGGGTCATGAGAAAATGGTTCAAAAAGTGGCAGAACGTGATTGTCTGGGCCCTCGCTGTTGCATTTGTCGCGGGCATTGCCTGGTGGTCCGTCGCAGGTTACATTTCTTCACGTGCTCAAGGCACGGAGTCTCAAACGGAGATTACAGGTTACGTGGCGGTCAACGGACAAGAACCAAATGATCCGATAGCGAAAGTACCGTCTGCCGAACTGGAGTTTGAATACGCGAACTTTCTCGCAAATTATTCTGTAGGCAGTTTGGATCCTTTGTTCGAAGAACCACCGCAAAAGGCAAACTTGCTCAAAGAATTGTTGAAGGAGCGCGTTATCCTGATGTATGCGAAAGAAAACAACCTCTTACCAACGAAGAAAGAGATCAACGCCAAGTTGAAAGAATACGAGGACGAGATAAAGAAAAATCAAGCTTTTCTCCAGTATGTGAAGCAACGCTTCGGTAGTTTGGAAGTTTACTTAGATAAGGTTTTGAAGCCATCAGTTGAGAAAATGCTGACACTCGACAAGGTGAAAAGCAAGGTGGCCGGTGTCGGTGAGGAGGAGATGAAAAAGCACTTTGAGGAAAACATAGAGGACATAAGGGCCAAGTACGACACCGCTAACGTCGAGCTCGCTTGGTTTGAGAACGAAGAAGAAGCAAACAAGTTCATGTCTTTGCTGCCCAACGCAACGTTCGATCAAGCCGCCAGCGAAATGGATGTTCAAATCACACCCTTGAATGGTGTAAAAAGGGGTTGGTTCGATAAAGAAATCGATGAAAAGATATTCTCTGCAACGCCCAACAGCGTCGTCGGCCCATTCAAGTTGTCCGAAAGCTGGTTCGTTGCGCATGTGAAAGAGGCCACCGTTGTGCGGGATTTCGCCAGTTTTGCTCTCAGCGATTTCTATGAAACGGAAAAATCTACCCTTCAGAATAGCTTGTTTGAGAAATGGTACGAAGAGTATGTGAGCAGCAAGAAGCTGGAGCTCCGCATAACGGACGAGATTCTCTTCGTTTGGGATAAGATCAGCCAGGCAGCCAGCGAGACCGAGCTGGCGGAGCTGGAAGGGAAACTCTCAGAAAAGCTGTTCCTTGAGGATGGGAGCATAGCGATAGACGCTCCTGATACGCTGAAGAGCGCCTACGTGGTACTTGTGGAAAAGATTGAAGATCTCGGTGGCAAACTGGATGAGAATCTCAGAGAGAAAAAGGAAGCACTCGTTCGTTACCTGTATGAGCAGTACCCATCATCCTTGTACGTAGTTCGAAGAATGTACGAGATAGACAAAAACAACGTTGAGCTCAAGTACAATTATTTCACCTTGCTCTATTCCACCGTTAAGCCTTATATCCCCCTAGTCGGTCCCCAAGCGCTGCTTCAGAGCATACTCGAGATAGAAGCCGGATTGGCTTCCATCGTCTCGGACACATCAGCGGCCACTGAGTTGCGTGCGAGTGCGTGTTACAATCTCTATGATCTTTTGAAGGAACTTGGCGATGCCACGTCTGCCAAGTTCTATCTGGATCAGTTGAGGAATTTGAATCCAAACTACATAGACTTCGAGGTGGCGACGAGAGAGCTGGAAGAAATGCTGCAAAGCACCACAGAGGAACAAAAATGAAGTGGGCCTGAGGGCCCACTTTTTTGGCTGGGGCGGGAGGATTCGAACCTCCGAATGTCGGATCCAAAGTCCGATGCCTTACCAGCTTGGCTACGCCCCACTGTTTACCATGCTATAATTCTATCACTGATCAAAAGAACGTTCAAGTGGGGTGAGTCACTTGCAACAAATCGCGTTGAGAATATCGGATACCCACGAGGAATTGCAACTCCCAGCTGGTGAAAAGTTGCTGGAGCACGCGAAACGTTGCTGGAAGTACCACGACACCCCTATAGTTGCTGCGCGCTTGGACAACACGATTGTTGAACTCACCAGGCCTCTGGACAGGGGTGGCACAGTTGAGTTCATAGATCTTCGCTCCCTCGACGGCTTGAGGATATATCAAAGGGGAATGCTCTTCGTGCTGAGTATGACACTGAAAGAGCTCTATCCGAACTGCGAACTGTGGGTACTGCATTCGTTGGGCAACGCCCTCTACTGTGAACTGAGGTGTTCTGGAGGCGTGCGGAGTCTCTCTGAAGAAGAGATTCAAAAAGTGAAAGCCAGAATGAACCAAATTGTGGCGCATGACCTTCCCTTTGAAAAGAACGAGTACTACAAAGACGAAGCTTTCAGGATATTCGCTCAGCAGGGAGACGAGGACAGGATCAGGCTGTTCAAATTCAGGAAGAAGAAAACAATCAAGCTTTACAGATGTGGCGATCATTATGATTACTACTACGGTTACATGCCTCCAAGCACGGGGGTGCTGAAGTGGTTTGACCTGGCGAAAGAAAATGAAGGTTTTCTGCTAATATTACCTGACCAGAAGGACCCGTTGAACGTATCGCCGCCAAAACCTTTACCCAAGCTCTCATCGGTGTTTTACGAGTACGCCCGATGGCTCGACGTGATAGGCATCAGAACCGTGGCCGATCTGAATGAGATCATCTCCAGGGGAGAACGCGAGGTCGCTGAGCTGATGATCATAAACGAGGCGTTGCATGAAAAAAGAATCTCCCAGATCGCCGAGCAGTTCGCAAGCAGTGGTGCGAGACTGATACTCATAGCAGGTCCGTCTTCTTCCGGCAAGACCACGTTTGCGAAAAGGCTCTTAGTTCAACTGCGCGTTCAAGGTTTCAAGCCTTTGGTGGTATCGCTCGACGATTATTTCGTCGACAGAGAGCTTACGCCGAGAGACGAACAGGGAAACTACGACTTCGAAGCTTTGGAGGCTATAGACCTGAAACTTTTCAACGAGCATTTGCTGATGCTTATAGAGGGTAAAGAGGTGGAATTACCAAAGTTCGATTTCAAAACAGGAAAACGTACCTGGACAGGGCAAAAAATCAGACTGGGCAAAAACCAACCTGTAGTGGTTGAGGGTATCCACGGGTTGAACGAAAAGCTGACTGAGAGTATTGACAGATCTATGAAGTTCAAAGTCTATGTGAGTGCTTTGACTCAATTGAACCTGGATCCACACAACAGAATAACCACCACGGACACCCGCCTTCTGAGAAGGATCATAAGGGATTACAAGTTCAGGGGTCATTCTGCGTTGGATACCCTGAAGATGTGGCCGAGTGTGAGGAGAGGTGAAGAAAGGCACATCTTCCCATTTCAGGAAGAAGCCGATGTTATGTTCAACTCTGCTATAGTCTACGAGTGGGCCGTTCTGAAGATTTTTGCCGAACAGCTGCTCGTTCAGGTGCCTCCAGAGGAACAGGAATACACCGAGGCGCTGAGGTTGATGAAGTTGCTCGATTATTTCTTGCCCATCACGAACCTGGAGGACATTCCAAGAACTTCCATACTGAGAGAGTTCATCGGAAGGAGTGCGTTCAAGTATTGAAGGGAAAATTGGTGATAATTTTTTCACTGTTGCTCATACACGTCTTTGCTGGGCACGTGTATTATGGGGATCAACCGATACTCGTTTCGAGTGAAGGTTGGCTACTGAAGTGGGATCGTTTTGTGGGGCTATTGAAGTACTACTTCGAACTCATGGGCTTCGAACAACCTACAGTTGGAAGCGTGGGTGATTTCAACTACGTCGTTTGGAACGGGCACACCGTTGGCTATGACTCAGCCTCGAAGTTTGTTAGCCTCGATGGTGTGAGCAAGCGAAGTGAGGGAATCGACCTACTTGAGGCACTGAAAGTTTTTGGCCTGCCTTTCGTTCTGGAACAGGACCGACTGATCTTGCCGAATATGTGGATACACGAGATTCAGAAAGTTCAGGACGTCATCGAAATCAGTTACAGTGGGGAAAAAAGATTGAGTGCGCTTCAAGATAGTAAATACGTATACCTCAAAAGCGAGGGCTACGTCTTCTATGGAAACGTTCTGCACAGACCCGGTCAGATCCTGGCTCAGTTTGAGCGCACTTCGAACGAATCGATCAAGCAACAGATCGACCTCAAAGGACTCATGCGCCTGGTCATGGGAAGAGAACTTTCCGTTTCAAGAGTACGCTTTTTGGAGTTGAGCGAGAACGCAGCGGTAAGCGAAAACGAACTGACGGTCCTGTACGCCCCGGGGGACAATAGGGTTATAATCAGACCGTACGCGCCGGAATACGACGGAGCCGACTGGCCCATTTATGCTGAGGTCAGAAAGATAGCTGAGAAGTTGTGTCAGAGGTTCTCCCTCAAGCTTGAGATCTGTCCATTGATCGTGCTGCCACCACAAACCATGACGATGTTGATTCTTTTGGAGGATCAGGCGTTGCTCGATGAGCTGAAAGGGTTTCTGGAGGATCTCGTAAGATGAAAAAATTCATTCTTGTTCTGTTGATCGTCCTGTCAGCGCACCTCACGGCGAGGCAGCTGGTACTTTTCTATCTGGACGAAGCGCTCCAGCCGGTTTCCATTCAAGAAAAAGTTGATCAGGACAGCGACCTGGTGAAAACGATCTTCGATAGGTTAGCTTCTCCGCCGGATGGACTGAAAAGTTTCGTTCCGGACGATGTTTTGAGGGCTTACTTTTTCGTGGAAAGTTACTTGGTCATCGATCTGAAGAGAGGCCCCATAGCCATGTTTGATTTCACGCAGGAGCGTTTCTTCGTGCATCAACTCTTGAGGACCATCTTCGAGAACTTTTCCGGGATCGACGCTGTCTACTTCCTGGTGGACGGTTCGAGAAGAGATGTGCTCACGAAAATGGTGGACGTGAGGTTTGGGTTTGCAAGGCACTTTTGGAGCCGCTGGCCAGTGGAGGGTGAACAATAATGGACTCGGTTCAGCTCGGTGACAGAGTCTTGGCGATGTTCGACGATGGTCGTTCATTTCTCTTCAAGGTTCAGGATGGTAAGCTTCAGACTCACCACGGGATCATAGATCTGGCATCACTCGTTGGTAAGAACTACGGGAGCGTTTGTGAAACGCACACAGGAGAACGTTTTTACATCATGAAACCCCGTTTGGTCGACGAGATATACAAGATGAAACGGCAGACGCAGATAGTCTATCCTAAGGACATAGGTTTCATTCTGTTGATGCTCGATGTGCACGAGGGTAGTAGAGTCATAGACGCAGGAATTGGGAGCGGTGCAATGTGCGCGGCACTGGCTCGGGCAGTGGGAGAAAAGGGCAAAGTCTATGCATACGAGAGAAGAGAAGAGTTCAAGAGGCTGGCGGAGGACAATCTCGCAAAGTGGGGTTTGGTGGACAGGGTTGAGATCAAGCTGAGAGACATATCCGAAGGTTTTGACGAGCGCGTGGATGCCATCTTTTTGGACGTTCCCGACCCGTGGAACTACATTGGACAGTGCTATGAGGCGTTGAACGGTTCTGGAAACCTCGCGATCGTGTGCCCCACGACGAATCAAGTTCAGCGAGTACTCAAGGAGATCTCGAAGTTTTCATTAGTGGGTATCGAGGTCTGGGAGAGTCTGTTCAGGCAGTACAAACCCGTTGCTGAGAGGCTCAGACCCTTTGACAGAATGGTCGCACATACCGCATACATGATTTTCGCACGGAAGGTAATGAACGATTGGAGGGATTAAAATGAGGAAAAACGTGTTTGTTGTCGTGACAGTGGGTGTAGTTGTACTCCTCACAGTATGGCTTCTGAGCGGGGCTGTGACACCTAAAGACGTCGATAAGGCCCTGACACCTTTCTACCAAACGCTTTCTTACATTCTGAATGCCTATTACGAAAGGGACAGCATCAACCTGGACAAGCTCATCGACTCGGCGATAGATGGTCTGGTGAAAGGTCTCGGTGACGATTTTTCTTACTACGAGGGTGCAGAAGAGGTTGAGGAAAAGCAGATCGAAATGGAAGGCGAGTATGGAGGTCTTGGTATAGAAGTGACGTACGACAGCGAATACAAAGCGGTGAAGGTTATCGCACCCATGTACGGAACTCCTGCCTGGCGGGCAGGCTTGAAACCAGGTGACAGGATCGTTTCGATAGACGATCAACCTGTCAGCGAGATGCAGTACATGGAAGCGGTTCGAAAGTTGAGGGGTCAGCCTGGCACCAAGGTGAAGATCAAGGTTCTGAGAGAGGGCGTACAGGAACTCCTGACTTTCGAGATTGTCAGAGAAGTCATACAAATCATACCGGTGAAGCATGCTTACATTGAGACACAGAAAGGTCGCGTCGGCTACGTCATGATCACCCGGTTCGGCGCGAAGACTACCCAGGAGATGGCTTCGGCCCTGGACGAAATCTTTCAGAAAGGTGTTCAGGGAATACTGCTGGATTTGAGAAACAATCCAGGAGGTTATTTGAACAGCGCAATAGACGTTGCGAGTTTCTTTGTGGACAAGGGAATAATCGTGAAGACGAGGAACGCTTACGGTGTTGAAGAAGTCTACGAATCGAAAGGCAACAAATACCCCAACGTCCCAGTAGTAATTTTAGTGAACAAAGGTTCCGCCTCGGCATCCGAGATAGTCACCGGAGCGCTGAAGGACCACAATGTGGCCAAGATCGTTGGCCAGAGGACTTTCGGAAAAGGCTCTGTTCAAACCGGATTTCCTCTTGCCAACGGTGGAACACTGTACTTGACCACAGCAAGGTACATGACGCCTTCCGGCAAAGATATCCACAGGATAGGGATCGAACCGGATGTCGTGGTGGAAGAAGAGAGCGAGAAACCAAGGGAAACACTGGTGTACGATTACACAAAGAAAATTGTTGAAGTCAATTTGGAAGATCCTTTCATCGCGAAAGGCTTAGAAACATTGATGGAGTTGATTAAATGACGTCTTTTGGCTTTGCCACGATCTGCTTTTCAATCTGTTTGATCGTGGCACTGCTTTTTCAGCTTCAACTTGGAATGAAGAAAGATTCGATTTTGATAGAACCTTTTCCGAAGGTGAGGCTGCGCTCACCGCTTCAAAACTTTCTCTCTGCGCTGAGGCAAAGGATGAACATATTGATGGAGTTACACCAACTTCCAATCACTAATTTCTTGATGTCTTCACAGGGCAAAGCGATTGCGGTGGTGAGGCTGGAGCGACTTGCAGATTATTATTCGGCCCTGATGAAAGAGAAAGAAAAACCCATCGAGAACAGACTCGAAGTGGAGATAGCAGGTTCAAAGAAGATCGTTCGTGCCAGTTTCGAGAAGAACGGTGTGAAGATAATGTATTCTGCCTCGATAGTTTTGGATGAAGAAGGGCAGGTACTGACAAGCCATTCGGACGTCGCGAAGATCCTGATCCAGGTTCTGGACGGCGAGTCACAGCGCGTGAATGCCGTAAGGAGCAGGAAGGAGTACATAGAATCATTGAAGAACTTAGCTTCGAAGTACGGGATTGAGGTGCTGACAGCAAAATGAGGATTCTGAAATGCCTATTCTTGAAAGACGCCTTTCTCAAAGTTCGTGAAACCTGGTCTTTCCTGATCGCTTTGATCAGTTTCAACACGGTCATAATCGCGTTCTGGGAGAACTTTAAACTTGTTTTCGTTGGAACCAACCTTCCTGTGAAGTACGTAGAGTTGAATGTGGTTTTCCTTATTTACCTGTTTTTGCTCTGTGGCCTGACCTCGTTGCGCCGTGATGTTCGAAATGCGCTTTCTCTGCCTCTGTTGTTTCTACCCTACATCTTAACTCCGATCTATGCGGTGATGCTGACCTGGTTCAGGTTCCCGAAGGCCCTGTCCTTCACGATCGCGTTTGTTCATTCGATCCTGCTGGTGAGCGAACACGACCCGTTGGTCCTGTTAGTGAGGATGTCTGCCTACGTCAGTCTAATTACGGTGGTGAGACACTGGATATGACGGAACTCGTATCGAGGCATCACCGTACCCTGCTGGTCGTCTTTTTGCTTTCAACTTTTCTCTTTGGTCTTTTCGGGTTCAAGAGAATCTCCATAAATTCTGATCTGACGAACTTAGCTGACAAGTTTGACGAAAACTACAAAGAACAGATAAGCTTCCTGTCTGAGAAGCTTTCGTCGAACGTTCTGGTGGTGCTCGCATATACGGACGACAATGTTGAAAAGGCGAAGAGGGCAGTTGAGCTCTTGAAAGAACGTTTCGAAGAAAGCGGATACGTTTCAGAAACGTTGAAGATGGATAATCCTGAGCTGTTCGTGAAGTACGGCTTTCTGGGACTCGACTCGGAAGTGTTGCGCCAGGTGCAAAACGCTTTCGATTTTGATGAGGGAAGTTTCCTGGATTTTTCTCAGTGGAGAAATCTGTTCGCTTCTTTGTCAACACTCAACGAGCTTGCGGAAGAATACATCAATAGAAAGGGCATCGAGCAGTACATACTGCTCTCTCCAGATGGGCGTTTGATACTCATCAACTTCGCTTTGAATTCGAGTGTGAGCGATGTTAACTCCATCTACCGGGCTGTCGCTGCATTGCGCAATATAGCTAAAGAAGTGAGCAGAGCTACCGGAGTTCGATTCGCGTTCACAGGCACACCCGCTGGTGTGTACGAATCGAACAATCAGGTTCAGAGAGATTTCACCATCACCTCCATCGTGTCGTTGTCCGGGATAAGCTTAATAGTCTATTTGGGCTATGGGAGTTTGAGTGTCTTACTCTGTCTCTTCCTCTCAATGATAGTTGGCATGTGCATGACCCTTGGTTTGGCAGGCCTCCTGGTTGGCGAGATCAACATAGTGACTTCCTTCGTGAACGCGATGGTGTTGGGACTCGGGATCGACTATGGGATCCATGTCATGACGAGGATCGCAGAATATTCGAGATCCATGGATCTCAGAGAAAGTATCAAGGAAGCTCTCTCGGAATTGGTCAAACCCAGTCTAACTGCCCTTTTGACGACCGTGGGTGCCTTCAGTTCGATGTACCTTGGACTCTCAAGACCTTTCGTTCAGATGGCAACTTTCTCCATCATCGGTATGATCTGTTTCTATCTGACCATGATGCTTTTTCTGCCGTCGATGCTCTTGAGTTTAGGAATTCGGCCCGTCGAAAATGAGAAGCTCACCTTCCTGAGAAGGCTCTTTTCGATGAGCCAGTCGAGGAGGTTCGCACTTACTGTTTCTGCCATATTGATCGCATTGATCCCGTTCGGAGCTTTGAATTTGAAGGAGTACTGGTACACTCCTCCAGGACTCGTTGCCAAGCGAGCCGAGTCTGCCACGGCTTTCGCTGAACTGAAAAAGAGTTTTCAGAGAGTTGGCTTCGGAGAAATCTGTGTGGTCGCAGAAGATTTGGACGAGTTGCACCGCTTGGACCAGTTGCTGAAAAGTTCCGATCTTTTCATCCCACCGATGTCGGTACTGAGCCTGATGGAGTTCTCAAAGTTCGATGCTAACGGAAGTGCACAGACGCTCTACGCAAGCCTCAGCGAAATGGTGAACAATCCTTTCTTACTGGCCGTTTTCAAAAGAATCGGTATGTATCCACAGATTCTGGATATGCTCAGACTCTTAAAGAGTTCAAAAGACTTGAATGACGTGCTGAGTGAGCTTCAGAAAGACGTTCCTCTCTTCTTCTATGAAAAAGATGGGCGCACAATGTACGTTCTTTACACGGACACGACGAAAGATCTGTACAAAGACAATCGTCTGAAGATCGTTCACAACTTTCTCACCGCGAACGATGTCAAATCTTTCGGAACACCCATGATACTCTACATGATCATGGAGGACATGAGAAAGAGCATGCACTCAGTGATATTTCTCACCGTCTGTGGTATCTTTTTCATGCTGCTGCTGAGTGTGAGATCTTTAAAAGTCGGTCTCTGGATCACTGTGGGAGTCTTAGCTTCCATAGTTGGAACGTTTGGGATGGGGTCATTGTTCAGCATCCGTACCACGTTCATGACCTTGCTCTCTGTACCTTTGTTGCTTGGGCTTGGTGTAGACAGTTTCATTCACATGAGGCATGCGGTCTCGAGGAATGACGAGGCACACACCTACAGGACTTTCAAATCGGTGTTCTTGTCAATCGTGACGACAATAGCTGCTTTTGGAAGTTTCTCTGTGGCTCAAGGCCAGCTCCTGAGGGAGTTCGGTGTCCTCATGGGGATAGGATTTGTGATGTGTTTCTTCACGACCACGCTTTTGAGTTTCCACGTTCTTGGAGGTGAAGATCGTGAAGATAGCAATGTTCACTGAAACCTACATTCCTCAGAAAAACGGAGTTGCAACGTCTGTATTCCTGTATAAGCGTGCTCTGGAAGAGCGAGGTCATCAGGTATACGTTGTCACGACGGTTGGAAATAACAGCGATGAGATTTTCGTGCTGAAGAGTTCGCAGTTCAAGTACGAATCGAACCACGTAATTCCAGTCGGTGGCCGACTGCTTCCTGTGTTCGAGTTCGTTCGTAACAGAAAAGTCGAGATCATTCACAGTCATGCCCCGTTCGCACTCGGACTGAGGGCTCTTGCAACGCAGAAGTATCTGAAAATCCCTCACGTCCACACATACCATACCTTACTGGTCGAATACCGGCACTACATTCCAAAGCCTCTCACACCTTCAAAGGAAAGTGTGGCGGAATTTTCCGCTTGGTTCTGTAACAAGGTCAACAGGATCATTGCGCCGACCGGCAACATCAAAAAAGAACTGATGAGCTATGGTGTGGTGAAACCCATTCACGTGATACCGACCGGGATCGATGTGGAATCTTTTGAAAGGCCTCCTCTTTTTGACGTACGGAAAAGGCGCGAAATATCCTCACAAACGAAGTTGTTGCTCTACGTTGGAAGACTGGCGAAAGAAAAGAACGTGTCTTTTCTGCTTCATGTACTCAGGGAGCTTTTGAACAGGAACTACGATGTAACCCTGATATTCGTCGGTGATGGGCCCGAAAGAGACCAGCTTGAAGAAGAAGCAAAAGAACTCGAAATAGATCACAGAGTGATCTTCACAGGTGCCCTCCCACGGGAAGAGCTTATCGACTATTATCAGCAGGCTGACCTGTTCGTCTTCGCCTCGATGACTGAAACTCAAGGGCTCGTGGTGCTTGAATCCCTTGCAGCGGGGACGCCCGTGGTGGCCGTTGCAAAGATGGGGATCGCCAACGTTTTGAAGGATCGTAAAGGCGCTTTGCTCTTACAGGAACCAAAACTGGAAGAGTTCGTCGAGAAGGTGGAAATGCTGCTCTCCGATCCGAGGCTGTACGATGAGATGAGATCGGAAGGAAAAGCTTACGTGAAACAGCACTGGTCCATACACAAAACGGTCCAGGATCTGGAGAAAGTTTATGAATTGAGCCTTCTTGAGGGTCCAGCCGAGGTAGAGTATTATACCAACGTATGGATCGAGATCGTTATGGAGAAAATGAAACAGATCTCCAGCAAGATCTTCACTTCAGGAGGTGGCAGGCGTGCCGGCTTTGCACCTTTTTCTCGGACACGTGGTCGCTGACCACGCATTCACAAACAACGCGAAGATAAGAACTTACAAAGGTTCGAAGCTGGTCGGGCACATCTTTTGGTCATTCTTTGCGATTCTGGCTTTCACGTTCGATGTGTTTTTGTATTCGAAGCTTGGCATGGCCTTGCTCTTTGGATTCTTCGCCATACACGCTTTGCTCGACGTTCTGAGGGTGAAGGTCTATCCGAGAGGCACGCTGCTGCACCTTGTTGAGCTCACCGGACTTGTCTTCGCTTTCATCTTCAATGTCATCGGCATGGATTTACTGAACAGATCCTATCTGTCGAACGAATTCGTGTTTTATCTGCTTGGTATGTCAACCGTGTCGGTTGGAGTGACATACTTCTTCAGAAACTTCTATCCGAAAGACGAATTCATGTCTGACATAGATGGCATTTCCGAAAGACTGGCAGTCTTCATTTTCCTGCTCGCTTCAAAACCTCTTTTCGTTTTTCTCTCACTCGTGATCGCTTTGTTCTACCGCCTCATCTTCGTGAAGAAGTTCGATCACACGTGGTGGATCAGTCCGGCCAGCGGGCTGCTGATCAGTCTCGCATGGAGGTTCATGCTCTATCGATGATCGGTGAAAAACTCATAAGGGTGCCGATAATAAGTTCAACAAACGACTTTCTGAAGGAAAATTGGCAACAGTTCCCACATGGCACAGTGATCGTCGCAGACGTGCAAACTGCGGGCCGTGGCAGGCTCAACAGAACCTGGTATTCACCAGAAGGAGGGCTGTGGTTCTCCATACTGTTCAAACCCAGAAAGAATATGCGACCGAATTTCTACACCAAGCTCAGTGCGATTTCGCTCGTCAGATCCTTGACGCGGTTGAAAGTCGAAGCAAAGTTGAAATGGCCGAACGATGTCTACGCAGACGGAAAGAAACTTGCAGGCGTACTCACAGAAACTATTTTCGAAGAGGGTCAACTGAGAGCGATCATCGTGGGAATAGGCATGAACGTCAACAACGAGATTCCCAAAGAGCTTGAAAAGAAGGCCACGAGCCTCAGGCTTCTGGTTGGTGAAGAACTCGAAAGGTTGTCGGTGTTGTCTATGATCTTCAGAGAGATGAACAGAGCTCTCAGGATATATTCAAGAAAGCCAGAGGCCCTGACTCGGGTGTGGAAAAACATGTTGATTCAAAAAGAAGGACAGCTCGTTTGTGTGAACGTAGGCGGTGAAACATTGAGGGGAGAGATCGCTCAGATAGACGATGAATCGATCACACTCAGAATACAGGACAAAACGATGCGCCTCAGTTCACTGGAGATCGTGGACTGTTAGGATCTGATTCGTTCCTTCCTGTTTGACCAACGATTCTGACCCCGTTTTCCTCGACGATTGCTTCGATTTCACGGAAAGGGAAGATGATCCTTATTGCGTCGCCTATTTTCACTTCATAAGAAGATTTGACAACCCTCCCGTTGACCAAGACTTTCCCGCTCTCTATCATCCGTTGCGCGACTGTTCTTCGCTTGATCAGCCCATTCTGCTTCAAGTATTTGTCGACTCGCACGAACATCACCCACCCTGTAGTATACTTTATCAGAGGTGAAACTTTTGCCCTGTTTCAGATATACCGCCTTAACTCCTGAAGGAAAGAGGATAAGGGGGACAATCCAGGCCAACAGTGAATCCCAAGCCGCAGACCTGATAAAGAGAAGAAACTTCTTGGTCTTGCGCATCCAGCCCATCAGTTCGAAAAGGGACATCGTACTATTCGGGATCCATTTGAACGAGCTGGTGATCTTTTGCCGACAGCTGGCAACGATGGTCACCGCGGGAGTGAGATTGAAGGATGCTCTTTCGATACTGGCGCGTCAGGACGTTTTCTCATCACGTTTCAGAAAGATTATTAACAACCTGGTGCTGTCGCTCGAAATGGGTATGTCCTTCTCTGAAGCTTTGAGAAATGAAAAGGTGTTCGATCCGGTGTTCATCAACCTGGTTTCCGCAGGCGAAGAAGGCGGTGTATTAGATAAATCTTTGGAAAAAGCAGCGGATTTTTACGAGTCTTCGAAGAAGCTGCACGACGAGGTTAGAGCTGCTATGGCTTATCCAACGTTCGTTCTCCTGTTCGCCGTGGGCGTTATATTCCTGATAACGTTTTACATTCTGCCAAGGCTGATCTCTGTATTTGGTGATATACCAACGAGCGGAATCGTTCGATTCCTTATGAGCGCGAATAGATACCTCTCCAATAACTGGCTTTCAGTTTTGATCACGGTGGCGCTGGTTGCAGTTGGGATCATCATCTTTTCAAAAACCAGGTACATCAACTACGTGAAGGAATGGTTTGCCAGGTTGTTTCCTCCGCTTGCGAAGTTGCGTAACATGATGGCGGTGGAGCGTTTCTGCAGGATCCTGGGAACCCTGACGGGCAGTGGCGTTCTTTTGACAATGGCCATAGAGATGGCCGCGGCCGCGTCGAACAGCCCTAGGATGATGAGGGTGAGCAAACGCATCAGCGAGAGAGTTCGCGAGGGGGCTAGCTTGAGGCAGGCGATGCTTGAAAGCGGCGTGTTTCCACAGCTGGTCTACGAGATGGTGGGGACGGGCGAAGAGACTGGAAAACTGGAAGAAGTGCTCATAAAAGTCGCTGACTTCTATGAGGACCAGATAAGGACTGGCGTTAAAAAATTGGTCTCCTTGGTTGAACCGATGCTGATCGCAGGTGTTGGAGGGTTCATCGCTTTCATGGCGCTCACGATGTATTCAACGATCTTCCAGCTGCAGCAAACCATAGGCAGGTGATGCGCATTGGTGATCGAGATAATTTTCAAATTACTTATTCTGGCCTCCTTCATCGTGGGAATACTCTCTCTCGTACCTGTGGTGGATAAAGTACTTGATTATGTGGAACCACTCTATTTGAAGTGCTTAACGTATTCTGCTCTTCACCACATTGTCGACGACAATCCCTCCGGAACAGTGACGATAAGTGTTATAAACAACGAGATAAGATTGAGATGTATCCGCCCTAAAATGGGCAACGTTATCACGATCACGATGATCCCGAAAAAACAAGTTCAGATAGTGAGCAAAGACGGTGGAGTGATAACTTTATCGCCCACGACAGTTCTGAAGGCAGGAAGTATCGTAAGCAAAAGCTGGACGCTGAGCTTCCCACCGGTGGTTTTGAAAGCGAACATCAAGAGGTGATAAAGTGCAGATATTTCATAAGATGATCACGGCGATAGAGCTGGGGAAAAATTGGGTTCGAGGTTCAAGGGCAAGAAAGTTCAGGGGAATCCTGTCGGATCCCATTTTTGTGGACGTGAGAAAAGAGGAAGACGTTGTCGAACATCTAAAGGAATTGCGCTTGAAGTTAAAACCTGATGTGGAAGACATTGTTGTCACAAACTTCCCGATGGAAGATGTGCTTTTCAACACCGTGGATGTACCGAAAGAGATTAGAAAGCGGGAGCTGAGAGCCTACGCTGCCGCCGAGATGTCAAGAATCCTCAATCTCTCATCTTCTGAAATCGCACTTGATTGTGTAAGAAATCCTGTTGGTAAAGCACTCGTAATGGTAACCAAAACTCGCCAGCTGAATGAGTGGGTCTCCAACATTACCGCTGCGGGTTTTCCTCTGCCCGACGTTGTGATACCCGATGTCTTCAAGTATTTACAAGTGATTAAGATACCTGTGCAGGAAACGTCTGTACTCATTTTGTTGATGCCGGATTACAGCGCCGTCATAACATACGTTGCCGGTTCGCCGCTCGGGATAAGAACGTTTTCTCACTCGGTTGAAGAGACGCTCGCAATAGTTAGTGAAGAAACGGGACTGAGTAAAGAGGAGATAGCTCAAGAGCTGGCCAAATCGGGGCCTAACAACGCGAGGAGTGTGTTTGAATCTATAGTGATCGATCTGCCTTACGCCATTGAGAGAGAAATCATATTCTTGCTCAGCTCAGTGGTGTCTGGCTCACTAATAAGAGACGTCGCGAAGTTCTATGTGTTCTGCGATCCTATAGATTTCGCACCGCATTACGCAAGACTTTTCGAAACTGTGGAGACCTTTCAGGGAAAGGTTCAGACGTTGCGTCCTGAGATCGAAATGAAGAATCTGCCCATGGGTATCGTTGGGCTTCTGCTTCGAGGAGGTGAGGAATTTGGAAAGAATAAACTTGTTCAGATATAAAAAGCCCATTCTCAAGCTTTCATCCTTTCTAACTTTAACCTTCGCACTGCTTTTGCCCGTTTTTGCTATGCGTTTCACTCTGGAGTTTTACAAGCGTTCTGTCATCAATTCCATATACAACAACCACGTCAGGATAGCCGAGAAGTACAGAATCAGCCGTTCGGTATCCTTGCCGAGCGTTCTGTCAACGATCGATGCGATCAACAACCAGCTGGTCCAAACCAGCAAGCGGCTGCAGACGCAGATAGATCATTTGGAGAGTCACATCAAAGCTTTCAACGAGCGAATGGAACCGTTGGGAAACATCTTGAGGACCCTGCAGAGGAACGACAGTAACTGGATTGTGCTGAAGGAGTTTATTTACGACGATTCTGTAAAGGTTAGTCTGTACGAGCTCTACGATCCAGGCGTAATCAAAACGGCAGACCGACTCGAGAAAGTGTTGATCAACCTTGGCTACAAAGTGACGAGGAGCAACGAATACGATGCGCAGATGACGTTTCTCGGAAAGAGAATATCGGGCGTTTCCATGGAGGGAAGAAGATAATATGCCACGGAAATTGGCGATCCTTTTGGCTTTGCTGATCGCACTGGGGTCAGCTCTCTATTTTGATGTGTACGATTACTTCAGTTCGAGAAATCTGATCCTGAAACTTGAAAACTCACTCGTGAAACTCGAACAGTACGACAGGAACGTTGAGGAAAAGAAGGAGTACTTGAGCAATCTTGAAAAGGTCGTTCAACCCAGGACAACTCTCAAAGAAATTGAATCTTTGACGAAAGCGGCAAATCTGAACCTTTCATCGCAGAAGGACGGCACGTATCTGATCGAAGGAACCTGCGAGCCAGAAAAGCTGAAAGACCTCGTAGCCCACCTGTTGAACAGTGCCAACGTTGTCGTTCAGTCCATGCTCATCGACGCCAGGCAGATTGTACCTGTGGTCACCGATGAAGTGGGAACGGTCGTTCGCACGAGCGTCAGGCTGGTGCTTAAGGGTGTGATGCTCGAATGAACAAGCGCTTGGTTGTCTTGCTTCTGATGCTCGTCGGAGTTTGGGCCATCGCTATCTACGTACTGTTCTTCTACCAGAAATCGCCTGTTACGAGTGTAACAGCACAGCCGCGCGAACAGGTCTTGCAGCCTCTGATCAGGAGGTTGACCGACTCAGACATCGAACGTTTCAGAAAGAATGTTGAAGCACCGAAACCCGTCATGGACGTTTTCGAACCTTATCTTTTGAGAGTGGACAAAGAACAGCTGGTGCGCCAGGCGCTTTCACAGGTAGAACCGCTATCCAAATACAAGTTCAAGGGTTACTTTGTCAGTGAGAGTGAAAACTTCGTGATGTTCTCAAACGGTATTTTGAAACCCGTCGGATCAACTCTGGAAGACAGGTACCTGATAATCCACGCGGTGAGTTTCGCAGCGATCGTGGTGGACCTCTTAACTGGAAATCTTTTGGTCGTGAAGTGAGGAGGGGGACGATGAGAAGGTTCGTTTTGTTGCTCATGTTGATTTTGACCATGATCACTTTCGCAACCTCCCTGGTCAGGATCTCGCCAACCCTCAGCGTTGCTGGGGTTACTTTGGTGATAGAATTCGACTCTGATGTGAGCGAGAGAGACGTGTATTTGGAGAGGAACGCTTCGGGTTCTTTGGTATCGATTTACCTGCAGGACGTGAGACACTCCTTGGATTCGTTCTTCTTGCCCATCGCGTATGGTCCTGTCGAATCGCTGAGAGTCATCAACACACGGCAAGGAAGCCTCGTTCTTGTTCAGCTCCTTGTTCCAAGGGAACCTGAAATGAACCTGTCGCGGCGAACGCTCAAGCTTTTCGTTCCATCCTCTCAAAAACAACTGAGTCTTGCGCTCGTTGACGGTGATGTCGAAACTGCGGTGAAGTACTTGTGCGAAGAACTGAAGCTTAACGTTGTTGTCTCCGAAAAGGTGAAGAGCCAGAAACTCTCACTGAAGCTGGACAACGTGTTGCCGGAGGACGCGCTGAGGAACATCCTGGTGATGGTCAGGGTGGGCAACGAACCTCTCGCTTACAGTTACATGCCAGATGGGACTCTGCACATAGGTACGCGCAGTGAAATAGCAGCGAGATTTCAAAAGTTCTGGGGGATTTTTGAGGTAAAAGATGAAAGTCTTGTGCAAAAGCTCGAATCTCTTCTCTCGCCGAACGTTGTCATGAGTTATCTGGCGAACAAGTCGGTTTTGTTCGTGTACGGCGATGTACAGGAACAGGAGATGATAGCGAAGATCCTTTCACTCACGCCGCAGGTCGAAACCAGGGAATTCTTCTCTGAAGGTTTCGTTGACGAGGCGAAGAAGCTTCTCGATGCCTTGAAGGGTCTGTACAGTTTCGAGTACCATCTGCTGGAGGGCTTGAACAAGTTCATCCTGAAAGCCGATCCCCAGACTCTGGATAAAGTGTTTCAGTATTTGAGAGAACTCGAAAGGATTATCAGATTGAAACAGAGTCAGCAGGAAGTTGAAGAGACCCGGGAACCACAGCTGGTTCAGCAAACGGTCAGCAAAACACTTCAGCTCATCTACGCAAAAGAGGCTATCGAGGTCTTGAAGAAGTTCCAGCTGGAAGCCGAAGAGATCTCGTTCGGCCTGGTTCGAATCACCGGTGATCCGGAAAGGCTCGAGCTTGCAAGAAAGGTTCTCGAAGATCTCGGCTTTTTAGACTCCCAGCAGGTGAGAAAGCTCGTTATACCGAAGGTGCATTCTGAGAAGATTCTGAATGCACTCACAGAGATCCTGAGTATACCTAAGTCGCGGATCTTGGTTTCAGAGGACAAAGATGTCGTCAACGTTGCCTTGATAGCACCGAGGAACGTTCAGGATGTTGCCGAAGAGCTCTGTCAGCGTTTGATTCGTGTGTTCACTGCGGCAAGGTTTTCGGAGATATTCTTCCTGAAAGACAGGGAAACAGCACAACAGGTGTCTGCGATCCTGAACCAAATTTATGGGATAGATGCAAGCAGCGTTGAGAACGTACTCAGGGTCGTTGGAACGAATGAAGAAATCGACAAGGCAAGGAAATTCATAGACGTCTTTGTTAGAGAAAGACACACCAGGGCTCTGGCGCTGACAGTAGATCAGGAACTTTTTGCTGAACTGAAAACCCTCATAGAATCCCTGTTCGACGTCAGGTTGGAAGCAAACCTGAGATCACTTGGCTTGCTGTTGCTCAGCTCGGAGGACAAGCAACAACTCGAATCAGCCGCGCAAGAGATTGAGTCCGTGGTGAAACTTCTTTCTGAGAGACCTTCAGACACCCACGAACTGGTACCGGTGATTGAAGGGGTGGACTTTAACGATCTGAGGCTCTTGCTCTCGGAAATCTATGGCGTTAGACTCGAGAAAACGCAGTTCTTCTACTTGCTTGTGGGGCAGAGAGAGGCCCTGGAAAGCGCAAAACAGCTGCTGAATAGGGTCCGAGATCTGGTCGGTAAATTTGTCGAGACGACCTACAGACTTGTCAAAGTCAGGGAAGACTTAAGTGTTGATGCGCTGATACGCGCGGTTAGCAGCGTTGCGAAAGTGGAAATCGTCAGCATAGGAAACCTCCTCCTGATAAAGGGTGAAGAGACCCAGATCCGTAAGGCGCTCGAGCTGGTAGCCCTCATTGAAGAAAACGTGCCCGTGAAAGTGGAAGAACCGAATAAAATCACGGTGATCGTCAAAGAACTCGTGCCGGAGTTCCCGGCGGGCGAATTCAAAGCGTACCTTGCAAAAATAGGTCTAGGAGTAGATTTCGAGGCGTTCGCAGCGTTGAACGTTGTGGTCATATCGGGTGAGGAAAGAGCGGTCTCGAGCGCCGCTGCGGAGTATGAAAAGTTTGCGGAGACAATTTCGAAGAAGATACAGGCACGTGCTGAAGAAGAGAAGAAGAGGCAAGAAAAGCCCCTGAAGGTACAGAAGGTTTCTGAAAACGTTGTTTCCGTGGAGTGTGACGGTATCGCGCTCAAAGATGTCATCGAGGCAGTTGCGAAAGAACTAGGAATTTCGATCGTTTTTGTGACCTTCCCACAAGAAACCATCACGATGAAAGTTTCCTCCATAACCTGGCAACAGTTCAAGGACGTGATCGAGAAGAACTACGGATACAGCTTCGTGGAGACAGAGGGAGTGACCGTCCTTCTGAAACCTGCACCTGTTCTGGACACAACAGCCGAACAAAAGTTCATCTACAAGGTTTCCCACAATCTTGACAAAATCAAGTCCGTGGTTGAGTTTTACGGAGGCAGGGTTTATGTTGACGATCTGAACGACTTACTCATCCTGACGAATTTGAGCGCCGAGGCGAAACAGGAGGTCGAGAGGCTCATCGACGAACTGTCGAAACCTTTGAAGCAGGTTGAGATAGAGGCTCGTTTCATAGACAGGAGTCTCACAGATGAATTGACGAGGAGTGCAAACCTTGCGCTGGAAATGCCTTCAGTATCTGCGAGCATTGGTAGTTCTGGTGACTTGAATCTCTCTATGTCGGTGATCGATCTGGTGGATTACAAGGCTTTGTTGAGTCTGCTGGCGGGTGCTCAAGTAACGCTGGATGTCTCGGCCCAGAATTCCAACAGTCTGACGGACCTGCTCGCGAGTCCGAGGATAGTCACCGTCAGCGGCAAAGAGGCTAAGATCCTCATAGGCGAGAGAGTACCGTTCGTGGCAGGCGTCGACGAGACTGGCCGAGTCTTGATCGATTACATGGACGTCGGTATCCAGCTGAGAATAACGCCAGTTGTTCGAAGCGATGGCAGTATACAGTTGAAACTCTATACTGAGGTGAGTGAAGTGAAAGAACGAACGCTCTCTGGCATGAACACTTACGGAAAGATCACGAGGCAGGCCGAAACCGAGGTGATTCTCAAAAGCGATCAAACACTCGTCATAGGTGGCCTCGTACAGGATAAGTCTGTGAAGAGCGTGTCCAAGGTGCCGGTGCTCGGTGAACTGCCCTTCATAGGTCAACTCTTCAGATCTGTGACCGACAGAAAAGATAAGGCAGAACTTCTCATATTCATAACGGCGCGGGTGATCGAACCGTGAAGAGGGATCCTGTGGTTGCTGGAAGCTTTTATCCGGCATCGCGCAAAGCACTGATCGAGGTCATCGAGGATTGTTTCATGTCGAAGATCGGACCGGGTGAGTTGCCGAAGAAACCCGACAGGCCACTTGACAGGAACGTCGCAGTGATAGTTCCGCACGCTGGTTACGTGTACAGTGGCCCCGTGGCGGCGCACGCGTACGCAGAGCTAGCCAGGCTAGGAAATCCGAAGCTCGTGGTGCTGCTCGGGCCGAACCACACGGGCTACGGTGCCCGGATTGGTGTCTGGGATAAGGGCAGCTGGTCCACACCGCTGGGCGAGGTTCAAGTCTGTGAAGCAGCGGCACAGAAGCTTCTAGAAGAATGCAGGGAAGCTTCCGCAGACGTTAGATGCCACATGGTCGAGCACTCTCTGGAAGTGCAACTGCCGTTCCTTCAGTACATTTTCAAAGACTTCGAGATCCTGCCGGTAACGATGTTCCCTCTGAGCCTGCAGGTTTGCAAATCGCTGGCGCGCGCCTTGGATGAACTGTTCAGGAATTTTTCTTCAACGGTGCTTGTCGTCTCGAGCGACTTCAACCACTACGAAGACGACGCAACCACGAAGCGGAAAGATCAGCTTGCCATCGAGGAGATACTGAGGAAGGATCCAGAAGGGCTCTACAGAGTGGCAGCAAACGAGAGGATCACCATGTGCGGTCTTTCACCCGTGGCGTGTCTGCTCTACATGCAGAGTTTCTCAAAGGCAAGGTTGCTGAAACATGCGACGAGCGGTGATACGTCGGGTGACAGGTCTCACGTCGTGGGGTACGCAAGCCTCATTTTCGAATGAAGTGCAAGAGCTGGTACGCCTCATCCACCTTTGCGATCAAGCATAACACCATGTAAACGGCGGCGCCCAACAGCACGAGTACCAGCGTGAGAAGCCTAGACGGGCTGACGTGCTCTGCGATCATGATAACTAATCCCATCAGCGCGGAACAGATAAGGACTTTCTGAAAGTGCTTCATGTCTATCTCTGGACGCAGTTTGAACAGCAGGTATGCTGCGCCTATGGCACCAGCCAGGGCCGTTGCAAAGGCTACGCCGGCGGTCTTCATGGTCAAACCGAGGACAAAATCGAGCACGGCATTCGAAACGAACGATACCAGCGTGGCTTTGAATGGCAACTTCATATCCTTTTTCGCATGACACGATCTCGAGAGCAGAGCCATCATCGAGTAGAAGGGAAGTCCCAGAGAATAGAACAACAGTGCCGTGGCGGTTCTTATCGAATCAGAATGCGTGAAGGCACCGTGTTGATACACGAGAACGATGAGTCTTTCGCTGAGCACGATCAAACCTACAGCGGACGGAACACTAAAAAAGAACGTTGTTCTCATCGCTTCTTTCAAATGTTTCGATGAATCTTCATCCCCCCCGCTCATGAGAGGTAGCGCCACGGTTGAAACTGCTACACCGAAAACTCCAAATGGCAACTGATAGAACCTGTTTGCGTACTGCAGGATGGAAACGCTTCCAGGACCGATCAACGCGGCCACATTGACGTCTATCAATACGTTCAATTCGGAAACCGTCATGGCAAGGAGTGCGGGGAAAAAGAGTTTGAAGAAATCACGAGCCCCCACGAACGTTGGTCTGTAAGAAAAGCCCACCCTCCTCGCACCGGGTATCAGGCTCAGGAACATCGCTGCGCCACCGAGGGTGAAGCCGATTGTAGGACCGACGATATGCGGATCGAAGAGCTCACATAAAACCACTCCAGCTATGATTCCGAAGTTCATGAACATTGGTGAGAGTGCGGGGAAAAAGAAGCGTTCGCTTGAATTCTGTATCGCGTAGAGGACAGCCCAAAGGAATATGAAAACAATGAAAGGGGTACTTATGCGTGCGAGCTTTGCTGCGAGCAGTTTCGTCTCCGTGTTCGCACCGCTGGCAAGGAGGAAAGGCACAATCTGTGGAAAGATCTGCACGAGCACCGTCAGACTGATTGTCGCAATACCAAGGCTCGTTATGACAGCCGATGCAAATTCGTTTTTGTCAGTCTTTTCTTTGTAGAGGGGAACGAAAGCCGACGTCATGGCACCCTCTGCAAAAGCACGCCTCAGAAGGAAAGGGAATGCTATAGCAATCGAGTAGGCATCGAACTCTATTCCAACACCGAACCTGTTGGCGAGGAAGACATCTCTGATTAAGCCGGTGAACCTTGAAAACAGAGTTGCGATGGCAAAGAGAGTACCGTATCTGAGGATTTTGGTCATGCCATTCTCCTTGTGTAGGCTTCTATACCCAGACCCAGTATTCTAACGGCTTCTCTGAGCTTATCGCGGTTCAGAACATAAGCGATTCTCATCTCGTTGATGCCCGCATTCGGACTGATGTAGAATCCATCCAGTGGTGCGACCATGGTGGTCTTTCCATCAACTTCGAACTCGCTGAGCATGAACTTCACGAAATTCTCTGTGTTGTCGATTGGAAGTTTCGCAGATATGTAAAAGGCCCCGTGTGGTTTTCTGAACACGGCTCCTTCTATCTTTGAAAGTTCCTCGTACACCACGTCTCGGCGTGCCTGGTACTCAAGCCTTACCTGCTCCGTGTAAGTCTCATCCAGTGTCAAGAGTCCGATCGTGCCATACTGAGAAGTCAACGAGGGACACAGGCGTGCCTGGGCAAACTTCATCGCCGCCGCATAGAGATCCTTATTCTTGGTCACGAACGTTCCTATTCTCGCACCGCAGGCGCTGTACCTCTTTGAAATGCTATCGACCACGATCGTTCTGTCCGATATCTCTTCGAAGGTCAGCATAGAAACGGCTCTGTAATTGTCGAAGACAAACTCTCTGTACACTTCATCGGAGATGATGAAGAGATCCTTTTCTATTGCAACGTCTATAATGGTCTTCAGCTGTGTTTCGTCGTACACCGCTCCCGTCGGATTGCACGGGTTTGAGAAGATTATGCCCTTCGTCTTGCTCCCTATGACCTCGAGGAATTTTTCTTTCCTCGGTACAGCGTATCCATCCTCTGGATACGTTCGAACCGGTACCAGCTTTATTCCAAGCTGGTGAGCAAAACCCGCGTAGTTCGCGTAGAACGGTTCAAGAACGACGATTTCGTCCCCCGGGTCAGCGACGATTGACATGGCGAAGATCACAGCCTCGCTCCCACCGTTGGTGACGATGATCTGTGAAGGACTGACCGATACGCCAAACTTCGCGTAATATCGTGCGAAAGCTTCTCTCAGTTCCATTAAACCTGCTGAGTGTGTGTAGGCCACGACAGAAGGTTTGTACTTCTCCGCGTACTCAAAATACACGGCCGGCGTCGGTATGTCGGGTTGGCCTATGTTCAGATAGTAAATCTTTTTTCCCCTTCGAACCGCTTCCTCAGCGTATGGTATGAGCCTTCTTATAGGGCTCGCCGGTACTTCAACGGCTCGCTGTGAGAGTTGCATATCAATATCGCCTCCTGACCTCCGCAATGATGAACTTCAAATACCTGGTTTCCGGTACGCCCAGCAGGAAAGGATGATCAAAACCCTGGCCACCTTTGTACAGAACGCTCAGCAATACTTTGCTGTCCTTCGCAGCATCGCTCAAAATCGATTCGAACTCTTGTTCAGAGATGACCTGAGTGCAAGAAGCCGTTGCCAATATCCCGGGTTTTTTGAGAATCCTCATGGCCCTCAGGTTTATCTCTTTGTGCCCCCGCAAAGCGGAATCCTTCGAAGTTGAAGTTTTCGCAAACGAAGGTGGATCCAGAACGACAAGTTCGAACCGTTCAAAACGAGAGTTCTCTTTGAGCCAGTCGAAAGCGTTCGCCTGGACGAGATGATAGTTACTGAAACCATTCAGTGTCAAGAGTTGCTCGGCAATGGACAGGCTTCTCTGGGAATAATCGATCAGCACTACAGATTGCGCACCGGCTTTCAAAAGATGCAGTGCGAAGTTACCCGTGTAAGAAAAAGCGTCAAGGCATACCCGATCCTTCGCAAACATCGAGCACAGACGACTGTTGTGCAGCTGATCCAGAAAGGCCCCCGTCTTTTGTCCTCTCAGGTCCGCAGCAAACAGCAGTCCATCCTGCTCGAAGTAAAGAACTTCCGGTCCACTGCCTAAGAGCCACCCACAGCTTTCTTCAAGACCCTCCTTCGCCCGTGCTGCAGCATCGGATTTTTCGTAGATTCCGAGTGGACTTGCGTACTTTTTCAATTTCTCAACGATTAGGCTCTTCAGTTTTTCCATGCCGAGTGTGTTGAGCTGCATCACAAGATAATCTCCGTACTTGTCCACCACTAAGCCTGGTAAGCCGTCCGCCTCGCTGTTCACCAATCGATAAGCTCCGTGTCCCGCGGCAAGTGCTTCCCGTCTCTTGAGCGCTTCAGCTACTCGTTGATCTATTATCTGTTCAATTGACATAGGCTGTAGCGAAAGCAGCCTGATCGTGATCTTCGATTTCGTGTTGATATAACCTATCCCGTAGAACTTTCCGTTGGACAGATGGACGTTGACGACGTCCCCGTTGTCGAACTCACCCTCTATCCTGTCGATTTCCGTTCGAAATATCCAAGGATGAAAATCCCTCTGATTCCTTTTCAAAAAAATGCGCGCTTTAATGCAATTTCACCCTCTCGTAGAGATACCTGATCAGCTCCTCGGTGAAGTTACCTCTGGTCCACTGAAGATGCGGAGCATTCTTAGCCTTGCTCGTCCACAACATGAGTTCTTCGTCGTTTATGGGAACTTTGACGTTCAGACCGACGGACTCCAAAAACTTTGCCACATCACCAAGCACGGATCTGACGAACTCAACCTTGTCCGGTACCTCTATTGAGGCCTGCTCTACAACCACATCCAAAAACGCCGCGGTAGCCTCACCGTGCCTTATGCCTTTGAAGGTCGTGAGAGGATAACCAAGCGCATGTGCGATGGTCGTGCTTGTCTGGCTTATCACCATACCTGCGAGACAGGACGCCAGAAGCATGTTCTCTCTTGCGTGCAGATCATTCGGATTTCTCAAAACCCTTGGCAGATTCTCGGCGATCAGCTTGATGGATTCTTTCGCATAAAGATCTGAAAGGACCGTAGCCCTTCTGGAGAGAAAACCTTCAACGGCGTGACACAACGCATCCAAACCCGTGGACCTCGTCAGAGCTTCGCTCAGGTTCAACGTGTAGCGAGCGTCAAGAAAAGCAATCTTCGGGAACGTCAAAACCGGATGGGAAAAACCCCTTTTAAAGCCCGCATCGTCTGTGAGCACAGAGTACTGCGTGACCTCGCTTCCCGTTCCCGCAGTCGTTGGAATGGCACAGATGGGCAGTGCTTCGCTGTATCTGGAAGCATCGTACAAATCTTCCACTTTCAAAGCCGGGTTCTTTAAAAGCACGGCGATGGCCTTTGCAGTGTCCATGGGACTGCCGCCACCAAGTCCGATCACGAAATCGAATGAGCCATCCTGATACTCAGAGAGTATGTTTCTGACGAGTGCGAAAGTTGGGTTTTCCTCCACGTCGTCGAACAACACCCATTCGATGCCGATCTGGGACAAAGCTCTCGTGACATCGTCGAGCGAACCGTTTTCCTTGGAAGATCTTCTGCCAGTTAGTATCAAAGCTCTCTTACCGAGAGATTTGAAGGCTTCAGTTCCTCGCTCGATGCACTTCTCACCGAAGTAAACCTTCGTGGGCATGAAGTACTGCCACATCCTCAACACCTCCTTAGCCGAAGAGTCCCACATGCTTGCACCTCTGTGTAAGTTCATGTGCCAGACGCGTTGGCTCGGGCAACCTGTGCTTTGTGCAACAACGGAGCGTCAATTTCAGGGCGGACAGGACATCGCACTTGTGACCCGGAGAGACAAACAGAGGTTTGTTTCCAGCCTTTGTTCTGACAACGGCACCGATGACTTCGTTGTTATCGTAAAGGAAAGTGTAGGAGCCCTGGACATTTGGAGGCTCCAAGAAGCTCCCGTAAAGGTGGGACTTAGCAACACCGATCGTGGGCAGGTCCAAGAACAATCCCATGTGGGATGCGATGCCGAGCCTTCTGGGATGCGCGATGCCTTGACCATCAAACATAACCACGTCTGGTAACACTCTCAATTGCTGCCAGGCCTTCAGGAACACAGGACCTTCCCTGAAGGCCAGCAAACCCGGTACATACGGGAAATTCACCTTCTCGTGAACCACCACCTGTTCAACCACACGCATGGTTGAAATGTCCAGGACCACTATTGCAGCTACGCCGTGGTTGGCATCTGGAAAGGCCAGATCAGCCCCCGCAACAAGTTCAACATCCGCCAAGGGAGTCAATTCTATTAGCGATCTTAGCTCTTTCTGGATTTCGATCGCCCGTTTGGCTGACACGTCCCACGCGTGGAGGTTCCTGTAATTCATGTTCACCTCACCACTACGAAAGCATCTATCGGAAAATTCACATAGATTCTGTTTTTCGACAACCTATCGATTATTTCGAAATAACTTCTCAAACTGCTGGGATCGTCAACCACGGTAAAAGCGAACCTCTTTTCTGGATAAACATCCTTCAAAAGTCCTTCAAGAATATCCCGGATGGCGTCGTCCAGAAGCAACACAACATCATCCCTGAGCGATAAGCCAACATCCTCCCAAACGATGAGACTTGGTTGCACGCTGACTCTGTTCCAAAGACCCACCTGCCTTTCTAGAAAAACCCGCGTCTTATCCGGGCCGGCATTGATCAAAACAATGCGCAGTGCCTCTTTCCCAGGTTGAACCCTCATTTCCTTCAACGTTTGCTTGTAAGCAGCCAGCTTCTTTTCATCCAGAACCACATCACCTCGTCCGTTGATCACATAAGGGAAGGGGACGAAATCAACGGTAAAACCTCTTTTCAATTTTGCAAACAGATACACCAGTTCACCCGTGGACACCTTTAGATCGACGTTCTTTTGCAGATTCTTGAACAGCGACAAGAGTTTTTGAAGACTGACGTGCCTTGCGCTTTCCATGAGCTTCATCAGGACTTCCTTTTGCCTTTCTATCCTCGACAAGTCTCCCATTGCGTCTTTTCTGTATCTGATGTACGCGAGCAGCTCATCACCTCTCATCAGGTACACACCCGGTTGAAAATCGATGTAAAGTTTCTGAACGCTATCCACGTACTTCATTGGTTCTTTAACGTATATCTCCACCGGACCGAGTTCGTCGCCAAGGTACTTGAAAGCAGCGTAGTCCACAACCACCACACCGTTGAAGTTGATGTCGAGCAGTTTCGAAAGTGTCTGCTTCAAACCTGAAATTCCAGATCTCGCGTAGGTGGCATTTATCTTGCCGTTTTGCAGGAGCAGATCCCTTGGAACGTTGCTGACCAGTATCTTTCTATCTTCGTGGTCTATTAGTGCGATCATTATCACATCTGCCCGACGTGTCCCTTCGATCATCGCGTCCACACCTACGACCAGCAGCGAGTACGGGTTGACCTCGGGCTCTCTGTACAAGAAGAATTCGAAAAGCCATCCACAGATCAGTGTGAGAAACAACAAGGCTGAGAGAGTGACCGCCAGGGTCAGGATCGCCAAAGTTCTTGCAAGCTTCACCTTCGAAGTTTTCCTCCACAGTTCATTTTACCACACACCTTCCGGCGGGCGGTTCAATCGCTTTTGGATCTCCTCCAGACTCAAAGGTAACTCCACCTGTTTAAGCTTCGACGTCTTTCCAGCCACTATCTTCACATCAGACTTCCTCAAAGAGAGCTTCTCCGCGAGCAGTTCGCAAACAGCGTCGTTGGCTTTCCCCTCAAGAGGAGGAGCGGTAACGCTCACTTTGAGAGTTCCGTCTCCCATCACTTCAATCGATTCGTGTTGCGCACCCGGATTGACCCTGATCCAAACTCGTGCCAAGCTGGTCCCCACCTCTCTTCATCGTGTAAAATGTGCTTGGGAGTCAACACACATGAGGTTTTTGTTCGAAACGACTGTCGCGATTGGACTGAGTGCTCTGTTTCTTATTCTAATCAAGAAACGTAAAATCCAGCTGAAAAATCTTGAAAACGTCGTACTTGAGAGGCTGAAGAAGGACGGTTGGACTGTTCACATGTCTCTGGTTCAGAACGGTGAAAGTTTCGTCCTGCTCAAACGTGGAAGAAACTCCATTCTTGTGGCTTTCTTGAGGCACTTCGGTTTTGACAGATTCAAACGCGTGGTGATCTTGGCGCTTTTGAACGAAGCGCAGCGCGTGGAAGTTTACTACTCGTCGATAACTCCACACACAAAAAGGGCGGTCTACTTTTTTAACAAGAACGCGAGAGTTCACAGAATGAAGATGACCGCTCTGTGGAGAGGAACCTCATGACGGTGAAGCTCTTTGTTTTTTGCTCTTTGGTACTGTTTTTCCTCGCCATCCTGTTAAAGAACAAAAGAAGGAAGGTTGCTGGGTTGCAGGTTGAAAACGGCCGGCAATTCGAAACCTTTCTCTGCGAACTTTTCAAGAGGGCCGGTTACAACGCACGTTCTACCAGGTTCTCTCACGACTTTGGTGCAGACATTTTGATCGAAAGCGGCGGAAAACTGATCGTATTCCAGGCGAAGTACTACAACAGACCCATCGACACGGACGCGGTCGAAGAAGCCGTTGTCGCCGGTACGGTATACGGAACGGGTTATGTGGGAGTCATTACGAACAACGAGATACCTGAAACAGTCAGAGAGTTCGCGAAACAGTTTGAAGCTAAGACGTTCGTGAAGAAGATTTATTTGATTGATGGTAGAACCTTAGAGAGGCTGAAGAGAAGAGAAAAGATCATTTGAGGAGGGGAACGCATGAGAAACTTCAAAGAGATTCCTCTGTGGAAGGACGTGACGGAAGATGAATGGCAGGACTGGAGGTGGCAGCTTTCGAACAGGATAATGAGCCTCGAACAACTTGAACAAATCATCAACCTGACCGATCAAGAACGCGAGGGGATAAAGCATTCTCTCAAATTCCTCCGAATGGCCATAACACCTTACTATGCCAGTCTCATGGATCCGGACGATCCAAACTGTCCGATAAGAAAACAGGCGGTGCCGACCTCCAGAGAACTGCATATAAGCGACGGTGAGATGGTAGATCCGTTGCACGAAGACGTGGATTCCCCGGTGAAAGGTCTGACCCACAGATACCCGGACAGGGTGCTTTTTCTCGTCACGGATCAGTGTGCAATGTATTGCAGGCATTGCACGAGGAGAAGGTTTGCTGGAGAAACAGACGCACCACTCGCACAGCAATACATCGAAGCTGCGATTGACTACATAAAGCAGAACAAGAAAGTGCGTGATGTGCTCATCTCCGGCGGAGATCCTCTCACCCTTTCAGACGAAAAGCTGGAGGAGATCATTTCAAAACTTCGAGAGATAGACCATGTTGAGATCATTCGCTTAGGTACACGCGCACCCGTGGTGCTCCCGATGAGAATCACAGAGTCTCTGGTTCGGATGTTGAAAAAGTATCACCCGATTTGGTTGAACACGCACTTCAACCATCCCAAGGAGTTCACAGAAGATTCGAAGAAAGCACTCGCGATGCTGGCGGACGCAGGAATCCCGCTGGGCAATCAAACTGTGTTGCTCAGAGGCGTCAACGATTGTCCAAAGATAATGAAGAAACTCGTTCATGAGTTGGTGAAGAACCGTGTCAGACCATACTACATTTATCAGTGTGACCTATCGAGGGGACTCTCACACTTCAGAACGAGTGTCGCAAAAGGAATAGAGATCATAGAATATCTGCGCGGTCACACCTCGGGCTTTGCCGTTCCAACGTACGTGATAGACGCACCTGGAGGAGGAGGAAAGATACCCGTAGGGCCTCAGTATCTGATATCCATGGGAGAAGGCAAAGTGGTCTTGAGAAACTATGAGGGGGGCATCTTCGTTTACCAGGAACCAACCGATTACAGGAGTGAGTGTGAGCCCGACGAAGATGTCGAAGGAATAGCCTCGTTGCTCAGCGGGAAAGGTAAATACTTACTTCCTCAGCAGCTGGAGAGGACCAGGAGGATCCAGGAATGGAAGGAAAAGAGGTCGTCTACATCTTAGGAACAAAAAAGGGTGCTGGCAAGACCACCGTTCTGAACAGTCTCGTGCGCGACTGTCAAAATTGTTGCATCTCCAGTGTGGGTGTGGACGGTGAGGAGAAGGACAGCCTGACGAGTGAACCCAAGCCCCGCGTCGTAGTCTCCCCGTACCATTTCGTGTTGACGGGAGAAAAGTTCCTGAATTTGCCTATGTTCGAGGTGCTGGACGTTTTTTCTTACAATCCGATCATAGGTTACATAGTCCTGGCCAGGCCATTGATCGAAACGAGTGTCATGATCGCAGGAGCGAGTCCCGCAATCATCAAGGAGCTGATGGAGAGGCACCGTTTCAACAGAATCCTCGTTGATGGTGCCCTGAACAGGCTGGTTCATGCCGGAATTCTGGATGGAGCGAAGATCTTTTTGGTGGTACACGACGCTGGTTCCGAGAGTTTGAAGATCGCCAAGAGAATAATTTTCGCCTCCAGACTGGCCAAGCCACCTCGCGAAATCGAAGCAACGTTCAACGGTTTAGAAGGTGTTTGGGGTGTGAACAAGGCTGGAGAACTTGTAAAGGTCGCAGATTCCTGCCTGACGATCAAGAAATTCAGCGAGGAAAAGCTTGAATGGTTGTACATCTCGGGGATTGCCACCAAGTCAGTTCTGAGACTGAAGGATAGATTGAAGATATGCCTGGCAAACCCTTTGGCTATTGTGGAACCACCGGTCGATTTTGATAACATATATACGGTGAACAGAATTGTGCTTGAAAAGATCTTCGTCAACCAATCTGCCCAGCATGGGCTTGTGAAAGTTCTGCGTTGCTGGGTTGAGGATCTGCCGGTGGAAATCGAAGACGTACTCTCGATTGAGGAGGTGTGATCGTGGCGAGGATAGCGGTGGACGTGCAGGAGTTAATCAACAAAGTGACCGTGGTATCGAAGGTGGTTCCATCCAAAGTGATAAAACCGATTCTCGGTTGTGTTCTGTTCGACCTAACGGATGAAGGTGTGTTTCTGCTGGCATCCGATCTGGAAACGGGTGTGAAGGCGAAGCTCAACTGCGAATACGAAGGTTTTGGAAGGTTTGCAGTGGATGGAAAGGTGTTCTACGAGGTTGTCAGGACATTGCCAACGGACGTTGGAGCGAACCTTGAGATCACACCGGCGAGCCTGTCAGTCCAATGCGGCAGGAGCAAGTTCAAACTGGCTGTGGTAGATCCGAGTGATTTTCCTGAACTATCTCTTTCAGAAACCAGTGTGAGTTTCGAGATCGATGCTAGCCTTCTTCATAAGATGATTGAAAAGGTGATCTTCTGCGCGGCCACGGACGAGTTCATGAGAAACCTCAACGGCGTCTACTGGGAACTCGGTAACGGCTTCCTCAGATTGGTCGCGTCAGATGGTTTCAGGCTCGCGCTGGCAGAGGAGAGGTTGGAGATACAGGGTGAAATCGGCTTCTTGCTGTCTTTAAAGAGTATGAAGGAACTCATGAGCGTTGCCGACAGCTGTGGTGACAAAAAACTCAGGTTCGAGTACGATGGTAAGCGTGTCGGTATTGCTGCAACGGATGTGGAAACGTTGGTGAGAATCGTCGAAGTGGAGTTTCCAGATTACAAGAGAGTCCTTCCCAAGGCGTTCAAGACCAAGCTGGTGGCACCGACAAACACTCTCGTTGAGGCTGTGAGAAGGACCATGGTGATAGCCAAAAGGGGTAGTGAGTCCATCAGAGTCGAAGCTGTGGAAAATGTCCTGACTTTGAGTAGCAGGAGCCCAGATTTTGGTGAAGTAACGGAAGAGATAGAGGTGAAAAAAGAAGGTGAAGATATAATCGCGGCGTTCAACCCGAAATTTCTCATCGAAGCACTACGGCACATCGAGACGGACGAGGTTGAGTTGAATTTTATAGACAGTACCAGTCCGCTGCAGATGAACCCACTCGACGTTGAAGGTTATCTCTATGTGGTGATGCCGATAAGGATCGTGTGAACAATGAGACTGATATTCGAACACGTAACGAAGAAGTTTGCACAGACGAAGGCAATCGACGATGTGACGTTTGATGTTGAAGCCTCGTGCGTAGCTGTTGTCGGGGGAAACGCTGCGGGAAAGTCCACGTTGTTGAAGCTGATCGCAACCGTTCTCAAGCCGGACGAAGGCAGAGTGATTCTGAACGGCATCGATGTTGTGAAACATGCACATTTGATCAGGAAAGATCTATCGTACCTTCCCGAGGAGCCCGCGCTGATGGACACGCTGACGACTCGCGATAATCTCGTACTTTTCTCCAGGATCAAGAAGGCAAGTTACAGTGAAGAGCTGCTTCGTAATTTGCGGTTCGAACCTAATAGTAAGAAGCTCGTGAGGAACTTGTCGAAGGGATCACGTAGAAAGCTTTCAATCTGTATCGCACTTCTTGGAGAGCCAAAGATACTCGTACTTGATGAACCAACCAACGGTTTAGACGAAGAGGCCAAACAGGCCTTCTGGAGGGAGCTCGGCATTCTGAAAGAAAAGAACGTGGCGATTGTAATCGCCACGCACGACACACGAGAGATACAAAGATTGTCAGACATCGTCATCTTCCTGGACAGAGGTCGACTCGTCAAGATAGAATCTTTAAACTCAGCTGCCAGCTATGTCCAGCTCTGACACGACAACCGATGGACCGAACCAGTTCGCAGAGACGATCTCACAATCTGAACCAATCAGCTCAATCTTCTGAAGAACATCAAGAAAGTTACCCGAAACTGTGAACTGCTCGACGGGTTCCACGATCTTGCCGTCTGCGATCCTGTAACCGTTGGCTCCCAATGAAAATTCACCGGACACGGGTCTAACGCCAGAATGGAGTCCGTCGAGCGCGATCACCAGCAGACCTTCACCAACACTCTCGATCAGGTCTTCGTAACCGAGAGAACCTTCGGGCAAAATCACGTTCAACGGTACACATCTCTGGCTGAAAACGTTCCCCGTGGGCTTAACGTTGTCCTTCCTGGCCGACTTTATGGAATGAAAGAAAGTTGTGAGCGTGCCGTGGTCTATAAAACTCTTTCTCGTGGTTGGAACACCTTCGTTGTCGAAAGAACGCTTCATAGGAAGTTTTTCGAAGAATGGATCTTCGATCAGACTTAGAGTTTCCGCTGCGATCTTTTGATGCAGTTTTCCTCTCAACGGTGAAAGACCCTTCTGTACAGCTTCAGCAGAAAAGATGGAAGAAAACGCAAAGAAAAGCTGTGCGAAGACATCCCGACGCAACAAAACTTTGTACTTTCCACTCTTCACGGGCTGAGCTCCCAGTTGTGAAATCGCTTCGGAGGATGCTTCCAGCGCGACTTTTTCGACATCGACCTCGTTCGGATGCGAACCGTACATCGCTCGAAAGCCTCTCTTGGGTTTCTTGCCGTCGGAGGCTACCAGATAAACAAAGGCTGCCCCGTAGCCAAAACTTTCGGTCAATTCCAAGCCTTTCGTGTTGAACAGCCAAATTTCGCTCCTTTGATGTCCATATCCACTCATTATGACGTGCTGTATCCTTTTGTCGTACGATAAGCATTTTTCTTCCATCCTCTTAGCAAGTTCTATTTTCTCTTTGACAGACACGCGCTCAAATGCATCCTCATATTCGAAGGGCCCTTTTGTCGGGCGTTCGGCCCAGATGTCGTCTTCGTCCAGCGTGTCTGTGATCATAAAGTTTTCGTAGGCACTCTCAACAAGAAACCTTGCCGAGGTTTCGTCCAAGATCTCTGTGGTTGCAAAACAGGATCTTCTATCCTTTATTGCCCTCAACGTGGCTCGCTTCGATGAAGCGTCAGTGTAGTTATCAATTTTTCCCTTGCTCACGACAACTTCGAATTCTCTGTGGTTTGAAACGAGCACTTCACAGTCGTCGAAGCCTTGCTTCTTTGCCAAAGCAAAGACCATTTCAGCGAACTGCTTCTCTTTCATCTTTTTCGCCCCCCGACGATGAGTTCCTTCACACGGATCGTTGGTTGTCCGACGTCTGCAGGCACCGAACCGGATATGGAACCGCACATGCCCTGGCCTCTGGCAAGGTCGTTGCCAACCATGTCTATGTTGTTTATGACGTCAATTCCTTTACCTATCAGCGTTGCGCCACGTACAGGTTTAACGATCCTGCCCTTCTCGATCAAGTAACCTTCCATGACCGCGAAGTTGAACTCTCCGGTGGCCGGGTGTACAGAACCTCCGCCCATGCGTTTCGCATACAGACCGTAATCGGTTGCGGAAATGATCTCCTCTGGCAAGTACTTGCCAGGCATTATGAAAGTGTTGCTCATTCTGGACGTTGGGATGTACTTGTAGCTTTCTCTGCGCCCGCAACCGTTTGGTTTCGTGTTCATCATCTTCGCGTGGAATTTGTCAACAAGATAGCTTTTGAGCACTCCATTCTCGATTAAAACGTTCCGTTGCGTTACTGTTCCCTCGTCATCAATGTTACTCGAACCCCACGCGTTGGGTATGGTTGCATCGTCGACAGCAGTGACGCAGTCTGCCGCGACCTTTTGGCCAAGCTTGTTAGCGAACACTGATGCACTTTTCGCGACCGATGTGGCTTCCAGCGCGTGACCACACGCCTCGTGAAAAATAACACCGCCGAACTCGTTTGCTATGACAACTGGCATCCTGCCGGCTGGGGCGTGATCGGCTCTGACCATCCTGTCGGCTATCCTGGCCGCTTCTGCTCCTATGTCCTTTGGATCGCGGAAGTTGAAAAATTCGAGTCCCATTGAAGCGCCAGGACCATAAAAACCTGATTCCTGCTCTCCATCCTTCGACGCAACCGCCGTGACCATGAGTCTCGTCCTGATCCGCCTGTCGCTCGCCATCGTCCCTTCGGAGTTGGCTATGAACACCTTTTGGTCGTAGTCCCAGTAACGAACGACGACCTGTGAGATCAAATTTGAGTAGTTTTTTGCGCCTTCATACGCAAGTTTCATGATTCTGGCTTTCTCCATCTTCGAAACTTCCAGAGGATTGAGCACGATCACGTGGGAGTTCTTCACATCGAGATTCATCAGATTCACCGTCTTTGGTTCCGCAGACTTTATCTGCAGAACTTCGATCAGCCTGTCCACCATGGTGAAAAGTTGCTTTTCCGTCGGATCGTTCGTGTAAGCATAGACTTGTTGATCTTGCTTGAAGAGCCTTAGGCCCAGTCCGAAATCTCTTTCGCTGCTTGCTGAATCGATTCTTCCATCGATGAGCGTTATTCTCGTATCGAACCTGTCTTCGACAAAGATTTCGACGAAGTCTGCGCCCTTACTCACTCCGTAATCGATGATTTTCTCGATCAAACTGATCTCCAGCAAGCTTCATCACCCCCGAATTACATTGTACCATTCAAGTTCGCAGTACGCACACATTTTTGGTCTATACTCCTGCTGGGTGAGAGCTTGAAATTCGTGGCACTGTGTACATCGGGACTGGAGGGAGCAGTCTGTAAAGAATTGAAGAGAATGGGTTTCAAAATCCTGAAAGTGACAGCAGGCCATGTGCATTTTTTCGGCCAAATGAGTGACGTGCCCAAACTGAATCTGACGCTCCGCAGTGCGGAACGCGTGCTCATTGAGATGGCGGAATTCGAGGCAAAGACCTTTGACGATCTGTTTGATGGAACCTTCAGCGCCAGCTGGCAGGATTTGATCCACAGTCGCGCCACGCTCGTGATCGAAAAGGTGAAGGTGAGAAATTCAAAGCTTTCCGCGACGGGAGCCGTGGCCTCCGTCGTGAAGAAAGCCATCTACGAGAAAATTGGTTCAAAGAATGACCCGGATGGAACGATCTATCCTCTGTATGTCTATCTGAAAAACGACACGGTTTCGTTGCTGCTTGATACAACGGGTCCGCGTGCGCTGAGCAAACGGGGTTACAGGTTGAAAACGTCCACAGCGCCCCTGAGGGAAACCATAGCCGCCGGACTGATCATCGTGAGCGATTGGGACGAACAAAAACTGCTGCTAGATCCGTTCTGTGGTAGTGGAACCATTTGCATAGAGGCTGCGAGGATGGCTCTTGGCATCCTGAACGATAAAAGAACGTTCGCTTTCCAAAGCTGGCCGATCTTCGCGGATGTGAAAATGACGATTCATTCCTTTGGTGGGACAAAGAACAAGATGCAAAGGATCGCACTTGGTTTCGATAGAGACCCATCCATGGTTCGAATCGCCCGGGAGAACGCGGTTCGTGCCAGCGTTGCTGGCAGCGTCGAGTTTTCGTGTAAACGTTTTGAAGAGCTGGAAGGATTCAAAAACGTGCACGTGATCACAAATCCTCCTTATGGTATAAGGCTCAAAGAGATTGACAGAAATTTTCTCGCGAAGCTTGCGAAACTGCTGGACAAATTTGCTGATTCAAAGATCTGCGTCCTGAGCCCCGCAGACCTGGAGCGCATTTTGAAGATCAAGGCATCGAAAAAGTTGAGGTTTCAGAACAGTGGAATCTGGACCTGGTACTACATCTTTGAACCGGCATGAAAAAGGGGCCCTTGTGGGCCCCTTTGTGATCAGCTTGTTACTCAAGCCATCTTTTCCTCTTCTGCGGCGCGGGGAGTCTCCTCGATCTGTATGTTTGCGAAGATTTCCAAACCTGTTCCTGAGGGTATGAGCTGGCCGACGATCACGTTCTCCTTCAATCCTCGCAAGTAGTCTATCCTGCCTTCAATGGCGGCTTCTGTGAGCACTTGTGGTGTCTGCTGGAAAGAAGCGGCGCTGAGCCAGCCTTCCTGTTCCAGCGAAGCCTTCGTGATTCTCAGCAACCTTCTTCTGTACTTCATGGGTTCCTTGGGTGCTATTTGGTAGGTGACGGGTTTTCCGTCTTCAAGCACGACGATCTCTTTCACGCCGGCAGCAACGGCTTTTTCAACGATATCTTCACTGACCTCGGTTCCTTCCGGTGCGATCTCTTCAACCTCGTCTTTGAGCTTTGCGACGATCTTTTTCGCCAGGATCTTACCCACGACCATGTTCCTGTTGCTCTGAACTTGTGCGTTCGCTTTCAGTATCTCATTGTTTATCCTCATCGCTTCGGCGAGCGTCAGTAACTGTCCGGGCAGGAAATCGGTATCGCCCGGATCCACTATTTCAACTCTGCCGAGCATCTGTCTGATGATGATCTCGAAGTGCTTGTTGTGGATGTCCACACCTTGTTCAACATACACCTTTTGCGTCTCTCTGAGCAAATACATTGCTGTTGCTTCCACTCCCAGCGCATCCATCATTTTTCTGAGCTTCACAGCACCTGTCGTAAGCATCTGGCCTGGCAACACTTTCTGACCTCTTGTCACGATCTCCTTCACTTTCTCCGGTACTTCGTACTCGTGTATCTCGCCGGCAAGGTCTTCAATGTAGATCTTCTTCTTTCCGTCAACTTCTTTAATGTCTTTCACAAATCCTGAGACCGTGCTGAAAATGCCTTCAGGTTCTTTGAGTTTCTTCCTTGCTTCGAAGAGTTCTTCAGCCCTGGGTAGACCCTGGGTTATGTCGGCTGCGGTTGCGATACCACCGGTGTGGAACGTTCTCATCGTGAGCTGCGTACCGGGTTCGCCTATGGACTGAGCAGCGATTATTCCCACAGCCTCACCAACATTCACCACTTTATGGTTCGAGAGGTCCATACCGTAACACATCGCGCACACGCCATGTTCAGCTTCACACGTCAACGGTGATTTGACATAAATGTTCGGTCTCACTTTTACAGCGCTCACGCCGTTCTGCTCGAGTAACTTCGCAGTTACTTCGTCTATCTCTTCCTGGTACACAAGCAGCTGTTTTTCACCTTTCTTGTCCCAAACAATCTCCTGAGAAATGGTTCCAACTACTGGATAAACCCTTATCTTGATCTGCTTCCTACCAGCGTTGCGGGCGTTTCGAACCAGATCCCAGCTCACCTCGGTGCCAACCTCATAAACGGTGCCATCCTCTAGCTTTATCTCTTCGTCGGTGACAGCATAAGAAGTCGGCAACTGCAAACCTTGCAGATCGAGGACCTGCTCGACGCAAACGGGAACCGAAACAACGTATTTGGCCAAGAATTCGGCGTCTTCGTCAGACAACATGCAGTTTCTGACGTACTCTCGATTGTTGTTCGGATTCTTCACGGTTTCCCCGGTGAGAGGATCTATGACGTCCCTGGCTAAGATCCTTCCGAATAAGAAGTCTTTCAACTTCTGAACCGTCAGGGTGCCGCTCATGAGTTCCAGTGCTTTGATACCGTTTTCTGTTCCACAATCGGTTGTTGTTATGAACACGCTCTGGGCAACGTCGACCAGCCTTCTGGTGAGATAACCAGCCGAAGATGTCCTGAGCGCAGTGTCGGCGGCACCTTTCCTTGCTCCGTGTGTGGAGATGAAGAATTCGATGGAGCTCAAACCTTCCCGGAAGTTGGAGATTATGGGTATCTCTATGGTCTTCCCAGACGGATCCGCCATCAAGCCCCTCATGCCAGCGAGCTGTTTGACCTGATCTATGTTACCCCTCGCTCCGGAGTTGACCATCATGAAGACAGGATTGAATGGATTTTCACCGAGAGCCTCGTACGTGACCTTCTGGACCTCTTCCGTTGCCTTCGTCCAGATCCTTATGATCTCCTTGTATCTTTCCTCGTAAGTCAAAAAGCCTTCGGCGTACTCCTGTTCGACTTTCTCGACTTTTTGCAGTGCGTCCCTGATGATAGCATCCTTCTTGGGTGAAACCACAAGGTCTTTCAAAGATATCGTCAGACCGGACACGGTCGCGTAATGAAATCCAAGGTCCTTCATGTCGTCGAGCAGGTCGGCCGTCGCTTCCATGCCATGTCTCTTGAATGTCTCATATATGAGATCTTTTATCTCCTTCTTACCGAAAGTTTTTGAGTAGTCTCTGAGATCCTCAGGTACTATTTCATTGAATATGATACGTCCCACCGTGGTTTTCACCGTTTTCTCTTCGCCGTTTTGCTTCACTCTGGCGAGCACCGGTGTGTGCAATCCAACGAAGCCAAGTGAGTGAGCCAAAATAGCTTCTTCGGGCGAACTGAACTTGAATTCAATCCTATCAGCGCTCACCGAGTCATAGTCTCCGTTCACAGCAGTCAAGTAGTATATGCCGACTATTATGTCCTTTCCTGGCATTGATATGGGTTTTCCGTGCGCTGGAGATATGATGTTGTACCTCGACAGCATGAGATAACGTGCCTCCGCCTGAGCTGCGGCAGATAAGGGTACGTGCACGGCCATCTGGTCTCCATCGAAGTCTGCGTTGAACGGAGGACAGACAAGCGGGTGAAGCTGAATTGCATTACCTTCAATGAGCTTCGGCTCAAACGCCTGTATAGACATCCTGTGCAGTGTCGGTGCCCTGTTCAAGAGCACAGTCTGTCCCTTGATGACCTCTTCAAGAACGTCCCACGCTTCAGGCATTTCACGCTCTATGATTGCTTTTTTGAGCTTTCTCGCCGTTTTGCTGCTCTCCCCGCCTTCCTCGAGTAATCTCGCGAGCACGAACGGTTTGAACAGCTCCAGTGCCATCTTTTTTGGCAATCCGCACTGGTGTATTTTCAGCTCCGGACCAACGACTATGACAGCCCTTCCAGAATAGTCAACGCGCTTGCCGAGAAGATTCCTTCTGAATCGTCCTTTCTTACCCTTGACCAGATCCGTGAGGGACTTCAGCGGTCGACCGTTTCTGTCCGTGACGGGTCTACCGACTCTACCGTTGTATATTAGGCTGTCGACAGCTTCCTGGAGCATTCTCATTTCGTTTCTGATCATGACCTCTGGAGCGTTCAATTCTAAGAATCTCTTCAACCTGTTGTTCCTGTTTATGACCCTCCTGTAGAGATCGTTCAGGTCGGTCGTCGCAAATCTTCCACCGTCTATCTGAATCATGGGTCTCAGTTCAGGAGGTATTACCGGCAGGGCTTCCAGGACCATCCACTCCGGCCTCGTACCGGAATTAATGAGGCTCTTGACGATTTTCAACCGCCTGAGTAACTTCAAGGCCCTACCACTGCTCTTCGGAAGCTCCGCCAGTTCCGCTTCTATCTGTACTTTCAACTTCTCAAGGTCGATCATCTCGAGCAACTTCTTCACGGCTGCAGCACCGTAGTGTGCCTCGATTTTTCCAGGATAGAGCTCTCTGTAGGCTTCGTATTCGTTCTCGGTGATAATGGACCCCACGGTCAGCGCTGTTTCTTTGGCGAGATCTTCATCTATCTTCGTGATTGCGAGGATTGGTCTGTCGTTCTCCACCTCTGTCTCCACCGTGAACCGATCCGGGTAATACTCTTGAAAGATTGCGTACTCGCTCAGAGACAGATGTTCATCTTCGAAGAGAAATCTGTCCGCCAAGTAGTCTCCTGCTTTCACTTTTTCACCATCGTTAACGTAAGCGAGCGCGCCTTCGAAGATGGGATATTTTTTCTCGACCGTGGTCTGCTCAACGTATATGGAACCTGAAGAGAGTACCTCATAAGAACCGTCTTCCAAGGGTCTGACGTTCAGTTCTTTACCGAACACGACCTTTCCGGACGCGGGACTTGTCAAGGCTTGAATCATTCCCGCCGTCCATATTTGATCACCAGCTTTGACCTTTGCACCGTTTCTAACGGTAAGTCTGCAGCAGTAAGGAATCGAAACAGTCAGAGGTTGATCCTTGCTCGTTGCAAGAGGTTTGAGCGTAAGACTCGAAGTGAGTTCGTCGATCTCAACTGTGCCATCAAACGGAGCATAGAGCGCTGGAACTTCTTTCTCCGCAACGAGAATGTCACCTTCTGATACTTCCTGACCATTCTTCACGAGGAGGATCATGCCAGGGAACAGCTGCACCTGGGACCTGACGACGTTTCTTACGATGATCCAAGTTATCGTTCTTCCGGTATTGGAACGCTCGTTCTTCAAACTCACTTCACCGTCTATCTCAGAGATCACCGGACTCTTTGGATTCTTAACTATGACCGCTTGCTCAGCCTCGAAGTCGAGAACCTTCTTGTATATGTTGTATTCCGTCTCGTATATCACGTCTCCCTCAGCGAACGATGTTTTCTTCGGGTTGGTAACGATGTAGGCCTTTTCTATGATGCGTCTGCTACCATAGTAAACTATGTTTTCCAGATCACGCGCGGGTATGTTCAGCAGTGTGGAAAGAATGCTCGGTGTGCTCTTCAGATACCATATGTGGACAACCGGTGCGGCAAGTTCTATATGACCCATTCTCTTTCTTCGCGATTCTTTTGATTCCACTCTCACGCCGCACCTTTCGCAGACTGTTCCCTCGTACTTTTTACCTTTGTATTTGCCGCAGGCACACTCGTAGTCTTTCGTCGGTCCGAAGATCTTTTCGCAGAACAGACCATCACGCTCGGGCTTGAATGTTCTGTAGTTTATGGTCTCCGGCTTTTTGACTTCCCCGCTCGACCAGCTTCTTATCGTATCAGGGGAAGCCACGCCTATTTTCACCGCTGCTATCTTCCGCTTGAAGGTGGAAATAGCCATCTTTCTTCCCTCCTTGGCGCTCAATTCAGAACCTGTCGATGTCAACCTCGTTGCCGTTCTCGTCGTAAACCCTCACATCGAGCGCCAGACCTCTGAGTTCTTTTATCAACACTCTGAAGCTTTCTGGTATTCCAGGTTCAGGTATGTTTTTGCCCTTCAGGATGGCTTTGTACACCTCGTTTCGACCCTTGATGTCGTCAGACTTTATCGTGAGCATCTCGTTCAGAGTGTGGGAAGCTCCGTGCGCTTCGAGAGCCCAAACTTCCATTTCTCCGAACCTCTGGCCACCGAACTGAGCCTTTCCACCGAGCGGCTGCTGGTGGATGAGCGAGTAAGGTCCTGTGGATCTGGCGTGGATTTTGTCTCGCGCTATGTGGATGAGCTTCATCATGTAGATGTATCCAACGACGACGGGTTCTGCAAACGGCTCGCCCGTTCTGCCATCTCTTAACAGAACCTTACCGGAAGGATCGTTCTCGTCGTCACCTTCCTCCAAACCCAAGGCTTTCCGTTCTTTGTACAACCACGGAAGTATGTCCTGTTCCTTGGCTCCGTCGAAAACGGGTGTGGCAAACCAGCTGTTCGTCAATTTTGCAAGCCATCCCAGATGCGTCTCGAGAATCTGACCGACGTTCATTCTCGATGGCACTCCGAGCGGGCTCAGCACGATCTGAACGGGTGTTCCATCGGGCAAGAACGGCATGTCTTCCCTCGGAAGGATCTTGGACACAACACCTTTGTTACCATGCCTACCCGCAAGTTTGTCTCCAACTTCGAGGATCTTTTTGCTTGCCACGTAGACTTTCACCAATTTGTTCACACCCGGTCCAAGTTCTGCGACGTCTTCTTTGTCGAACACCTGAACGTCGATGACTCTGCCTTCAGTTCCGTGCGGCAGTCTCAACGAAGTGTCCTTGACGTCCTTTCCCCTCTCGCCAAAGACGGACCTTATGATTTTCTCTTCGGGTGTGGTTTCTCCTTCCCCCTTTGGTGTGACTTTCCCAACGAGTATGTCCTGTGGTCCAACGTAAGCTCCAATCCTGACTATACCGTTCTCGTCAAGGTTTTTCAGCAGTTCCTTGTTGACGTTTGGAATATCCGCAGTGATCTCCTCTGGCCCGAGTCTCGTGTCGCGCGCCTGAGTTTCATAAACCTCTATGTGGATGGAAGTGAAGGCGTCCTCCTCGAGCAGTTCCTCGCTGACCAGTATTGCGTCTTCGAAGTTGTATCCTTCCCACGACATGAAGGCAACCAAGACATTGCGACCGAGGGCGAGCTCACCCATGTCTGTCGCAGGACCGTCAGCTATAACTTCCCCTTGCCTCACTCGATCACCTATATTTACTATTGGCCTCTGATTTATGACCGTGTCTTGGTTCGTCCTGACAAACTTCATCAGTCTGTATTCATCGATCACGGGTTTGCCATCTTTGTACATGAAATTACCGTTCTCATCGATCCTGTGGACAACGATTCTCCTCGCGTCAACCTTCTTGACTATGCCATCATGTTTTGCAACGATCAAATAACCCGAATAGAGAGCAGCATCATGTTCGACTCCGGTGGCCACAAACGGTGCTTCAGGTTTGAGCAGCGGAACGGCCTGCCTCTGCATGTTTGAGCCCATGAGAGCCCTGTTCGCATCATCGTGTTCCAAAAACGGAATGAGAGAGGTCGAAACAGAAACTATCTGTTTCGTCGAAACGTCCATGAGCTGGACCTTTTCTTTCTCAACATACAAGATTTTCTGCATGTATCTAACCGGGATCCTATCTTCAACGATCTTCATGTTCTCATCTATTTTCACCGTGCATGGAGCGATATAGTAATGTTCTTCTTCGTCGGCGGTCAAATAGACTATCTCGTCCGTGACCCTGCCTTTTTTAACTCGTCTGTACGGGGTTGTCAGAAAGCCAAACTCGTCCACCGCCGCGTAGACCGCAAGAGAAGTTATAAGACCTATGTTTGCACCTTCAGGCGTCTCGATTGGACACATTCTCCCATAATGAGAGTGGTGGACGTCTCGGACCTCAAACCGCGCCCTCTCTCTCTTCAGACCACCTGGCCCCACCGCGGTTAATCTTCTCTTGTGCGTTAACTCTGCGAGCGGATTCACCTGCTCCATGAACTGTGAAAGTGGGCTTGTTGCGAAAAACTGGTTGATACCGGCGATGATGGTCTTTATGTTGATCAAACTCTGCACGGAGATCTTATCGAGAGAATTGTAGAGTGTCAGTCGTTCCTGAATCAACCGCTGCGCCTTCGAAAAGGCCCTCTCAAACTCAAGCTTTATGAGCTCTCCGACCGTTCTCACACGCTTGTTTCCAAGATGGTCCTTCGTATCCATGATTTCGGGATTTTTACTTACTTCCAACAAGTATCTCGTGGCCAGAACTATGTCCATCGGTGTGAGGACGAGCTCTGTCGGATTGTACTCCATCCTCTCAGCTTCCAACTCGCTCATCTTCTTGACCTGCACGAGGTATTTTCGATAGGGCTGCTGGAGTTTGCGGTTTATCTTGTAACGGCCAACTTCTGAGAGCTCAAATCTTTCAGGTGTGAAGTACAAACTGTTGAGATACGCCTTGGCTGCGTTCACCCTTGGTATCTCGCCAGGTTTGAGTCTCCTGTAAATTTCAATGTATGCCCTGTTGGAATCAACCTCACCGTAAGCACTGTTGAGTTTCTCCAGTGTTTTTTGCGCTGCAGGATGTGCCCTGACGATGGTTGAAATCTTCGACTCGAGGATCGTTCTTGCGGCGTGCTCTGTAAGTACACCTCCTCGTTCGACAACTTTCTCCCCATCAATGCTAACGTCTTCTAGAATTATCGAACCCACAGCTTTCATCATGCTGTACTCGTCTTCCGCATCGACTGGGTCAGGAAACAAATCGAGTATATCGAGGTCGTTCTCAAATCCCAGAGCCTTAAACAACAAAAAGAGATTGACCCTTCTTTTTCTATCGATGCGTGCGTAGAACATCTCGTCTGCGGTGTTGTAAAGAATCTCTAGCCACGCGCCTTTCACGGGCAAGAAATGTGCAACGTATATGGGTGCGGCCGTTTGAGTCTTCGGCATTTCATCCACAAAATAGACACCAGGTGCTCTCACAAGTTGATTGACAACGACGCGCTCAGCACCGTTGATAACAAACGTTCCGTTCTCAGTCATGTACGGTATCGAACCAAGGAAAGCTTCTTCTTCCCTCATTTCACCACTGTTGACGTCTGTTATCCTGACAGTCGCGTAGATGGGGACTTGGTAAGTTAGGCCTTTTTGCTTGCATTCTTCCACTGTGGCGTTTGGCTCTCCGATTCTTGTCGAGACGAACTCAAGTATGAAACCTTTTTCACCTTTCCTGAGATCACCCTTGTGTGGCTGGGACGTTATTGGAGAGAACTTTCCCAGTATCTCCATTAGGCCTTTTTCCAGGAACTCTCTGTAGGATTCAATCTGGACGGCGATCAGGTTTGGAACCTTAAGGGCATCAACGGTGCGGCCAAACGTTAAACGTTCGCGCTTACCGTAAAGAGCTGTTCGCATTTTATCACCTCATCGGATCAACGGAGTGGGAACGCAGGGAACTGAACGAAGTCCATGACGCAGGCACAATCACTATGATAGCATAAAACAACCTATACCAGCAGAGCTGGTATAGGTTTGATACAATCTTTTTGCAGCTGAGAAAATATGTTCACACTACTTCAAAATGACCTCCGCGCCAGCTTCTTCGAGCTTCTTCTTGATTTCCTCTGCCTCGTTCTTTGGAATACCGCTCTTGACTACTGCATCAGGGCTACCAGCTTTCTCGACGAGATCTTTAGCTTCTTTCAGACCGAGACCCGTGATTTCCCTAACCACTTTTATCACGTTGATCTTGTTCGTTCCGTGGCTCTTCAAAATGACGTCAAACTCGGTCTTCTCCTCAGCTGCTGCCTGAGCTGCTGGTGCTGCACCAGCTGCTGGAGCTGCGACAGCCGCGACTGCGACAGGAGCGGCAGCGCTCACACCGAACTTCTCCTCGAGTGCCTTCACCAACTGCGCCAGTTCCGCAACCGTCAATTTCTCGATAGCCTCAACGATCTGTTCTACAGTCATCCTCAAACACCTCCGACATTCTCAGATTTCTTTTTCTCTTCAATTGCATTAAGTACGTACACAAGCTTTCTTATGATGTCGTTCAAGGCGAACACCAAACCATATATTGGGCTCTGTATCCTTCCAACCAGTATCGCATAGAGTTCCTTCTTCGTTGGCAGGCTGGCAAAATGTGCCACCTGTTCAGCGTCGAATGGCTGATGCTCAATGAAACCGCCTTTAAAGAATTTTTCAAGCTTTTTCTCTTTGGCAAAACTCGCCAGGGTCTTCAGCGCGTCCACTGGATCACCTGAGAGACTGTAAAAGATGGCAGTCGGACCTCTGAGAAACCTTTCGTAGTCAGCCTTCTGATAACCAATCTCGTTTAGAACTATGGAGAGAAGACTGTTCTTGACAACGGTGAATCTGGCATCTTTGCCGTGCTTTGAACTTATCCTTCTGCGCAGCTCTCTCATTGTTGCAACATCCAGACCAAAAAAGTTTACAAACACCAACAGGTTCGCCTTCGGGAAAACATCTTTGAGATTCTCCAAAATTTGTTGTTTCTTTTCCCTGGTTAGCAACCGTTGCACCTCCTTTCAACAAAAAGGGTCTCTCACAAGAGACCCCCGCTCAACCAAAGCGCTGGCTTTCGGCTCGCCTCGGTAGGCGGGGATAACCCCTTTAGGATACCTACTTTCTTCGGCGAATCATGTGATTCAACAGGATATTCAGATTTTCGCAGCCTCGAGCTCGGACATGTTCAGTTTCACACCAACTCCCATTGTTGAGGTCAGTACAGCCTTCTTGAGGAACTGACCCTTGATGCCTGCCGGTCTCATGCTCGTGATCTGTTTGTAAGCCGAGATCAAGTTCTCCTTTAACTTCTGAGAGTCGAAGGAACACTTGCCAACTGGCAAATGGATCGAGCCAGTCTTATCGCTCCTCACTTCGATTCGTCCCATCTTGAATTCTTTAACTGCAGAAGCCACATCCTCTGTAACCGTGCCCGACTTCGGAGACGGCATCAGACCGCGGGGTCCCAAAATCTTTCCGAGCTTTCCAACAGACTTCATCATGTCTGGTGTGGCGATAGCCACGTCGAAATCTGTAAAGCCTTCGTTCAGAATCTTTTCAACGAGTTCGTCTCCACCCACGATGTCTGCTCCTGCCTTCTTGGCCTCTTCTGCTTTCTCACCTTTTGCGAACACCAGAACCTTAACGGTTCTTCCCGTTCCATGTGGTAGAACCACTGTTCCTCTGACCTGCTGTTCTGGTCTCCTTGGATCTATGTTTGTCGCAAGGTGCAGCTCCACAGTTTCATCGAACTTTGCCGTTGCGTTTTTCTTCACCAGTTCTATGGCTTCATCGATGCTGTAGAACTTCGTTCTGTCGACTCTCTGTCTGATTTCCAGGTACCTCTTGGAGTGTCTCGGCATAAAGCCTCCTCCTTTTTGATGTTAGTCTACCACTTCGATGCCCATGCTCTTCGCAGTACCTTCAATGATTCTCATGGCCGCTTCCAGATCGTTTGCGGTCAGGTCGGGCATCTTGAGCTTGGCAATCTCTTCGATCTGCTTCCTTGTGACTTTTCCGACGATCTTCCTCTTAGCTTCGCCCGAACCACTCTCTATGTTCGCAGCCTTCTTCAGCAGGAAGGATGCGGGTGGTGTTTTCACAACAAAGCTGAAGGAACGATCCTCGTAGACTGTTATGATGACGGGTAGAATCATTCCTGCTTTATCTGCGGTTTCGGCGTTGAATCTTTTGCAGAACTCCATTATGTTAACGCCGCGCTGACCAAGAGCGGGGCCAACTGGAGGTGCGGGTGTTGCCTTACCAGCAGGAAGTTGCAGCTTGACCTGCGCTACGACTTTCTTAGCCATTCGAGTTTCCCTCCTCTGTGGTTACTGGGATTGACTCCCTCCCACACATTCATTGTATCTTCTCCACTTCAGATACCCTCACCGTCACAGGCGTCTCACGACCAAAGATGGTGACGGCAACCCTGAGTTCCTGTTTGACTGGGTCTATTTCTTTCACGACGCCAGCAAAATCCTCGAACGGACCGGAGGTTATCTTTACAACGTCTCCTACCTTTATATCCATCTCGACGCGTACAGGTTTAGCTCTTTCTTCGAACGCTTCAATACCCGCCAGTCTCAGAATCGTCCGAGCCTCACGTTGCTTAAGTTGTAGAGGTTGCCCACCAGACGCGACGAAGTCTATTATGCCCGGAACGGTTCTCGCGAACTCCCAGGTATCGTCGTTCATCATCATCTCGACGAATATGTAACCGGGGAACATCCTTTTCTTCTGTGTCTTTGCGATTCTTATCTCCTTGCGCGTTCCCATGTCTACAACCTCGACACGCCCGTCCATGGTGGAGTATATCTTTCTGCCTTCAGCGAGCAATTCCCCGTTTCTGACTTGCTTGCCCTTGTAAATCCTGTTCGCATCGTACAATTCATATGGAATGTGGTAAACATCTATCTCTCCATTTTCCTGTTGAACTTCAACACGCTTGACTCGTTCGTTTTCGATCACTTTACCGTCTATTTCGCAGATGTACTCTCCATCCCGGGTCAGCGGCATTCCCTGTCTTATACGAGCACCCGCCTTGATACCGCTCACGAGCTTGGAACTTTCCGGAATAATATACGTCTTCGAGTACTTCTTGTCTATAGTTTCGATCGTTATCTTGCGGCAGTTTTTCACGGACACGATTGTTCCACTGTGTCTTGCGTGGATCGCAGGTTCTTCTGCGAGAAGATCACCCTTTTTAACATCAGAAGCGGTCTTGACGTACAATTTCGCGTTTGGAGACACCGAAAATCTCTTCAGAGATTTACCCGTCGCATCTATTATCGTTTCCTCAGGGATAACGATACGGCCGAAAAATCTTTCGTATCCGGCTGATCTTATCTTGGTCAGCAGATTTTCTTTCGCGCTTTCCTCCTGGCCTGCCATCGTCCTGAGGATGTACCAGCTTTTTCGCATTCACATCACCCAATACCAAGCGTGCGCAGTATTGCTCTTATACCTCCGGAGAGGGCCAAATCGAGCAGAAAGAAATAGACCCCCATTACCACGAGGATCAGGATGACAACCGAGGTGGAGACCAACAACTCTTGCCTGTTGGGCCAGTGGGTCCTCTTTGCTTCTCCCCACACTTCTCGGAAGAACTTCCTGAGTTTTTCCACGATTATCCCTCCGTGCGACACAAAAAATTGGCAGGGCCGGCAGGACTCGAACCTGCAACCGCCGATTTTGGAGACCGGCGCTCTACCCAGTTGAGCTACGGCCCTGCGTCATTTGGTTTCAACGTGTTCCGTATGTTTGTTGCAATTTGGACAGTATTTTCTGAGACTCAGTTTTGTCTTCTTGGTGTTGTTCTTCTCGGTGTAATAGTTCTTATGCCCGCAAACCGAGCATTTCAAGGCTATCTTAATCGTCATCCCTTACACCTCTTTCGATGGGAAATAAACTGGTGGTGAGGGGAGGATTTGAACCTCCGAAGGCGATCCGCCAGCGGATTTACAGTCCGCCCCCTTAGGCCACTCGGGCACCTCACCACCTCGTTTGGGTTGGAGCCAGCGAAGGGACTCGAACCCCCAACCTGCTGATTACAAGTCAGCCGCTCTGCCGATTGAGCTACGCTGGCCCGTGACCCTGAAAATTATACGCGATGGTGCGTCGTGTTGTCAATGATCAACCGCAATGACTAAAATACTACAAGTCTGTGGCATTAGCCATTAAATGTTCGTTATCTCAGCGTTGCAGTTCACTTCAACCAAGGTTTCAGATCTTCCACCACGAAGTCCAGACCTAATCTTCTGAGCGTCTCTGCTGTGGGTATACCACGATCGTCCCAGCCGCGTATTCTGTAATACTCACTCAGCAGTTCATCGTAACGCTCAGGATCCAGATGCTGGCCATCCACACCATCCTCGAACCAGCGTCTTGGTGGATAATCCATTTTTCTGCCCCAGTCACCTTTGAATTCCCTCACCCAGTAGGACCTTATCAGAGAATAGACTCTGTCTGCAGCCAGGTAGATGTCATCGAGGGTGTAATTCTTACCCACAATGCTGCTCAAGATCTTGGCATACCATTCGAGATCCAGTCCAAGTTCCACCCACGGGAGTCTGCAAGCCGTGAGCATCTCGAACATACCACCTCTGATCCTCTGCTGTTCGATCACTTTTTTGGCTTTCTCTGGCGAATAATTCATCACGTACTCCTTGCCTGACGAATCTTCCATTGGTGTCGAACCGATTTCCCAGGCTATGACCCAAGCTTCCTTGTGGTGAGCGCCGATCGCGCACGTTCCGTACGCGAGCGCCATGGCCGGGTATATGTAACAGTTGTAGGCAGAAACTTCCAAGCCCTTCACGTGCATCGCGATCTCCTCAAGTCCAAGGCGTTCGGCAGCTTTCTTGACGCCCTCGGCCAGAAGGTTGCCCACCTCATCTTGCCTGAAGACTATCCTTTTCGTCAATTCCAGCGCACCTTCGTAATCTCCAAACTTCGGAACCCCATTTAAAGCTCCGCGTTCAGCTGCCTCCATCGCGAATCCCAGCACAGCGCCCAGAGAAATCGTGTCAACTCCGAACTCGTCGGCCAACCTGTTTATGTGTGCAACCCTGTTCAGGAAGGCTATTCCTGTATTTGGACCGAGCATTCCAACGTTTTCGTAGTCAAGTTCGCTCTCTTTTCCTTCGATGTCCAGCACCACGTTCCCGCAAACCATGTTGCAGTTCGGACAGCCTCTTCGAGAGATCTTCATCGCTTCCATTGCGTATCCATCAACTGTTCTGGCGTACTCGAACCTAACCTGCGAGAAATTTCTCGTAGGGAGCGCCCTGTTCTTGTTTGCCCATTCGATGGTAGCCATGGTGCCCTGGCGTATCCAGAAGCTGTAAGCAGGCAGAGTGGGAATAAGCTTGAAAACTTCTCTCGTGTATTTCTCAAAGTTTTCTCTATCCTTCACCTCTACATCTTTCGTACCCCTCACAACTATGGCCTTCAGCTTTTTACTTCCCATCACCGCACCAATGCCGGGTCTTCCCCCTGCTCTCCCTTCCTGGGATATCACGACCGAGTACTTCACGAGGTTTTCTCCAGCTGGTCCAATGCTTAGAACACCCACGTTCCCGTGAACCTGCTTGAGCCTTTTCTCCGTTTCGAAGGTCGATAACCCCCAGAGTCCCTCGGCACTCATTATGTGCACGATGTCATCATCGACGTAAAGGTACACGGGCCTGTCCGATGCACCCTCGACGATGATCGCCATGTAACCAGCCTTTCTCAGGTGCATCGAAACCATGGTTCCAATGTTACCATCACCGTAACCACCTGTAAGAGGGCTTTTCGCCGCGACCACGAGTTTTCCACCGCTCGGAGTCCTCAATCCGTTGAAAGGGCCTGCCGCAATGATCAGTTTGTTGTCCGGTGAGAGAGGATCTACACCCTTAACCTCATCCCAGAGAATTTTGGCCGCAAGCCCGCGCGCTCCTATGAATTGGTCCAGGATTTTTTCATCGATGGGTTCTTTACTGATCTTCTTGGTCGTTAGGTTGACCCGCAGTATCATTTGCTCGCCCCCTTGTTAATTTTTTCGCGTGATTATTCTACCACACACTCGCTTATAATCGAAGCAGTGGAGGTGACACGTTGTATCTGCAGGATGTGATCGCCAAACTCAACGAATACTGGGCTTCGCTCGGTTGCATGATCGATCAACCTTACGATCTGGAAGTCGGAGCGGGTACGTTCCATCCTTCCACCTTTTTCGGATGCCTCCGGGAAGGTGAATGGAAGGTCGCGTTTGTCCAGCCGAGTCGTCGCCCAACGGACGGAAGGTACGGTGAAAATCCCAACAGGTTGCAGAGATACTTTCAGTACCAGGTGATCATCAAGCCCTCTCCAGACAACGCGCAGAAGGTTTATCTGGACTCTCTGTCTGCCTTGGGCATCGATCTGAAGAAACACGACGTTCGTTTCATCGAAGATAATTGGGAATCACCTACCCTCGGTGCCTGGGGCGTAGGATGGGAAGTGTGGCTCGACGGTATGGAGATCACGCAATTCACTTACTTTCAACAAATAGGAGGAATAAGCCTCAAATCAATCCCGTTAGAAATCACGTACGGTTTAGAAAGAATTGCGATGTATCTGCAAGGCAAAAGCAACATTTTTGAGGTCATGTGGAACGAAAAGCTGTCTTATGGCGAGCTCTACAGAGAGAACGAGAAACAGTTTTCGAAATACAACTTCGAAACGGCCAGCGTTGAGAAACTCTTCACCTTGTACGACATTTTCGCTTCGGAGTTTGAGTCTCAGATAAAGGATGGATGCTATTTGGTCGCGTACGACTACATGGCGAAGTGTTCACATGTTTTCAACCTTTTGGATGCGAGGAACGCGTTCAGTGTCACCCAAAGACAGGATTTCATAAGATCCATAAGGTCGATGGCCAGACGTTGCGCCGAGGCTTTCAGAGGAGGGAAGTGAATGAACAACTGGGTCTTGCTCGAACTTGGTGTTGAGGAATTGCCCGCGAGCGAAATGGAATCGATAAAGGAACAGCTCCAGATCCTTGTGCCGAATTTGTTCAATGAAGCTCGCATTTCTTTTGGTTCTTGTGAAGTGTTCGTGACGAACCGGAGGATCGCGGTGCGGCTGCAGAACGTTTCAGACACGCAGGAGGATGTCATACTTGAAAAGCGTGGGCCTTCCGAGAAGGTGGCTTTTTCTGACGGTCAGCCCACGAAGGCCCTGCTCGGGTTTCTATCATCCAACGGAGCCACCCTGGAGGATGTTTTCGTGAAAGATGGGTACGTTCACATCAGAAAACTCGTGAAAGGCAAAAAAGTTTGTGAGGTGATCCCAGAAACACTTGTCAAAGTCATCACGAATTTGAAATTTGCCAGGCCAATGCGCTGGGGAAATGGCGATTTCGAATTCGTCAGGCCTGTAAGGTGGGTAGTTGCGTTGTTGAACGACGAGGTCATACCGCTGAGGATATTTGACAGAAAGTCCGACCGATACACCATGTCCCATCCATACCTTGAAAAATGGATCGCAGTGGGTCACCCGAAAGATTACGTTCAGGTCCTCAAAGAGAACCTGGTCATCGCCGATGAAACGACAAGAAGAGAGTTCATCGTCAAACAGCTGGCAGAGGTGGAAAGAGTTTACGGTCTGGTGTGTGAGAAAGATCCGATTCTTATTGAAAAGATCTGCAAGATTGCCGAATGGCCGCAGGCGATCGTTGGTAAGTTCGACGAAAAGTACTTGAAACTTCCTGAAGAACTCATAACTGTGACGGTCAAGCACCATCTCAGTGCCTTTTCGACGAGCAAAGACGGCAGTCTCACGTGTCACTTCGTCGCGTTCATCGACAGGCCGAAGGATGATTCTTCCGTCATCGTGAAGGGTTACGAAAGCGTCGTCAACGCGAGGCTGGAAGATGCGAGATATTATTTCGAGATGGACAGAAAAAAGAGATTGGAAGAGTTCAACGAAAATTTGAAACGAATGGTTTTTCAGAAGGAGCTGGGTACCCTTTACGACAAAGTGGTTCGAACGCGTGAGCTCGTTCAGCACATGGTTAAAGAGCTCTCTAAAGAATCGATGATGGACAGAGCAACGCGTGCGGCCATTCTGAGCAAAGCTGACATCGCAACGCATGTCGTGTACGAATTTCCAGAGCTTCAAGGCGTGATCGGAAGAATCTATGCGATTCTCGACGGTGAGGATGAATCCGTGGCGTTCGCACTCGAGGATCAGTACTCTCAGGAGCCTGAAAGTGAGCTTGGCGCGCTGATAGGTGTTTGTGACAGGATAGACACGATTGTAGGCAACATCGCGGTTGGCAACCTGCCGAGCGGTTCAAAGGATCCCTACGGTCTGAGGTCCAAAGCTGACACGATATACTGGTCTGCTGTTCGCTATAGATGGGACATTGACCTCGTCGAGCTCTTGCTGACGGCGAAAAAGCTTTTGAACATCGATTTCGACGAAGGCAAACTCTTTGAATTCATGAATTCGCGTTACTACGCTTTCCTGTTGTCACAGCGTTTCTCGTTTGACATAGCTCGTGCCGTAAACCATCTCTGGACAAGACCTCTGCGTGGTTATCTTTCCGCTCACGCTCTAACGAAGGCATGTCAAAGCGAAGATTTCAACAATGTCGCCATAGGTTTCGAAAGGGTACACAACATAACCAAGAATCATCCTGACAAACACTTTGACGGTGCTCTGTTCGAAGAAGAAGCAGAAATAGAACTGCTGAACCAGTTCGTATCCGTGAAGCCAAAGGTGGTGGAAAGCGTTTCGAAGCTCAATTATGAGGAAGCAATAAAACATTTGTCTTCTCTGAAGCCCTACATAGACAGATATTTCGATGAAGTGTTCGTTATGGTCGACAGAGAAGACATAAGACAGAACAGGCTTGGTTTTCTCAAGAACATAGACGAGCTGTTCATGCTCGTCGGGGATTTAACGCAGCTGATACGAAGAGACTGAGTTTCACTCCTGCGGGGAAGACGTCCAGTAGTTCGAAGCCTCCCTCGTGATTATTATGTCGTGGGGGTGACTCTCCCTGAGGCCGGCGAGTGTTACCCTCACGAACTTTGCCTTCTTCCTGAGTTCATCGAGATTCCGAGCCCCCACATAACCCATTCCAGACTTGAGTCCCCCAACCAGTTGGTCTACCACGTCCTTGACCGTCCCTTTGTAGGGTACCATGCCTTCAACACCTTCAGGCACGAACTTCGCGTTCTCGTTTTGAAAGTATCTGTCAGCACTTCCTCTTCTCATCGCTGACTCACTTCCCATGCCACGATACGCTTTGTACTTTCGACCCTGATAAAGAATCGTTTCTCCCGGTGCTTCCTCTGTTCCCGCGAAGATGCTACCGATCATTACGGAATCTGCGCCCGCAGCGAGAGCCTTGACGATGTCACCGGAATATCTGATACCGCCGTCGGCAATGAGCGTCACTTGAAGCTCTCGCGCCATCCTCGCGCACTCCACAATGGCTGAGAACTGCGGAACGCCCACACCGGCGACAACGCGAGTTGTACAGATCGAACCTGGGCCAACTCCAACTTTAACACCATCGGCACCGGCTTCAACCAGAGCTTTCACGCCCTCTGCTGTGGCAACGTTGCCTGCCACCACTGGCAGGTCTGGAAAATTCTGTTTTATTTTCTTCACAGTCTCGATGACCCTCTTCGAGTGACCATGAGCTGTGTCTAATACGATAAAATCAACCTGTGCGTCCCTCAGGGCCTGAACTCTCGCGAGCACGTCCTCCCCTGTTCCAACCGCTGCCCCAACCACGAGCCTTCCTTTGCTGTCACGAGCTGCGTGAGGATGCTCGATCACACTCATTATGTCTTTGATCGTTATGATCCCCACCAGCCTGTCGCCATCGTCCACAAGGGGAAGCTTCTCAATTCTGTGCTCGTGAAGGATCTGTTTCGCCTCCTCTAAAGTGACGTTCGGTCTGGCCGCGATGAGTTTGGAACGCGGTGTCATAAGGAGTTTGACGGGTTTGGACAAGTTCTTCTCAAACCTGATGTCTCTGTTGGTTATCAGGCCGAGCAACTTTGCATGTTCGTCTACCACGGGTAAACCACCTATCTTGTACATCGACATCAGTTTCAATGCCTGTTCAACGGTTTCTTCCGGGCCTATGGTAATTGGATCGTATATGACCCCGTTTTCCGCCCTTTTCACGATGCTGACCTGGTGTGCCTGCTCCTCTATGGACATGTTTCTGTGAATGACTCCAACTCCACCTTCCCGTGCCAGTGCTTTGGCCAGTGCGGCTTCCGTCACGGTGTCCATGGCTGCGCTGACCAGTGGTATGTTTATCCAGATGTCTTTGACGAGCCTGGTCCTCACGTCGGTTTGTGAAGGCAGAACCTCGCTGTACTGGGGAACCAAAAGAACATCATCAAATGTGAGTGCTTCTTCGTACCTCAAGAGGACACCTCCTTCTGGTATGATGTTTTTTAGAATTATAGCATCAACACCACTGGCGTGGGAAAAAGGGGTGAAAGTTTGAAGGCGGTCTTTGTGAAAGTCTTTGGACACGTTCAAGGGGTTGGGTTCAGATATTTTACGTACAGGGTCGCCAGAAGATTGAACGTAAGAGGTTACGTGAGGAACGCTGAGGATGGTACGGTAGAAATTCATGCCGAGGGAGAAGAAGAAATTTTGGAACGTTTCTTGGATGAAGTCAGCAGAGGGCCAACCATGGCCATCGTTACGGATGTTCGTGTGGAAGAAGTTCCAGTTCAGGGATTCAGAAGCTTCGACATAGTACACTGAGGTGGTGAAAGTGTTCATCAGTTTTGAGGGCATCGACGGAAGTGGAAAGGGTACGCAAGTTCAACTGTTCCTCGATTATTTGAAAAGGAACGGCGTAGACTTCGTTTACGTTAGAGAACCCGGTGGCACGCCCGTTGGGGAGTTGATCAGAAGTGTACTTTTGTCTTCGCAAAACATGATCCCAAAAGCGGAATTGTTCTTGTTTCTGTCGAGCCGCGCTCAACTGGTTGAAACAGTCATAAAGCCAGCCCTGGCGCAGAACAAGACGGTTGTTGCCGACAGATTTGCTGACTCGAGTGTCGCGTATCAGGGTTTCGCAAGAGGGCTCGGTGTTGAAACTGTTAAGTGGTTGAACGATTTCGCAACGGGTGGACTGAAACCTGATTTGACATTCTACATAGATGTTCCCGTAGAGGTGGCTCTGTCGCGAAAGAAACGTTTAGACAGGATCGAGTCGGAGGGTGAAGAATTTTTGAACAAGGTGAGGCAGGGATATTTGGAACTGCTGAAGGATGAACCTGAAAGATTCGTCTTCGTTGATGGAAATGCCAGCGAATTGAGCGTACATCGATTCATTATCGAGGAGTTCGAGAAAAGGAGGAGGAAATGAAGTGTTCTTAACTATGTTCTCAGCGGAACTGAAGAGGACTCTGAAGAATCCTTACTCGTTCGTGCTGATACTGATTGTGCCTGTAGCTATTACTCTTATCGCAATTGTGCTTTTCTCGAGTTTTGGGTTCTTGCAAACAAAAATAGGAATACTCAATCTCGACACGGATCCTCTGTCGCGTCTGACTGTGGGTATCGTGATGTCTCTTTTCAAGGGTAGCAATATCAGTTATGTCTCGGAAGATTATCAGCAGAAGCTGCTCAATGGTGATTTGCAGGCCGTCGTCGTTATACCAAAAGATTTCTCCAGAAAACTCTATGCAGCACAGCAAACCGAGTTAATCTTCATCCCGAGCCCCGTGGATTTGCAGGTCTCCACCGTCATGTACAGAACCTTCCGCTCCATGTTTGAGGATCTGAACGGCAGTCCGTTCTTTGACCCACAGGTTATCAGGTACCTGTTCGCTTCTCCTGGCTATCCCGCACCGAGACTTTCGGCGCTCGAGAGGGAGGCGGTACTGAATTTGACATCGTTGCTGATACCCATCACTGTCTTCTTATCAACTGCCTGCGTGTTACTTGCCATTGCTTCGGTTTCGCTCCAGTTAGACGAGCAATCGAAATTAACTGAGCTCTTCGTGTCGATGAACGTCGGAAGGTTCACCTACACCGTCTCAAAGATCTTGGCGTACACATCGATAGGTCTGACTGTCTCTGTGGTCGCACTCCTCATTCTCCTGCGTTTCAGGGTGTTCCTCATCACGCCGGCCATGATAGAATTGATAGTGCTCAATTCCTTGTTTCATGCTAGCCTTGGTTTAATCCTTTCAGCCATATCGCCAAACATGCAAGTTTCGTCGATGCTTGGTGTTGCTTTGACAGCGTTGAGTTTCTACTTCAGTGGTGGCGTCGTACCGTTATCATCGATGCCGGCGCATTTGCAGAGTCTCGCACGAAACTATCCTCTCTTCTTGGTGATCTACTCAATGAGAAAACAACAGTTGTTCGCACTTGATATCACAAGCGATATTAAAAGGATTGCGTTGCTTGTCGTTGTTTTCCTTGCACTTTCTTCGACGCTTGGGTCGTTGAAGTTGAGGAGGCGGTGAACTTGAGAAAGATCTTGATTGTCTCCGACACTCACGGCTCACTCACAAGCTGGCAGCGGTTGAAATCGCTCGTAGGACAAGTGGACGAAGTCTACCATCTTGGAGATGTGCTTTACCATGGGCCGAGAAACCCCATACCTGACGGGTACAACCCTGCCGAGCTAGCGCAGGAACTGAAACGAGAGAATCTCTTCCTGGTCCGCGGCAACTGTGATGCTGATGTGGATTTGATGTTGCTCGGTATATCCGAAGCTCCAAAAGTTCTGCTTGCGAGCTTTGGCCAAGTCAATTTCGCCATGAGCCACGGGGACTTTTTTCAAAGCGAAGAACAACTGCTTCGATTCTTGGAAGAATACAATGCCCATGTTCTTTTGTACGGTCATACGCACGTTCCGAGGTTCGACTGGATCGAGTCCAGACTGATCATAAACTCGGGCAGTCCTTCGCTGCCCAAGATGGGATCCGAGCCAACCTTTGTGCTCATGGAGATGAATGAAATGGTGAAAATCTCGCTGATATCTCTGACAGGTAAGCTGCTCAGGGAGGCTTTGTTTTGATGGACGTGGCCAAACTGATACGTGACTCCAATGCGAGGATCACCATGATCAAGTATCAGGAGGAAATCTTGCCTGAAGATGTGAAATTCGGCTCTTCGTCTTGCTGGCTTGTCGAGGAAGAAGAGCCGTTTGTTTCAGAAGGGCCTGAAAAGATAATCTTCGTGGACAGCAGGAGGAGGAGGTTCACGTCCATAGAAGTTGAAGGGCACGTTCTGCTGCTCACTCAGATCGTGACGGGTGCCGTTCTCCTCGAGAACCAGCGTTGCAAGCCGTTGTTCTCACCCGATGAACCACCGGTGGTCAAACTCGTGCTTGGTGTTCCAGCTGTGATTGCGAAACGCTGGAACGTGCTGAACGGGGAGCAAGTGAGCATAGGAAGTCTTTCGTGTGATGTGGCTGTGGGACTGACCGCGAAAGATGCGACGGATTCGTACATGCAGGAAATCGAAAGGCGGACCGTGGAGCGTTTCCTTCAGGAAGCGCTTGTTGTCAAGGATGGGGCAATCAACTTCACGACGCCCACGTTCCAGATCGAGCGTGGTCCTGTGGGTCTGGTGAAAAACATACATATGTCCTACGTGGATTCAGAAAGGTTCAGAACCTTTGGACTGATGAAAAAGGGGCAGAGATCAAGGTGTTTCGCGACACAACTTGCGGAAGGTGAGGAACTTCTGAAGGTGATGAGTTATCTGAAACTCTCCGACACACCTGGACTCAGAGGTTTGGTGCGTGTCGAAGCCGTGGTTCAAAAAGATTGCTTTGCTGATTCAAAGAAGCACATTTTCGAACTCTTTGGAAGGCTCTGTGGAACACTTGTGAAAGTGAGCGACGACAGTGGTCTTATTCCAAGAACTCCCGAGGACACACTGCCCGTGGTGTTCTTGGAAAGATACCTCGATAGGTATTTTTACAGCGAAACATATGTCAGATGCGCGCTCATAGAGGCGGTGAAAGGAACAAAAAATTTCTCCACAGAGATATCGTGAAACAGGCCCCGGTTCATTACCGGGGCCTGGAAACATCTTCCGCTTCGTTCTGTTCGATGGGAATCTCACTCTTCTCCTATCTGCATCCTTACAAACCTCGTGACCCTTATGTTCTCCCTGATCTTGGCGATGGCCTCGTCGATGACCTGCTTGACGGTCTTTGTATCGTCGAATATGTACTTCTGATCGTAAAGACAAACTTCCTCGAAGAACTTCTCCAGCTTGCCTTCAACGATCTTTTCGATCACCTGCTGCGGTTTGTTGGAATCTTTCAGTTGCGCCAGGTAAATTTCTTTTTCCTTCTCAATGACTTCCTGTGGTACGTCCTCTCTCGATACGTACCTCGGTCTCATCGCTGCCACCTGTTTGGCAAGGTTGTAGGCGAGTTCTTTGAACTCTGGCATTCGGGCGACAAAATCAGTTTCACAACCGAGTTCTAGAAGAACTCCTATCTTGTCGTTGAAGTGCACATATGCGGTGACGATACCCTCCTTCGTGGTTCGAGATGCCTTCTTCTGGGCGACCGCTGCTCCGCGTTTCCTCAGTATCTCAATTGCCTTCTCAAAATCACCGTTCGCTTCGCTCAGAGCAGTCTTACACTCCATCACACCGGCGCCGGTCATTTCCCTAAGTTTTTTCACCATTTCAGCACTGATTTCCACTGCTCAAACCTCCTTCGATAGAAATTGTTGAAAACGGGCCGAGCGATATTATAGCACACCGTCTCTGTACAGGTCCCTCAAAATTCTCAGAACGTTGGGGGGCACCCAGTTGCTCACATCTCCACCCATCGACGCGACTTCTCTTACCAGTCCCGAGGAAAGGAAAGAGTACTTCTCGTCCGTCATCAGGAAAACGGTTTCAACTTCATGCCACAAATGTTTGTTCGCGATGGCCATCTCGAGTTCGTACTGAAAGTCCGTCACAGCTCGCAAGCCTCGAACTATTGTCTTGATGTTTCTACTCTTGGCGTAATCGACGAGCAAACCGTTGTAGCTGTCCACATGAACGCGCGGTTCATCCTTCAGCAATTCCTTGATCAGTTCCAGACGCTTTGCGAGAGGTAACAGTGGTTTCTTCTTGGGATTGACCATCACGACAACCCAGAGTTCATCGAATATTTTTAAGGCCCTGTGGATTACATCAAGATGCCCGTAGGTGATCGGATCGAACGAACCTGGATACATTGCCTTCATAAACTTCAGCCTCCGCAAGAAACTTGATAGATTTTCATCGTTTCGAGACAGATTGCAGAAAGCTTGTTACCGTAAACGCAACCTGTATCCAGACCGACTTTGTTTTTAGATACCATAACGTCCTGAAAGGGTGTGTGCCCGAAGAAAATCCTGAAGTTCGGCAGTGGATCTTCACTGTATATGAATTCGTACCTTATCCAGAGCATGTCGAATCGATCCTGCTTCTCCAGGGGAACGTTCGGTCTGACGCCCGCGTGAACAAAGAGATCGTTTCCCTGAACATGGTAGATCAACGTTGATTCTAAAAAGTCCACGTGCTGTTTCGATATTCCGTTCACGCCCCCGTAGCTTCTGAGAGTGGCATCCGCTCCATTCATCATCCAGAGCTCGAGATTCTCGCCCTTCAGAAGGTAGTCGAGCATCATCTGCTCGTGATTCCCTCTTAAAAAGATGCAGTCGTAGCTCTTTGAGAGCTCGATCAGTGTCTCGATCACGCCCTTGCTGTCTGGGCCTCTGTCTACGTAATCACCAAGAAAGATAAGCCTGCTGTCTCCTGTCAGCGGCAATTTGCTGAGCAATTTCTTCAAACAATCAAAGCAACCGTGCACGTCACCTATCACGAACGTCAATCATTCCACCTCTCAGCACGATGTACAGCGTGAAGCCAAACAGGATCAGCAGGGCGCTGAGGAGTTGGGCGAGCCTGATCGATCCAACGTACATGCTGTCCAACCTGAGCCTTTCTATACAGATTCTACCGAGCGAATAAAAACACAGATACAGCGAAAAAACTTCTCCAAAGTTCTTCCTGTAGTGTTTCATGTAGCGTGTCAACAACAAAAACAGCAAGAAATCCCATACGGATTCATAAAGAAAGGTTGGGTGAAAATATTCGTACTGTTTGAATTCCACAGGTCTCATTGCGACAGGAACATACATTTTCCAGGGCAAATTCGTGGGCTCTCCAAACGCCTCATAGTTGAAGAAGTTCCCCCACCTTCCAATTGCCTGACCAAGTGGCAGATACGCAGCCCCCAGATCCAATGCCTGCAGAGGCTTGAAAGTAATGTTCTTCTTTAGAGTTGAGTACAGTAAGAAGACCGTTATACCTGAGAGAATGGCCCCCTGGATTGAGAGCCCTCCGTGCCAGATTTTGAAGATCTCCGATGGTGTTTTCGAGTAGAACTTCCAGTTCGAAATCACGTACAGCGCTCTCGCACCAACGACGCCGAACATGACGGAGTAGAAAACGAGCTCATCAACTTGTTCCAAACTAACGTTCTCTCGTTTCGCCTGCTTTCGTGCCAGAGAATAGGAAACGAGCACACCGGTCAAGATGAACACAGAATAGAAACGAAGCTCGAAAGGACCGATCCTGAACAGGTGCTGTGGCAGAAGCAGCCGACCTTGGAAGACATACGCGAGGAACACTGACAGCGGAATCAAGAACAGAAGTAAAATCAAAGCGCGTTTCATGATCATTTCCCCAGCATGGTCTTCTCGATCATGCTGATCTGGTTCTTGATCTTGTGGGCGGATTTGTAATCCTCTCTCTTCAACGCCTCTTCCAGTCTATGCTTCAAAACGTACAGATGTCTCATCGCCACTTCCCTCTGCTCCGACTGGCTCTCGCCTTCTCTCCCGAACAGTTCCCTGAGGACAGCAACCGGGGCGATCGAAAAAACGAGATCTCCCGATGAGAGATGACCTCCAGAAAAGTTTCCCATGTCCGAGTCCTGTACGACGCGCATGTATCCAGCAAGATACTTCAAATTCTCGCGCTTGAAAATGGCTGCCTCTTTTAACGTTTTCCTGAGGCAGTTCGAACACATGTGCACTTCCTTCGGCATCCCGTCGGAAAGAAACCTGTAAACCTTCACATTGATGTCCGTTTTGCACACATCGCAACTCACGTGATCACCTCTACAGAGTTGTACAGAGACATTGCCTTTTGAACTCCTTCCGACAGAATTGTCTGCACAGCCTGAACGGCGACATCCAGAACTTTGTCGAGTACCACGCGTTCCTGATCTGAAAAATCCGTCAAAACAAACTGTGCCAGATCCACACCTTCAAGCTTGGGACCTATACCGATCCTGATCCTGATGAATTGGTCCGTTTTCAGAGTTTCGATGATGGACTTCAAACCGTTGTGTCCTCCAGCGCCACCCTTCTGCCTGATCCTTATTTTCCCGAGTGGTAAGTCGACATCATCGTACACAACGATTATATCATCGATCGAAACACCATGCTTTACGATTAAAGCCTCAACGGCCAGACCGCTGACGTTCATGTAGGTTAAAGGTCTGACCAGCCACACATCTCCACACTCAAGCAACTCGTAGTTGGTCTCGCGCACGAAGCTCGAAGTACAGCCAGCTCTTTGGGCGTATCTGTCCAGGAACATAAAACCCACGTTATGCCTGTTTGAGGCATAACGTGGCCCCGGATTACCCAGCCCGATTATGTAGCGCATTATTCTTTCTCTTCTTCGGTCTCCTCCTCTTTCTTTCCTTTCTTTATCACCTCGGGTTCAATCGTCTCTGCCGGAGCAGCCTCTGCGACTTCTTCTACCTGGAGACCTTTCGGTACGATGACAGTTACCAGGGCTTCGTCTGCGGGTAGCAACACCTTCATCCCCTCAGGAAGCTTCAAGTCGCGCACATGATACGATTCACCAAGATTCAGGCCACTCACGTCTATCTCTATGTGTTCGACCAGCGCACCCGGCAGTGTCTCGACAGGCAACTCTGTGTGCAAAACTTCCATTATGCCACCTTTTTCCACTCCGATAGGCTTTCCAACCACGCGTATGGGTATTTCGATCCTCATGACATGTCCCTTGGCGGGTTTGTAAAAGTCAATGTGAACGATCTCGTCAGTCACCTTATCGATCTGAACCTTCTTGACGAACACTTCTATCTCCCGCGTTTCTCCATCAATCTTGATCCTCAAGGTGACTGGCTTGGCTTCAGACAATGCATGTACAAACTTTTCCACTTCTTGTTTTTTCAACTTGATGGACACAGGTTCCATCTCCGGGCCGTAGATGACGCCAGGGATCATGCCCTGATTCCTGAGTCGCCTCACCGGTCTTTTACCACGTTCTGTCCTGATCTCAGCTGTTAGTTGCATTCCTACACCTCCTCCTCATTTGAACAGGATGCTCACCGATAGATTCTTTCTGATCCTCATGATAGCCTCTCCCAGAAGGTTGGCTATGCTCACCACATGGAACTTGCTTGGAAGGTTTTTCTGGTGAACTGTATCGGTTATATAGACCTCGTCTATCTCACTGTTCTGAATTTTTTCGACGGCATTGCCCGATAAGACCCCGTGCGTCGCACAGGCAAGTATACGGACTGCCCCAGCTCTTTTCAGGGCCTGTGCTCCCTGAATCATGGTCCCTCCTGTATCGATTATGTCATCGAACATCAGCGCTATCTTCCCTTTGACATCTCCTATTATATTGACGACCTCGGCTATGTTGTCTGCCGGCCGACGTTTGTCCAGGATCGCCAGTGGTACCTGCAGTTTTTCAGCGAGTTTACTGGCGCGCCGCACTGCACCCACGTCTGGTGAAACAACTGCGATATCTTTTTTGAAGTTGCTGTACCGTCGCGTGATCTCCTCTATGAAAACTGGAAAACTGTACAGATTGTCCAGGGGAATGTCGAAGAAACCCTGTATCTGCTCGGCGTGCAGGTCTATCGTGAGCACACGTGTGGCGCCCGCCACCGTGATTATGTTCGCCACGAGTTTCGCCGTTATTGGATCCCTGCCCTTGGCTTTCCTGTCCTGTCTTGCGTAGCCGAAGTACGGTATCACCACGGCTATGCTGTTTGCGGAAGCTCTCTTGAACGCATCGACCATCACGAGCAGTTCCATGATGTTCTCGTTTACCGGTGGAGAAAAGGATTGTAGAACGAACACGTCGTGCCCTCTAACGGTTTCGTTTATCCGCACGTTTATCTCGCCATCCGAGAACCTCGACACCTGACAATCACCGAGTCTCAGACCCAGGTATTCAGCAACTTTTTGCGCAAGCGGTAGGTTGGAGTTTCCCGCAAAAAACTTCAGATCGTTACGTTGAAAAGGCATATTACGACTCCTCCCTCTTTTTGATGACCCATCCCGGTTTGACCGTTTGTCTGCTGCGCGCGATGGCTAGGCTCCATTCCGGAACATCCTCCGTTATAACGGAACCTGCCGCTATGAAGGCCCCTTTCCCGATCTTAACAGGAGCAATCAGGCAACTGTTGCTTCCCACGAATGCTCCATCTCCTATGAACGTTGGGTTCTTCTTTTTACCATCAAAGTTGCACGTTATCGTTCCGGCCCCAACGTTCACGTCCTCCCCTATCGTTGCGTCACCAAGATAAGCAAGGTGTTGTGCCTTGCTGCGTGAACCTATCTTTGAGTTCTTCACCTCGACGAAGTTGCCGATCTTAACGTTCGACTTCAGTACGGTGCCCTCTCTCAACCTGGCAAAGGGCCCGACCGACACATCATCTTCGATCGTTGCGCCGACACAATCCGAACTGATTATACGCACTCTGTTTCCCACAGAACAGTTTTCGATCCTCGTCATGGGGCCTATAACGCACTCTTTTCCTATTTTCGTTTTTCCCAGCAGAAAAGTCATGGGGTGCAGCACGGTATCGCAACCGATCTCCACGTCCGCCTCGACATACGTACTGTCCGGATCAACGACCGTAACACCACTCAGCATGAGTCTTTCGAGGATCTCACGCTGCTTCAATTTCTGTGCGACAGCGAGCTGAACCCTATCGTTCACACCCAAGAATTGCTCGCTCTCGTTAACATGATGGATGCCGACTCTGTCCAACATGCACACGGCATCGGTCAAGTAGTACTCACCCTTTGCGTTGTCCGGCTTTATCTTAGGTAAGGTCTCAAGTAATGCCTTTCCTTTGAAAACGTATATTCCGGTGTTGATCTCTCTTATCATTTTTTCCTGATCACTTGCCTCCGTCTCTTCCACGATCTTCAGGAACTTACCTGCCGAATCCCTAACTATTCTTCCATAACCGGTTGGGTCCGCCATTGTTGTTGAGACGATTGTCACACAGTTTTCATCATTTTTGTGCTGATCTACAACTTTCATCAATGTTTCTTTCTTCAGCAGAGGCATATCGCCGTACAGTATCATGACGTCTTCATCAGGGTTTATGAAATCTTGGGCGCTCATTACCGCGTGCGCGGTTCCAAGTTGTTCGTTTTGAATGCGAACCTCCACGTGCGACGGAAGAACCTGCCTAACTTGCTCGACAGAATGGCCCAGCACGACGCAGACGTGCTCACTCAAGCCTTGTACAGCTTCGATGACCCAGAGCAACATGGGCTTTCCACACACGGGATGCAAGACCTTGGGCAATTTCGATTTCATCCTTACCCCCTTGCCAGCAGCCAGAATGATGATACGCATCCTTTCACCACCTCACCACAGTTTGGGAGGATTGACGGACACTCTCCATCCCATTCTTCCGATCTTCATCAGGACATCGTTGAATTTGGACAGAGTTTTTTGAAGGTCCTTTGTCTTGATCAGGAAATGGTATCTGTATTTACCGGCCAACTTGAAAATCGGGTGCTCTACAGGTCCGAGGATGGTTTCGCCTTCAAGGGATCTGACACAGTAGTTCACGAGTTCCCATCCTGTTTGAGGAAGATCACTTTCGAGAACCACCTGAACCAGGTCACAGAAGGGAGGATAGTTCACCTCTTTTCTCTTCTTGAGTTCCTCCGAGTAGAAATCTTCGCTGTTTACAGTGAAGACGTCCCTCAAAAAGCCGTCCTGTGGCTGGAACGTTTGTATCAAAATCCTGGCAGAAGTGAAGTTGCTACGGATCTTTCTCATCGTCTGGAACATCCTCAACCTCGTGTTGTAATCGGGTTGACTCAGCAACCCGTCGTAGTCGAGGATGCAGATCAACCCCACCCTGTCCGTACCGAAACCCTGGAGCACGATTCTGCTACCTATGAGCACATCTATTTCGTTCGTCTGCAACTTCAAGAACTGCTCCTGAACCTCGAAGGGTTCTAATTCTTCGGACTCGAGTCTCACGATTCTTGCGCCAGGGAAATGGTACTTCAACAGCCTCTCGACCCTCTCGGTTCCAACACCCTTTGGGTAGAGTGCCTTCGCCCCGCAGTTCGGGCACTCGGATTGAGCCTTCTGCACGTATCCACACTGGTGACACTTGAAAGCGTTCTGCGATTTATGAAAGCTGAGCGCAACGTCGCAGTTCGGGCACATCAGAACGTGGTTACATGCGAAACATACCACATAGGGTGCAAATCCTTTTCGACGCACAAGGATCACAGTTGCTCGCCCTTCGGAAATCGTCTTTTGCACGCTTTTCACGAGTTCTTCAGACAGAATCGACCTACTCTGTCTAACATCGACGATGGAGACATCTGAGCTCCGGTTCTCTTTCGGAATTCTCAGCCATTTGAGTTGTTCTCTTCGGTGAAAATCTACCAGGCGCGGCTCTGAGGAACAGATCACGAAAGGAATACCCCTCAGTCTGGCCCTCGTTTCTGCCAGCTCGAGTGCATCGTAGACAGGATCTTCGAACTGATAGTACGCATCATCGTCGCTCTCTTCTGCGACGATCAAACCGAGGTTCTTCATTGGAAGAAATGCAGCAACTCTTGTCCCCACAACCACCTGTGTCCTGTCTCCCACCGAGTCCAACCACACTTTGGCTCTCTGTGATCTCGACATTCGAGCATGGTAAACCTGTACGGTCACGTTCAAGAATTTTTTGATGAAGCCTGCCACCATGTATGTGAGTGACGTGAAAGGAACCAGGACGAGGACACTTTTATTTTCGTCGGTGATCTTTTTCATAAAAGCAATCACGCTGCGCAGGCGCTCTTCTATCGTGGAACCGCTCAGAACTGTCACACCCCTTGGTGGCGGTTCTAACTGCGCCTCGGCGAGCTCGAGGTTTTCTGCGTTCATTGGGAGAAACTGCGTGAGTTCGATCAGACCCTCTTGCTGCATCTGCTTAAGCCTTTTCGTGCTCACTCCAACAGACTCGATTAGTTGTTCAACGGTCGCATGATTGTTCGTCAGCAGGAAGCTGACCACATCGTATTCGATCTCATCGCGAACGCGCATCAACGCTTTCAAACCATTTCTGACTACCACGTACCATTTTGAAATGCGCGGCTTTGGTACCTTTTTTCCAAAGCATTTCTTCAGCTGAATGTAACCCTTGTCCAACTGGTTCTTGAGAGCATCGCGGCCGTATTTCTGGACGAACTCATCTAAGGGAAGCGATCCGAAACCAACCAAAGGTGTGAGTGACTCGACAATGGTTTCCGCATAATCGTCGATGAAAGAGGGAAAAGCCAAATCGAACAGCAGACCAGGTGGCGAAAAGAACCTCTCAAAGATCCTTTCCAGCGCCTCAACATCAGATTGGTCCAAGTAACTTACCCGATCCAATCTCTGGAGGATCTCCTTGAGCTCACGGTTCACGGGTTTGTCCGAGACTTTCACAACATAACCTATCGCCTTTCTTCCATGAAAATCGACTATGACGCGTTCACCCGGTTCGAGTTTTTCTTGACTTTTGTAGGAGTAGAGGTAACGAAGAGGAACTTTGGAGATGGCCAGATCGTACACCATGAGGCCCGACGCTAAACCTTTCGCACCCAGATGATCTTACCCGCATTCGTGATTGAGTGCAGTTCCTCTGGGATTTTCAACTGGTGTGTCTTCAGGATCTCGACAATGAGGTCCACCGGGATCGATGTGTCGATCCAGATCTCAGAAACGTCGACGCTGCTCATTTCCCGCAAAACCATCTGTGTTAAGCTCTTCTCTATAGCTCGCACATATTTCTCAACGTCCACAGCTCATTCCTCCAAACGCACTATATAGACAGCATCCTCACCATCACATTCCTTCAAACACACGTTGATTCTCTCCCTCGTCTTGGAAGTGGGCAAGTTCTTACCAACGAAGTCCGCCCTTATTGGCAGTTCTCTGTGTCCCCTATCGACCAGAACAGCCAGTTGAACTGCCCTTGGTCTTCCGCGCTTTGAGAGCGCATCGAGTGCTGCACGAACCGTTCTGCCTGTGAACAGAACGTCGTCCACGAGGATCACGATCTTATCGTGCAGATCGAAAGGTATCTCACTCAAATCCTGCTCGGTTCTCTTCTCATCATCCCTGAATGGTCTAACATCGAGTTTTCCAACGGGCACAAATTTCCCCTCCACGGATTTGAGGAAGCCTGCGAGGCGTTGGGCAAGGTATGCACCCCTTGTCAGGATTCCAAGCAGAACCAAGTCTTCAAGACCACGATTCCTCTCGAGGATTTCGTGTGCCATCCTCAGCAGAGACCTTCTTATGTCTTGCTCGCCCAGGACTTTTATCCGCTTCACCATCTCACACCGATGCGAAAATCGATCTGATAGTCGTAGCTGAGCTCCTTGAAGAAATCCGGGCTCTCTTTCTTGGAGAAAGGATAGAAAACAGAGACCTGGATGTTCAAATTCCCTATCTGGAAAGAACCACCAGCGTCGATCGCCAAAGCAGAATCGCTATCTGACGAGCAGAACACAGGTATTGTCACGTAAAGGCTAACCGGCTCCAGGCTCAGTTGTGCTCCCGGCAGAATAGTCCACAGTTCGTTGAAACCGTACATGACATCCAAGGCGAATTTCATTTGATCGTAATCCAGGCAAAGCCCAGCCCCAAAGGTTGCCTGATTCGCAAGCTGCGGATCGGAAGACCAAATCCTGAAGTCTTTAACCGCAAATCCGTAACCCAGAGGACCGTTTTCGACGAATTTCCCCTTCGCACCTACATCAAGAACGATCGACGTGTCCACAGCCGCGCTCCTCACGATCCTTTCGACACCAAAGTTCACGCCCAAGGAAGTCAGACCAGCAGCACCAGCGACACCATAGAGGAAGGACATTCTCTCCTGGTTGAAATCGCTGAACTCTGCGGAGATCGAAAGCACTCCAGCCAGCGTGTCGAGTGAAGGTTCAATCAGAGCGAACGTGAAGGATCTCACGTTTCGTACGCTCGAGATCCTCAACGTGTTCGAAAGCAAAATCTGCCTCACTTCGTTCTCAACGATGCCCGCAGGGTTCGTCCTGAAAGACCAGACCCCCGATGACGTCACCGATCGACCATCACCGGTGAAATCAACTATGTCGGCGAGCACCATCGTAGTCAAGAGCAAGAACGTCAACAGGATTACCACGACGTTCTTCATAGATTTCAGCCACCTCCCTCCTCATTTCCTCCAATGTACCGTTCAGTATAGATTCTCTCACACGTTCCATGAATCTGAACATGTAGTACAGGTTGTGGTAGGTCAACAACATTCCCGCGAGTGTCTCACGCCTGTTCAACAAATGGTGAATGTAGGATCTTGTGTAATTTCGGCAAACGAGGCAATCACAACGATGATCTATGGGTGAGAGATCCCGCCTGTAGCGTGAAGCCTTGATGTTCAATCTCCCCTCTGAAGTTAGAGCGGCCCCGTGACGGGCCAGTCTCGTGGGATAGACACTGTCGAACATGTCGATTCCGATCGCTACAAGCTCTATTATCGTTCTTGGAGAGCCTCCACCCATGAAGTATCTGGGCCTGTCGTCCGGCAGTTCTGAAACCGTGGCATGAGCGAGCTGAAGAGTCATTTCGAAAGGTTCACCCAGACTCAAACCTCCCACGGCAAAACCATCGAAATCCTTTTCTGAGAGATGCCTCGCACTGGCCCTCCTGAGATCCTCAAATGCTCCGCCCTGCGAGATTGCGAACAGTAGCTGTCCCTCTTTGACTCCGCGCTTCAGACACCTTTCTGCCCACTCGTTCGTTCTCCTCGTGGCATCGAGGGCTTCCGCGTAGTCCGCATCGATTGGAGGGCAGTGGTCTAAAACCATGACGATGTCTGATCCAAGCGTTCTCTGAATATCCATAGACAATTCTGGGGTCAGGAACAGCTTCGACCCATCGTACGGCGAGACGAACGTGACTCCTTCGTCGGAAACTTCCCTGAAGTTCTTGAGGCTGAACATCTGAAATCCTCCACTGTCAGTGAGGATTCCGCCGTCCCAGGCCATAAAGTTGTGGAGACCGCCGTGCAGTTCAATGACTTCCAGCCCCGGCCTCACGGCGACGTGATAGGCGTTGGAAAGAATTATGCTCGCACCGACCCTCTTCAAATCGTCACTTCTCATGAGCTTAACGTTTGCGTTGGTGCCAACCGGCATGAAGATCGGCGTTTCGAACGTTCCATGCAGCGTTTTGAGCCTACCCAATCTTGCACAGCCGGTGCGGCAAACTATCTCAAAGTTCGATGGCCGCGCGTTGCTTGGCAATCTGTCTGACATTCTCCAGTGCTCCTTCCACCTCTCCCGTGAAGGTCCTGAGCTCATGTTTCATGTTCTCAACGTAGGCTTCATCCTTTATTGATTTCAGGTTTATCAGGACGTTAGCCTTCGCGGACTGGAACGCACCGTAGGCCATTTCGGCTGCGCTCACCGCGTCGGATATCGCATTGACATTTCCCCATTTGGCAACTGCTTGAGCAGTTTTGACGATATCTTTGCAGCATCTGCAGATCTCGTACGGAACGTGTGCCGCACGTTTCAAGGCTTCCTGTATGCGGTTCTTTCTTTTTTCCTTTTCTTCCTGGCTGCCCTTGGGCAATCTGTAAGCGTTCATCACCTCGTCGAAGGCCTCGGCATCTGCGTCCGCAAGTTCGAGCAAAACGTGCCTGATTTCTTCCATTTCCTCGATCACGCGTTCCATCTCCGCATGCCATTCAGCATAGTCTTCTCGACCGAGCGTCAACTGAGCGACCATCTCGTTGAGCGCGGCAGCCAGACATGCCACCACCGCACTCACCGCACCTCCACCGGGTGTTGGGCTCTTGTCAGCCACTTTCTCCACAAAATCTCTGATCTGCATCTTCTCAAAACTCATTTTGAGACCCCCTCTTTCGCTATGTTCACTCCAGAACTCGTTCCAATCCTGCTGGCACCTGCGAGCAACATTTTGGCCGCTTGTTCATAGCTCTTTATCCCGCCAGACGCTTTCACTCCAAGTTCTGGCACGCACCATTTCATGAGGTGTACATCCTCAATCGTCGCGCCGCTTGGTCCAAAGCCCGTCGAAGTTTTGACGAACCTGGCTCCAGCAAGCTTGGCGATCACGCACGCTGCGATTTTTTCTTCCTGTGTCAAATAACACGTCTCGATGATGACTTTCACTGGCTTGCCCTGGCTCGCTTCGACAACCGACTTGATGTCTTCGTAGACGTACTTATAATCTTTGGATTTCATCATCGAGATGTTCAAAACCATGTCGAGCTCATCCACACCAAGCCTGACCAATTCCTCAGCTTCCCTCGCTTTGCAGTACTGAGTATTGGCCCCCAGCGGAAAACCCACCACACTCACCACTTTGACGCTGGTGCCTTTCAACTTCTTCACGGCCCGCTTAACGTAGACGGGATTGACGCACACGCCGCAGAAACCATACTGGACCGCTTCATCGCAGAGCCTGTCTATCTCCTCCTCTGTGGCCGTGGGTCTCAAGAGTGTGTGCTCTATCGCGGAAACGACTTCCCGAGCAAGGATCGTTCGCTGTGGTAGTTCGAATTTGTAGTTCTTCTGAAACTCGATTATCCTTTCCTCGATTTTTTCCTCGAGGGTACTCAACCTACCACCCCTTCCTTACAGGCCGAGGTCCTTGCTTATCGCCTTCATCGCCCCCAATGATATTTCGAAGAACTCGTTCAATGACAGCCCCATCTTCTCGCATTCCATCATTTGCTGTCTGTTGGCTCCCTTCGCAAACAGTTTTTCTTTGAACCGTCGATTCAAAAAGTCGACGTCTATCACTGACAGTGACTTTTCGGGAGTGATCAACGCAGCTGCCACTATGAAACCGGAGGTCGGGTCAGCCACGTAAATGGCCTGCTCCATCAACGTTTCACGCTCTTTCTTCTCGCAATGCGCAAGAATCGCATCCAGCACCTCCTTGGGGACATCATAGGATTTGAGGATCTCCACCGTTTTCAGCCCGTGCAGCTCGGGTTTGTCTTTCGTGTATTCGTAATCCAGATCGTGCAGCAAACCTGCCAGAGCCCACAGATCTGCGTTCTGATTGAATCTCGTTGCCAGAGCTCTCATGATGGCTTCCACTGCAATGCAGTGCTTCACCAGGTTCTTGGTTTTCACATGTTCGTTCAGAAGCTCTAAAGCCATTTTTCTATCAAGCATTCGTCCAACCCTCCCACAAGCACGTGTTCTTACAATGCCTTTCCCCAAAGTACAGTCTCAAGTATTCCGGATCTTTGAAAAAGATCCATACATCCTGTGAAGAGAGCGCCTCAAACAGATGTTCGACATCCCTTTCGCTCGAGACCCTCTTGAAGTTCTTAGGAAGTTTCTGAAACTCGAGCAAATTCCTTACCAACCGTGGTTTGTCGCTCACATCCGTTTCGACATAGAGTATCTCACCAACGCTGTTGAAGAATGCCTTCATATGCTCAAAACTTTTTCCCGGATCGTCCCGCAAATTGGCACTCACCAGCAGCAGCCTCGCCAGAGGATCCTTTACGGCAATCTGTTCAAGTAGGGCCTGATTCACGCCTCCGTTCTGTACGAACTTTAAGGCCTCTTCGTATACCAGCAGTCTCGAACAATAAAAGAATCGTTTAGAAACCCTCCCTTTGCTCCGCGCCGACACGTACTGTGCGCAGGCGAAATCTCTCTTTTCCAAAACCGGGGCCACCTTCATGAGTTTTTCTTCAGCTTCCGTCAGAGCAGAGATTATCAGAAGCATCGACTTGTAACCATCCTTTGAAACACAGGTCGCGAAGGTGGAAGAGCTGACCTGTCCTTCTGTGTAAGCTTCCAGAACCAGCGCCGTGTAGGGATCCTTCGTCAACTCCGAGTAGATCTGGAAGAGTTTGACCGCTTCGTTGAACCTTCCAAACGCCAAGAAAACTTCGGCGGCGGTTAGGTGCACGAGCGGCTGTCTAGGATATTTCCTGAGCAACTGAATCGTGTTTTTCACCACATCGCCTTCCAGGGAGTAGAGCTCGCTCAAGATTTTCAGACACTCAACGTGAACCGAGCCGGCCCTCGTTGCGTCTATCTTTTCTCCCCTCAAAAGTTTTATCAAGTTCATGAGTACGTGCCTGTGTTCTTCGTCTTTCACAGAATGAAGCTTTCTCTGCAAGGATTTCTGTATTACATCATCGGAGATCCCGTAAGCATGATGGTTCAGATCGTGCACAGTCCATATGTTTTCGACGGGCAGATCGATGTCGGGCTCGAACTCGATTTTGGGCTGGCTGGTTTGTTTTCGTTGCTCAGCACGATGTTCGCGCAGAATGCCTTTCTTTTTGAGGTCCTTTTCCAGCTCTTCCTTCAAACGCAATAAATTCAGGATCCTTTCATCCTTTTCATCCTGCACGCTCTCTCACTCCGAAGCCATTTTCTCATGCTAATTCTACCACAGTTCGATCAACCTTCGCTGATCCTGCCAGCTGCTCTGAAGCTGTAATAATTGTCCCTGCCAACGATGACGTGATCTACGAGCTTTATGCCCAAGATCTTCCCAGCTTCAGCCATACTCAACGTGACTCGCTCGTCATCTCTGCTTGGCGAGGGATCTCCGGAAGGATGGTTGTGGACGAGGATGAGCGCGTTTGCGTTGGCCCGCACCGCCAGCCGGAAAACGTCCCTTGGATGAAGAAGGGTCTGGTTGTTTGTACCCACCGTGACATCGCTGTAAGTTATCAAAGAAAGCTTGCTGTCGAGCAACAGAACGCGTGCGATCTCTTTTTCGTAGAATCTCATTTCGTGGCAGAACTCAAAGATTGCGGAGGGGCTGTTCAGAACCGTGCGAGGTTTCGAAAGTTCCGCATAAAGCCGCTTCCCGAGCTCGAATGCCGCCTTGATGCTGGCTGCTTTTGCCAGTCCAACCCCATCAAGGGTTGCGATCTCTTCGAGTGAAGCGTTACAGAGAGATCTCAAAGAACCGTCGAATCTGTCCATGATTTCCCGCGCGAGCTCATTCACATCCTTACCTTCTCTGCCTGTTCTCAAGATGATCGCGAGAAGTTCCACGTCGGACAAACTCTCTGGGCCCGCCAGCTTCATCCTTTCACGCGGTCTCAGCACGTGAGGACCCCCTTCGAACGAAGATAACTCCACACCTCGTAAACTGGTAAACCCACCACGACGTAAGGATCGCCGATGACGGACTCGACGAAAACCGCACCGATATCCTGGAGCCCGTAAGAACCGGCCTTGTCCAGTGAGTGCCGGGAAGCATACACGGAGACGAAATCTACGGGAACCTCCCTGAATTTGACCTTCGCGGTCTTCAACTTCAGCCAGACTTCGGACTCGCTCGCTATCGCCACAGCTGTATGCACCAGATGCCATCGTTTCATGAGTTTGAGGAGTTGCTCGCGAGCTTCAATCTCGTTTGATGGCTTGGCGAGGATCTCACCGTCGAGGTCAACCACCGTGTCGGCGGCTATGACAATGGCATCCTTGTTCTGCTCAAAGACCTTGATTGCCTTCATCAAGGCGAGCTTTTCCGCCGTCTCCTGGGGAGTCGAAAACGTAGACTCTTCTATATCTGGTGCGATGATTTCGAACTCATCGAGAATCATTCTCATTATTCGTAACCTTCTGGGCGACGTCGAGGCCAAAACTATTCTTCGCACGCTTCACCACTCTTTCAGTCAAGTATGCGTTGAGAACTGCTCCCGGTATACCGAGGATCAGCATGTTAGGAAGTACAAGTAGAAAGGACCAGCTCTTTATGCTCACAGCACCAACGATCGACTGAGCAACGTTGTTCGCGACACTGCCGAGAACACTGATGCCCGTCAAACCAAAGACGGAAGTATGAAAAGTGACGTATTCACATGTGGCTGCCGTGACGGAGCCCGCGATGGACATCAAGGAGACGATGCTGAAAAGCTGTCCTGTGATAAGCGCGCTTACGACGCTCTTCATCAAACTCACTGCGAAGACGGTTTGCCAGTCGTAAAGGACCACGGCGATCAGAACCACCAGGTTTGACAACCCCCAGCGGCCAAATGGCAGGGGGAACGGAATGAAGGTCTCGAGAAAATAAATGACGCTGCCCAACGAGGCAAGAGATGAGATCAGCGCCAGTTTTCGAGAGCTCACCAAGTCATCACGTCCACCGCTGTATCAACATTTGTCCTGAACTTTATCAACACTTTGTTTGGAACACATATGATCGTTCCACCAGGTCCAACGTTTCCAGTTCTCTCACAGATTTTCAAAGGACAGTTCGAATCTTCCACGTGAACTTTCTGACCGTCGAAAACCACTTTCATCAAACATTTTTCGCCATCACAGAGTTCGTAAGTGCCAGGTGCTGCGATCCGCATAAACAACTTTCCTTCGACGAAGACCTCGACTGACCGACCCTCACGCGACCTCGTCGAATAGAACACGAAAAAACCAACAACGATCACGATGACCAAAAACAGATCGTATTTTTTGAAGAGTTTACCTCGCCTGTTCATAGACAACCATCGTCGGTGAACGCCGGATCGATCCGTCTTCCGTCACCATCAGTACGCTACCACCGAGTTTTGGAAACTCGAGTACCACGTATTCCCACTGGGACCCCATTACGAAACCAGCTGTCGAAAGGGCATCAGCGGTGACGGCGTTGTCGGCAACCACGGTGACCGAAATGGCCCCTCTCGATGGGAAACCTGTCTTGGGATCGAGAATGTGGTGGTAGCGAACCCCTTCGACCTCGAAGTACCTTTCGTAATCGCCTGAAGTCGCGACTGCCCCGGATGTGAGGTACAGATAAGCTATGGCGGAACCTGCATTTCTCGGATCTCTGACACCAACGACCCAGGGTCTGGAACCGAATTTCGGACCGAGTATCCTGATGTCCCCACCGGCCTCAACGAAACCCGTACAGTCTTTGTCAACCTCTTTGGCCACTTGGTACGCTCTGTCCAGGGCGTAGCCCTTCGCTATTCCTCCCAGATCCAGTTTCGCACCGTGAAGCAGACGCACCCTTCTTCTCTGAGAGTCCAGTTCCAGTTTGTCAACGCCAACGCGCTTCAGTGCTTCGTTGATCTCCTCCAGCGTCGGTACCCTGCTGGGCAGCTTCTCTGCGATCCTGTCGAACCCCCAAAGCTGAATTAACTCACCCAAGGTGGGATCGAAAGATCCTTCTGTGAGCTTGCTGAAGCGAACAGCTGCATCCAGCAGAACAAAGGTTTCCTCGTCGACGTCAACCCAGTCATCTGAGCCGTTTATCTTGCTCACGACACTGTCTGGATCGTTCGGGTTGTACTTCTTGTATATTCTTTCCAGCTCGTTGAATATGACCTGTGCAAGAACTTTGGAGCTTTTCTTCGATGAAACGACGATCCTGCAGTACGTTCCCAAGGTGAAACCATTCATTTCGTAGTAACTCGGCGGTGCCTTGAAGAAGGAGGTAAGAAAAACGGCGAGCAACACGACCATAAGCGAGACACCAGCCAGCAAGATTCTTCTATCGAGTTTCAGAATATTCTTACTATCTCTCTTCCGCACTTGCTGCACCTTCCTTCAGCGTCCAGTCCAACGATTTCGACATCGTAACCTCTTCGAACTATCGATACCGTCCCACAGTTCGGACATACGGTCTTCTCGTACTCCGGATCCCACAGGTTACCGATGTAGACGAAATCAAGGTACTTCTTGGCGAGCCTGTAGGCTTCTATCAGCAACCCGGGTGACGTTGCAGGTGCTTGGTACTTGTAGTTCGGATAATACCTGGAAAGGTGCACCGGTATCGATCTGTCCAGAGATGATATCCACTGGAACTCCTTTTCTAACTGGCTCAAATCGTCGTTCACGCCGGGCACGATCAACGTGGTGATCTCGACGTGAACGTTTGCTTCCACACACATTTCTATCGTTCTCAATACCGCTTTGAGATCTCCCCCGAGCTTCGCGTAAATCTTTTCGTCGAATGCTTTCAGATCGATGTTCATCGCATGGATCGATTGCAGAAGCAGTTTGAGTGGCTCTCTCTCTATCATACCGTTCGTCACGAGGACGTTGTGGAGGCCTTCTTTTGTCGCGACCCTCGAAGTGTCGAGTACAAACTCGTACCAGACGAACGGTTCGTTGTAGGTGTAGGCTATTCCGCGTGAACCCCTGCTGTGCGCTATCGAGACCAGTTGTTGAGGTGACACGCTCTTCGTTGGTGCGACCTGCTGTGAGATCTCCCAGTTTTGACAGAAGGGGCACTTCATGTTGCAGCCGAACGTCCCGACTGAGAGGATCATCTCTGATGGGTTGAAATGAAAGAGCGGCTTTTTCTCTATCGGATCCAGCGCGATGGAAGTTATCTGGCCGTAATTCAGCGCTTCCATCACTCCATCTTGGTTCCGCCGGGTGAGGCAGAAGCCCACCTGTCCGTCTTCGAGCACGCAGTGATGAGGACACAGCTCACATTTGATTTTGTTGTTCTCCAAAGTGGAGAAATAAAGAGCCATCCTCTGCACCCGATCACCTCTCAATGATATCTTTCTACGGTGAATCTGTACATTTCAAAGCGCTCACGCTCTGAGATGCCAGCTTTTCTGAGGGCTATCCGAAGTTGCTCCTGGACACTGTCCACGCCAGGCAGGTCTGGTAAAAGCAAACCTCTTCTGTAGCCACTTGCAACGATCACACCGTATTTCTTCGGATCGAGCTGACTCGCCTCAGTCACTTTCTCCGGCTCACTCAGGATGTCCACAGTGACCTCAACTTCGTCTAACTCATCCGGTGTCAGTGGTTCGAATCGAGGATCCTCCGTGGCGGCGGCGATCGCGTTGTCTCTCACTTCCAGGGCAAGGTTGGCTTTGGTTGGCATGAAGGTTCCAATGCACCCCCTCAAAGATCCATCGAGGAGATGCAAACTGACGAAAGCTCCCGCCCTGCGTTTCAACAGCTCTTCTGGAGCTCCATCTTTGAGAGGATCGACTATCCTCCTCTCCAGAATGTAGCTCTCAATGCTCTTGATCGCCCATTTCACGAACGGATGGTTCCCCTTCACTTTCCCTCACCTTCTTCCAAAGTTCGTAAGCTTGGGAGATGGGAATCGGCTCCACCTCGCACTGGAAAACGTGATGAACCTTCCTCCAGTTCGTGAAAGCTTCCGAAATCTTCCAAGCCAGTTTCGCGATGCATTCTCTATCGCGCTCGTCAGCTTCCAGGCAGTTCAGAAAACTTTCCAGCTTGATGGTGCTTTCGCCTCGTTGCTCACCCTGTATCACCAAAAAGAGGTTTTTCTGATCTTCGTACACCTCGAACAATGGCTCGAACCTGGACAGATGAGTCTTCAAACTTTTTGGCAGCACGATCTTGATCCTTCTCAAACCCTTCATGCTTCTTGCCAGGGTTGCCATGCGAACAAAGTGGTTCACTATCGTTCTGAATCCCAGCCCCTGCCAGGTTAAGCTCGCATCAGCCGAAGGAACGTAAGCCACCCGAAAGCCAGCCGAACACAGACCGTATGCGACTTTCATCAATTCGTCGTTCCCAACGAACAGAAGGCCTTCCAAGTGATAACGCCGGTGAGCCTCATCGATCCTTTTTTGAAGTTCACGTGGCGAAACGACAACCGATGATAGATCGTTCACCTGCTCGTTGAGCTCCAGGAGATCTAAACCGCTGCGTTTCAATTCTTCAAACAACAACCGTGCACCCGGGCAGATTCCTCCAGCGAAAACTGCGAGCATCGCTTTTCCCTTAATTAATTATAAACGAAAAAGGCGGGATGATCCCGCCTCAATGACGAACGCAATTTCTTCTCACACGGGTTCAGAGATCAATCTCCTCTCTTCCGCCAAGATCTCTGAAAAGTGCTTGCATCTTTTGGGGCTTATCTTCTTTATCAAGTTCGTCAGAACTTTCTGTGGACCAACTTCCGCAAAGCTGTGAACCCCAAGCGAGATCATTCTTTCCACTGACTGGTACCATCTGACGGGCCCACTTATCTGTGCAAGCACGTTTTCCCTGATCTCTTCCGGGTCCGTCGTCTCCTTCGCCGTGCTGTTCATAACGATTGGCCATCTGGGTCTTCTGAACTTCACACCCCTTAGCTCCCTCGCCATCTTCTCTCTCGCTGATTCCAGCAAAGGTGTGTGGAACGGACCACTCACCTTCAACTCGATCACGCGTTTGGCAAATGTTTTGATCCTTTCTACAGCCTTCTTCACCGCCTCAACCGAGCCACTGATCACAATTTGATCTGGCGCATTGTAGTTCGCAACCCACACGCCGTCTATGTCTGAAATCGTCTGTTCGAGCTTGGACAGGTTCACACCAAGCACGGCCGCCATGCTACCCAACCCAGGTGGCACAGCTTGAGAGATGTATTCACCTCTCTTTCGTACGAGGTACAGGCCAAGATCGAAATCGTAAACGTCGGCGGCAGCGAGGGCAGTATATTCACCAAGGCTGTGGCCCGCCACGATGTTCGGTACTACACCGTTTCGAACGAGTTCATCGAAGGCTATGTAGCTAGCAAGATATATCGCAGGCTGAGCGTTCTCGGTGATTTTGAGGATTTCCTCGTCCGAGTTCATCAACTGGTACATGTCTATGCCCAGAACTTCTTTCGCTCTTTCAAAGAAGTATCTTGCCCTTGGATAGGACATGAATTCTTTTCCCATCCCGGAGTATTGTGAACCCTGTCCGGGAAATACGAAAGCCGTCATGCGTTCACCTCCCGACACAGTTTCTGAACAGTTTCAAAGAATTCCCTCATGATTCTTTCGATCAATTCCTTCACCGTGGGTACGTCATCGATCAAGCCGACAGCCTGACCTGCCATGAAGGAACCTGAGTCGAGGTCCCCGTCAATCACCGCCTTTCTCAAACTGCCGACGAGTATCATCTCAGCTTCCTCCGGGCTTCGAACTTCGAGTTCAAGCACCTGCCTTGCGAACGGTGTTTTGAGCACACGTGCGGCATGTCCGAGTTTCGCACCTGTCACGACCGTATCACGTATCGAGGCATTCAGTATCTTTTTCTTGTAGTTCTCGTGCACTTCAGATTCAACAGTTGCGACGAACCTTGTACCCATTTGCACAGCCTCGGCACCGAGAGCAAACGCGGCCGCCATGCCACGACCGTCCGCAATGCCCCCAGCCGCAATAACGGGTATGCGTACAGACCTTGCGACCTTGTTGACCAGCACCATCGTGGTGACCTCTCCGATGTGTCCACCGGACTCCATCCCCTCGGCCACGACTGCGTCGGCGCCAGCCCTTTCAACGAGTTTCGCCAGAGAATCGGAAGCGACCACGACGATGACCTTGATCCCGTGATTCTTCAAAGTCGGTATGTACTTGCTCGGGTTACCTGCACCGAACGAAACCACAGGGACCTTCTCTTCGATCACGACTTTCAGGAGTTCTTCAACGTAAGGGGAAGCGAGCATGATGTTGACACCGTAAGTCTTGTTCGTGAGTTTCTTGATCTGTGAGATCGCCTCTCTCAGATGTTCCGCCCTCATGGCTCCAGAGCCTATCATGCCCAACCCGCCAGCGTTCGACACCGCGGCAGCGAGCCTGGCAGTCCCGGCCCAGGCCATACCGCCCATGATGATGGGATATTCGATGTTGAAAAGTTCAACGACCCTGTTCTTCACGCTTTTTCACTCCCAGCAACAACTCCGCGGTTGCGACGATTCTCTC